>Ga0182737_1002858_pt1 | contig 13471 bp, 9 predicted proteins | sample eDN5th30CBELigOP_FD_128878 | JGI IMG/M metagenome (GOLD analysis project Ga0182737, IMG submission 128878) | Enriched Organic Plus compost microbial communities from Emeryville, California, USA - eDNA 5th pass 30_C BE-Lig OP (version 2) (version 2) ... | reverse complement strand
GTGCCAGGCCCGTGCGTAGGTCTTTCAGCGACAGGCTGGAGGTATTGGTGGCAAGCAGCGCGCCGGGCTTCAGGCGCGGTTCGATGCTGCGGTACAGCGCCCGCTTGGCCTCGAGCTGCTCGACGATGGCCTCGATGACGAGGTCGGCGCGCGCAATGCCGTGGCCGTCGGGGTCCGGGACCAGGCGGTCGAACGCGGCGCGCGCGGCCCGCCGGTCCTTCAGGCGGCGGGCGTACAGCTTGCCGGCGCGCGCCAGTGCCGGGGCGATGCGTGCGGCGTCCTGGTCCTGCAGTGTGACCGTCAGGCCGCGCAGCGCGCACCAGGCCGCGATGTCGCCGCCCATCACGCCCGCGCCCACCACGTGCACCCGGGCCACGGGGGCGGTATCGCCCGCCTTGCCGTAGGCCTTCAGCCGCTCCTGCAGGCGGAACACGCGCACCAGGTTGCGCGCGGTGTCGGAGGCCAGGATGGATTCCAGCAGCGCCGGCGCCTGCAGTGCGTTGCCGCCGTGGCGCTGCCACAGTGTGATGATGGCCGGTGGCGCCGGATAGTGGCCCTGCGGATCCTTCTGCGCGATGCGCCGGCGCGCCTGCGCCGCGGCTAGCGCGTTCAGCGGCCAGCGGTTCAGCAGCGCGGGCAGGCCGCGTGCGCGCCGCGGCCGGCGGCCCGACAGGACGGTCTTGCGCGCCGCCTGCTCCAGCAGCCGCGTCGGCACGCGCGCATCGGCCAGGCCCAGCGCGGCGGAGCGTCGCGCGTCGCAGCGCCGGCCGGTCAGCATCATGTCGAGCGCCGCGGGTGCGCCGATCAGGGCCGGCAGCCGCAGCATGCCGCCCCAGCCGGGAAAGATGCCCAGCATGACCTCGGGCAGGGCCAGCGTGGTGTCGGGCGCGTCGGCCACCAGGCGGTAGCGGCAGGCCAGGGCCAGTTCCAGGCCGCCGCCCAGGCAGTGGCCATGGATCAACGCCAGCGTGGGGTAGGGTACGCCGGCCAGGCGAGCGTACAGGTCCCAGCCGCGTGCGATGAGGGCACGCGCGGCCTCCGGCGTGTCCAGCCTGGCGAACTCGTCGACGTCGGCGCCGGCGGCGAAGCCGGCGGGCTTGGCCGAGCGGATTACCAGCCCGCGCGGGGGGCGCGCAGTCAGCGCGTCCAGCACCGCCGCAAGCTCGGCCAATACCTCGCGCGACAGCGTGTTCACCGTGCTGCCGGCGCGGTCCAGCGTCAGCCAGGCCAGGCCGTCAGCATCGCGCGCCAGGCGCCAGTGGCGCCACGGATCGGCATCGCGCGGTGCCGCATCGGCCGAGGCATCGGTGTGCCGGGAATCGGAAATTTGCGTCATGCGTGCGTCTCCGGGAGTGTCTCGACCAGCATCGCTCCGCCCTGGCCGCCGCCGATGCAGATGGCCGCCATGCCGCGCCGCAGGCCGCGGGCCCGCAGCGCATTGAGCAGATGCAGGACGATGCGCGCGCCGGACGCGCCTACCGGATGCCCCAGCGCGATGGCGCCGCCGTCGACGTTCAGGCGGTCCGGGTCGAGGCGGCCCCACGCCGTGGTGCCCAGGTTCTCGCGGCACCAGTCCTCGTCGTTCCAGGCCGCCAGACAGGCGAGCACCTGCGCGGCGAAGGCCTCGTTGATTTCCCACAGGTCCGGGCCGTCCAGGCCCAGGCCGTGGCGCTGCAGGATGGGCGTGGCGGCATGCACCGGCCCCAGCCCCATCTGCGCGGGGGCCAGCGCCGCCCATTGGCTGTCGACGATGCGGCCCAGCGGCTTCAGGTTCCATTTGCGCACGGCGGCCTCGGACGCCAGCAGCAGCATCGCCGCGCCGTCGGTGACCTGCGAGCTGTTGCCGGCGGTGACGTTGCCGAACGGCTTGTCGAACACCGGCCGCAGCGCGGCCAGGCGCTGCGGGGTGGAGTCCTCGCGTACCCCGTCGTCATCCTCGTACAGGCGACCGGCCGGATCGGCCAGCGGCGCGATCTCGCCGTGCAGCCGGCCGGCCGCACGCGCGGCCAGGGCGCGCTGGTGGCTCTGCGCCGCATAGGCGTCCATGGCGGCGCGGTCGATGCCGAAGCGCGTGGCCAGGTTTTCAGCGGTCTGGCCCATCGACAGTCCGACGACCGGATCCGTCAGGCCCTTGAGCAGTCCGATGACCGGCGCCAGGTAGCGCGGCCGGAACGCGCGCAACGCGGCCAGCCGGGCGCCCGCACCGCGGGCCGTGGACCAGCGCGCCAGCCAGCGCACCATGTCGTCGGACAGCAGCACCGGCGCGCGCGACAGCGCGTCGACGCCGCCGGCCAGCACCAGGTCGTGGCGGCCCAGCTGGATCGCGCCGATCGCGCTGTCCAGCGCCTGCATGCCCGAGGCGCAGTTGCGCATCACCGTCCAGCCCGGCACGCGGTGGCCGCAGTCCAGCCGCAGCGCGACGATCCGGCCGATGTTGACTTCGTCCGGCGAGGGTGCGGCGCAGCCCAGCACCACTTCGTCCAGGTCGGTCGCTTCAAAAGGCTGGCGCAGCAGCAGCGCGCGGCCGGCCTGCACCGCCAGGTCGGCCGCCGCGAACGGGCCGGGAGCATTGCGGGCTTTCAGGAATGGCGTGCGGGCGCCATCCACGATGTAGACGGGAGGGAAGTTCATGCGGCGGTTCCTTCGCGTGACGGAGCCCGCGCATCGGCGGGCTGGCCGGCCTGGGTGCCGGCTTGCATGGCGAGATCGAACGGGAAATCGTCCACGCGCACCACGCGGTCGCGCAGCGCGTTGCGCCGGCGCAGCAGCTGGTAGTCCGCTTCGTCCAGCAGCCCGGCCGCGTGGGCGGCCTCGGCCATGTCGCGCACGTTGGCCAGCGGATTGCCGTCCAGCACGCCCTGTTTCTCGATCTCGCGCAGGCGCGCGTCCGCCGCCTCGGCCTGCAGCGTGGCGGCCAGCGCGTGTTCCAGCGCGCCCACCGGGTCGTCCACGTCGTCGGGCACATAGCAGCCCGCGGTCAGGCGGTCGCGCGTGCCGCCGGGTGCGATCAGGCATTGCGCCACCTGTTGCGCAAGTGCGTCCGCGGGCTCGGCGCGCCGCATGCCCCAGGGAAAGAGCAGTACGCGCAGCACGCGGGCGGCGGCGCGCTGCGGCAGGTTCTCCAGCACGCCGTCCATGGCTTGCTGCAGGCGGTGCAGCGCGTCCTGCAGGGCCCAGTGCGCCAGCGGCGCATCTTCGGCAAGCCGCCCCTGGTCCTCGAAGCGCTTGAGCACGGCGCTAGCCAGGTACATCTGCGACAGCGCGTCGCCCAGCCGGGCCGACAGGCGCTCGCGCCGCTTCAGGCTGCCGCCCAGCAGCAGCATGCAGGCGTCGGCCAGCAGCGCGAAACCGGCGCTGTGGCGCGTCAGGCGGCGGTAGTACGTGTGCATGGCGGGGTCGGCACCGTTGGGCACGCGCGCCAGGCGACCGGCGGTCAGCGCATGCCAGCAGGCGCGTGCCGCATTGCCGGCCAGGAAGCGCGCGTGGCCCCAGAAGGCGCGGTCGAAGCGGTCCAGGCCGCGCCGCGCATCGGCGTCCTGCGCCGCCTGCATCTCGGCCAGCACGTAGGGATGGCAGCGTATGGCGCCCTGGCCGAAGATGATCAGGCTGCGCGTGAGGATGTTGGCGCCTTCCACCGTGATGCCGATGGGCAGCTGCTGGTAGGCGCGCGCCAGGAAGTTCGACGGGCCCAGGCAGATGCCCTTGCCGCCGATGATGTCCATGCCGTCGTTGACCACCTGCCGGGCGCGCTCGGTGACGTGATACTTGACGATGGCCGAGATCACCGACGGCTTGGCGCCCAGGTCGATGGCGCCAGCGGTCATCACGCGCGCGGCCTCGGTGGCGTAGGTGTGGCCGCCGATGCGCGCCAGTGCTTCCTCCACGCCTTCGAAGCGGCCCACCGGCACGCGGAACTGGGTGCGCACGCGCGCGTAGGCCCCCACGGTGCGTGCCGTCAGTTTGGCCATGGCCGAGTTGGAAGAGGGCAGCGAGATCGAGCGTCCGGCCGCCAGGCATTCCATCAGCATGCGCCAGCCCTGGCCCGCGCGCTCGGGACCGCCGATGATGAAGTCCAGCGGCATGAACACGTCCTTGCCGCGCGTGGGGCCGTTCATGAACATCGCGTTCAGCGGCAGGTGGCGCCGGCCGGTCTCCACGCCCGGGTGGTCGTGCGGCACCAGCGCGCAGGTGATGCCTACGTCCACGGGCCCGCCCAGCAGGCCGTCCGGGTCGTACAGGCGGAAGGCCAGGCCCAGCAGCGTGCATACCGGCGCCAGCGTGATGTAGCGCTTGTCCCAGGTGACCTGCATGCCGAGCACTTCACGGCCCTGCCACATGCCCTTGCACACCACGCCATGGTCGGGGATGGCGGCGGCGTCGGAACCGGCCCAGGGGCTGGTCAGCGCGAAGGCCGGCACTTCCTCGCCCCGCGCCAGGCGCGGCAGGTAATGCTGCTTCTGCTGTTCGGTGCCGTAGTGCAGCAGCAACTCGGCCGGCCCCAGCGAGTTGGGCACCATCACCGAGACCGCCAGCGCCGACGAGCGCGTCGACAGCCGCGCGATCACCTCGGAGTGCGCGGAGGCCGAGAAACCCAGCCCGCCGTACTCGCGCGGGATGATCATGCCCAGGAAGCCCTTCTGCTTCAGGTAGTCCCACAGCTGCGGCGACAGGTCGTAGCGCTGCTGCGTGATGACCCAGTCATCGGCCATGCGGCAGGCTTCGGCCGTCTCGTGCTCCAGGAAGCGCTGCTCGTCCGCGGTGAGCTGCGGACGCGGATAGGCCAGTAGCGTGTTCCAGTCGGGCCGGCCGCGGAACAGCTCGGCTTCCCACCAGACAGTGCCCGCCTCCAGCGCGTCGCGCTCGGTGTCGGACATGGGCGGCAGCACCTTGCGGTAGACACGGAAGATCGGCCGCGTCAGCAATGCGCGGCGTAGCGGCCGCACGCCCAGCAGCAGCGCCGCCAGCGCCAGCAGGACGGCCAGGACGATCAGGGTGGGCATGGCAAGGTCTCCGTTCGTGTTGTGGGGCTAGCGGGCCGGGCGCGGGCGGGCAGGGCGGGCGCGGCTAGGGGGGCACCCCGCCCGAAGCCGGTGCCAGCGGTGCGCGCAGTCCGCCCAGCAGGAAGCTCATCAGGCGGGGCAGCAGCAGCGCCGGGTTGTCGGCCTGCTCGTCCGGGTCGAGCCGCCAGTCGGTGAGGTGGCGCAGCGTGTCCGTGCCCATGATGGCGTACGACGTGGCGCCCAGCATGAAATGGAAGCGCCACATGATCTCGGCGCGCGGCACGTCGGGCAGCGCGGCGTACAGCGCGTTCTGGTAGCGCGCCATCACGTCGGCGTACTCGCTGGCGAACAGCGCGTGCAGGAAGCCCGCCGGATCGGTCATGGTGCGCTCGAGCAGCTGCAGGAAATTACGGCCGGCGTGTTCCGGGTCGGCCGCCAGCCGCAGCAGCGTGCCGAAGAACGCGTCGAGGATCTGCGAAGGCTTCAGGGGCTTGCCGCCGGCCTCGGCCTCCAGCGCATCGAGCACGCGCAGCCGCTCCTGGTTGACCAGCGCCAGCCGGCGTTTCAGCACCGCATGCAGCAGCGCCTCTTTCGAGCCGAAGTGGTAGTTGACCGCGGCCACGTTGGCCGAGGCGGCCGAGGTGATCTGGCGCATCGAGGTGCCGTCGTATCCCTGGCGGGCGAACAGGCTTTCGGCGGCATCCAGGATGGCCTCGCGGGTGTTCGAGGCGGCGACGGGTTCTTTCATGGGCGCGGTCGGCATGCGGGTACCTTGTGGGCGTACGCCATGATTCAAACGTTTGTTTGAAATGATTATAGGCCCGCGCGCCGGCATGGCATCCCAGATATTCCCTGTCAGGGAAAACCCCGCCGGCCTGTCGGCCTCCCGGGGGGCGCCGCCGCCTCGCGGTTACAGTCTACCCAAGGAGGCCGCCTGCGCGGCGCGCCCGTTTTCGTATAGAGGTCCTGCCATGTCCATTTCATCCCCGGTCATCCTTCCGCTGGCGGAGCGGCAATCATGAGCGGCAGCGTCCCGCTTCCGTCGGCGCACTGGAATCTCGATGCCATCGTGTCGGACTTGCGCGCCGCGCGGGTCGACTGGCGCGGTCCGCGCGGCCGCCTGCGGGAGGAATCCGCCGGCCGCGAATTCCCCTCCCAGGAAAGCGTGCGGCAGATCCTGCGGCAACTGTGCGGCGCGTTGTTCCCGATGCGGCTGGGGCCCATCGACCTGCGCGAAGAGGTCGAGGACTTCTACGTCGGCCACACCATCGGCGAAGCGCTCGACTCGCTGCTGCACCAGGTCTGCCTGGAGCTGCGCCACCTGGGCCATGACACGCCCGAGCCGCGCGAGCGCACGCTGGAGCGCGCGGTGGCCATCGTGCGCCAGTTCGGCGCCGAACTGCCCGCGGTGCGCCGCGCGCTGGACCTGGACGTAACGGCGGCCTACCAGGGCGACCCTGCCGCGCGCAGCGTCGACGAGGTGCTGCTGTGCTATCCGGGCGTCTCGGCCATGATCCACCATCGCCTGGCGCACGTGCTGTACCGCCTGGGCGCGCCGATGCTGGCGCGCATCGTGGCCGAGATCGCGCATGCCGACACCGGCATCGACATCCACCCCGGCGCCACCATCGGCAAGAGCTTCTTCATCGACCACGGCACGGGCGTGGTGATCGGCGAGACCGCCATCATCGGCGACCGCGTGCGCCTCTACCAGATGGTGACGCTGGGCGCCAAGCGCTTCCCGCCCGGCGAGAACGGCGAGCTGAAGAAGGGCCTGGCGCGCCACCCCATCATCGAGGACGACGTGGTCATCTACGCGGGCGCCACCATCCTGGGGCGCATCGTCATCGGCAAGGGCTCGACCATCGGCGGCAACGTCTGGCTGACGCGCGACGTGCCGCCGGGCAGCAACGTCACGCAGGCCAGCCTGGTCAGCGACATGCCGGACTGCGGCCTGGGCGGCTGAGGGCGGCGGTGCGCGGCGCGGTCCGGATGGCGCACCCGGGCCGCGCGGCCTCTATTCATCCCGATACGCGCCGCAGGAGACTTTCGATGTCGTTGCAGCCTTCCCCCGAGCCTGCCGGAGCCGCCATGCGCCGCCATGCGCCGATCTGGCCCATCGTGCTGGCGGCCGGCGTGGTGCTGGGCCTGTCGCTGGGCCAGCGCCACAGCGTGGGCCTGTACCAGCTGCCGCTGGTGCAGTCGTTCGGACTGACGCGCGAGACGTTTTCTTTCGCCATCGCCATCCAGAACATCGTATGGGGCCTGGGCCAGCCGTTCTCCGGCTATCTGGCCGATCGCTACGGCACCGCGCGCGTGGTGGTGTGCGGTGCGCTGCTGTACGTGGCGGGGCTGGCGCTGACGACCGTGTCCGATGGCCGTCTCAGCCTGGCCTTGTCGGCCGGCGTGCTGGTGGGTCTGGGGCTGGCCGGCACCGCCTGGACGGTCAACGGCGCGGTCAGCCGGCGCGTGCCCGCCGAGCGGCGCTCGTCGGCGCTGGGCATGGTCTCGGCCATGGGGGCGCTGGGGCAGTTCGCCATGTTGCCGCTGGGCATCTACCTGATCGGCGCCTTCGGCTGGCAGGGCGCGCTGATGACCTGCGCGGCGTTGCTGGCGGTGATGGCGCCACTGGCGCTGCTGCTGCGCGAATCGCCACGCGCCGGGCCGCCGGCCGCCCAGCCCGCGGCCGCCGACGCCGCGCCGGTCAGCGTGCGCGAAGCGCTGCACAACCGCGACCTGTGGCTGCTGTGGCTGGGCTTCATGGCCTGCGGTTTCCACCTGGCGTTCATCGCCACGCACCTGCCCGCCTACCTGGCCGACCACGGCATCGGCGGCGGCACGGCGGCGCTCGCTTTGGGCCTGGTGGGGCTGTTCAACATCGCGGGCACGTATTTCTTCGGTCTGATGGGCGAGCGCCATCCCAAGAAATACGTGCTGGCGCTGCTGTACCTGGTTCGCACGGGCGTCATCACCGTGTACTTCCTGGCGCCCGTCTCGCAGGCCTCGACGCTGGTGTTCGCCTCGTTCATGGGTTTTCTGTGGCTGGGCACGGCGCCCGTCACCACCGGTTTGGTGGCGCACCTGTTCGGCGTGCGCACGCTGTCCACGTTGTTCGGCGTGGTGTTCCTGGGCCACCAGGTCGGCAGCTTCCTGGGCGTATGGCTCGGCGGCGCCATGTTCGAGCGGTTCGGGTCGTACGACCCGGTGTGGCTGCTGTCCATCGCCATCGGCCTGTTCTCGGCCGCCATGCACCTGCCGGTGCGCGAATCGATCCGGGGCCGGTTGGCTCCGGCCTGACGCCACGCACACGACACAGATGGACGCCACGCTTACGCAAACCGATCTCGCCGCACTGCGCGGTTTTCTCGATGCGCATCCGCGCCTGTTCGTGCTGACCGGCGCCGGCTGCAGCACCGACTCCGGCATTCCCGACTACCGCGACGGCGAAGGCGCATGGAAGCGCAAGCCGCCCATCGATTTCCAGACCTTCATGGGCGGCGAGCTTGCGCGGGCCCGTTACTGGGCGCGCAGCATGGTGGGCTGGCGCCGCTTCGGCCACGTGCAGCCCAACGCCGCGCATCGCGCGCTGGCGGCGATGGAGCAGGCGGGCCGCATCGAACTGCTGGTGACGCAGAACGTCGACGGCCTGCACCAGGCCGCCGGCAGCCGTCAGGTGGTGGACCTGCACGGCCGGCTCGACGAGGTGCGTTGCATGCGCTGCGACTGGCGCGGTCCGCGCGAGGCCTGGCAGCAGGAGCTGTACGCGTGCAACCCGCAATGGGTGGCGTTCGACGCGCCCGATGCCCCGGACGGCGACGCCGACCTGGACGGCCTGGATTTCTCCGGTTTCTCGGTGCCGGCCTGTCCGCGCTGCGGCGGCATCGTCAAGCCCGACGTGGTGTTCTTCGGCGAGAGCGTGCCGCGCGAGCGCATCGACCGCGCGCTCGATGCCTTGTCGGGGTCGCACGCCGTGCTGGTGGTGGGCTCGTCGTTGATGGTGTATTCGGGCTATCGCTATGCCCTGGAGGCCGGGCGGCGGGGGCTGCCCGTGGCGGCCATCAATCTGGGCCGCACCCGAGCCGATGCGCAACTGGCGCTGAAGATCGCACAGCCCTGCGCGCAGGTGCTGGCGGCGCTATAGCGCCGCTTCAGCTTGGTGCGTGTTCGCGCTCGCCCAGCAGCGCCGCGCGGGCGGCGTGCCAGCTGCCCGCATCGGGCGCGAGCAGCAAGCCGCCATCGCGGTGCGTGGGCTTGTACGGGCTGCCGTCGAAGTGCGCCGCGTAGCCGCCGGCCTCGCGGTGCAGCAGCCAGCCTGCGGCGTGGTCCCACGGCATCAGCTTGTTGTAGAACAGCACGTGGCAATGGCCGGAGGCGGCCATGCGGTATTCGTGCGCGGCGCAGCGCAGCGTGGTGGTGTCGCCCAGCCGCGCCAGGTTGCCGTTGACGGTATCGCGCAGCGGCTGCGGCAGGTGCGCGGTGGCCACCATGCCTTCCATCTGCAGCGGCGGCACGGGATCCGCCACGCGCAGCGGCAGCGGCGCACTGTCCTCGCACTCGAGCCACGCGCCCTCGCCGCGCACGGCCAGCGCCGCGTCGCGACCGATGGGGTCGTAGATGGCGCCGGCGATCACGTCGCCGCGATGGCAGACGGCGATCATCATGCCGAACAGCGGCAGCCCCGCCACGAAGTTGCGCGTGCCGTCGATCGGGTCGACCAGGAACGCCAGGTCGGCATCGACCAGCGTGTTCAACAGCGCCGGATTGCTGGCCGCGGCCTCTTCGCCGATCAGCACCGCACCGGGATACTGCCGCGCCAGGCGGCTGGCGATGTGGCGCTCGGCGGCCTCGTCGGCATCGGTAACCAGGTCGCGTGCCGATTCCTTGTGGCGCACCGCCTGAGGCTCCAGCTTGCGAAAGCGCGGTAGCACCTCGGCCTGCGCGGCCTCGGCCAGCACCGCGACCAGCCGACGGGTTTCGTCGCGGGAAAAAGTCCGGTTCATGGGCGGGAAAGGGGATGGAGAGTCCCGCAATCTAGCACGCATGGGCCGTCATGCGCACGACACGCCGTACAACAATGGACAAGGCGTGCGGGCGACGTGCTTCCGTCCCTCGCAGTGCACGGCGGGAAGGCGCCGGGAACAGAGCTCAGGCGCCCGCGCCCAGGTCCACGCAGAGGTATTTGGTTTCCAGGTATTCCTCGATGCCGTATTTCGAGCCCTCGCGGCCCAGGCCCGATTGCTTCACGCCGCCGAACGGGCCGACCTCGTTGGAGATGATGCCGCTGTTGATGCCGACGATGCCGTACTCCAGCGCCTCGGACACGCGCCAGACGCGCGCGTAGTCGCGCGTGTAGAAGTACGCCGCCAGGCCGAAGATGGTGTCGTTGGCCATGCGCACGCCTTCTTCCTCGGTGGAGAAGCGAAACAGCGGCGCCACGGGTCCGAAGGTCTCTTCGGTCGACACCTTCATCTGCTGCGTCACGTCGCGCAGCACGGTGGGCTGGAAGAACGTGCCGCCCAGGTCGTGCGGCTTGCCGCCGGCGATGACTTTAGCGCCCTTGGATGTCGCATCGGCGATGTGATCCTGCACCTTCTCGACCGCGGCGTGGTCGATCAGCGGGCCTTGCGTCACGCCCTGTTCGAAACCGTCGCCCACCTTCAGCGCCGAGTTCACTTTCTCGACCAGGCGCCGGGCCACTTCGTCGTACACGCCGTCCTGCACGTAGATGCGGTTGGCGCACACGCAGGTCTGGCCGGCGTTGCGGAACTTTGAGGCCAGGATACCGTCGATCGCCGCGTCCAGGTCGGCGTCGTCGAACACCAGGAAGGGGGCGTTGCCGCCCAGCTCCAGCGACAGCTTCTTGATGGTGGGCGCGCATTGCTCCATCAGCGTGCGGCCCACTTCGGTCGAGCCGGTGAAGCTCAGCTTGCGCACTGTCTCGCTCTCGCACAGCGCCGCGCCGATCTCGCGCGAGCTGCCCGTGATGACGTGGAACACGCCGGCGGGCACGCCTGCCTCTTCGGCCAGCACCGCCAGCGCCAGCGCCGTCAGGGGCGTCTGCTGGGCGGGCTTGACCACCATCGTGCAGCCGGCCGCCAGCGCGGGGCCGACCTTGCGCGTGATCATCGCGGCAGGGAAGTTCCACGGCGTGATCGCCGCGGTGACGCCGATAGGCTGCTTCAGCACCAGCAGACGCTGGCCGGCCTTGGGGCTTTGCAGCACGTCGCCGTCCACGCGCTTGGCTTCCTCACCGAACCATTCGAGGAACGACGCGGCGTAGGCGATCTCGCCGGCGGCCTCGGTCACCGGCTTGCCTTGCTCGGCGGTCATGATGGCCGCCAGGTCCTGCTGGTGCGTCATCATCAGCTGGGCCCACTTCAGCAGCACGGCCGCGCGTTCCTTGGCCGGACGGCCGGCCCAGGCGGGCAGCGCCTTCTGCGCCGCGGCAATGGCCTGTTCGGTTTCCTTGCGGCCGAACTTGGGCACCGACACGATGGTCTTGCCCGTGGACGGATTGTCCACCGGGATGCTGGCGCCGCCGCCCGCGCCCACCCACTGGCCGTCGAGGTAGCAGGCATCGCGCAGCAGGTCGGGACGCTGCAGGGGGATGTTGGGTTGCGACATGGAAAGTCCTCCGAATTCTTACAGGCAGGCGTGCGCACGCCGCCCCGTGGCGGGGCGGCGGCTCGAAAGGGTAAAAATCAGCAAACGGCATGCCCGCGGCGGCCCGCCGCGCGGGCGCCGGGGCGCCGCATCAGCCCTGCAGGGCGGCGGCCAGGATGTCCAGGCCGCGCGCGAATTGCGCGTCCGGAATGGTCAGGGGATAGAGGAAGCGCAGCACGTTGCCGTACACGCCGCAGCTCAGCAGGATCAGCCCTTGTTCCAGTGCGCGCTGCTGCACGCGCTTGACGGCCTCGGCATCGGGCCGGCCGGTGGCCGGGTCCGCCAGTTCGGCGGCCACCATCGAGCCCAGGCCGCGCACCTCGGCGATGGCCGGGTTGGCGGCGCGCACCTGGTTCAGGCGGGCCGTCAGCTGCGCGCCCAGGCGCACCGAGCGTTCGCACAGCTTTTCTTCCTCGATCACGTCCAGCACGGCGTGCGCTGCAGCAACGGCCAAGGGGTTGCCGGCATAGGTGCCGCCCAGGCCGCCGGCGGCCGGACCGTCCATCACCTCGGCGCGGCCCACCACGCCCGAGATCGGAAAGCCGCCGCCCAGGCTCTTGGCCATCGTGATGAGGTCGGCCTGCACGCTGTGGTGCTGCATCGCGAACAGCTTGCCGGTGCGTGCGAAGCCGGTCTGCACCTCGTCGGCGATCAGCAGGATGCCGTGCGTGTCGCAGATCTTGCGCAGCGCCGTCATCAGTTCCGGCGGCGCGACGTTGAAACCACCTTCGCCCTGCACCGGTTCGATGATGATGGCCGCCACGCGCGCGGGATCGATGTCCGACTTGAACAGCAGGTCCAGTGCCTTCAGCGACTCGGCCACGCTGATATCCTGGGAGGCACTGGGGAAGGGCGCGTGGTAGACGTCGGCCGGCATGGGGCCGAAGGCCAGCTTGTAGGGAGCGACCTTGCCCGTCAGCGCCATGCCCATCATCGTGCGGCCATGGAAGCCGCCGCTGAAGGCGATCACGCCCGAGCGGCCGGTGTAGGCACGCGCGATCTTCACGGCGTTCTCCACCGCTTCGACCCCCGTGGTGAAGAAGGCGGTCTTTTTCAGACCGTCGATCGGGGCCAGCGCGTTGATGCGCTCGGCCAGCGCCACGTAGCTCTCGTAGGGCACGATCTGGTAGGCAGTGTGGGTGAACTGCTCCAGCTGTGCGGCCACGGCAGCCTTCACCTTGGGATGGCGGTGGCCGGTGTTCAGCACGGCAATGCCGCCGGCGAAGTCGATGTACTCCTTGCCTTCGGTGTCCCACAGCGTGGCGTTCTCGGCGCGCACCGCATAGAAATCGCACATCACGCCGACGCCGCGCGGCGTTGCGAGCGAGCGGCGCGTGTTCAGGTCTCGGTTCTTCATGTTCAGTCTCGTCAGGGGCGGTTGGGGCCGTAGCCACGGCAAAGGGAAGGCCGGGCGCAGCGGCCGGGCTGCCGACTATTTAATGCTAAGATGGCCCTATCTTTAGGAACCACTTTTGCAAATCAGGTAGAACCAATTGCGGTCCATTGTCGGCGATCTGCTGCTGCTGCGCCTGGGCGACGCGTCCGACGGGCCCATGAACAAGCGCCTGTACCGCGGTCTGCGCGAGGCCATCCTGGACGGCACCATCCCGGCCGACACGCGGCTGCCTGCGTCGCGCGACCTGGCCGCCGAGCTGAACATCGCGCGCAACACGGTGGTCCACGTCTACGGCCAGCTGCAGGCCGAGGGCTACACGCGCAGCCGCCAGGGCAACGGCACCTTCGTCACCGATACGCTGCCCGAGGCCTACCTGGCCAGCGGCCGCAGCGCGCGGCGCGCCCCCGCCCCC
>Ga0182737_1002857_pt1 | contig 13477 bp, 14 predicted proteins | sample eDN5th30CBELigOP_FD_128878 | JGI IMG/M metagenome (GOLD analysis project Ga0182737, IMG submission 128878) | Enriched Organic Plus compost microbial communities from Emeryville, California, USA - eDNA 5th pass 30_C BE-Lig OP (version 2) (version 2) ... | reverse complement strand
GCCGGCAATCCGCTGGCCGTGGTCCACGATGCCCGCGACATGGACGAGGCGCGGATGCGCGCCTTCGCCGCCTGGACCAACCTTTCCGAAACCATCTTCTTCCTGCCGCCGACCACGGCCGGAGCCGACTACCGGATCCGCATCTTCACCCCGGTGATGGAACTGCCCTTCGCCGGCCATCCCAGCGTCGGCGCGGCCTGGGCGGCGCTGGATGCCGGCCTGGCCCGCGAACGCGACGGCCAGCTGGTGCAGGAGTGCGGCGCCGGCCTGCTGCCGGTGCGCATCGGCCGCCGCGACGGCTGCGTGGTACCGGCGGTGCGCAGCCCCAGGGCCGAACCGCGCGCGGCGGTGGCGCCGGACTGGCTGCTCGCCGACCGCGTCTGGGGTGCGCGCCGCGGCGAACTGGCGCCGGCGCTGTGGAACAACGGCCCGGACTGGTGGCTGCTGGAACTGGCCGACGCCGCCGGGGTGCGCACGCTGCGCCCGGACTTGGCGGCGATCGCGGCGCTGCCGGGCAACGGCAAGCTCGCGGTGTTCGCCCGCGGCGACGACGATGCCGACCTGGTGGTGCGTGCCTTCGCCCCGGGCGTCGGCATCGCCGAGGATCCGGCTACCGGCAGCGTCAACGCGATCATCGCCAGCTGCCTGCACCGCGAAGGCCGGCTGCCCGGCCGCGACGGCCGCTATGTCGCCTCGCAGGGCCGCGAGATCGGCCGCGACGCGCGCCTGCAGCTGGAAGTGGACGCCGAGGGCGGCATCTGGGTCGGCGGCGAAGTGCAGGCGGTGATCCGCGGCACCATGGACTGGTAACAGGGGGCTGGTAACCTCGGCCTCCCCCTCCCCGCAGGACTGTCGCCATGGCCCCGCGCCCCTTCGTCCAGGTGGACGTGTTCGCCGACCGGCCGGGCGCCGGCAATCCGCTGGCTGTGGTGCTCGATGCGACCGGCCTGGACGAGGCGGCGATGCAGGCCATCGCCCGCTGGACCCGGCTGCCGGAAACCACCTTCGTGTTCCCGCCGACGCGGGAAGGCGCCAGCTACGGGATCCGCATGTTCAGCCCGCGCCGGGAGGTGCCGTTCGCCGGCCATCCCAGCGTGGGCACGGCGCATGCGGTGCTGGAAGCCGGGATCGCGGCGCCACGCGATGGGCTGCTGCTGCAGGAAGGCGTGGCCGGGCTGCTGCCGCTGCGCGTGGAAAGCCGCGAGGGCAGCCAGCGCATCGCGATCCGCACGCCGCGGGCGCAGCTGGTCGAGACCGCCGATGCGCGCGGCTCACGGATGTCGGAGGCGCTGGACTGGCTGCCGGTCGGCGAGTTGCCGCCGGCGCTGATGGATGGCGGGCGCCGCTGGTGGGTGGCCGAGGCGCGCGACGAGGCCAGCCTGCGCAATGCGCAGCCGGACTGGGAGGCGATCGCGGGACTGGCGCGCGCCACCGACAGCATGGGCGTGCTCGCCTTCGCGCGATGCGAGGGGCGCGACTACCAGGTGGCTGCGCGGGCGTTCGTCGGCGGGCCGGCGATGTTCGAGGACGCGGCCTCGGGTGCGGCCAACGCGACGCTGGCGGCCTGGCTGGCGCTGCGCGATGCGCTGCCCGGCCGTGACGGCCGCTACCGGGTCAGCCAGGGCCGCGAAGTCGGCTACGACGCGCGCCTGGACATGCTCGTCGACGCCGACGGCGAGGTCTGGTCCGGCGGCCAGGTGGTCAGCGTGGTGCGCGGGACGATCGACTGGCGCCCAGGCGCGCCCCCGTAGAGCGGGGCTTGCCCCGCTGCTTTGGCGCGGCCCGGGACATCCGGCGTGGGAGTCGGGCAAGCCCGACTCTACGGACGGCGGGGAATTTGGGCGGCTGCAGTGCTTCCGGTACCGGGGAACACCGTGTCTTCGGGCGCGGTTCGGGACGCGGCTTTGATCGACCCGCAGGCCGCGCCCCCGTAGAGCGGGGCCTGCCCCGCTGCTTTGGCGCGGCCCGGGACATCCGGCGTGGGAGTCGGGCAAGCCCGACTCTACGGACGGCGGGCATTGGGCGGCTCAGTGCTTCCGGTACCCGGGAACACCGCGTCTTCGGGCGCGGTTCGGGGCGCGGCTTCGATCGACCCGCAGGCCGCGCCCCTGTAGAGCGGGGCCTGCCCCGCTGCTTTCGCGCGTCCCGGGGACATCCGGCGCAGGAGTCGGGCAGGCCCGACTCTACGGACGGCGGGCATTGGGCGGCTCAGTGCTCCGGTACCCGGGAACACCGCGTCTTCGGGCGCGGTTCGGGGCGCGGCTTCGATCGACCCGCAGGCCGCGCCCTGTAGAGCGGGGCCTGCCCCGCTGCTTTCGCGCGTCCCGGGGACATCCGGCCCAGGAGTCGGGCAGGCCCGACTCTACGGACGGCCGGGCATTGCTGCAGTGCCAATTCGAGGCTGGGGCTGGGAGCGGATGTTTTCGTGCAGTTGACGCTGGTGCCCCGCGATGCGGGTGCTGTCGCAGGACACGCCTGGTGGCGTCGCGGGGAAACCTACCCCCGCAGCCACCACAGCGACAGCAGTCCGCCGATGAGGACCACCGCGCCGATGCGGCGCAGCGCCGGGTCGGGGCGCCGCGCCAGTTCTTCCATCGTCCGCCGCCACAGTCCCGGCGCGGCGAACAGGAACAGGCCTTCCAGCACCGCGACCAGGCACAGGGCCTGGAGCAGTCCGGCGGGCATCAGCGCTCGTTCTTGAAGTACTGCAGGAACGGATCGTTGCGGTCGAGCACGATCACGCCCTGGCCGTCGGAGAAGCTCGAACGGTACGCCTCGAGGCTGCGATGGAAGGCGAAGAACGACTCGTCGCCCTTGGCCGCGTCGGCGTACAGGCGCGCGGCCTGGGCATCGCCTTCGCCGCGCAGGCGCTGGGCGTCGCGCTCGGCCTCGGCCACCAGCACGGCCTGGTCGCGGTCGGCCTGGGCGCGGATGGTGCGGGCCTGCTCCTCGCCCTCGGCGCGCAGCGCGCTGGCGACCTGCTTGCGCTCGGCGCGCATGCGGTCGTAGACCTGCTTGATCACGCCGCTGTCGGTGGGCAGGTCGATCTGCTTGAGGCGGATGTCGACGATGCGCATGCCCAGCGTCTCGGCGCCGCGGTTGATGCCTTCCAGCTGCTTGGCGATCACCTCGCTGCGGTCGCCGGACACCAGCTGGGTCAGGGTGCGCGAGTTGATCTCGTTGCGCAGCGAGTCCTTGATGATAGGCGCCAGGCGGTCGGAGGCGGCCGATTCGTCGCCGCCGGTGGCGCGGAAGAAGGCGCGCGCGTCGTTGATGTAGCCGATCGCCACGAAGTCGACGGCCACGTCCTTGCGCTCGGAGGTCAGGTAGCGCTCCGGCGAGAAGTCGACCAGGGTGAAGCGGCTGTCGAAGGTGCGCACGGTCTCGACCAGCGGCCACTTGAAGTGCAGGCCGGGGCCGATGTCGGTGCGGGCGACGCGGCCCAGGTTGAGGACCAGGGCGACCTGGCCTTCGCGGACGACGTACACCGAGCCGAGCAGGCCCAGCAGGGCGGCGACGGCCAGTGCGATCCAGAGGGAATATTTCATCGCGTGGGCTCCTCGCGGTCGGCGCTGCGGGTCGCATCGCGGATGCCGCTACGGGTCGGCTCGGGGGTGCTTTCGATCGCCGGCAGCAGCGCCTCGGCCGGCGGGGCCGAGGACTGCGCCTGCGCGCCGCCGGCGGTGGCCGGCATCGGCACGTAGATCAGCTGGCGGCCGTCGCCGCCGACCACCTTGCGGTTGCGGGCGAGCACGTCCTGCACGGTCTCCAGCCACAGGCGCTTGCGGGTGATCTCCGGGGCGTTGCGGTATTCGTCGCGCAGCAGGCTGAAGCGGTCGACGTCGCCCTCCGCCTGGGCGATCTTGGCGGCCTTGTAGCCTTCGGCGACGGTGCGGCGGCGCGCCGCCTCGCCGCGGGCCTCGGGCACCACGCGCGCGGCGTAGGCACGGGCCTCGTTGATCAGCTGGTCCTTGATCTGCTGGGCGCTGTTGACCTCGTCGAAGGCCGGCTTGACCTCCTCCGGCGGACGCGCGTCCTGCAGGTTCAGTTCGGTCACCACCAGGCCGGTGCGGTAGGCGTCGAGCGAGGCCTGCAGCTGCTTGGCGGCGCTGGCCGACAGCGGGCCGCGCGCGCCGAGCACGGTGTCGAGGTCGGCGCGGCCGACCTGCTCGCGGACCACGCTCTGCGCGGCCTGCTCCAGCACGCGGTCGGCGTTGCGCGAGCCGAACAGGTACAGGCGCGGGTCGCCGATGCGGTACTGCACGTTCATCGCCACGGTGACGATGTTCTCGTCGCGGGTCAGCACCGGCACGGTGTTGCTGAAGGTCTTGATCTGGGTCGCGTTGACCTTGATCACCCGCTCCACCGGCCACGGCCACTTCAGGTTCGGGCCCGGCTGCATGACCCGGGCGAACTGGCCGAAACGCAGCACGACGCCGCGCTGCTGTTCGCCGACCAGCTGGAAGCTGCTCAGCAGCACCAGCAGCGCCACCGCCAGCAGGACCCAGCGGCCGATGCCGCCGCCGTCGCCGCCGAAGATGTCGCGCAGGCGCGCCACCACGTCGTCCAGGCCGCCGCCCTTGCCGCTGGGCCGGCGCGGCGGCCAGGGATTGGGTCGGTTGTTGTCGGGGGAGTCCCCGCCCTTGCCGGGCGTATTCCAGACCATGAAAGCTCCGTGGTGATGGGCCCGGGCGGCGCGGGGGCGCATCCGGATCGTGGGCCGATTCTAGCAATACCCGCCGCTGTCCCCGGGCGGAGGCGGCGGAACGGTCAGGACCGTTCCCAGTCCTCGGCCGCCGGCGACGCCGGCAGCAGGGCGCGCAGCGGTTCGCCGTCGGCGCGGACCGCCAGGCGCTCGGCCTCGCCGCGCGGCAGGTCCACCTGCAGCAGCCAGCCGTGCTCGTCGGCGGTCTCCGAACGCACCGCGTCGAGCTGGTGCAGGCGCGCGCGCAGGCGGCCGGCATCCGGCGGCAGGCGCACTTCGCCGTGGGCACGCTGCAGGTCCAGGCGCCGGGCCAGGGCGGCCTGCAGCAGTTCCAGGCCGCGGCCGTCGCGCGCCGACAGCCACACCCGCTCGCGGTGGCCGGGGTCGTCGGCACCGCCGCCGCTGTGGTCGTGGCGCGGTTCGGCGCCCTCGATGCGGTCGATCTTGTTGAACACCAGCAGCTGCGGCAGCTCGCCGGCGCCGACCTCGGCCAGCACCGCGTCGACCTGGGCGATGCGTTCCTCGCGCTGCGGATCGGCGGCATCGACCACGTGCAGCAGCAGGTCGGCCTCGCGCGCCTCGCTCAGGGTCGAGCGGAACGCGGCGACCAGTTCGTGCGGCAGGTCGCGGACGAAGCCGACGGTGTCGGCCAGGACCACGCTGCCGCCCGGCAGGGCGACCCGGCGCACGGTCGGGTCAAGGGTGGCGAACAGCTGGTCGGCGGCGTAGGCGTCGGCGCCGGTCAGCGCGTTGAACAGGGTCGACTTGCCGGCGTTGGTGTAGCCGACCAGGGCCACGCGCGGCAGTTCGCTGCGCACACGGGCGCGGCGCATCTGCGCGTGCTGCACCTCGACCTTCTCGAGCCGGCGCTGCAGCTGCTCCAGGCGCTTCTGCAGCAGGCGGCGATCGGTTTCCAGCTGGGTTTCGCCGGGACCGCGCAGGCCAATGGAGCCGCCACGCTGGCGCTCCAGGTGGGTCCAGCCGCGCACCAGGCGCGTGGCCATGTGCTTGAGCTGGGCCAGTTCGACCTGCAGCTTGCCTTCGTGGCTGCGCGCGCGCTGGGCGAAGATGTCGAGGATCAGGCCGGTGCGGTCGACCACGCGGCGCTGCAACGCCTTCTCCAGGTTGCGCTCCTGGACCGGCGTCAGCGCGTGGTTGACCAGGATCAGGTCGGCGCCGGTGGCGTCGGCGGCGGCCTTCACCTCCTCGAGCTTGCCGCTGCCGATCAGGGTGGCCGGGTTCGGGCGGTCGATGCGGGCGGTCAGGGTGGCGGCCACGCTGGCGCCGGCCGAACGGGCCAGGTCGGCGAATTCCTCCAGCACATCCTCGGCCACGGCCCCACCGGGGTGGGGCTGGATCAGCAACGCGTGTTCACCCTTGCGGGAACGTTCGAACAATCAATACTCCCGGGGCGGGAGGCTTACTCGGCCTCCTCGCCACCTTCTGCTGCCTCCCCGGCCTGCTGCACGTAGCCGCCGCCGGGGCCAACCCGGACATTGCGCGACGGCACGACGGTGGAGATGGCGTGCTTGTAGACCATCTGGCTCACGGTGCTGCGCAACAGCACCACGAACTGGTCGAAGGACTCGATCGTACCCTGCAGCTTGATCCCGTTCACCAGGTAGACGGAGACCGGCACGCGTTCGCGACGCAGTGCGTTCAGGAACGGATCCTGCAGCGATTGCCCCTTGGACATTGGTTCTTCCCCTTCGCTCTTCTTGGCGAGCTTCTTCTTATGTTGGGTGGCGGGCCTCCCCCGGCCCGGCCGTGGGAGGCATGTTACACAAGCCGGCGACCGGGTTCCGTTCAGGTACGCGGCAAAAACCGCGAAACCGCGTCGCGGAGTTGAACTGCGTCACGTTCCGGATCGAACCAGCGCGCGTCCAGCTCGCCGCGCAGCCAGGTCAGCTGGCGCTTGGCCAGCTGGCGGGTGGCGGCGATGCCGCGCTGGCGGAACTCCTCCGCGCCGACCAGGCCGTCCAGGTGTTCCCAGGCCTGGCGGTAGCCGACCGCGCGCAGCGCCGGCAGGTCCAGCGGCCGCGGATGCCCCCGCAGCGGCGCCAGCGCGCGCAGGCGCCGGACCTCGTCGAGGAAGCCGGCTTCGAGCATGCGGTCGAAGCGCAGGGCGATGCGTCCGTGCAGCACCGCGCGGTCGGCCGGGGCCAGCACCAGCCGCAGCACCCGCAGCGGCAGCCGCGGCGGCGGCGGATCGCGCTGCCAGGCGCTGATCGGGCGGCCGCTGGCGCGGTACACCTCCAGCGCGCGCTGGATGCGCTGCGCGTCGCCGGGGCGGATCCGCGCCGCGGCTTCCGGATCGACCCGGGCCAGCTCGTCGTGCAGCGCGGCCCAGCCGCGCTCGGCCGCTTCGGCGGCGATCGCCTCGCGCAGCGCCGGATCGGCCTCGGGCATCGGCGCCAGCCCGTGCAGCAGGGCCTGGAAATACAGGCCGGTGCCGCCGGCGAGCACCGCCAGGCGGCCGCGGGCGACGATGCCTTCGATCACCGTGCGCGCCTCTTCGGCGAACTCGGCTGCCGAATACGGCTGCCAGGGCTCGCGCACGTCGATGAGGTGATGCGGCACGCCAGCGCGTTCGGCTTCGTCCGGTTTGGCCGCACCGATGTCCAGGCCGCGGTAGACCAGGGCCGAGTCGACGCTGACGATCTCGCCGTTATGGCGCTGGGCCAGTTCGATCGCAAAGGCGGTCTTGCCCGACGCGGTCGGGCCCATCACCGCGATCGCCAGCGGCCGCGTGTCCACGCCCACCAGGCGCTCAGTCCTCGTCCGGCCAGCGGATCGCCGGGGCGGCGTCGCGGCGCGGCGCCGGCACCGCGGCCACCGCTTCCCACACCTTCAGCGCGTCGACGGTGGCGGCGACGTCGTGCACGCGCACGATGCGCGCGCCGCGCTGCACCGCCAGCAGGTGCGCGGCGACCGAGCCGGACACGCGCCCGGCCGGGACCTGGCGCCCGGTCAGCTCGCCGATCGTACGCTTGCGCGACAGCCCGGCCAGCACCGGCACGCCCAGTTCGGCGAAGCGGTCCAGCCGCGCCAGCAGCTCGAGGTTGTGCGCGGTGGTCTTGCCGAAGCCGAAACCCGGGTCGGCGACGATGCGCTTCTTCGGGATGCCGGCCAGTTCGGCGGCGAAGATCCGCTCGGCGAGGAAGCGGTGCACTTCGGCGACCACGTCGTCGTAGCGCGGGTCGTCCTGCATGGTGCGCGGCTCGCCGAGCATGTGCATCAGCACCACCGGCACGCCCAGCGACGCTGCGGTGTCCAGCGCGCGGTCGCGGCGCAGGGCGCAGACGTCGTTGATCATGCCGGCGCCGGCCTCGACCGCCGCGCGCATCACCTCCGGCTTGCAGGTATCGACGCTCACCGGCAGCGAGGTCTCGCGGACCAGGCGCTCGATCACCGGGATCACCCGGCGCAGCTCTTCCTCCAGCGGCACCTCGGCTGAACCCGGACGGGTCGATTCGCCGCCGACGTCGAGGATGTCCGCCCCCTCCTCCGCCAGGCGCAGCCCGTGCGCGACCGCCGCATCGGTGGTGGCATGCGCGCCGCCGTCGGAGAACGAATCGGGGGTGACGTTGACGATGCCCATCACCCGCGCGCGATCGAGCTTCAGGACGCGGCCGGCACAGTCCAGGCTGGGGGAAACGTCGAACATCGGCGGCATCCGTTCAATGGAATGCGCGCAAGTCTGGGCCCTGCCGTGCAGGCGGGCAATCCTCGGCGGGAAGTGGCGCGGCGAAGGCGCCGCCCGGCAGGCTCAGCGACTGCCGATCTGCGCGTCGAAGCGCGCGGCGCGGATCCGCGCGTAGAGGCCGAAGCCGAACACGGCCGCGGCCAGCACCACGGAAACGCCGACCAGGACCAGCGGCAGCCGGCCCAGCGCATAGAACACGGTGGTCACGGTAAGCATCGCCGAGGCGCCGCCGAACGCGGCGGACGACCACGTCCGCCACGGATTGCGGACGTAGTAACTGCGCCGCGGTTCGCGGCCGTCCGGCGACTGGGCCATCGATCCGGCCTCAGGTCTGGGTGGCGGGGCCACCCACCGGCGGCAGCGGACGCGGATCGCCCTTGTCGCCGCCACCCTTGCCCGACTTGCCCCACCCGGCCGGCGGCGGCGGCTCGCGGCCTTCCATGATCGCGTCGATCTGCGGCGCGTCGATGGTCTCGTACTGCAGCAGCGCCTGCGACATCGCGTGCAGCTTGTCGATGTTCTCGGTCAGGATCGTCCTGGTGCGGGCATAGGCCTTGTCCAGGATCGTGCGCACGACCTCGTCGATCTTGCGCGCGGTCTCGTTGGACACGTTCTTGTGCTGGGTCACCGAACGGCCGAGGAACACCTCGTCCTCTTCCTCGCCATAGGCGATCGGACCCATCTCGTCGCTCAGGCCCCACTTGGTGACCATGTTGCGGGCCATCTTGGTGGCGCGCTCGATGTCGTTGGAGGCACCGGTGGTGACCTTGTCCTCGCCGAAGATCAGCTCCTCGGCCACGCGCCCGCCGTACAGCGAGCACAGCTGCGACTCGATCGCCACGCGGTTCATCGAGTAGCGGTCGCCCTCGGGCAGGTACATGGTCACGCCCAGGGCGCGGCCACGCGGGATGATGGTGACCTTGTAGACCGGGTCGTGCTCCGGCACCAGGCGGCCGACGATGGCGTGGCCGGCCTCGTGGTAGGCGGTCAGCGTCTTCTCTTCCTCGCTCATCGCCATCGAGCGGCGCTCGGCGCCCATCAGGATCTTGTCGCGCGCGCGGTCGAAGTGGTCCATGCGGACCTCCTTCGCGTTCTCGCGGGCGGCGAACAGCGCGGCCTCGTTGGCCAGGTTGGCCAGGTCGGCACCGGAGAAGCCCGGGGTGCCGCGCGCGATCACCAGTGGCTCGACGTCGTCGGCCAGCGGCAGCTTGCGCATGTGCACCTTCAGGATCTGCTCGCGGCCCTTCACGTCCGGCAGGCCGACCACGACCTGGCGGTCGAAGCGACCCGGGCGCAGCAGCGCCGGGTCGAGCACGTCAGGACGGTTGGTCGCGGCGATCACGATCACGCCTTCGCCGCCCTCGAAGCCGTCCATCTCCACCAGCAGCTGGTTGAGGGTCTGCTCGCGCTCGTCGTGGCCACCGCCCAGGCCGGCGCCGCGATGGCGGCCGACCGCGTCGATCTCGTCGATGAAGATGATGCACGGCGCGTGCTTCTTGGCCTGCTCGAACATGTCGCGCACGCGCGAGGCGCCCACGCCGACGAACATCTCGACGAAGTCCGAACCGGAGATCGAGAAGAACGGCACCTTGGCCTCGCCGGCGATGGCCTTGGCCAGCAGGGTCTTGCCGGTACCCGGCGGGCCGACCATCAGCACGCCGCGCGGGATCTTGCCGCCGAGGCGGGTGAACTTGGACGGGTCGCGCAGGAAGTCGACCAGCTCGCCGACCTCTTCCTTGGCCTCGTCGCAGCCGGCGACGTCGGCGAAGGTGACCTTGACCTGGTCCTCGCCCTGCAGCTTGGCGCGCGACTTGCCAAAGGACATCGCGCCCTTGGCGCCGCCGCCGCCGCCCTGCATCTGGCGCATGATGAACAGCCAGAAGCCGATGATCAGCAGGATCGGCAGGAACTGCAGGACGATGGTCCAGAAGCCCGGGCCGGTCTTCGGGTCCTCGCGGGTGACGTCGACGTTCTTGGCGATCAGCTGGTCCAGCAGCTTCTGGTCGGCCGGGCCGGTGACGCGGCCTTCGGTGCCGTCGACGCGCTTGTAGCGGATCTTGTTGGCGGTAAAGGTGCTGTCGTCGGTGTAGACCACCGAGCGGATGCGCCCGGCCTCCACGTCCTGGACGAAGCGGGTGTAGCTGGGCGATTCGCCGACGCCGGCGGTGGCGCCGTCGCGGGGGGAGAAGCTCTGGAACACGACCATCAGCACGACGGCGACGACCACCCAGAGCAGGAGGTTCTTGGTCAAGTCGTTCATCCTCATCGGCTCCGCGGTTCCCTTGGTTCGGCTTGTCGCACTGCTGTTTCCGGTTTTTCGGCCCGGTACTCCGGGTCGAGCTTACTTGATCTGGGCGCGCTTTCCCTGCGCCAGGGCATAGACTTCCGGCGAACGCTTGCGCGATGCCGCCGGCTTGCGGATCACCACCCTGTCGTAGCGGCGGCGCAGTTCGCGCACGTAGTCGTCGAACCCGACCCCCTGGAACAGCTTGATCAGGAAGGTCCCGCCCGGACGCAGGTGGCCGTCGGCGAAATCCATCGCCAGCTCGGCCAGGTACATCGCGCGCGGCTGGTCGACCGCGTCCACGCCACTCATATTGGGGGCCATGTCCGAAAGGACAAGGTCCACGCGCTGGCCGTCCAGCAGCGTCTCCAGCTGCGATAAGACGGCTTCTTCCCTGAAGTCGCCATGAAGGAATTCGACCCCGGCCAGCGGCGGCATCTCGAGGATGTCCAGGGCCACGACCCGGCCGCTGTCGCCCATGGCCTGGCGCACGTACTGGGACCAGCCGCCCGGGGCGGCGCCCAGGTCGACCACGACCATGCCCGGCTTCAGCAGCCGGTCGCGCTCGATCAGTTCCTCGAGCTTGTAGGCGGCGCGCGACCGCAGGCCTTCGGCCTGGGCCTTCTTCACGTAGGGATCGGCGAAGTGCTCGCGGAGCCAGCGGTGGCTGCTCTTGCTGCGGGAGCTGCGGGACATGCAGGAGGACCGGGCCAGGCGGCCCGCGGCGGTATGGACGGCCATGATACCCTGAACGGCCCCAATGACCTTCCATGACCGATGTCCGTCGCCCTGACTTCCGCCCAGAACCGCTTCCTCCGCGGCCAGGCCCATGGCCTCAAGGCCCTGATGCAGGTCGGCGGCAAGGGCATCACCCCGGGGCTGGTCGCCGAGCTGGACCAGCTGCTGGAGCGGCACGAGCTGGTCAAGGTCAAGGTCGGCGCCGAGGACCGCGAGGCCCGCGACGCGATGATCGCCGACCTGGCCGCCCAGACCGGTTCGGCGCTGGTGCAGCGGATCGGCCACACCGCCACCCTGTACCGGCGGTCGAAGGAAAACCCCGCCATCGTCCTGCCCCGCGCCTGAGCGGCCAGGAACCTGCCGGATCCTGCAATGCAGCTGAGCCACGAACGCCCCGATTACGCCTGGGTGCTGCGCGGCGCCGACGGCCGCCAGGCCCGGGTCAACGACCGGCTCCTGGAGCGCAGCTTCGCCCTGGCCCCCGACCGCCTGCTGGAAGACTGGGACGCCCCGGCCGCCGTCGGCGAGCTGCAGCCGGCCCACCTGGAGCCGCTGCTGGCGCTTTCCCCGGAACTGGTGGTGCTGGGCACCGGCGCCCGCCAGGCGTTCCCGGCCGCGGCGGTGATGGCCGCCTGCCTGACCCGCGGGATCGGCATCGAGGTGATGGACAACGCCGCCGCGGCGCGGACCTACAACGTCCTGGCCGGCGAAGGCCGCCGGGTCGTGGTGGCCATGCTCCTCGGCTGAGTCCTGTCAGCTGGGCCGACTCCGGGCCAGCCCCTTCCCGCCAACCGTCCATCCCCGTCGGGTGGACCCGCGCCGCTGTTGCCTGTGCTGTCGCTCCCGCCTTTCCCTCCCGTTGGAACGAACCGGGCATCGCAACGGCGTGGGGCAAAGGATGGCAAGCTCAAAGCCGGAGCAGGCCTCCTGCGGAAGCCCAGGAGCAAAAGCTTTCGCCCGCCGCTTCGCGGCTACGGCGAGTCACTTTTTCTTTGCTTGTGCAAAGAAGCGCTTCTCAGCAGCCGAATGGCTGATCAAAAGTAACCAAAAAGAAAGCACAGCCGCTCGCGAGCCGGCGGGCTGCGCCCGCCGGTCCCCTGCGCTTCTCGCGACGGCGGGGGACGGCCCACAACTCGCTTCGCTCAGACAGCGGGCCTCTTCGCCCCCGCCGTCGCTTGCGATGCTCGGCTCGCTCAATCGGCGATGGAAAAGCCAGAGCAACAGCAACAGCAACGGCAGCGCTACACGAAATAACGGAGGCCGGGCATGCTCCCCTCTCCCGCCGGGAGAGGGGCGGGGGTGAGGGTCGGGATCGTCGGCGGCGCCGGCACGCCGGCCCTCTCCCCAACCCCTCTCCCGGGGGGAGAGGGGCTTGAGGGCGTGCATCGCCTCTTATTTCTTCGGCAGGTACAGCAGCGGATCGACCGGCTTGCCGTTGTAGCGTATCTCGAAGTGCAGCTTGTCGCGGTCGGTGCCGGTGCGGCCCATTTCGGCGATCTGCTGGCCGGCCTTCACACTTTGGCCTTCCTCGACCAGGCGCTTGCGGTTGTGGCCGTAGGCCGACAGCCACTGCTCGTTGTGCTTGACGATGATCAGCTCGCCGTAGCCGACGAGGCCGGCACCGGAGTAGACGACCACGCCGTCGGCCGCGGCGGTCACCGCCTGGCCGCTGCTGCCGCCGATGTCGATGCCCTGGCGGGTGTTGTTGCCGGCCACGTAGGTGCTCAGCAGCACGCCCTGCGCCGGCCAGCGCCAGCTGAAGCCGCTGCTGGGCGGCAACGCCGGCGCGGGGGCCGGCGTGGAGGGCGTCGTCGACGCGGTGGTACCGGTCTTCGGCGCGACCACGGTCCGCGTCGGCGTGCTGGCGGTGGTGGCGCGCGCGCCCTGCCCCAGCTACAGGCGCTGGCCCGGATAGATGGTGTACGGCGGCTTCAGGCTGTTCCAGCGCGCCATGTCCTCGACGCTGGCGCCATTGCGCCGCGCGATCGAATACAGCGTGTCGCCCTGCTGCACCACCACCGTCTTGCCCGCCGTGCCCTGCGTG
>Ga0182737_1002856_pt1 | contig 13480 bp, 9 predicted proteins | sample eDN5th30CBELigOP_FD_128878 | JGI IMG/M metagenome (GOLD analysis project Ga0182737, IMG submission 128878) | Enriched Organic Plus compost microbial communities from Emeryville, California, USA - eDNA 5th pass 30_C BE-Lig OP (version 2) (version 2) ... | reverse complement strand
GCCGATCAGAGCAGCTCGGCCTACGGCGCGACCGAAGCGAGCCCCTACTCGTCGCCCGCCAGCGCCTATGGCGCCGGGGCGATGACCACTCCCGCCGCCTACCAGCAGAGCGCTCCGCCGACTTACTCGAACGGCAGCGACACGAGCGGCTACAACCAGACGCCTGGCTCGTACAACCAGGGTGGCTACAACCCGGGTTACACGCCGGCTGCCGCCCCGCCGGCCTACAGCCAGCCGCAGTCGTACCTGACTCCCGCCGCTTCGGGCGGATATGAAGGTCAGCACGTGACCAACGTCGAATCGTCCACCACCGCGAACGCGGGCACGACGGCTGGCTACGCCGAGACCGGCTCGACCACCGCCCCGGCAGCCTACGGTTCGCCGGCTCCCTCGACGTCGATGCCGTCGACGACTGTCCCCACGACCACCACGACCACCACAGCCGTAACGCCGGCGACATCGACTGGCGGCAGCCCGGCTCTGCCGGCAGCGCTGACTGGCGAGTCGGGCGGCTATCGTCCGGGCAGCACGGGACGCGCCGTCGGTAGTGAAACCAGTCCGGCTACCAGCACTGGCAACGTCTATCAGCGTTAACCCACTCGCCGGCGATTCGGCCTCGCGCCGCAACACAAACGAAAAGCAAAAACGGTCGGCACAGTCCGACCGTTTTTTATGCGCTAGCTCTTATGCGCAAAAAAACTTCGGTCGAGGAACAAAGAACAATCGGCCGCAAAGCGCGCAGCGTATCTCCACGCGCTAGATCAAACCTGGCGCAAGCCAAGTCGATTTCAGCTCACGTCTAAGCGAAGAACTGACCGCTGAAAACTGACAACGGAAAACTGATTTTCTGCTGCAAGCTCTAAGCAGCCGCCAACCGGCCGTTCGAATGCGTCGGCGGCGGGACGAGCCCGGCGATCAGGCTGTTGGTCGGCGCGCTGGTCGTGTTTGACACGCGGCAGTCTTCCGTGAGAGGCTTGCCGCAGCGCGGGCAACTCGGCGTCTGGTCGAGATCCACCGAAGCGCGGCAATGGCCGTCGCAAGACCAGCAATAGTAAACAACTCCGGTCACCATCCGAGCACCCAAGCCAATCGTGACGTCTAGGTACAAGACGTTTGTATCGGCTGGCGCGGCAAAAGAATTCATGCGGGCTTCATGCGATCTAAACGGTTCCCGCGATCTTAGAACTCCGGCAAGGTAGCCGAGGGGCGCAAGCCTCCGGGTGAACCCCATTGGCCGTGAGCCCCCGAGTCGTTTTGGGACTCGCCCGCAGTCTTGCGCCCGGCGGCTAGCAGGGCCAGCGGCTAAGACGCCTCGGCCAACCGGGGCTCAACGATCAGCAGTCTCGCGTCGCTTGACTAAACAGCGAGCGGGTAGGCGAAGGCTCCATGCCTCACCTATTCGCTACAACCGATACGTTGATCCTGGATGCCGCATTTTCTCCGAACTTCCATTCGCCGCGAGTGATAGCAGACGAACCGCGAACCGATCTGAAACGTTAGTCGTATTGTACAGCCGTGACCGGCTGCTCTCCCGCTTCGAAGGAAACTCGCATGCACGTCGTGCACGCTGCCGAACCCTCTCTCGTCGAACGCGTGAACTTCGCGATCCACACCAGCCCGTACCTGGCGGGGCGTAAGTTGCTGTCCAAAACGGACGGCAACCGCGTATCGCTCCACGGCGAGGTGAATACCTACTTCCAAAAGCAGATGGCCCAGGAAATCGTTCGCCGCATCGAGGGCGTCGAGCAAATCGAAAACTGCCTGGAAGTGACTTGGCACTAAAACCAATCCCCGACGGCGCAGCCGCCAGCAAGTGGGCGCGACGCACAAATCGTCGTCAGGATTGGCGTGACTCGCCTGGGCGCTGAAAGGCAACGAGCGGCCGGGAGGAGGGAGAAAGCGTCTTTTCGCTCTCACTCCCCGACGAGCCAACCCGCCCGGCGCTGTGCGCATGGTTCGTGGTTCAAGGGCGACGAGCCGCTTGAACCAGGAATATCATTTTGCAGCCGCGCGGGTTCCGACCGTACTGCGATCGTTTTATCGCGGCTGAGACGGACGGTACCCCATGACGGCGGCCGTTCGATTGGCGTACTGCGGGAAGCGATCTTCCAAACGGCAGGCGCGCAGCACCTGCTGATTGCCGTCGCTCACTCCGCACAGCCGCATCATTCCGCCGTGCATGCAGATCCGCTTGTGCAGCAGGACCAATTGACCGACGATCCAGCTCTGCAGACGGGGAACGTCGTCGAGCTCGAGCACCAAGCGATAGCAAAACGCCTGATCCAGTTTCTCCCAGACGGCTTCAGCCAGATCGAATTCGGCATTCATGCCTTTCGCTGGCGGGCGCAGCCGCACGAACAGCCAGTCGGGCCCTCGATCCAAATCCATGGACCATCCGGGCGCAAGATCGAGTAGCATCCTTGTGTGCCTCGTTGCTTATGGACCGAGAACCGGCCCAAGAAGAAGAACCCAAACCCTAATTGCTGATCTTACGGATTACCGCAAGCATTGCAATTGATTTCTGGGAAATCGGGCGCCGCATTTCTGGTCCAAACAATCGAAACGGCCGCCTTGTCGCACAAAGGGGCAATCGCATACTAGAATTGCCGCGGCGAACCGCCGTTGGTTGCACAATGGCGCAGGTGCTGTTACGTTAACCTACCGCTGCAACCGACTTTCCGTTGTCCGGCGTGTCGCTAGAGAAGGCTGTCGGGGAACGTTCGTTCCCGTCGTTAGATCTCGCGGAGTTGATCGTTTATGGCCGCTACCCGTCGTATTGAAACCACCAACCTGAGCGGCACAGCCGGTGACGTCACGATGGTCCGGTTCCTCGATCGCAAGATCATCGAGGCCGCCAATATCCAGGAACTCGGGGACGAACTGTTCGCGCTCGTCGAACGCGATGGCAAGAAGAACATCATCCTCAACTTCGCGAACGTCGAGTTCCTGTCGAGCGCCGCGCTCAACAAGCTGATCATGCTCGACAAGAAGGTGAAAGCTCACAGCGGCAAGATGCGTCTGTGCAACTTGCGGCCGGAAATCTACGAAGTCTTCGCCATCACCCGGCTGAACCAACTGTTCGACATCAAGCCGACCGAGAACGACGCGCTGCAAGGCTTCTAATCGCGTCGCCACTTGCGAAACACATGGCGGCGGGTCGCAATCCGCCGTCGCCAGGCGCCGCAACCGATCCGTTCTTCGCCCTTTCCCGCTCCGGCAGTGGCGGCAGCAGTATTTTGCTTCGGCCGTCGCAGCGCTGTTGGCTGCGCTAGCTTCGGAACTTACGCTACAGACCGGCGTTCAACAGATTGTGAGCGGGGCGACTTCGCGCAGCGTTCTGGCTGCTGGCGTTCGCCAGACGTTTCTTCGCCGTTATTCGACGTGGGGCAAACGGACGAATGATTGCTTTTCTGTCGCAGCTATTGTCGTCGCGCGACTTCATCCCGCACGGTCAAAGCTACCTGTGGCGGCCCGAGATCGTGTCGATGCATGTCATTTCCGACGCCGTCATTGCGCTCTCCTATTGGTCGATCCCCTTCAGCCTGCTGTATATCCTGCGGCGGCGGCCCGACGTTCCGGTCCGCTGGCTGGTCGGGCTGTTCGTGGTCTTCATCGCCGCCTGCGGCGTGACTCACTTGATGGAAGTGATCACGGTCTGGCATCCGCTCTTTGTCACGTCGGGGCTGATCAAGGCGTTCACCGCGGTCGTCTCGGCAATCACCGCGATCACGTTGATCCCCGTGCTGCCGCAAATCGTGAATCTGCGCAGCCCACAGGAACTCGAACTGCTCAATCAGAAGCTGGCCCGCGAAGTCGAGGACCGCATGGCGATCGAAGCCGAATTGCGCCGCAGCCACGCGACGCTCGAAGCGATCGTCCGCGCCTCGCCGCTGAGCATTTTGGCCCTCGATCGCGAGGGGCGCGTAACGCTGTGGAACCCGGCCGCCGAAGCGATGTTCGGCTGGAGCAAGTCGGAGATCATCGGCCAGCGCGTGCCGCACGTCCCCGAAACGGAGCGGGAAGAATTTCAGCGAGTGCTGCAGCAGGAGTTTCAGGGAGAGACGTTTCGCGAACTCGAAACGCGTCGCCGTACCAAATCGGGCGAGATGATCGACGCCGCCGTCTGGACCGCGCCACTTCGCATCGACGGCGATATTGTCGGCGGCTTGCACATCGTCAGCGACATCACCGAGCGCAAGAAGCTCGAGCGCCAGCGGGCCGAAATCGCGGAAATGCTGGAAACGCACGTTGCCGAGCGGACCGCCGAGCTGAAGAAAGCCAATCGCGAGCTGACCCAGCGCAATCAAGAGAACGAACTGTTCGTCTATAGCGTGTCGCACGACCTGCGTTCGCCGCTGGTCAATCTGCAAGGCTTCAGCGAAGAGCTCCGCCGCTCCTGCGATCAGGTTCACGAAGCCGTCAGCGATCCCCGCGTGCCGGACGACATTCGCAAGCAGATCGTCAGCACGCTGAGCGGCGATGTGGAAGAAGCGATCACCTACATTCAGCGGGCGGTGAAGAATCTCAGCGACATTCTCATGTCGCTGCTCAAGCTATCGCGGGCCAGTCGCGCGGAGTGCAACCCCGAAGCGATAGATATGTCGCAATTGGTCGCCAGCGTGATCCGATCGCAGGAGGCGGAAATCCGCAGAAAAGGGGGCACTGTCGTCAACAAGGTTGAGTCGTTCGCTTGGGCCGATCGGACCGCCATTCAACAAGTATTTGCTCAGGTTCTCGACAATGGGCTGAAATATTCGCATCCCAATAAGGCGCCTTACATCGAAATCGGCGAGATACCGCACCCGTCAGATGACGATTCTCAGGTAGAAGAGACCCGCTCCATAACCTACTATGTTCGGGATAACGGGGTGGGTATCCCGGCGGAGCATCAGCCGAAGGTGTTTCAGGCGTTCCAGCGTCTCTATCCCCAAGCCACGACCGGCGAAGGGATTGGCCTGGCGCTCGCACGGCGACTGTTGGAGCGGAACGGAGGGAGAATGTGGCTCGAATCGGAAGCCGGTTCCGGTTCTACGTTCTACATATCGTTGCCCGCGCGCCCGGCAAACGAGCGCAGTGAAGCGTCCGAATAGACAATGGCTCACGAACCCATTCAGATCTTGCTAGCGGAGGACGATCTCGGCCACGCCCGGCTCATTCAGCGAAATCTGTCGCGCGTCGGGCTCGTGAACCGAGTGCAGCACGTTTGTGATGGTCAATACGCGCTGGACTATATCTATCGTCGGGGAGACTTCGCGGACCGCCCTCCTGGCGCTCCACTGCTAACCATTCTCGACATCAAGATGCCGCGGATCGACGGCATTGAGGTTCTGCGGAAAATCAAGTCGGATCCCGACCTGGAGACCATGCCGGTCATCATGCTCACCACGACCGACGATCCGCGCGAGATTGAGAAGTGTTACGAGCTGGGATGTAATGTCTATATCACCAAGCCGGTGGAGTACGCGGCTTTCGTGGAGGCCATTTGTCGCCTGGGACTCTTTCTACAGGTGGTCACGGTCATGCGAGAAAAGGGACTCCGAAAGGAAACGGAGTGATGTCAGACGCGGAAGGAATCATTCTCGTCATTGAAGACGACCCGGGCGCCGCAACCCTCCAGCGAAAGTGCCTCGAGCGCAAAGGTTACCGCGTTTTCACCGCAGCCAGCCGCGAGAGCGCATGGGAGGTGCTCGAATCCCACCCAGTTCAGCTCATCCTGCTCGACTACAAACTGCAGCAGCACGAAACGGGGCTCGACATGCTCCGCGAGCTGCAGACGCGCGGCCGCGACATCCCCTGCATCGTCGTCACCGGCTTTGCGAACGAGCAACTGGCGATCGAAGCCTTCCGCGCCGGCGCCCGCGACTTCCTCCCCAAATCGGTCACCTACCTCGATAGCTTGCCGCTGGCGGTCGACCGCGTCTTTCGCGAGATTCGACAAAGCGAAGAGCTGCGCCGCAGCGACCTCGAGCGCCGCCGGCTGGTGCACGACCTCGGCGAGCGAGTGAAGGAACTGACGCTCCTGCGCGAAGCGTCGCGTTTGCTCCAAGACTCAACGCCATCGACCGACGACCTGGTCTCGCGGCTGGTGGAGATGATTCCCACCGGTTTTCAGTGGCCGGAGAAGACGGCAGCCCGCATCACGCTCGGCAACCATTCGTGGACCGGCCTGGGATTCCGGCCTTCGCCGACCATGGTGCGCGTCGGCTTCAAGGTTGGCGACGATACCGAAGGGATCATCGAAGTTTCGGTCTTAGACGTTCCGCTGAGTTCCGGCGCTTCGCCGTTCCTTCAGGAGGAGGAAACGCTGCTGGCTTCGATCGGCGAGATGCTGCTGATGAACTTCGACCGGCGGCGGGCCTGGGAACAGTTGCGGCGCAACGAACAGCGATATCGCTCCCTGGTCGAATCGTCGACCGTGGTGATCTGGACCGCCGACGCCAGCGGCAAGATCAACAACGTGTCGCCCGTGCGGCGCGATATCCGCTACGAGGAAGTCGAACGCGCGCTCGGCGACGGCTGGGCCGATCTGACGCACCCCGACGATTTGCCACACATCACCGCCTCGTGGCAGCGCTCGGTGGAAACGCTGCAGACGCATCATGCGACCGGCCGACTCCGCCGCGACGACGGCGCCTACATGTACTGCGACTTCCGAGCCGTCCCGATCTTCGACGAGCAAGGACATGTGCTCGAGTGGTTCGGCACGGTCCACGACGTGACGCAGCAGCGCGAGTATGAAGACACGCTCGCGCGCCTCGCGTCGATCGTCGCCTCGTCCGACGACGCCATCGTCAGCTCGTCGCCCGACGGCGTCGTCATCGGCTGGAACCCCGGCGCCGAATCCATCTACGGCTACGCCTCAACCGACATGCTCTGCCGGCCACTGGCGCGCATTGTTCCGCCCGAGCGTTTGGCGGAGTTTGCGGCGGTCCTGCAGCGGGTCGCCAACGGCGAAGCCGTCGAGCCGTTCGAAACCGTGTGGGTTCGCCGCGACAATAGCCGCGTGGAAGTGCTGATCCGCGTATTTCCCGTTCGCGATTCCAAGGGAAAAGTCACTGCCATCTCGTGGATTCACCACGTCATTACCGAGCGCAAGGCAGCCGAGCGCCGGCGACAGTTGCATCAGGCGACGCTGCAAATTCTCGTCGACACCGCGTCGATCGAAGAGGCTGCCTACCGATTGATCGATTCCGTTTGCCAGACGATGGGCTGGGCGGGAGGCGGCGGACTGTGGCTGCTCGACGAACGAGACCAGGTGCTCCGTTTGGCGGCTGCGACCTTCGATGACGATCACCGGCTGGCCAGTTACGGCGAGTTCAGCCGAAAGCTCACATTCAAACCGGGCGTCGGATTGCCCGGCGAAGCCTGGCTGCAAGGCAAGCCGATCTGGATCGGCGACTTCGACCAGCAGACCAAGTATCCGCGCTCGGAGATCGCCCGGCAGCTCGGCTTGCACTCGGCGGTGGCGCTGCCACTGAAGGTCGGCGACCGCACGCTCGGCGTGCTCGACTTTTTCGGCGAACGCATCGCTCCCCCAAGCCCGGACGACCTGGCGGCGCTTTCGTCGGTCTCGTCGCAGTTCGCCCTGTTCATCGATCGCAAGCTGACCGAGCTGAAGCGCGAGCAACTGGCGGCCATTCTGGAAGCCTCGACCGACTTTGTCGGCCTGACCGATCCCGAAGGGACGCTGCTCTATCTCAATCGCGCCGGGCGCGAAATGCTCGGAATCGATCTGAACGACGCGAGGCCGCTCCACCTGCGCCAATGCGTTCCCCCCTGGGCCGCCGACCTGCTCCGCACGCAGGCCATGCCCAGCGCCGTCCGCGACGGCTCTTGGACCGGAGAAGCGGCAATTTGGAGCGGCAAGTGCGCCGAAATTGCCGTTTCGATGCTTTTGCTCGCCCATCGCAACGCGAGCGGCGACGTCGAATTTTTCTCGATGATCGGCCGCGATATCACCGAGCAGAAACAAAACCGCGAGTCGCTTCTGCTTCACAATCGCGCGATGGCCGCCACCTCGGAAGGCATCGTCATCACCGGCCCGGCTGCCGACGACGCGCCGATTCTGTACGCCAACGAAGCGTTCCTGAAGATGACCGGCTACGAGTTGTCGCAGGTCATCGGCCGTAACTGCCGTTTCCTTCAGGGCGCAGACAGCGATCCGGCGACGGTAGAGCAAATGCGGCTGTCGATCGTCCGCGAGGAAGCCTGCACGGTCGAAATCCTCAACTACAAAGCCGACGGCACGCCGTTCTGGAACCTGATTTCGGTCACGCCCGTTCGCGACGCCAATGGCCAGGTGACGCACTACGTCGGCACGCATCGCGACGTCACCGAGCGGCGCCGCATGGAAGCCCAGCTCCGTCAGACGCAAAAAATGGAAGCCATCGGCAGCCTGGCCGGCGGCATCGCCCACGACTTCAACAACATGCTGACGGTGATCCTAGGCTACGGCGAAATGGCCCGCGAGTCGCTCGCCGCCGAGAACGCCGCCAACGCCCTGCTCGAAGAAATCATCTCGGCAGCCCAGCGCGCCGCCACGCTCACCAGCCAATTGCTCGCCTTCAGCCGACGGCAGGTGATTGCGCCGCAGCAAGTCGACCTGAACTCGATCCTGCGAGACCTGCAGCGTTTGCTCCGTCCCTTGATCAGCGAAAACATCGCAATCAAGCAAGAACTGACCGACGGACTCTGGCCGGTGCGCGTCGATCCGAACCAGTTCGAACAGATTGTGATGAACCTGATCATCAACTCCCGCGACGCGATGCCCGCCGGCGGCAATCTGTTGATCTCGACGCAAAACCTCGTCATCGACGGCGAGCTGACCCGCGCCTCCGCCGACCTGAAGCCGGGCGAGTACGTGGTCCTGACCGTTAGCGATACGGGCTGCGGTATGTCCCCCGACGTGCTCACGCGCATCTTCGAGCCCTTCTTCACGACCAAGCCGAAGGGCAAAGGAACCGGGATGGGGCTGGCGACCGTCTACGGCATCGTCAAGCAAAGCGCCGGACACATCACCGTCGCCAGCCACGAAGGCATTGGGACGACCTTTCAGGTCCACTTGCCCCGTTCCTACGCGACGAGCGAAGAAGCCGAAGCAAAATCGAATGATCCGGCGGGAGATCACCGCTGGGGCTCCGAGACCGTGTTGCTCGTCGAGGACGAAAAGCCGGTGCGAGAATTCGCCCGCCGCGTGCTCCTCGAGCACGGTTATCGCGTTCTGGAAGCGTCGCGCGGCGACGAAGCCCTGTCGCTGATGAAGACCATCACCGAGCCGGTGCATGTGCTGGTTACCGACATCGTCATGCCCGGTATGGATGGCCGGCAATTGGCCGAAACGCTACTTGCCTCGCACCCGAACCTGAAAGTGCTCTACCTGTCCGGCTACAGTGACGAGATCCTCAGCGACGACAGCCTGCCGACGCCGCGCTCAGCGTTCCTGCAAAAGCCGTTCAACCGGGTCTCGCTCTCGACAAAGCTCGGCGACTTGCTGGATAGCAACATATCCCACTCGTCCACCGCCCCCGGCTTCGTTCACTCGACCTCTTCCCACACCGTGCGATAGCCGCCACAGCGTTCGAAATGTTCGAGCAGCCGGGCGTAAAACTCGTGCCCGGCGACGGTCGATGTGTCTCCCACAACGATCAATTTGCGACGGGCGCGAGTTAGCGCGACGTTCATCCGGCGAACGTCGCTCAAGAACCCAATTTCGCCCCGATCGTTCGAGCGCACCAGCGAGACAATCACCGCTTCCTTCTCGCGTCCCTGAAAGCCGTCGACGGTGTCGATTTCGAGATCGGGCACGCGGATAAGTTCTCGCAACAGACGCGCTTGGGCCGCGTAGGGCGTAACGACCGCCAGCTCGTCCCCGGCGACGCCATTGGCCAGCAGCAGCTCGACCTGCTTCTTCACCAGCTCCGCCTCTTGTCGATTCGAGCGGCTTCCCCCCTGCTCTTCCTGCTCCTCGTCGTAGCTCGCCCCTGCCGTATCGAGCCAGAGGAGCGGCGCGGTTGTCAGCCGGTGCTCGGCGACGTGCGGCAAATCGGTCAGCGTATGCTCGCGCACCGACTCATCCGCCTTCAAAGCCCCCTCGTAAAACTCCGCCGACGAAAACTCCATGATTTGCTCGTGCATGCGGTACTGCACCTCCAACCGCCGCATCACCGTCGGTCCGAGCTGTCTGGCCAGTCGCTCCATCATGCTGACGCCGAGCCCGCCGCGCGCCGCCTCGTCCGAAACGATCGTCGGCGGAAGCTGACAATGATCGCCGCCCAGCACGACGCGTTCGCCACGCAAGAGCGGAATCCAGCAGGCCGGTTCGGTCGCCTGCGCCGCTTCGTCGATCACGACGAGGTCGAACCGCCGATCCCCCAGCACGCTGTCGTCGATGCCAGTGAGCGTGCAGCAAACCACGGCAGCCGAATCGAGCAGATGCTCCACCACCTGCCGCTCGAGGCGACGGGCGTCCGCCATCAGATCGGCCGCTTCGGCCCGCATCGCCTGCCTGGCGCCCGGCGCGGGCTTTGCGCGCGTGTACTTGCCCGCCGAAGCGCGCAACGCCTGGGCCTCTTTGACCAGTTTGCGGGCGATTTTCACATCGGGATGGGCGTCGACGAGCAAATCGAGCGTGTGCTGCTGCAACTCGGGAAGTACGCGGGCCGGATGGCCGAGGCGAATCGCTTTTTCCCCGGCGGCAACCAGCTTTTCGAGCAAATTGTCGACCGCCAGATTGCTCGCCGCGCAGGCGAGGACCTTCTGCTCGCGCGCAACCGCCTGTCGAATCACTTCGACCAGTGTGGTCGTCTTGCCGGTTCCGGGCGGACCGTGAATGATCGCCACATCGCGCGCCGAAAGGGCAAACCGCACCGCCTCAAGCTGCGACGTATTGAGCCGCGAAAGCGGGCTTACGTCCGGCGCACGGTCGAACGTCGGGCTACGCCCCCCCAGCAGCACGTCTCGCAACTGCACGAAACGGCCGCGCTGGGCCGAGTGCGCGGCATCGAGGGCCGAAATTTGCCGCTGCCGCGAGATTTCGTCGCTGGCGAAATCGATCCGCCACGTCGGCCGGCTCGATTCGGTCTCGGGCGGCCGCCGAAACGCGACTTCGAGATGCTCCGCGCTCCGCGCGGTGACGATCCCCCGCCAGCCGGCGCTATTGTCCACGTCCTCTTCGGTCAGCAGCACGGGCGTTCCGACGCTCAGGCGGTTCCAAGGAAGCGTCTGGCGCTGGTCCCGCTTGCTCAGCGAGACGATCGATTGCCCTCCCAAGCCGAGCGTCTCGTCGCGAATGACCAGATCGACGATCGTTTGCCCGCTGCGTTCCAAATCGGCGGCGTTGGCGGAGCGCATGCGCTGCCGCGCCGCCCGTGCTTCGGCTTCCCCTTCGAGTTCAACCAGGCGTTTGAGGTGTTGAAAGTGTTTTTGCATCGATCAATTGTAGCGAACGGTCGGCCGACTGCTCCGCCGGAGTAGCCATTGATAGCAAGCGTCCCGAATGTGCTACAATCGTCGTGTTCCCGCAGACAACGGGCCTACCCTCGGTATTCAGCATTGTGAAGGAGTTGGACGATGATCGAGCAGTTGCAAACCGATTCGCCGAAAGTTGTAGGTTTCAAACTCAGCGGCAAGCTGCACGACGAAGACTACAAGACCTTCACCCCCGCAATCGACGAAGCCATCAAGGCGCATGGCAAGATCCGCCTGCTTGCCCAATTCCACGACTTCCACGGCTGGGACCTGCACGCCCTGTGGGACGACATCAAGTTCTCCACCGAGCACTGCACGAAGATCGAACGGATCGCGCTGGTCGGCGAGAAAAAGTGGGAAGAGTGGATGGCCAAAGTCTGCAAGCCGTTCACCATGGCCTCGATCAAGTACTTTGACGTCAGCGAACTCGACGCCGCGAAGACTTGGGTGAGCGAAGGGGCCTAACGCCAAGCGCGCAAGTTTTCTCGTTCCCACGCTCTGCAATGCGTGGGAACGTCGGCCCACCGGCAAGCTGGTGGCTGGGTTGCGACAAGTTCGGGCGCCGCGTCATTCTCTCCCCCGGCGCGGCATGCGAATTGCCCTGTTTCGGTTCCTAACTTCTTAAGGAACCGAGCTATGCGCAAATTCCAGCGGCTTTTTTTCGCATCCGTCTCTCTCGCATCACTGGCAGTGGTTGCGATCGCCTTGGCCGACGAGCCAGCCCAAGTTGATCGTGAGCCGGCGAAGGTCGACAACCCGGCTGCCCCGCCATCGACCGACATCCTCGATACGCTGGCCCGCACGGAAAAGTACAAGCTGTTTCTCCAAGCGGTCGCCGCAGCCGAACTGGAAGGCGAGCTGCGCAAGACGGGGCCTTTTACGGTCTTCGTCCCGACCGACGAAGCCTTTCGCAAACTGCCGGAGAACACGCTCGACGAGCTCTTCTCGGACAAGGCCCGAATCACCGCCATCGTGCAGGGACACATCGTTCCGGGCTCCTATTCCGCCCGCCAGCTTGCCGAAGCGAAGACCGTCAAAACGCTCGCCCAATCGAATCGGAAAACGACAGCGCCCCAAGGTGACGCGCCGCTGAAGATCGACCATGCATGCATTGTGACGAGCGATCTGGCGGCGACAAATGGCGTGATCCATGCGATCGACGTTGTGCTGATGCCGAAGTAGCGATTCGCTCGGCGCTGGGCTACCATGATGCGGCTGTTTCGCAGTCTTTTCGTGGTAGGCATTAAATATGTTGCGCAACTTGCCAGGCTTGCTCGTTTGGATGGTTGGCCTCTCTCTGTTTGCACTCCCCGGTATCGATAGCGCCGGTTTTCACTGCGCGGCCTGGGCCGATGAGGTGACTCCGGAAGCGGTCGAAAAGATTCTCGAAACGTGCCGCGAGAAGAACGAAGTCCCCGCGCTGGCGGCTGCCATCGTCCGCGTCGGCCAGCCGACGGTCATCGCCGCCGTCGGGGTGCGGAAACGTGGGGACGAGACCAAGGTCGAACCCGACGACAAGTTCCACCTCGGCTCTTGCACGAAGGCAATGACGGCGACGCTCATCGCCAAACTTGTCGAGCAAGGAAAGCTGAAGTGGGATACGCCGCTCGAAACGGTGTTTGCCGATTTGGGCGTCGAAATCTCGCCGCAGCTTCGCCCCGTGACGCTCGCCCACCTGCTGGCTCACCAATCGACTCTCGAAGACCTGTCGCTAAGCGAATTCCGGAAGCTCTCGACGGGAGATATCAAGGATCAGCGGCTGGCGGTGGTGAAGCAAGCGCTCACGCAAAAGTCGGACAAGAAGCCGGGCGAAAGCTTTAAGTACGCGAACATCAACTACATCGTCGCCGGAGCCATTGCCGAGCAGGCCACGGGCAAGTCGTGGGAGGAGCTGATGGAGGAAGAAATCTTCAAACCGCTGCAGATGACCTCGGCTGGCCAGGGCCCCATGGCGACGCCCGGCAAGGTCGATCAGCCGTGGTCGCATTTCGGCAACGGCAAGCCGGTGGAACCG
>Ga0182737_1002854_pt1 | contig 13483 bp, 7 predicted proteins | sample eDN5th30CBELigOP_FD_128878 | JGI IMG/M metagenome (GOLD analysis project Ga0182737, IMG submission 128878) | Enriched Organic Plus compost microbial communities from Emeryville, California, USA - eDNA 5th pass 30_C BE-Lig OP (version 2) (version 2) ... | reverse complement strand
CCGCATCGGCGATGCGGGCCTGGAGATACTGCCGGTCGAGAATCTCCTGCTGATACTTGCGCAGCAGCCGCTCCACGGCCCCGCCAAAGATGCCAATCAGGTTGCCCAGCCGGCTGGCTTCGCTTTCCAGCTCGGTGGTCCGCACGGTGACTTCTGGGCTGAGGATCATCGAGCCGATGCGGCGCGCGGCAAAGCTGCTCAGCCGTCCGAGATTGCCGAACGGGTGCTTGAGCGCGTTGAGGATGCCTTCCAATTCCATGCCCACATCGCGCATGCCGACCAGTGCGATGAACGCCCGCAGCACGTCGTTGGCACCTTCGCCAATCAGGTCGATACGGTGATCGCGCATCATGCGCTCGAACGGCAGATCATTGAAGTAGCCGGCGCCGCCGTGGATCTGCAACGCGTCGTTCACAATCCGCCACAGCCGCTCGGTGGCGAACACCTTGAGCATGGCCGTTTCGAGCATATAGTCTTCGCTGCCCGAGTCGATCAGCGCCGCCGTTTGGTAGGTCATCGCCTCCATGGCGAACACCGAAGCCGCCATGTAGGCCAGCTTTTCTTTGACCAGTTCGAAGTTGCCTAACTTCTGGTCGAACTGCACGCGGGTATTGGCGTACGCGGCACTGCGAGCCAGGCAGAACTTGGCGGCGCCTGTGCAACTGGCGCCAAACGTGGTGCGGCCGAAGTCGAGCACCGTGAGGGCCACTTTCAAACCGCGGCCCAGTTGCCCCAGCAGGTTCTCCTTGGGCACGAACATATCGCGAAACGCGAGCCGGCTGGTGGCCGTGCCGCGGACGCCGCACTTGGGCATGCGGGCTTCGGTGACTTCAAAGCCGGGCATGTCGGGCGTCACGATGAACGCGCTGACCTTGGTTTCGGAGCTGCCGGGCACCGGCGTGCGGGCCATCACGGTAAGCACCTTGGCCAGCGCGCCGTTAGTGATGTATCGCTTCTGCCCGTTGAGAATCCAGCCGCGGCCGTCGGGCGAGGGCGTGGCTTGTGTCTGCACGTTGCCGGCGTCGCTGCCGGCCTCCGGCTCAGTGAGCGCGAAGGCGCTGATCCATTCACCGGTGGTCATCTTCGGGAGCCAGCGAGCCTTCTGTTCGGGCGTACCAAACAACACAACGGCACGAGGGCCGATGGAGTGGTGTGCGTTCACAAACAGCGCCGTGCTCGCGCAGTGCGAACCTAAGACTTCCAGCAGCCGGCAATACGATACCTGGCTAAGCTCGAGGCCTCCTGTTTCTTTCGGCAGGCAAGCTCCCAGGATGCCCAAGCGCCCCAAGCCGGCGATCACGTCGGCGGGGATATCCTGCTCGCGGTCGATTTTCTCCGGGTCGATGTGCGTGGCGCAGAATTGCTCGAGCTCTTCCACCAGGCCATCGACGCGCTGGTCGGCATGCAGATCCGGATAGGGCAGCAGCTTGGGCCCGAGATAACGGCCAAAGTATAGCCCCTTGGCGAAGCCGACGTGCTTGAGCGAATCGCCGAACATCTCTTCGGCTTGCTGAATCTGCTTCTCGCGATCGTTGCCGTTCATGGCGATCTCCGAAACGATGGGCGTGCTCCCGCCAGGCCCGGTGCCCCCAGGGCTGCGCCACGCGTGTGCGTTCCCGCTCGGCCGCGCCCGGCGCTGGTTACAAGCTACCGGTGCCAGCATTGGCATTATGGTGCCCCGATGCGTTTGAGCCCAGGTCTAACACGCAGGGCAGGGCAGGGGGGCGAATCGGCCGCGGCGTCGGCCGCAGTCGATGTCAACTTTAATGAAATTGACCTTGCAAAGCATTTTGAAAGGTCTTTCCCCATCGCCAACGGACCCAAAACAGCCCAATTTCAGTAATCGCTTACCACGTAATGCCTTGCGACTTTTTCACATTTTCCAGCGGGCGATTGGCACGGCCCATGCTTTATAGCCACCTCCGCAAGGAGATCACGCTAACCACCAAAGCAAAAGGAGATTGCTCATGTTGGTGCTCACTCGCAAGGCTCAGCAGCAGATTCAGATCGGCGACAACATCACCGTGACCATCGTTCGGGTGAAGGGACAGTCGGTGCGGATCGGCATCGAAGCCCCCCGCAACGTCCGCGTCGTCCGTGGCGAATTGCAGCCCGGCGGCGAAATGCTGCTGACCGACGAGCAGGATGCCGGCGACGTAGAACACCATTCGACCGAGAGCCGCCAGCCGGCGATGAACGCAATGCCGCGGCGGACCGGCGGCACCCTCAAGCAGCGCGTCGCGCTGGTGACCGAACGAGTGCGGGACGAAGCCTTCCAGCATGAACAGCGGGAGGAAAACGCCGACTTCAACCCGGCCGATCACCGGATGGAAATGAGCCACCGCGAGCATGCGGATGGCACGGCCTGGCCGGGTTCGCGGGTTGGCTCAGGACGCGCTACGGTCCCGATGGTAGCCTTCACCCGGATTAGTGCCCGTACGACCTGAACCTGGTGCAATGCGGTTGCAGCAATGGGGGGAGCCGTGGAGCATTAGCAATCTTGCCGGCCCACGGCTCACCAGGCTCAGTCCTTAGCGCCGCCCAATGTCACGTTGATCTTGTACTCATTTTGCAAGTGGGCGTGGGCGGCGCTAGCATGGGGCGACTTGGGAAACTTTTCGCACACGCGTTGGAACGCCACAATGGCTTTCTCTTTATCGCCGGCGCGTTCCAGGGTGTGTGCCATCTGAAGCTGGGCCCAACTGGATAGCGGTTCATGGCTATCGCGAATCTGCTGATACAAGCTAAGGGCTGGGCCCCATTCCTTCAGGTGCAGATGGCATTCGGCCATCCGCTGGTAGGCGGCCGGGAAACGGTCGCTCTGGCGGTACGCGGCAATCGCCTCCTTGTACCGGCCAAACTGCTGATAGCAGTCGGCGACATTCCATAGCCACTGGTCCGCCTGCTGCGGCGCCAGCTTGATGAGCTGCTGGTACACGGCCACGGCTTCGTCGCACTTGCCGGCCTCGCGATACGTGGTGGCCATCGCATTGTTCCACTGCGCGGCCTGCGGCTCGTCCGCGGCTGCCAGTTGCCGGTAGATGCCAATGGCGGCATCGTACTGCTTGTCCTCGCGATTCATCTGCGCAATGCGGCTCAAGCCGGTGTTCTTATCCGCAAACCGGCCGTAGGTTGCCCGAGCCTGGTCGCGCTGCTGGTTGCTTTTGTAGAACGCGGCCAGGCGATCGAGGATGCCATCGTCCACGCCAAAGGTCTTGATCATCTGATCGTAGACCGGCACGACCGCCTCGCTGCGGCCGGCGCGATACTGCAAGTCGGCAATGGCAAACCAGTAGTCGCGAGCCCTCGCTTTCTGCTGGGCATCGGCCAGGTTGGTTGGCATCTGTTCGCGCAAGTAGGCAATCGCGCGGTCAGCCAGCAGTTGGCCCTGCGCCTTGGTGCTGGCATCTTGCACGAGCGATGTAATCGGAGCTTGCACGTACGCAATCAACTGGCTGGGCAACTGCTCGGCTGGATACGTGGTGGCCAGTGCTTCCACTGCTTCTGCTAGCGCGCCCTGGCTCAGATAGAACCGGGCCAGCTCTTGCGAAGCCTCCACGCAGTACCGCGAAGCATCGCCAGCACGCGGCGTGTCGAACGTAAGCTGCCGCCATAGAGTCACCTGCCGCTGGCGGTCACCTTCTACTCGGGCCATGTCGATCAATTGCACGCGAGCCAGCACGCCCACCAGGTGTTGGCTATGCCGGGTGATTACGTCGCCAAACGCCTTCTTGGCCTTGGCCACTTCGCCCATGTCTTTGTAAGTCCGGGCAATGAGGTACGCGCTACTGATCGCCTCGGGCGAGTCGGGCCAGTAATCGATCACCGATTGAAAACCGTCCTTGATGGCCGTGTTGAGATTCCGCCGCTCGATCTGGCACAAGCTCCACTTGAGCTGCGCGTAAGGGGCGCCCTCGCTGTCCTCGTACAGTGTGAGGAACTTTTCGTACTCTGCCTGGGCGACCTTGTATTCCTTCTCGCGGAAGTACTTCTCGGCGATGTTCAACTGGTAACGTTCCGCCTCGCGCAACTTGGCCCAGCGCTCCAGCGACATTTCATCGAGCGGGCCAGCCCAGGCCGTGGGAACAGCGACCAGTGTCGCCAGCGCAATGGCGAGCATCGTGGCCAGCCGGCGATACCGCCGGGCCAGGCTTACTTCTTGGCGCGTGCTTCCAGCCATTTGCTGTACTCCACGTGAGCGTAAAAGATGATGTTCGTGCCGAGCTGGTAGCAGCCTTCCCACACTTCGGGCCGCACGCCGGCGTGGTCGTCGGTCCAGGCGTCGCCGATGTCGCCCGGGTGGTAGTAGCACACCCAGCGGCCATCGACCTTCCAGCCCCAGGCATCCTTCCCGCCGTGCGGAGCCGCATACGGCAGAAACGGGATCCGGTACGGCACGCTATGGATCGGATCATCGAGCGGCACCCGCACCGGTTCTACCTGCGGCAGCACCTGCCGCATCATCGCAAAGAACTGGTTGTGGAAGTGACTGCTGCCGCCGTTATCGCCAAACAGCATCCCGTGCTTGGTCAGCAGGTAATCGCGGAGGATGGCGACCTCGCTCTTGGAGAGCGTAATGTTCCGCTGCCCCGTCAGGTACACTAGCGGCGGGCTGTTGCCTTCCTTGAAGTTGGCCAACTGGGCGATGGTGCGGCTTTCGGTCCGCTCGGCCACTGGCTGGCCGGTGCGGGCTCCGTATTCGATGAGCATGTTCAGGTCGGCCCCGATGCCGAAATCCTGGTTCCAGTCGCCGCCTGCGTACTCCAACCGGATGAAGCGGACCTTGCCTCGCGACGTACCGCCGGCAAACCCGGCCCCATCGCCCTGGCCATAGCCCACCTTGTAAGCGTGCTGGGTCAGCTCCATGAGCTGGAGCTTCACGTCATCGATCGGCGGCGGGTTGAACACCACCACGCTCGCCGGGTTGATCACGTATTTGCGGCGAATGACCTTTTGCACCTGCACCTGCTGGGCAAGCTGTTGCTGCTCACCGCCGCCCGCCGGCATCTCGTAGATCTCCTGGCAGCCGCCGATCTGCGAGAACAGAAACACCGTCAGGCAAAACGCCAGCGTGTAGCTGCACAGCCCTGCCGTGGATTGCCGCAGCCGGGGACTTTGCTCGCCGTAATACCAGGCGTTCAAGTCGAGCGGGTTCCAGATCCGCTGCCGCGGCGCAGTCACGGCCGCGGCCGACATGGCGGCACTGGCTCGCAGCGGCAAGGGCGAAGATACCACCGAAGTCTCAATGGCAGCCTGGGCTTCGTACCGCTGGCGCTGGTAATACCGGGCGGCCCGTTCCATGCCCCACACCATCCACAGCAGGCCCACCGCAAAGAGCGTAAACAGTCCTGCCTGGGCGAGCCAAACGCGCAAGCCATGCAGTTCGAGCGTATCGGTCCAGAAGACAGACACTTGCCACAACGGCAGATAGGCGAGGCTCCAGATGCCGTATCGCCACACGCCGCCGCGACGATAACCGGCCACAACCCAGGCAACGGCCGTTACCGCGGCCAGGGTAAATACGACGTGCTGGGCGATTGCGGCAGCGTCATTGGCCGGTTGCCGCAACCACAGCCAAGCCGCCGCCGCAGCCAGCCACGCAACCGCCACCACGGCGGTGATCGCCGCAGGCCAGGACCAGAGCTTCGTCAGGTAGCGCATCATGGCAGGTCGGATTCACTTGAGTCGCGCAGGCGGCAGGGCGTGGTGCCAGTTACGGCTTGTTCAGTTCCTTCAGAATGTCATCGCCGCGGTTTTCGAGCGGGTTGACCTTGGGATCGGCCAGGCGTGTTTCGCCAATGCCCAGCGGATCGGCCACGGCCGCTGCGGGATCGGCAGGGCCGGCGGCGGGCGTCGCCGCGGACTCCGCCGGCGGGGCGGCTGTCGGATTAGGCGCACTGCCACTGGTGGCGGCTGCCGCAGCGGGCGCTTCGGCGGCCGGTGCCTGGTCGGCTGCCGGTTCTTGCGCGGCCGGTTGCTGCTTGGCCACCGGCTCGAAGTCGCCCCGGGATTTCTTGTAGCCCCAACTGGCGAATGTGAAGCCCACCATGGCCACCAGCACAATCATGGTCGACCAGAACATGCCTTGCACCAGGCTGCTTTGGGCGATCAGCCCCAGCACTTCTTGCGGCCGCTTGCCGCGCATGCTGCCAAGGAACTCACGCAGCTCCTGCATGGTGCCGCTGCCGTGGGTGCGAAGTTGTTGCATGTCGCGCCGCAGCCCGCGTGAGCCTTCCGCCCGATGGTTATCAAAACTGGGCATAACCTGGTTCCTGCGCTTGTGGTGTATGGGTACCGGCGCTGCGGCCGGGGGTTATTGATCTTTCTTTTCAAGCACGTGCAACAGCTCGCCGCCCACTTCGCTGACGGCCGCCAGGATCGGCTCGAACCGGCTGGCTGGGGCCTCGCGGCTGATCTTCAGCAGCACAGTCCGCTGGCCGGCCGGGTAGCCTTCCAGCATCCGTTCGAGTTTGCTGCCCAGTTGCGAAATGCTGATTTCCTGGTTGTCCAGGTACAGCTTGTTTTCGACGTCGACCAGGACCACCGCCCGCACGTGATTGGCGGTATCGGCCTGGTTGGTGGCGGCAGGCTTCCACTGGTGGTGGCTGTCGTCCTGGGCCCGGGCCAGGATGAAAAAGAATATCAGCAGGTTGAAGGCGATGTCGCCCATCGCCATCGAAGGCACTTCTGCCGATATGGAACGTCGCTTGATCTTCATGGCGGTCGGGGTCGTAACGGCGGGCCGGTAATCCTGGCGGCAAGTCTGGTGAAGCGGCACGGCGGCCGGCTACTGCAACGAGGCGGCTACTGCAACGTGATGGTGCGTTCTTCCTCCAAGAGCAGCGTGACGTAGCCGCCTAGCTGCTCGATCTGGCCGGTGATACTGATCCAGAACTCGTACGGCGTATCGGGCTTGCTCTTGACCACCACGATCCGTTCCGAGGCGTTGCGCTTGCCTTGCAGCAGCGACTTCAATTGCTGCGGGAAGGTTTCCAGCCGCACCGGAGTGCCGTTGATGGCTACCGTGTTGCGGGTCAGCGAAACCTCGATGTTCTCGCTTTGCTGGCTCTGCTCTTCCTTGGGGTCCGCCCGCGGGATCTCCTGCTTGCGGCCCGTCTCCGGCTGGACCGAAGCGCAGACCAGGAAGAACACAATCAGGTTGAATGCGATATCGCCGGTGGCATGCGTGGGCGGTTCCACCAGCAACTTGCTGCGGCGGCGAATCTTCACGACAGCGACTCCCGCGCGGCTGGCGTTTCGGCGGCAGATGGCTGACCATCACGAGCCGCGGGCACTTGCCCATCGCGAGCACCTTGCTCCATGGCCAACTCGAGTGTGACCACTTCGATCAGTTCGGTGCCGGCTTCTTCCACTTCGAGCACAAACCGATTGATGACGCCCGTGAAATAGTTGTACGCCATGTAGGCCGGAATGCCGACAACCAGCCCAAAGCACGTGGTGTACAGGGCGACCATGATGCCGCCGGCCGCGGCGATCACGATCGGTTCCTCGCCGAAGCGTTCGACGATGGAGCCAAACGACACGATCATGCCTTGCACCGTGCCCAGGAAGCCGACCATCGGAGCCACGCTGGCGAGCGTGCCGAGGATCGGCAGGTGCCGTTCCAGGGCGGCGACGATGTGGACGCTGTAGTCGTCCATCGCCTTGACCACTTGTTCCTCGATCGCGCCCGGATCGTAGTTCAGCTTGCGCAGCACCAGATACTTGCGCAGTCCCGCGCCCAGGATCGCCGGCACCGGGCCTTGCTCGGCGTCGCACCGCCGCATGGCTTCTTCCACGCGGTCCTGCTGAAGCAGGTCGAGCACCTCGTCGCGCAGGCGGCCGGTATCGGTGGTAAGCATCTTCAGGCTGCGGTACCGCTCGATCACCACGCCCAGCACGACGATGCCCATGATGAGGAGCGGCCACATGAACAGGCCGCCGTCGATCATCCACGAGAGCGGGGGCGAAGCGGCCAGTTGGCCGAAGAAATCGAGCGAGCCGGCGGCAGCTTCGGCCGTGGCGGCGCTCGTGGCTGCCTCGGCGGCGGTGGCCATATCAGCGGTAGCGGCGGCCGTTTCGGCGGCTTCGGGCGTGGAGGCCACTTCGGCCGCGGCTTGGGCAAACAGCAGATCCATGGTCAAGCCTGCTTAGGCGAGGGAGACAGGGTTAGCCGATCAGGGGTTAGCCAGTGGGCGGCGACCACGCTGCGGCATCCGCCGCGGCCCACCGTGGTATTAAGGGGTATCGAGAGCCCGGGCCTCCGCCTCGAACTGCTGGATCATCTCCGGCAATGCCAGGCGACCGCGGGCGTACTTGGCCGCTTCGCTCGACGGGTACTTCCAGTGGCACATGTTGTAGCGGCGGAACGCTTCCCGCGGGTTGCGGCCCAACCGCAGGCTTTCGCCCGCCCAGAACAACGCATCGGGTCCCAGGGCATCGTCGGGGAAGTCGCGCACAAAACGGTCGAAGGCTTCGGCCGCCTCGCGGTACTGTTCGTTCTTGTAGTAGCACTGGCCCACGCGGAACGCCATGCGGGCAGCGAACTCGTGGCCTTCAAACTTTTCGAGGAATTTTTCGCCCACCTGGGCCGCGACCAGATAGTTCTGGTCCTTATAGAAGTGCTCGCTGATGCGGATCATCACGTTGGCAATCAGCGGGCTCTTGGGATACGTGGCCGCCAGCGTAACGTACGCTTCGAGCGCCTGATCGAACTGGCCCGATTGCTCGTAGCACTGGGCCATCTTGTACTGGGCGTCGGCCGCCAGCGTGTGATCGGGGTATTGCCGCACGATCAACCGGTACGAGTCGATCGCCTCCTGCCACTGCTGTAATTCCTGGGCGAACTGCCCCAGCAGATACGCAACCCGCGGCGTGTACTTGGGGTTGGGGTAGTCTTCCATCACCTCGCGAAGCACGCGGCGGCCCGATTCCAGGTCGGTCGTTTGTTCCTCGCTGCGGCCCAAGGCCTTGTGGCTCTTGAACAGCTCGAAGTAGCTTTCGGCGATGTGGAACTGCGTTTCCACCGCCAGTTGCTCGTCGTTGAACGTTTTGCTGAAGGCCATCACCAAGCCGTCGGTGCCCACCACGACCGGCACCTCGAGCGAGAGCGCAAGCTCGCCCGTTTCCGTACTGGCCGCGCGGTCCACGTACTCCAGGCGAAGCGTGTCGCCGAAGAACGCCTCGATGACTGCCTGATCGGAAGTCAAGTTGCCCGGCGTGGGCGTTTCCGACGGCTTCAGCGTGACCGAGCCGGTGAAGATGCCGCTGTGCGAGAGCGTTTCTTCCAGCCGCACGGTTTCCTGCTCGCCACGCTGCGAACTGACCACCACCTCGGCAAAGTCGCGTTCGTCGGTCGTATCGAGGTCGGCATCGACCACGCGGATGAACAGCTTCTCGCCCACGTGCAGTTGCGTGGCCGGTTTGTCGTAGTCGCGGTCGGTGGCCGCCAGCGTGCCGTTGGCAATCAGCCGAGCCGCGTTTTGCAGCGGCCGGGCCGGGCCGTCGGGACGCTGCTCATCGTTGTAAGTAGCGGTGACGATGTCGTTACCGGTAAGGTTCAGCACCCGGGTGAGCAGGCTGCTGTCGCCAGTGGTGTCCTCATCCGAAAGCACCGGGCCGCCGATCAGGTTGCGTGGCATCTCGGCCGAAAGCGGCACCAGCGAAGGACTGTTCTTGCCGCCAAGCTGAATGATCACCTGGCCCACGAACCGGCCTTCTTCCAGGGCCCACGAATCGCTGCCTACGGTCGGCACGCCGAAACTATCGGTCACCACGCATTTGACGTCGACCTCAGCGCCGCCCGTGGTCTTGAGCTTTACAGTCACATGGCTGCGGCTGTCCTTGGCGGCGTCGCGGTCGTACACCTCCAGCGTGAATGGCACCTCGAAGGCGACCTTGGCCACGTCGTCATCGGAGCGGCCCGTGGTCGGCAGCAGAATCGTCTGCGGCCGGGCCGCGGGATTATTGCCCGGCGGGCGAACAAACCGCGACTCCACCACACGGATGCGGCCGGCCGTCGGCTCGTTGACGTACACCACCGTTTCGCGTGGCACCGCGTGGCCAGGGAACGTGTTCTGGGCGTCGATATACGTGCAGTAGATGCGATCGCCCGGTTTCACCGTCAACTTGCCTGATTCCGGCTTCGCGCTGGTTTCCACCTCTTTGGTGAAGATGCCCGAGTACGGCTCAGTTTCCTGGGCGATCAGTTCCACCGGCTCGCCATCGTTGACGGCTACCTGGCACCGCAACTGGTCGGGCTCGGCTGATTGATCGAGGTCGTAGTCAACGATCTCGATGATGAACTTCTCGCCCGGGTCGATGCGGATCAGTTCCTTGCGCACCGTAGCCACGGCCCCATTCTGCTGCCGCACAAAGTCGTAGGCGATGGGGGTGATGTGGGCGTTGAAGTACGTGGCCGTGAGCGAGGCCCCCAGCAATTGACTGTTGCCGCTTTGCGTGAACTCGTCGGTATACGTGGCCTGGAGCACGTCGCCACCGGCGATCTCCAGAATGTCGTTATTGGAGAGCGCGAGGATGTCGGCCTCGGTGGGAATGTGCCGCTCGCGGCCTTCCTCGCCGGTGACCTCCACATGGCTAATGGCCACGGCTTCGCCCAGGTATTCGTGCACCATCAGCCGCACGTGCCGCAATTCGTAGCTATCGAACTGGAAGTCCCACACGCCGTTGTCGGCTTTGACCGTGGGCACTTCACGCGGGATGGCCGGATGCACGCCCGGCTGCATGAGATCGAAATCGGCCAGGCGGAACGGGCTGAGCGTCACCGTGTTGGCGTCGTGATCCTCGCGTGCCCGCAGAGCCCGGACGCCTTGCACTGGGTTATTCGTCGCGGCGAAGATCGTCAGCTCGTGCGTGCCGCGGTCGAGCCACACGTCGACGGTGCGGCGGCCTTCGCCCAGCGGCAGCTCTAGCGAACCGTTGACGGCGATGGCCGTGGTCACCCCCTCGACCGAGAACCGCACCGCGCCAGCACGCGGCTGCACAAAGCGGCCATGCCAAATCACCGAGTGGTGACGATTGGTCTCGTCGAGCTCGGGCAGTTTCCACTCCAGGGCCTCGACGGGCTGGGCGGCGTACGGCTCGGAGTTGGCCGCCAGGTTCACCACGTCCTGCCAGGTCTTAAAGCCGGTGTGGTTGCCCAGGTACACCCGCTGCGTCATCCGTTCGTCTTCAAACCGCAGCGGCGGCAGCGGGGGCTCGGGCGGCTGGCTGGCGATGCGGAACCAGAACCGGCCGTCGTGGCTGCCCTGCAACTCGCCCCGCAGCGGGACGCGCGACGTGGGATCAGGGCTGACCACTGTCACCCGGTCCACGTACCGCAGGTCTTTCATATCCACGGCCAGCCACTTGGGCGTGGCACCGTCAGGCTCGCTGACCCAGGCCGAATCGGGGTCCTGGTCGATCGCCATCAGAGGGCTGTGGTCGATGGCCGTATCGCTGGCCAAGGCACCGGCCGGCAGTTCGCCGGTGGATGCCGTGCCTTCGAAGATGCCGGAGTGCGTCTCGGTTTCCACCAGACGAACCTGAACCTCATCGCCGCTGGTGGCTCGCAGCTTGACGTTGATGGTGTCCGGCTCGTCGGTCAGGTCGCGGTCGCCATCGGTCACGCGCAGGTAAACCTGGTTGCCGGGTTTGACCTGGTTGGTCGGGCGATTCTGCGAACGCCGCTCGTCGGCCTCTTGCTCCTCGCGGGCTTCGCGTTCGATCCGCTGCGTGAAGGTTTCTTCCTCGCGATCGACGATCTTGCTGCTGGCCAGCTCCAGCTTGGCGTTGGATGCCACGCGGATTTCAGCATCGGAAATCGGAGCCGAACGGAACTCGCGTTTGAAGTCGTCCGGGTAATCGCACACGATGCGGTCGTTGCCCGAGAGCTGCAGCACGTTGTCGTTCTGCGTGACCTGGCCCAGCCGGGTTTCCAGGTCGAAGCGGAACAGGCCTTTGCCGCCTGGCGTGGTGTAGAGGTGAACCAGTTCTTCATCGCCGCCGGGCTCGGTGCGAACCAGCACCGGGATGCGGCTATTACCGCGGCTTACGCCCAGGTCGGGATCGTATACCACGATGGAGAGCGCAACGCCGGGCGCGTGCCAGCGTTTGCTGGTGCGTCCCAGCCGGCCGACCGTGCGGAGCAGTTCCAACTGATCGATGTAGCGTTCTTCGGCGCCATACACTTCGGCCAGGTTGAACAAGGCTTCGTTGGCCAGTTCGACCGTGGGCACCATTTCCAGCACGCGACGGAAGATATCGCGGGCTTCGTCGCGATCGCCGCGACGGTTGGCCAGCACGCCCCGCAGGAACTCAGCGCGAATCACAATGTCGCGCTCGCGGCTGCCGGCCAAGGCTTCGAACACGGCTTCGGCCTGATCGTACACCTTCTGGGCCATGAAGCACTCGCCAATGCCGAACTCGGCTTCGATCGCCTGCGGCGTCTGCGGGTAGCGGTTCTTGACCGTGAGGTACTCGCTGCGGGCCACATCGTAACGCTGGGCCTTGAAGTAGTTCTTGGCCAACAGCAATTGCACTTGGGCTTTGGTGGCGTCGTCGATATCCGCCGCTTCGCTGAACTTGACCAGCCAGCTACGAAGGATGTCCTCAGCCCGATCGTGGTTCTCGTCGCCGCCCGCCGCGATGTGGTTCTCGCAAGCGAACAGGATCAGATCGACCGGCACTTCGTCGCGATGGGCATCGAAGATGGCCCGATTGGCCAGGTAGGTATCCAGCGCCAAGCGGCGGTCGCCCAGCCTCAGGTACAGAGCCGCCTTAAGCAGCGGAGCCACGGGGCGGCTCTCGTCGATGGCCAGGCCGACCGAGCCCATCCGGGCGTAACTCTGGGCCACCATGTCGCTGCCAGCCTTGCGGCGGTTGCCGTCAGCCTGGGTGATGTTTTCTAACATCGAACCAACCAGCACCGCTACCGCCTGGTAATCCTTGCGGCTCATGGCAGCCTGGGCGTAGCCGATCAGCCAATCCCAGTCGTTGGAGCTATCGCCCACGAGTGTGGCCGCCTGTTGCCAGGCGATCAGCCGCTGCATCTCGGTGGGCTTGGTTTCCGGTTCCAGTTCCAAGAGGGCCAGGTGAGCCACGGCGGAGGGCCGACCAATCTCCAACTGGCGAACGGCGGTGAACACCGTGCGCTTGTCGGCCGGCGTGGCTTCCATGTTGGCGCGGTACCGCGAAACCCATTGGCCGGGCAGATACTCTTCCATCCCCCATACGCGAAACGGCCGCTGTCGAGCCACGTCGCGAGTAGCGGCCAGCACCTTCTGGAACGCGGCCACGTCGCCCGCCTGCAGATGGCTTTCGGCCAGCCACATGCTGTAGGTGCCGTGGTAATCGCCGGGCGTCTTCAGCAGCTTTTCCAGGAAGGCACGCCGGGCCGTCTGATCCATCGTGTCGATGGCGTTGAACAGTCGCTCGGCACAAGCCCGGGCGTAGTAATCGCCCGGGAACTTGTCCACGATCCGCT
>Ga0182737_1002853_pt1 | contig 13491 bp, 9 predicted proteins | sample eDN5th30CBELigOP_FD_128878 | JGI IMG/M metagenome (GOLD analysis project Ga0182737, IMG submission 128878) | Enriched Organic Plus compost microbial communities from Emeryville, California, USA - eDNA 5th pass 30_C BE-Lig OP (version 2) (version 2) ... | reverse complement strand
GTCCGCTACATCGCGCACTCGCACCTGCGCGCCCGTTTCGGTCGTTGCAATGACCAAGTTTCGCAACTCCTCTACCGATTTGTACTTACCCGCTAGGCGAACCAGGATGTCCTGATTTTGGGTCTTTACACTACCTGTGGGGAAGTCGAGGTTAGACGTAAGGACTGCCTGTTGCACCTGCATAATAGACAATCCATACCCTTCCAACTTGGAAGCATCAATACTTACCTGGATTTCGCGTTCCTGTCCACCGATTAAATTTACTTGAGCCACACCGGGTACCCGCGAAAGCACCGGCTGGATACGTTTATCGACCAGATCGTAAAATGCGGCGGCATCCATATTGCCCGTGGCAGCAAGCGATACGATGGGCAGGTCGTCCATGGAAAACTTGGCCAAAGAGGGGGCCTCGGCATCATCCGGCAATTCCGACAGGATGGCGTTTACCTTTCGCTGTGCATCGTTGAGCGCATAGTCTACATCCGTGCCGCTATTCAGCTCGATGATAACCAACGATAAACTCTCGAAAGAAGTTGCGTCGAGTTTCTTGATGTTTTCCAGCGAAGCCACCGCGTCTTCTATTTTCTTGGTCACCGTATTTTCCACCTCACTCGGCGACGCCCCCGGATAGATTGTGGTAATGGATACCACACTGGGAGTGAATTTGGGGAGCAACTCGTAATTCAACGAGAAGTAGCTCATAATACCCAGCAAGGTCAGCACGGTAAATACCACGATGACGATGGATGGGCGTTTTATCGATATTTCTGCTATCTTCATGATTTGAGATATGAGATGTTAGACATCAGATTTGAGACATTATCCATTAGCGATTGGCAGCAGAATCGACCTGGGCCTGTACCTTGGCTCCGTCAACCAAGTTGATCTGTCCGCTGGTAATCACCGTTTCACCTTCTTCCAGTCCCTGCAATATTTCCACTTGCTCACCAAAGATTCGTCCGGCCACCACTTTACGGATTGCGGCAATGCTGTCAGCTTCAAGTACATATACTTGATTGCTGTTTACTCCCCCCACAAATGAGCCCCGAGGAATGAGGATTGTCGGATTCTGTTGGGGAAATTTGAAGTGTGCAGTCGCATACATCCCCGCTTTCAGTTCGGAGGAAGCACTGTTATCCACCGTGATTTCTACCGGATAGTTCAGTGTATTATCGGCTTTTGCGGCGATAAAACTGATTGTACCATTAAATTCTTTGTCTGGAAAAACCGTGCTCACGATGGTTACTTTGTCGCCTACCTTCAAGTTGACAACCTGCGTCTCATTGGCAGTTATTTTTAACTTTAACTGCGATAAGTCCACGATTTCGAAAAGCTCGGTCCCCTGCGACAGGTAAGCTCCTACTTCGATGTCACGGCGATTGATGATACCATTAATAGGCGATTTGATGTTGGCATCCTGTACACGGCGGTTGGCCTGTTGTAATCGGATTTCCGCATTCCGGAGTTGCAACTCGATGTCGTCAAGTTGTGCGCGGGTTACGCCGCCTGTTTCAAAGGAACTTTTATAACGTTCGTAATCCGTTTTTAATTTCTGAAGAGCGTCTTCTGCTGCCTGCTTATCAAGGTTAATGATTTCGGGATCAACCAACGCCAATACTTGTCCCTTACCCACGCGGGCCCCTTCTTTCGCCAAAATACGCGTAACGCGACCACTAACCTCCGATTTAAGAAGCAGGTCCTGATTCGCTGCAAAATTGCCGTTGGCTGAAAAATCAAGCACCAGTGGCTGGCGGCTTACCTTGGCGGCATTCACAACGATGGCTCCACCCGTCTGGGCTACGACAGCGGTCTTCGCCTCATTTTCAGCCTTATTTTTACTTAATACCCAGCCGATGAGGGCCAACACCCCGATTACGACAACGATGGTAATGATGATTCGTTTCATTTGTATAAATTGATGATGATTTATTCGTTTACTAATGATTTAATTTGGCCGTTTGATTTCACGAGTTCGATTTGCGCCACTTTGTAATTTAATAACGCCTCGTTATAACTATTTTGAGCAGCTACTAAGTCTGTTTCCGCAGTTAACAAATCGGTGAGACTAGCTAATCCATTTTGATAATTGTTTTGTGTGCTGTTAAATACTTCTTCCGCAAATTCCTTATTCGCACGTTGAGACTCAATGGTATTCAAACTGTTTTTTATCTGAATCCTCGCATTTTCATAAGCCATTGTCAATGCGTTTGATGTACTTCTTAAATCTTCGTGTACCTTTTTCAGCTCCACGTTCGCCTGTCGCACCCTTGACCTGCGAGCGTTACCATCGAATATTGGAATTCTCAGCGTTAACGTTACAGCAGACATATCAAAATTAAGTGCCTTGGAAGAATAAACGTTCAGCTTATCGCTCTGGGTATTATAAACGTAATTACCGCCGATCGATAAGTTGGGATAAAATTCAGCTTGATAGGCTTTCTTTTGCAGTGCTAGTAAATCTTCTTGTTTTTTTAACAGTTGAAAATCTAGCAATTTTTCGACATCAACGGTACCGCCGTCAAATAAGGATATTGCCTCACTTTCCAACTTGTCAACCTCGGTATCGGGGATAACAATTTGTTGGCCGACAGGCATTCCCATGTAATACTTCAATAAATTTTCTTGTTGCACAACGGCATATTCCAATTGCTCACGCTGGGCTGCCAAGTTCGATTTATTAACTTTAACTCGATCGAGATCGATCTTTTTCGCCAATCCCAATTCAAATTGGCTGCCGATCATTTTTTCCAGTTGGGATACCCGTTCGATGTTTGCGTCAATAACACTCATTTGCTGACGCGTAATAATCACCTGATAATAATTGGTGGCAACTTGCTGGATCAGATTTTCTTCGGCTAACTCAGCAGACAACCGATAGAATTCTTCCGAACTCTTTGCTGCCTTCAATCCAGTAAAAACCTGCTGATTGAATATCTGTTGATTTAGCTGTACCTGTGACATTGCATTCCATGTCTGACCGGCTTTTATGGCGATGAACTCACCGGGTGTACCGCCGAAAGCCTCAGCGGGAAGTACAAACTGCTGTACCAAAAGGTTATTCGTCAATGTGCTCGTCGCGTCTATTTGGGGAAGTGCCGACGCACGTACTTCCGCAACCTTATGTCTTCCTCCCTCAATTTCAAGACGCGCCTTACTCAATACTTCACTATTATTCAATGCATACTCGAGCGCCTCCTTAAGCGTCAAGGTTTCCTGGGCTGAAACTGTGCCACTTCCCAATAAACCTATGGATAGTATTGCTATCGCCAGTCGCATATTCTTTTTAAATGTACTCATATGTTCGTTGAATGTTATTTTTTGATGCCGTTGATGAAAATAGCAGCGGCCTGTTTTTGCTTTTCCAAAATGCGGTTCACTTCGTCTCTGTCTAACAGTGCGTGTGGTGTCGCACGATCACAGAACATGGCAAGCCCTCGTACCATAGCAACATACAATTCAGACGTAGATGTAACGTCAAATGTTACAAGCTCACCGTTGTCAATTCCTTTTTTAAATATCTTTGAAATCGTCCCCACTTCCCGTTGAAACATCTTTTCTGAAAGCTGTACCCATTTTTCATCGCTTATATTCATCTCCTGTAAATTGAGGATAAGCATGTAATATTTTTCAAAATATTCTTTCTTTATATCCAACATGCGAATCAATAAACCGAGCGTATCGGTGATTGTCTCTAACGCATGATTAATCGTTACATCACTTTCTTCAATGATCTGATAGACAATCGCCTCTATTAACGAAAACTTATCCGGAAAATAGTAATACAAATTTGCCTTCGACAGCTTTAAATCGTCCGCAACCTCACTCATCGTTGTTTTCGCAATGCCGAAGCGTGAAAACCGTTTCAATGCCGCACCGATAATCAAATCTTTTTTATCATCCACCATTCCGATTTTACCTTTTTACCATTTGACTATTTTTAAAAATTGGTCAAAAGTAAAAGTTCAATCGCATTTCACCAAAAAAAATGTGTCGGAGACCAATTATCCGGCCACGTTATGACACAATATTTACAAACCCTAGTAAAAGGCAAAGAAAAATGTTGCCAGTGACAACCCTATGGCAAGGCTTAGATTGAAATTCGAACACGAGATTTGAGCAAAGATTATAAATCCTTACCGAGCAAATGTCAGTTCATTCTGGAATACTTTAGCATATTTACGCTTATCTAATTTATATAACCGTGCCGCACGGTAGGAAACGCCCCGTTGGAATTCAGGCAGTTCCTTTAAAATATTATAATTAAGCATTTTCTTACGAAAGTTACGCTTATCCAATTTCCGGCCCCATATCGCTTCATACAGTTGCTGTAATTGGGTAAGCGTAAACTTTTCAGGTAGTAATTCGAAAGCAATCGGACTGTAACTTATTTTACGCCGTACTTTGGAGATACTCTTATCGATAATATGCCGATGGTCAAACGCCAATTCGGGTAGATTGTTTAGGGGGTGCCAAACCGCCTGTCGGGCATAATCTGTTACCGGTTCGGGCTGGCTCTTTAGGTCGTCCAATCGCAATAAGGCGTAATAAGCTACCGTGACGATACGTCCTTGTGGATGTCGCTTCAAATCACCAAACGTATACAGTTGCTCCATGTAGATTCCCCTCAATCCGGTATGTTCATACAAAATGCGCTTTACTGCATCGTCAATGGTCTCATTGTGTTCTACAAAAAAACCAGGAAGTGCCCACCATCCCTTGAATGGATATTCGTTCCGCTCAATAAGCAACAGCTTCAGTTCACCTTCATGAAAACCGAAGATCACGCAGTCGGTGGTAAATGTAGATTGTAAATGTGGTAAATTTGCTTGCAACGTACTGATTATTTGTTTACTAATTGATTTTAATTTGTTAAATTCCCGCTTTAAAAGTTTGTTTATCAACGGCGAACTTAGCGAAGCGATCGCATTGATGCAAAAAAAAAGATGATTAAAAAAATCAATAATTTATCTAAGTTTGCTCACTTTAAACCCTTCAAGTTGAAAAATAAATCGTGAAAAATTTAATAGTGTAGCAAATACACACTATATTCGTGCTGCTAATTTACAAAAGATTATTAGAAAAGTGCAAAGCATATCAAAAGTAGGAATATTTACTTCGGGCGGCGACGCACCTGGCATGAATGCCTGTATCCGGGCGGCCGTGCGCACGGCATTACACGCCGGTAAATCAGTAATAGGCATCTACCATGGCTACCAAGGGATGATCGATGCCGATTTTCAGGAAATGAATAGCCGATCGGTGAGCAACATCATCCAATTGGGTGGTACCATTCTCAAAACCGCACGGTGTGACGCATTCCGTACACCTGAGGGTCGAAAGCAAGCCTACGACAACCTAAAGATGGCAGGCATCGACGGGTTGATTGCCATAGGTGGTGACGGAACCTTTACGGGGGCTGAAGTCCTTTCGCGAGAGCATAACATTCCCACCGTCTGCATACCCGGTACGATTGACAATGATTTATACGGTTCGGATTTCACGTTGGGTTATGACACAGCCACAAATACAGTGATTGAAGCCATTGACAAAATACGGGATACTGCAGCATCCCACGACCGGTTGTTTTTTGTTGAAGTAATGGGGCGTGATTCAGGCTGCATCGCCCTGAATGCTGGTATTGCGGGCGGAGCGGAAGCTATCCTGCTGCCCGAAAAGTCAACCGCCATCGCAAACCTCTGTAACCAGCTGGAAAGTGCCGCTAAAAGTAAAAAGTCATCTACAATTGTCATTGTAGCCGAAGGTGAAGAAAACGGGGGCGCTTACAACGTAGCTAAAGAGGTGAAGTCTCGGTTTGACTTTTATGACACAAAGGTAACCATTCTGGGGCATCTGCAGCGAGGTGGATCGCCCAGTAGCTTCGACCGGGTACTGGCCAGCAGGCTTGGCTTCGCTGCCATAAGACATCTCCTTGCAGGAGAAACCCGTGTGATGGTAGGCTTGCGCGGTAATGAAATCAAAACTACTCCGCTTGAGGAAGTGTTAAATAAAAAGGTATTCAAGCTAAGTGAAGACATGCTTGAAATGATGGATGTGTTGTCGATATGATCGCAGTGGTTTTCAGTGGTTCAAGGTTTTCGGATTGGCGACTGGCCGATAAAAGAAAAATCGTCACTGGTTTCCGGATGATGGGGATCAATCCTTATTTGCATGACGAGCGCTTTATCCTCCAACTGCTCAACAAAAGCAACAACTTGATCAATTACGCCGAACAGATCAAACGGATCTATTTTTTCGGTGCAGGATCCTCTTCTCCAGAACGTAAAGACAAGATTGCGACAGTGTTAAAACAATTTTTCATTTATGCTAAGGTTACGGTAGATCACGATGTAAAAGCATCTGCACTTGCTACCTTAGGCGATGAAAAGGGGCTTATTGGCATTTTGGGCAGCGGTTCCAATGTAGCCTATTTCAATGGCAAACGGACGACAGAGAACAACTTTGGGCTTGGATACATCCTTTCCGATGAAGGATCTGCTAACTGGATTGGGCGAATGCTGCTGAAAAGCTTCCTGAATGAAACCATGCCCAGCGACCTGCAGGAACGATTTGTCGAGCGCTATCCCCTCGACCGGAAAATCATCTTGGATAAGGTATATAACCAGGCCAACCCGACTCTCTTTCTGACGTCGTTTGCCGACTTTGTCATGGAAAACCATAAACACCGGTTTATCAAAAGAATGATTTATTACGGCTTTAAACTATATATCGAAACATACCTGCTTCCATTAACTAAACAATACCCAAATATGGCCGTTAACTTTACGGGAAGCGTAGCCGCCGGATATGAAGAATGGCTGCGAGATGTAGCCGATGGGTACGGCATTTCAATTGGTTCCGTTATCCGGGAGCCGATACACAATTTACTAAAGTACTATTTAAATAAAAATTAATATAAAAATGAAAATTGGAATCAATGGATTCGGCCGCATAGGCCGTCTGGCATTCCGGGCAGCGGTAAATCGCCCGGGTGTTGAAATTGTTGGAATCAACGACCTAGTAGACCCTGATTACATGGCATACATGCTGAAATACGACTCTACCCACGGACGATTTGACGGCACCGTAGAGGCAAAAGATGGCAACCTCGTCGTGAATGGCAAGACCATCCGTGTAACTGCCGAAAAAGATCCGGCAAACCTCAAATGGGATGAAGTAGGTGCCGATGTAATCATTGAGTCTACCGGCTTATTCCTGACCAAGGAAACTGCACAAAAACACATTGATGCAGGTGCCAAAAAGGTTGTCATGTCTGCACCTGCAAAAGATGACACACCCACGTTTGTGATGGGTGTAAATCACACGCAATTGAAGTCCGAACAGACAATTGTATCCAATGCATCGTGTACGACCAACTGTTTGGCTCCGCTTGCCAAAGTACTTAACGACAAATTCGGTATCGTTGAAGGATTGATGAGCACCATCCACGCGGTAACAGCTACGCAAAAAACCGTTGACGGCCCGTCGGTAAAAGATTGGCGTGGCGGGCGTGGCGCCTACCAGAATATCATTCCTTCCTCCACAGGAGCTGCAAAAGCTGTTGGATTGGTATTGCCCGAATTGAAAGGTAAACTAACCGGCATGTCCTTCCGTGTGCCCGTACCTGACGTATCGGTTGTGGATCTCACTGCCCGCTTGGAAAAACCGGCTACCTATGAAGAAATCAAACAAGCATTCAAAGATGCTTCCGAAGGTGAGTTGAAGGGTATCCTTGGTTACACCGAAGACGATGTCGTGTCGGAAGACTTTCGGGGCGATGCACGTACTTCGATCTTCGACGCGAAGGCAGGAATCTCGCTTAACGACAATTTTGTCAAAGTTGTATCTTGGTACGATAACGAGTGGGGTTACTCCAACAAATTGGTCGACCTCGTTGAATTGGCAGGTAAAATTTAACTGTATCCGCCAAAACAGATTATCAACAAAAAAGGCTCCGGTAATTGTACGGAGCCTTTTTTATGTCTCTGCGTTGCTACCGGTCGGCACTTACATCAAAAAGCCGCCCCCCAGCAAATCGTCTTCCTCGTAGAACACTGCTGACTGTCCCGGCGCAATTCCTTTCACTGCATGGTGGAAGTCCACCTTTACCCGACTGCCTTCCTGCACGATCGTACTGGTCATGCCAGCATCTTTATAGCGGATTTTAGTTACCACTTCCAGGGGCTGAGCAATGGACGCATACTTTATCAAGTTTACATTTTTTACGTAAGCCTCGTGTTGTTGTAGTTCATGTTCGTCACCCAGTACAACCGTATTGCATTCAGGCAATATTTGCGTGACGAATATAGGGCGTCCCAACGCAATGCCTAGCCCCTTTCGTTGACCCACCGTATAATATGGATATCCCTGATGCTTCCCCACCACGGTGCCGTCGGCCAACACAAAATTACCCGGCCCGATCCGGTCGTCAATGTCTTCTACGCGATGACGGAGAAATGCGCGGTAATCGTTATCGGGAACAAAACAAATCTCATAGCTTTCCGACTTGCTGGCGAGCTCCAGTTGCCCCATCTCCGCAGCCATCTGGCGGATCTCGGTTTTCGTAAAACTGCCCAGCGGAAATTGCGTGCGCGCAAGATTTTCCTGCGATACACCCCAAAGTACATACGATTGATCTTTGTGCGTATCTCTCCCTTTGGAAATGACGTACCGGCCGTTTTCCTGTTGCCGAATATTGGCGTAATGGCCTGTGGCTATAAATTCGCAGTCCAATTTATCCGCGCGCTTGAGAAGCGCCTCCCACTTGATATGGGTATTGCAGAGTACACACGGATTGGGGGTCCGACCCGCTAAATACTCGTCCACAAAATTATCAATGACAAAATCACCGAATTCACCGCGAATATCCAGTATATAGTGCGGAAAACCATACGATACAGCCAGTGCACGTGCATCATTAATGCTGTCCAAGCTGCAACAACCTGTCTCCTTGGAAGAACCTCCCGAGGAAGCATAATCCCAGGTTTTCATGGTTAGCCCAATTACTTCGTACCCCTGTTCGTGGAGCATCACGGCCGCCACCGAACTGTCCACTCCCCCACTCATGGCAACCAATACTCTTCCTCTTTTACTCATCGTTATGTATAAAAACGCAAAGATACACCTATTTTATTTACCACATTGTTTTGAAGTTGTCATTTTATCCCAAACGTAATCAGCAGCTTGGAAAAAATTGGTAAACAATTTTCAAAAAAAGTTTTCTGAAATGAAAAAAGGCGCTACATTTGCAGTCCCAAAACGGTGGTAATCACCCGTAAAAAAAGGTACCATAGCTCAGTTGGTAGAGCAAAGGACTGAAAATCCTTGTGTCGCTGGTTCGATTCCAGCTGGTACCACAAAAAACCCCTTATACAGATTGTATAAGGGGTTTTTTCATTTTATGTTTCGTTCTCGGACCAAGGCCGTGAGACTGTAAATTTTAACCAAAAAGAAACCCCGTCCGGTTGGATGAGGTGTTTATCTTCCCTCGCCTTCCTAAGCAACAAGCCGACCTTGAAACCCTCGAAATCCCTTTGGTGGATAGCTATTCCAAGTGATCTGTTTAGTATATTAATCTTTTCGATCCGTAAAACGATGCTTACCCGAACCTACTTCTACTGTCTTTTTACTTAAGGGTAAAGTAACGGTAGCCCGGGTATTTGCAGGCACCTCAACCTCCAAATTAAAGTCATCTCCTCTATTGGTCCAGGATACGGCAATGGGGCCCGCAATAGAATGATAACTCCCACGTGCCCAATCTAGGTTTCCTCCGGGCACAGGGCGGATGGCGAAGTGTTGGTAACCAGCGTTTGATTCATCCAGCCTGATGCCAAGTATTGTATGATACATCCATTCCCCAACTGCTCCTATGGCGACATGATTGAAGGAATTCATTCCGGGATTCTGGAATCCTCTTCCTGCTACGAAGCCGTCCCAACGCTCCCAGATCGTCGTGGCGCCCTGGTCGATTGAATAGAACCAGGAAGGGAATCGCCTACTGAGTAAAAGTTGATAAGCTAAATCGCTGTAACCATATTCGGTCAGCTGATTCATCAACCACACGGTTGAGTGGATTCCTGTTGAAATTCGATAATCATAGGCTCTCACTGCTTCGACCATACGGGTGGCTGCCTTTTCCCGAAGGTGCTCAGGCAAAAGGCCGAACTCCAATGCCATCGCGTAACCGGCCTGCGTATTTCCCTGAATGACGCCTTGTTCGTTCACAAAACTGTCAACAAAGGTTTTCTTTATCTCAGAGGCTAATTTGTTATATCGGATATGATCGTGTTCCTTACCAAGTACCTTTGCGGTTTTTGCGAGTAAACCCGTTGAATATGCCCAGTATCCGGTCGCAAAAACGTCATTGGGCACCTGGCCACCTGTTTTGGGATAGTCGTCTGCAATAATGGTATTGCCATTCAACCAATCGCCATACATACGCCCCTGCATGTTTCTCCACAGCATGCCGGGATTATGGGTTTCGACGAAATTGATGAACCTCTTCATCGACTCGTATTGAGTGGCGAGCAAGTCTTTATCCCCGTAGTTTTGATATACTCTCCAAGGTATAATAACACCAGCGTCTGCCCAACCAGGCGCCCCATAAACGCCTCTCCAAAGGCCGTCGTGAGGCGCAACATCGGGGAATCGTCCATCTTCTAATTGTGAATCACGGACGTCTCGCATCCATTTGGTATAAAAAGCGGCCATGTCAAGATTGTAGATTGCGGTTTGGGAGAACAGCTGAGCATCACCCATCCAGCCATCGCGTTCGTCCCGCTGTGGACAGTCTGTCGGAACAGATATCAGGTTACCCCATTGTGTCCATCTGATGTTTTCCCAAAGTTTATTGATGTCATCATTCGATGTTTCAAATTTACCGGTTATCGGTGAGGAGGATGCTACCATTTTGCCTACCACATTAGCCAATTCAGGTGTCTTGCTGAGCCCCTTGATTTCCACGAAACGGAATCCGTGATAGGTGAATCGAGGCTCATAACTTATTTGAGACTCTCCGGCGGGATGATAATAATCGATCTGAGTTGCTTCACGCAAGTTTTCTGTATAAAGCGTACTGTCCTCATTGAGCACTTCGCCGTAAGTCAGCCGGATGGCGCCACCCGGGTTATAGGGCAAAGACAACTCGCACCATCCAGCAATGTTCTGGCCCAGGTCGAAAATATAGGTGTCGTCAGCAATTTGATGTACGGAAACCGCTTTGATTTTGTCGATAATTTTAACGGGTTCGTTCATCTGTGCACGTACCGTGGTCTCTGGCCACGGATAAACGCCGGGCCGGATCCAGCCCGAGTCGTCAAATTTAGGTTTGTCCCAACCAGGTTGCTCGTATTTTGCTTCATAAATCTCTCCGGAAAAATTTGTGGCGTGCGTTATGGGTCCGCTTTCAAGATATTTCCACGATTCATCCGTACCGAAAACGTCGTTGGTACCATCCTCATAAAAAACGACCAACTGTGCAATAAATTGCCGGAAGAAGCCATAACCGCCCCGATGTGGATGAGACCATCGGGGCCCTGCATACCACCCGTCAGCAAGCATCGCACCGATAGCATTAGCCCCCGATGTAAGCATATGGCTCACTTCATGTGTCTGATATTGTACGTGGCTGTCGTAATCCGTCCATTCTGGTGCAAGGATTTGGTCGCCGACCTTTTCACCGTTGATGTATGCTTCATATATTCCCAATGCCGAAGTGTAAAGAAATGCATGACTAACGGGCTTGTTAATTTCGATCTCTTTGCGAAGCAATGGTGAGGGGGGCATCTCGTCGCTGTACTTTTTCTTTTCGTCTGGCCGGAGATAACCGTCAGTAAGGAAGCTCGCCTCATACTGCCAAGCACCCGTCCAGCCGAGGGTAATATCCGATGCGACTACTTTTTTCCCCTGAGCAACATTCGTGTCGTCCTCGAAAACTTTTATCTCAGAAAGGCCAAATGCAAATGTTTTGCCGTCCGCGGTTGGTAATTGGTCTGTCTTCAGTCGTATATACCGGCCTATCGCAGCATGCGTAACCTTTTGTTTATAAATTTCACCTTCCTTCAACGTCACATCGGCCAGGGTTTCGTCGATGAGCATATGGCTGTTGGAAAACAACGAGTCGTCCGAAATCTCAATGGTATAACGCAATGGGAACAGTTTTTCTTCCTTGTGGATGGGGTGGAGCTCGATTTTATTTATTTGATATCGGTGCGCTAGGTCGATGGTGATCCATTTCGGCGATTCGGCAGACGTACTCGGCGCTGATTTATATCCGGGGTGGGGATAATAGATTTCATCGGATTTGATGGGCCTGGTTAGATCGCCAATCCACTCCGCCGTCCAGTCCGACTGCGATAGTGGTCCGGTGGAGAACCTTGCCGGCTCACTCCACCCCGAATAGGTCCCTTCATGATCCCATATGGCCACACGCCAGTAATAATAGGTATGAGGTTCAAAATTAATGCCCTCATAATGAACTTGGTTTGTTGTCCCACTGATCACCTTGCCACTATCCCATACGAGTTTCGATGTATCCTCGAAATCCGCATTTCGGGCCGATACTTGTATGCGATAGGCTTGTTGCACAAATCCAGTGGACGTAGCAACCAACTCCCAGCTGAAACGGGGCTTTGCAATGTCTATGCCTAGCGGTGCTTCTAGGTACTCACAACGTAAGTTATCGACCGTAACATTTTGCTTACTTTCCCAAAACCCTGTGAAAAACGCAATCAGAAACAAATATATTAATTTCATAATCAAATAATTAAGGTTAGCAAATTATGATTACCCCAAAGAATTAAAGCAAATTGTCGTTTGTTGTCACCAACTAGTCATATAACGCCCTCTGGTTTTATATCCTCCCCTCTCGCTGGATGGTGAGGCACTGGTGTGGTTACAAAGATAAGACCGACAGGTAACGGAAAAATTTGAAATCCAACCTAAAATGTATGGTTTGTTGACATGTACAACGCCGTAGGCCGCAGTGCTGCTTGATAGACGAGCACAAAACCATTATTTTTTGCACTGGAAATGGATGTTTCTATCGCCGCAAAACGATAGTTTTGAGAATTACGCAAAATAGCTAGCTAATGTCGTACACCTCTTCGTTATTAATTTCATTCGTATCCTTATGCGTTGCCTCCCTTTATACCCCCATGATATTTGGAAAGACCATGCCGCGGCCGAAAAGCCAGCTTGTTATCGATGGCCTGCGATGCAATGGCAAAGTAACTCCGATTGATGTCGATACGCAAACGCCACTGTTCAGCTGGATATTGCAATCGCCAACCGGCGAACGCAACCAATACCAACAACATTATCAAATTCAAGTAGCCTCCACCCCGGAATACCTCTTAAATGACAACCCCGATCTATGGGACAGCGGCAAAACGATAGACCAAGCGTCAAATAATATCAGCTATCGCGGCACCGCATTGAAATCTGGCGCAACGTATTATTGGCGCGTACGGGTGTGGGATCAAGTAAACCGCCCCT
>Ga0182737_1002852_pt1 | contig 13491 bp, 11 predicted proteins | sample eDN5th30CBELigOP_FD_128878 | JGI IMG/M metagenome (GOLD analysis project Ga0182737, IMG submission 128878) | Enriched Organic Plus compost microbial communities from Emeryville, California, USA - eDNA 5th pass 30_C BE-Lig OP (version 2) (version 2) ... | reverse complement strand
GATGTGCTGGGAGTCGATCGCAAACTCTTGCGATTCGCCCAGCCCACTGCGCCATTCCGGCGGAAACTCGCCAAACTGGCCGATCTTGTGACCGTTCAGGAAGAACTGACGGGCGTCGTCCACCGCTTCGGCTGCGAGCGTCACGTTGCCCGCCTCAGCCCAGCTCTGCGGCACGTCAATCGTGCAGCGGAACCAAACGAAGCCACTTTCCAGCGGAGGCTTCTTCCAGGCGTCGGGCGCCTGGGCCGTTTGCCACGCCTCGGCTGGGGCGGCTTTCTCTTGAGCCTGGCCAGTTGCGGCGAGCAGGCAGAACGCGACGAGGCACAGCGACAGGCGAGCGAGCGATCGAGTCATGCTGGCGGGACTCCCAAGGTTGGCGAGAGGCGTCTAGATGATAACTGCCGCAAAGAGCGATTGCACCCAAGGAAGCGCGAGCGTGGCCCGTGCGCGCCGACGCTTTCGACTTGGGCCGGTTCTGCTACAACAGGAACTTTCCGATCCCCCGTGTGTTCGCACTACAAGACATGGCTGAAGTCTGGCTTCGTCCGAATCGCCGCGCCCTGCTCCTGGGGATGTTGCTGCCGGGACTCTTGCTGCTCGGCGGCGGCTGGCTGTTGGCGGTGTCGCTGTGGGGACAGATGTGGATCGGTTGGACGGCGCTTTCGGCTTGCGTCCTGATGGTCGGCGTCCTGATTGCGCTGCAATTGCTCTACTGGATGCGCGTGCCGCGGCTGGCCTATGAGGACGAGCATTTGCTCGTGTATCTCGATTCGGCTACTCCGACGCGGGTGCCAATTGAGATTGTCGAGTGCTTTTTCCTCGGACAGGGGGCGAGCGAGCTGCCGAAGCTGGAAGGGAAAGAGCCGGAAACGGCCAACGTGGTGGTTCGACTTGCGGAATCGGCCAAGGAGTGGCGGCATCGCGACGTGCGGCCGACGCTCGGGCATTGGTGCGAAGGCTATATCACGCTTAACGGCGCGTGGTGCGAACCGATCGACGCCGAATCGCTCAAGCGGCTGAACCAGCGCCTGGTGGCTGAACATCGGAAGCTGCGCGAGCGACGAGCGCAGCCGCCCGCGGGAGGCGCGGCATGACTCGACTTTTGGTAAGCGTTCGCAACGCCGACGAGGCGCTCGCCGCGCTGGCAGGCGGCGCCGACGTGATCGACATAAAAGAGCCAAATCGCGGCGCGCTCGGCGCTGCCGATCCGGCGATTTGGCGATCGGCGGTGCAGGCGGTGGACTCGCAAACGCCGGTGAGTGTTGCGCTCGGGGAACTTTGCGATTTTCACGTCGAAAAACTCTCGCCGGACTTCGCCCAGTCGCTCGCCGGCGTCTCGTGGGCCAAGCTTGGCCTGGCTGGCTGCGCTCGAGATGGCGATTGGCGGCAGCGCTGGGGCTCTGCGATTGCCGCCCTGCCCCAGCACGTTCAAAGCGTCGCCGTGATCTACGCCGATTGGCTTGCCGCTGCGGCGCCGTCGCCCGACCAGGTGCTCGCCGCGGCGCAGGGACGCGCGTCGGTCGTGCTGATCGACACGTTCGACAAGTCGGCGGGCCATTTGCTCGATCACCTGTCGTTGCATTCGCTTGCCGCGATCGCTGAGCAGGCCCGCGCGAACCAGTTGAAGCTCGCGCTTGCCGGTTCGCTGAGGATGGAACTCATCGCGGAGATTGTCGACGTTGCGCCGGATTACATCGCCGTTCGGGGCGCGGCGTGTGAAGGTGGGCGCGATGGTCGCGTGAGCAAGCAGTTGGTGGAACGCTTGTCAAGCGCGGCGCGCCGCTTGCAGCCGAGCGGAGCGTTCGTCGCAACGCGAATTGCTTGACACGCGCGAAACCGATTTTGATACTACTGCCTAAGTCGGCCGATCGCAGTCAACTTGTCTCGTGCGACGGCGCGACTCACATGGCGCACGCAGTTTCGCCATTCGCGCGAAAGTGCGATAGTTCATCCCTCTGTCCAAGGAGATGTCACGTGCCCCGCAGCGTTCTTGAGGCGATCAAGCAAGGCCAATGGAATTTTGAGCCGGCCAGCGATGTGGGCGAAACGGAGGCGACTCACGCTCTGCCGGGATCGAGCGAAAAGCTGCAGGTGCTTGCAGAACGGTTGCGGCTGGGACTGCCGCTGTGGAACAACGGCGACCGCCGTACTTACGACGATCAAGACAACGACTAACCTTCCTGCCCGGCGCGTTTCCGCCGCCGGCTCGCTCGCCTTGCCAGGGATTTTCGAATGCCCCAGTTTGCCGTCGTCGTTCCTCATTCGCTAACTCGAGAAGACGCGCGCAAGCGGCTGGATCTGTTGATCGAACGTATTCGCAGCCAGCATGGCGATCGGCTGGAGAATATGGAGGGGGGCTGGGCGCTGGACGTTCTCAACTTCTCGTTCTCGACGATGGGCCTGGCGATCAGCGGGGCCATGAATGTCGAGGACAGCCAGGTCAGCGTTCGCGGCCAGCTACCACTGGCCGCCGCTTTCTTTCGCGGAAAGATCGAACAAACGATCCGAAGCGAACTTTTGAGCGTATTAACGTAAGCGAGCCTGTTCGTGGCGGCTGAATCTGCGGTTTACCCTAATTGACCCAGATTTTTTTCGCCGCGTAACATGCAAGCGACGCCCAATTGCAGGGCGCGGCCGACCGTTTGGGCAAGGCAGGCAAGAAACGTCTGCATCCGCCTCGGTCAAGAAAGCGCCGCTCCCCTGCCGTCACGCTGGGATGCATATGACTGGCTCTTGCGATCGGTTGGATCGCAGATTCCTTTCCGTCCTTGCAATCCGCATTTGAATTTGCTGCTTGAGTCGACCTTCGGGATTGTCGGGATTAAAGGGTACCGCTGGTCGTTTGACGTCGGGCAAAGCGTGTCCTATATACCCAAGGGCTGAAGCTCCGTCCTGCTCACGCGTCGACACTCGCACCCCACCTTGCCAGTTCCCTGGAACTGGCCGCCGGCTACTCCGGGCTGGCGATTGGCGAATGAAGCGCGGCGCAGATTTCAGCCTCGCCCGTTGGCTATCCTGAACCCGCGTTGGCCGCTTTCTGCGGATTGTCCGAAGGTCGTTTCGTGCCGCTGCGCACGTACGGTCTGCCGGCCGGTCGCAGTCTGTCGCTAGCGCACCGCCCGGCGAGAAGGCATGATGTCGTTACGTGCTACGAGGTTGTGGCTGTCAGGTTGGTTCCTGCTGCTTTCCGCGGTGGCGATCTCCCCCGCGGCGGCCCAGGTTGCCCCGGTTAGTCCGACTCCGTCGTATTCCATCGCGGAAGTCAACCAGGTCATCGAGCGCGGCGCTCTTCTGGAAGAACAACGCCGCTGGGGCGAAGCCCTCAGCCATTACGAGCGGGCGCTCCGGCAGCTTCCGGGCGCGGTCGACATCGAAAAGCGGCTGATTCTCGCCCGGGCCCACTACGACGTCGCTCGCCGCTACAACGACAACAGCTTTATTACCGCCACGGCGGCGATGACCGATCGGGACGCCCTGAGCGTCTACGACGAAGTGCTGCTGAAGGTGCACACCCACTACGTGCACGATCCGCGCTGGAAGCAGATGGTCCGCTACGGCACGATGAATATGGAAGTCGCCCTCAGCGAGCCGCAGTTCGTCGCTCGCCATGCGAGCACCCTTTCGCCGGAAAAGAAGAACCAGCTCATCGCCTCGCTCCGCCAGTGGACCGACACGGCCACGCTCGACAACCGCAGCCAGGCCCGCGAACTGGTGCAGCGGATCGGCGCCACGGTGCAATTGCACTTCGGCATTCCGGCGTCGACCGTGATCATGGAGTATGTCGCCGGGGCGACCGCTTCGCTCGACGAATACTCGGGCTTTCTCACCGGCAACCAAATGACCGAAGTGTTCTCGCAAATCGAGGGCAACTTCGTGGGGCTCGGCGTTGAACTGAAGACCGAAGAAACCGGCCTGTTGATCGTCAACGTCATCCCCAACGGCCCCGCCAGCTTGGGCGGTTTGAAGATTGGCGACCGGATCATCGAAGTCGACGGCCGTACGCTCGGCCAGGTTTCGCCCGACGCGATGGCTGACATGCTTCGCGGCGTCGAAGGGAGTCAGGTTCGCGTGACTGCCCGCGACGCAGCCGGCATGGTGCGGCAACTGACGCTTACCCGCCAGCGCGTCGAAGTGCCCAGCGTCGAAAACGTCAAAATCATCGACCCCGATTACGGCGTCGGCTACTTCAAGCTGTCGAGCTTCCAAAAGACCACGAGCAGCGACGTTGACGCCGCTCTCTGGAAGCTGCACGCCCAAGGCATGCGGTCGCTGATCATCGATCTCCGCGGCAATCCGGGCGGCTTGCTCAAGGCGGCTGTGGATGTGGCGGACAAGTTCGTCGGCGAAGGGATGATCGTCGCCACCCGCGGCCGAAGCCCGCGCGAGGATTTCGATCATCGCGGCCAGGCTGCCGGCACGTGGCAAGTGCCGCTGGTTGTGCTCATCGATCACGACTCGGCCAGCGCCAGCGAGATTTTGGCTGGAGCGATTCGCGATCACCGGCGCGGCACCGTGGTGGGGGAAACGAGCTACGGCAAAGGCTCGGTGCAAGGCATTTTCCCGCTCGCTTCGGCCGAGCTGGGCGTTCGCCTGACCACCGCCAAGTGGTACACGCCCAACGGCACCGCGATTAGCGGCCACGGCGTGACCCCCGACATTCCGGTGCGGACCGCGGCGAAGCCGATTGACGGGCCCAACGGGACGATGGTGGCGACGGCTGACACCGACGCGATTCTCGGCGCCGGCTTGCAAGTCGCCCGGGCGCAAGTGAGCCAGCGACGGCCGTAAATAGGCCGCTGAGCGAAACCGATCCTGACGCAATGGAAAAGGCGTCCGAGAGCCGCAGCTTTCGGACGCCTTTTTTCGTTATCGCCGGAGGGGGCCGGGATTCCTAGCGGACTTTGTCGGTTCGCCTGGCTGAAATAATCAGCCGCGGGACTCCCGACCCCGAACCAGTTCCAGTCTACTGAAGACTGGTAACTGAAAACCGCTTACCTACCGCGGATTGCGGAAGCGAGGCACAATGCCGCCGCCACGATTGGCGTCGATATTGATGTCTCCCGCCGGCGTTTCCACCTGCACGCCAGCGCCTGGAGTGCCGGGCACCGTGGCTGGACGGCGAATCCGCACGCCGGCGCCCGGCGCGTCGATGTTCACATCGGCGCCAGGGCCAACGCCGGGACCGTAGGGAGCGTCCAGGCGATTCTCGAGCCGATCTTCACGCCGCTCGTCGCGAAGCTCGCGCCGCTCTTCCCGGCGTTCGAGGCGGTCCTCCAGGCGATCGTTGAAATTGGGCCGCAGCGCGGTGCGACGGCTCGATTGGGCGGCGAGATCCGGAACTTCAATTTGCAGATCGCGAACGCGATTGTCGCGCCGCACGCCGATGGCCACTTCGCCCGGATCGCTCTGAGTGACGATCTGCACAAACGAATCGGGACGCGAAATGCGGCGGCCGTGCCACGTGGCGATCACGTCGCCGGGACGCACTCCCGCGTAGTAGGCGGGCGAACGCGGCAGGACCTTCCACACCACGACGCGGTCATCGTAGCGGTCGTCAACGATGATCCCGATCTCTTCGAGCGGATCGTGGTGGGCGACGTGCATTTCTTCGAGGAGCACGACCGGCTCGACGTGAATCACCTGTTCGCGGCCGTTGCGCAAAACGACCACTTCGACCCGCTCGTCGCGGAGGTCTTCGTCGAACAGGTAGCGGACAAAGTCGCGCTCGCTGCGGACGCGGTGACCGTGAACTTGCACAATCCGATCCCCTTCGCGGAAGCCGAGCCGGGTGATCGGCCCGGTTGCAGCCACGTCGGCGATCACCAGACCGTCGCGAGTGCTGCGGTCGAACCACAAGCCGAGATCGGGAGCGCGGAACGTGTTCACGTCAACGCGAGCGTCAAAGCTGTGCGAGTTGTAGCTCGCCCGGCGAGCGTCGCGGCGGTCGGCGTCCAAGCGGTCCGCGTCGCGGAAATCGGCTCGGTCGGCGTCCGGCAAATGGTCACGCGCAACGTCGCGGGCGCTGCGGCGATCCGTGTCGGCATCGCCCGTGATCGCGCGGCGGTTCGCGTCTTGGTTCGAGCGAGGAGCGCTGAGACGGTCGAAGTCGCGGTCCGAGCGCGTCGTCGGATCGCGGCGGTCTTCGGGAATGGAACGAGTGGCGTCGCGCGTGGTTTCGCGAACCGCGTCGCGCGTCGTGCGAGCTGCATCTGCGGCCGCATCATTGGTTGCGCGCGTCGGCGCAGCGGGCGACGAGCCGTTGCTGGCGCTCGGCGTCGAAACGGCTGGTGTGGTGGTGCTCGGCTTGGTGTCGCCGGGCAGAATTTTGTTCTGCGTGGCGGCGCTCGATTTCGTCGCGCCTGGCGTGGTTGGACTGGCAGGCGATTTCGCGCCTGTCTTAGCGCTCGATTTGTCGCTCGATGCGCTCTTGGCTGTAGAGCCGGGGCCCTTCTCCGCTGCCGACTTGTCGGCGCTGCTGGTTTTGGGGGCGTCGCTTTTCTTTTCCGCGCTGCTGGCGCCGCTCGTTTGGCTCCAGGCTGGCGAAATGGCGATGCTTGTCGCCACCACGCCGAGGCTTGCTCCGGCTGTCAGCCGTGTGAGCAAGGAACGTAGCTTCGTACTCATAGCGTCTCTCCTCCGTATCCGTGTTCGATTTCAAGTTCGCGTGCGCCGCCGGTGCGCAGGCATTGGCTGGAAACTGTGCGGTTTGCACACGCCATGCCGTTTGGCGCCTGCCGGGCGGGAGAATGGTTCAGCCCCCAGTGGCATGCTTGTTGACAGGCGAGAAGTGCGGGCGCACGTGGGATCGGAGGCGCCAAAGGGCGGTCGTCCGCCGCGAATCTTGGCAGTGGGCGCTTTGGGCGACGTGAGGGGGCGGCGACCGAATCGAGGAGCGTCACCCAGCGGAGTGGTTTGCCGGCAACCAATCGCTTCGGGACGATTTGCCTTGGGCGCGGCGGGTTGGCTTGAGGCGCGACGTGGCAGCGGAGTCTGGCTGTTTGGTTCGGTGAAACGCCGCGGCGCGGGCGGGTTGGAAGCCTACCCTACGGGTGGCCTTGCTGCCTATAATCGTCCGCATGGCAGTTATCGAAATCGACTCCTTGTGCAAGTCTTACCGCGTTTATCAGAAAGCCGAAGGGCTTTGGGGGTCGGTGCGGGGGCTTTTCAAGCGAGATTATCGCGAGGTGCAAGCGGTCCGCGATGTCAACCTGCGCGTCGAAAAGGGGGAGTTCGTCGCCTTTTTGGGGCCGAACGGCGCCGGCAAGACTACGACGCTCAAACTTCTATCCGGAGTGATCTATCCGACGAGCGGTACGGCCAGGGTGATGGGCTTTGTGCCGTGGGAGCGGCACAACGAGTATCGCCGGCGATTCGCCCTGGTGATGGGGCAAAAGAATCAGCTGTGGTGGGATCTGCCCGCCCAGGAATCGTTTCGGCTGCACCAGCAGATCTATCACATCGACCGGGCTCAATTCGACGCCACGCTCGGCGAGCTGACCGAAATGCTCGAAATCGGCAAGCTACTCAAGCAGCCGGTGCGGGAGCTTTCGCTCGGCGAGCGAATGAAAATGGAGCTGACCGCCGCCCTGCTCCACTCGCCGGAGGTGTTGTTCCTCGACGAGCCGACGATCGGGCTCGACGTGGTGGCCCAGCACCGAATTCAGCAGTTTTTGAAGGTCTATCAGGAGCGGCGGCAGATCACCGTGCTGCTCACCAGCCACTACATGAAAGACGTGGCGGCGCTCTGCCAACGGGTGGTCATCGTCGCCCAGGGACAGATCAAATACGACGGATCGCTCGCGGGAATCGTCGACCGCTTCAGCAGCCAAAAGCTCATTACCCTGCAGTTGGCCGACCAAGCCACCAACGATGGCTTGGAGCGGTTTGGCGAGGTGGTCCTGGTCGACTTGCCTAAGGTGAAGCTGCGGGTCGAACGAACCCAAGTCGCCCGCACCCTGGCCGCCATCCTGGCCCAGCACGCGGTGGAAGACGTCGTGGTCGAAGACCCGCCGCTCGAGCAAGTGATCGCCGCGATGTTCTCTCAGGTGGAGAACGACGTCGAAGATGAAATTCGGCGGGATGGGCGATTGGCGGCGACTGGCGGGCCTGCGTAAAGCGATCGGCTCAAGGGCGGCTAATTGGTATAATGGCCAGCCCCCTTCGCCGACCGATGGTCCTAGTGGCGTCGCTTTGCCCCGCCGGTAGCGCCAGCGGACGTTGCGAGGCGGTTGTATGCGGCCGCAAACCACCCATTGGGGGTATTGTGGCTTGGGGGTGCGAAAAGCTGGCGTTTTTGCTGTAAAGGCTTAGTCGGTAGTAGTTTGTGTTGAATTGAAGTTGCTGCGCGCCCTCTAGTAACGCGTGGTCGCGCGGCAGTGGAACCGACAGATCGGCGGCTGTGGATGGCTTGCGGGTCGGCGGCGGTTCGACATTGACCCTAAGTGCTGAAAACTCGATACTTCGCGCACCTGCAAGTGCGCTCCGGAAAGTCTTATGTCGGTTGCTCAAGAGACAAATTTGCTCGACTACTGCGTGACCTCCGCCCGGGAGGCCAAAGCGGCTGCCGCCCAGCTTGCCCAGGTTTCCGGCGAGCGGCGGAATGCCTGGCTGCGGAAGTCGGCGGCCCGGTTGCGCGAGCAAGCCGATGCGATTCTGGAGGCGAACAAGCTGGATCTGGCGGCTGCGCCGGGATTTGGGCTGACCGATGCGGCGATCGACCGGCTGACGCTGAACGCTAAGCGGATTAACGAGATCGCCGTAGGCTTGGAGGAAGTCGCCGCCCTGCCCGACCCAGTCGGCGAGGTGATCGAATCGAGCGTGCGGCCGAACGGCTTGCAGATTTTGAAGACCCGCGTGCCGCTGGGCGTGGTGTTCTTCATCTACGAATCGCGGCCCAATGTAACGGCCGACGCGGCGGCAATTTGCCTCAAAAGCGGCAACGCCGTGATCCTCCGCGGCGGCAAGGAAGCAGCCCATTCGAGTCGGGCGATCGTCGACCTTCTGAAGGAAGTGGCCGCCGAGGAGGGCCTGCCGCCGGCTGCCTTGCATCTGGTGGAAACCGCCGACCGGGCTGCGGTGGGGCACTATCTGTCGCTGCCGCAGTACATCGATGTGGCGATTCCGCGCGGCGGCGAGAGCTTGATTCGTCGCGTGGCGGAAGAAGCCAAGATGCCCGTGATCAAGCACTTCACGGGCAACTGCCACGTCTATGTCGACGCCTCTGCCGACCTGGCGATGGCGGAGCGGGTGCTGATCAACTCGAAGTGCCACCGGCTGGGCGTGTGCAACGCATGTGAGTCGCTGTTGGTGCACGAAGCGGTCGCGGCGAAGTTCCTGCCGCAGATCGGCGAGGCGCTCAGCTCGCGCGGTATTGAGATTCGCGGCGACGAGCGGACTCGCAAATTGCTGCCGAGCGCGAAGGAAGCGACCGACGAGGACTACGGCGCCGAATACCTTGGCCCGATCATCTCGGTGAAGGTGGTCGATTCGCTCGACGAGGCGATTGCGCACATCAACCGCTATGGCTCGGGGCACACCGACGCGATCGTGACGAGCGACCTGGCTTCGGCCCGGAAGTTTGCCGCGACGATTGACAGCTCGGCGGTGATGATCAACGCGAGCACGCGGTTCAACGACGGCTATCAGTTCGGTTTGGGAGCAGAGATTGGCATCAGCACCGACAAGTTTCACGCCCGCGGGCCGTGCGGCTTGAAGGAGCTGACGACGTACAAATATGTCGTGTTTGGCGAGGGACAAGTTCGGGAGTAATGGGCTACAGGGGTGAAGAGGCCAAGAGGTGATGGGCTCAGGGGAAGCGACAAACGCAGTTTTCCGCTTGACCACTTAACCCCTTCGCCTCTTTGCCCCTCAGGATGCAGGTAACGTCATGGCAGACGAAGTACTTAGCCAGGCCGAAGTGGAGAGCCTGCTCAGCGCGATGGAAGGCGCGGCGCCGGCTCGTTCTACGCCGCAGCCGGTCGCAGCGCCGCCGCGGCCTCGCGAAAAGGTTTCGCCGTACGACTTCAAGCGGCCCGAACGCGTCGGCAAAGAGCAGATGCGGGCCCTGCAGTCGTTGCACGAAGGCTTCAGCCGAAATTTCGGCGCCGCCCTCTCCGCCCTGCTCCGCAGCATCGTCGAAGTCAAGCTGACGAGCGTCGATCAGCTCACGTACAGCGAATTTGTCTTCAGCCTGGAAAATCCGACCTGCTTCAACCTGCTGCGGGCCGAGCCGCTCGAAGGCAACCTGATTCTCGACATCAACCCGGCCATCCTCTATCCGATCATCGATCGCCTGCTTGGCGGCGGAAAGGATAGCGGCCCGCTCGTACGGCGCCCGCTCACCGAAATTGAGTTGCGGCTGGTCTCGCGCATCTCGAACCTGTTCCTGCAGGAGTTGGCTCGGGCGTGGGAAAACGTCATCGCGCTGAAGCTGCAGGTCGAACGCGTCGAAAGCAATCCGCAGCTCGTTCAGATCGTGCCGCCGAACGAAGTGGTCGTGCTCATCAGCTTTGAGCTGACGCTCGGCGACGTGCGCGGCATGATCAACCTCTGCATTCCGTTCAACTCGATCGAGCGAATCGGCAACAAACTCTCGTCGAACACCTGGGCCAGCTACGGCAAAGGCGGAACGACCCCCGAGAACATCGCCCGGCTGAGCCGGAACATCGACCGCTCGCGCGTCGAGATGGTCGCGACGCTCGCGGAAACTAAAATCACGACGGCCGACCTGCTCGGCTTGCGCGTGGGGGACATCATCACGACGGACAAGGATGTCCGCACGCCGATCGAAATCGCCGTGCAAGGCGTGCCGAAGTTTTTGGCTTCGGCCGGATCGCTGAAGGGGCAAAAGGCCCTGCGAATTGAGGAGGCGATTTTGCCCCCAAGTCCTCCGGCGCCAACGCCTGCCCCCGCGCCGGCGAAAAAGGCGTAGACGCTCGCCGCGCGAGGAAGCATTTAGCGCATCTCGAGGGAAAATGCCCTCTTAGAGATAGGGCTGGGCGAGGCGGGCGATGCCGTCTCGCAGCCGCCAGATGAGTGCGCGTCCTTCGACGTCGGCGAGCTGGATTTCGCGGCCCGATCGCATTTTCTCTTGGGCAATCTGCGTGGCCACGTGGGCCAGCTCGCGATCGTAGCACTCGACGTTGAACTCAAAGTTTAGCCGCAGGCTGCGTGGGTCCCAGTTGGCCGATCCGAGCAGTACCCAGCAGCCGTCGACGATCACCAGCTTCGAATGGTCGAACGGCGGAGCGCTCAGCCAAACGCGGCAGCCACGCTCCAGCACCTGGCCGAGTTGCCCCATGCAGGCCCATTGGACCATCGTCAGGTTGTTCTTCTCCGGCAGGACGATATGCACCGGCACGCCCCGCATCGCGGCGACGGTGAGGGCCGTGATGAGCGCCGGCTCGGGGAGGAAATAGGGCGTGACGATAATGATCGACTTTCGCGCGCAGTCGATCGCGCACTGCAGCGTGTACTGCAGTTGCTCCATTTGGGCTTCGGGGCCGTCGGGAATTCCCCGGCAGAGCGTAAAGCCGCGCGGCTCAAGACGCTGGAACCACTTTTCGCCGGAGATCCGCTCGCCGGTGCAGAATTCCCAGTCGCTGGCGAACGTCTCGCGCAGGTGGGCGACGACCGGGCCTTCGATGCGGAAATGGATGTCTTGAACCGGATGTTTGCCGGGATCGCTCAGGCGGTGCCCCTGCCGGATGTTCATACCGCCGGTGAAGCCGATCTCGCCGTCGACTACGAGGATCTTGCGGTGGCTGCGGAGGTTTGAGTAGTGCAGCTTCCAGGGAATGAGGGTCGGCAGGAATTTTGCGTAGCGGATGCCGCGGCGACGGAGCGTCCAGGTGATCGGCGGCATCGTGTAGCGGCTACCGACGTCGTCGATCAGCACCCGCACGTCGACGCCCCGCTCGCGGGCGCGGGCCAGCGCTTCCACAAAGAGTTGGCCCACCGGGTCGTTGTCGAAAATGTAGGTCGACAGGCCGATTGAGCACTTGGCTTCGTCGATGGCGGCGAGCATCTCGGCGTAGGCGGCGTCGCCTCCTACGAGCGGCGTGATCCGGTTGCCGTCGAGCAGCGGCAGGTCGGTGATCTGGTGGACGAAATGCATCAGCGGCTGCAGGTGGGCCGCTTCCTCGCCGAGCGTGCGGTTGATGGCCTGCGGCGTGGCCGGCTGAAGCTCAGCCCGGCCGGGGCCAGCGACGCCCCGCTTCAGGCGGCGGGCCGTGCGATGAATCCGGTTCACGCCGAACAGGAAATAGAGCAGCGAGCCGATGAACGGCGCGAGCAAAATGATGCCCGCCCAGCCAATTGCCGCTCGGGTATCGGGCTTGGTCAGTACCACGTGCGAGACCGAGACGCACACCAGCACGATGTCGGTCAGAAAGATGACGTGCGGCCAGATCGTGTAGAAAAAGTCGGGGAGTTCGAACATAGGTGACTAGTCTCGCCAGAAACGCCGCCGACGCTAGTCCATAAGGCGAATTTTGCCCGAATCTGTGCCTGCGGACGCTACAATATTCGGCGCAACGTGGCGAACAGGATTAGTCGGCCGCGAAACCGACGCTTCGCTGCATCTGGGAGGACGCCCCTTTGGAAAAGCAAAAAACTGGCGCGGGCGCCGGAGCAGTCGTAGCCGTGGTGATGACGCTGGTCGCCCTCAGCGGCTTCTGCGTGATTGCTATCTTGGGGGGATGCCTCTATTACCTCGCGCGGTCAACGCAGCCGGCTGCAATTGCCATCACGCCGGCAGCGCCAAAGACGCCGACAGCGCCCACGCCCGTGCCGGCGGCGCCGCGGTATCAAGTTGCCAAAGTTCGCATCGGCGCCGATTCGAGTTTGAAGTTGGACGGCAAGCCGGTGGACCTCGAACCGTTGCGGGCCCAGCTCTTGCAAATGCGCTCCGCGAGCCCAACGATGCTCGTAGTGCAAGTTATGCCCGACGACAACGCCCCCTATCGGGCAGTCAACGATGTGGCTGAATGGCTGGAGGAGAGCGGCTTCAGCTATTCGATTACGGCCCCGAGCGATTCAGCTACGGAGGCTTCGGAAGCCAACGGAGGGCTCCAAGAAAGTGAAGAGCGCGCGGGAGCGGGAATCACCGTTGGAGATTGAATGAGTCGCCGCGCGGACCGGAGCCGCATCGCGTGGAGGCGAGGAAGAATCGATTCACCCCGCTACCACGCAAGACGGTACTCGACTCCCGACAACTTGGCTGCACGAAGCGCGGACACCACGTCTTCAGACGCGAGGAACCAGAAACGACGTTCCCGGTATCCCTCGAGGGCGAGATCCGGGCACGCGAAGACATTGCTACCGCTTGGAAGCGACATCGAGGCAAGAGCTGGAAAAAGGCATGTCTCGCGAAAACGGCCGCATAGCTGGCACGGGCGATGAAACTCCATGTGCGATTTAGCCGGGTCCGTGGGCACGAAGCTTGTGGGGAGCAAAATCGAGTATCGGCTATCGCCAGGGAGCGGCACGAAG
>Ga0182737_1002851_pt1 | contig 13493 bp, 16 predicted proteins | sample eDN5th30CBELigOP_FD_128878 | JGI IMG/M metagenome (GOLD analysis project Ga0182737, IMG submission 128878) | Enriched Organic Plus compost microbial communities from Emeryville, California, USA - eDNA 5th pass 30_C BE-Lig OP (version 2) (version 2) ... | reverse complement strand
CCTCGAAGCCGGCGTCGGTGGCCAGGTGGTGGGCGCTGGCGATGGCGGCCTTGCCGGGCGCCCGGGTGGTCGCGGCAGGCGCATCGGGTTCGCGGCCGGCGTCGGCGGCGAAGGCCGACAGGGCGGCGCCAGGCAGCAACAGGAACAGCGCCAGCAACAGGCGCGGCAGCGGACGGGTCATCGTGCCTCCGGGAGATAGAGCTCGGGATGTTCTTCCTGGAGCCTGCGCAGCTTGGCCAGCAGCGCCTCGTGGCTCTCGGGATGTTCGGGATCCGGGTCGATGCATTCGACCGGGCAGACCACCACGCACTGCGGCTCGTCGAAATGGCCGACGCATTCGGTGCAGCGGGCCGGATCGATCACGTAGATCGTCTCGCCCATCGAGATGGCCTGGTTGGGACAGGCCGGCTCGCAGACGTCGCAGTTGACGCAGAGTTCGTTGATCTTCAGGGACATGCTTTCACGGGGCCTTGCGCACCGGGGTGCGTGCGCGGTGCGCGGCGGGCGCGCCCGCGCGGGAACCCGGCCCCGCATGCGCCCGGCCGTGGCCGGCCGGGCGCCGGGGCGCTTACTTGGCTTCGACGAAGACGTAGTCGGCACCGGTCGGCTGCAGGGCGACCTGCACGCGCGGATTGTCGGCCGCGTCGCCGATGAACAGGATGCGCACGCCCTTCATGGTGTCCGGCGGCACGTCCTTGAACGCGATCTCGATCAGGTCGGCCATCTTCGCCGAGGCCGGCGAACCGAAGGCCAGCAGGTTGCCCTTCTGCACGCCGCGGGCCATCGCGGTCTTGGCCGCTTCCACCTGGCGCTCGTACTTGGCCTCGAACTCCGGATCGGTCTCCGGCGGCAGGTAGTACAGGAACGGGTTGGTGGTGATGTTGCCCATGTTCTCCTGCACCACGGCCGGCAGGTAGGCCTTCCAGCCGGCGTCGTCGTCCTTGGCGGGCGCGGTCAGCACCTTGGCCTCGGCGGCTTCGTTGGACACCGGCGCCTCCTTCTTGCAGGCAGTCAGCGCCAGCGGCGAAACCAGCAGGCTTGCGAGCAGAAGCGCGCGCGTCGTCTTGTTCATCAGGAACCTCCCGTCGTTGCTAATGTGAAGTTACTCGGTGTTTCCGGTGCCGCCCTCTGTCACGCACCGCCGCGCCTGGCATCCCGCAGGGCCGAAGCCACCTCCGGGGTCACGAAGCCGGACACGTCGCCCCCCAGGCGCGCGATCTCGCGCACCAGCGAAGAGGAAATGAAGCTGTACTGCTCGGCCGGGGTGAGGAACAGCGTCTCCACCTCCGGGATCAGGTGGCGGTTCATGCTCGCCATCTGGAACTCGTATTCGAAGTCCGACACCGCGCGCAGCCCGCGCAGCAGCACGCCGGCGCCGACGTCGCGGACGAAATGGGCCAGCAGCGAATCGAAGCCGCGCACCTCGACGTTGTCGTGCGACGACAGCGCGGTGCGGGCCAGGTCCACGCGCAGGTCCAGCGGCAGGGTCGGGCCCTTGGCCTGGCTGGCGGCCACGCCGACGATCACCTTCTCGAACAGCGGGGCGGCGCGCGCGACCAGGTCGATGTGGCCGTTGGTGATCGGGTCGAAGGTGCCGGGGTATACGGCGATGCGGCGATGGGCCACGGTTCGGGTCTTTCAGGTCGCCGGATTGGCACCGGCAAGTGTATCAGCGCCTTCACGCGAGGGTGTATCGCCCTCCGGCGCCGCCACCGGGCCGCGGTAGAGCGCCGCGCGCGCCTGCGCGGTGCGCAGCTCGCGGTGCAGCGTCCAGCCCGGCGGCAGCGTGGGCGCCTGCGTGGCCGGCGATTCGACGTAAAGCCAGCCGCCGGGCGCGATGCGCGGCAGCAGCGCCGCCAGCGCCGGCTCCCACAGGTCGCCGGCGAAGGGCGGATCGACGAAGGCCAGGTCGAAGCGCTGCTGGCCGGCCTGTGCCAGCCAGCGCAACGCATCGTCCTGCACCACCTGCACCTTCCCGCCGGCATCCAGCTTGTCGACGATCGCGCGCAACCCCCCGGCCTGGGCCGGATCGCGCTCGACCAGCACCGCGCTGGCCGCGCCGCGCGACACCGCCTCGAGGCCCAGGGCGCCACTGCCGGCGAACAGGTCCAGCACCACCGCGCCCGGGGTGACCGCCTGCAACCAGTTGAACAGGGTCTCGCGGACCCGGTCGGAGGTCGGGCGCAGGCCTTCGATGTCCGGCACCGGCAGCCGGGTCCCGCGCCAGCGGCCGCCGACGATGCGCACGCTGCCGGCGCCGCGCGCGGGCGTGGCCGGGCGTTGTGCGGGACGGCGCGGAGGCAATCTGTTCATCGGGGAAACGCGGGGTGCGGTGCTAGCATGACGCGCATTCTCCGACATCCGCAGGCAATGGTCAGTTTCTTCCGCCGCAAGAAGCCGCAGGACACCCCGTCCAGCACCCAAGGCAACCGGTTCACGGCCGAGGAACTGGCCGCGGCGTTCCCGCAGGCGCCCTCCGCTCCCTCCGCTCCCGCCGTCCCGCCCGCGCCCGAAGAACCCGCCGCCGCGCCGGTGGAGCCGGCCGCGACCGTGGTCGAGCCGGTGGTGGTCGAGCAGGCGCCGGTGGAGGAAACCGCGACCGCGGTGGTCAAACCGGAGGCCGGCAACATCGCCGATGCCGAGGCCGCGATCGCGCCGCCCGCCCCAGCGGGCAAGCCCGGCTGGCGCGAGCGCCTGCGCAACAGCGTGTTCGCACGCAGCTTCGGCGGCCTGTTCTCGCGCAATCCGAAGCTCGACGACGACCTGCTCGACGAGATCGAGACCGCCCTGCTCACCGCCGACGTCGGCGTCACCGCCACCACCGCGCTGGTCGAAAGCCTGCGCAAGCGGATGAAGGCGCGCGAGTTCGCCGACGCCAACGCCCTGCTGGCCGCGCTGCGCACCGAACTGGTGGCGATGCTCAAGCCGGTGGCCGTGCCGCTGGCCATCAATCGCGGCGCGAAGCCTTTCGTGCTGCTGACCGTGGGCGTCAACGGCGTCGGCAAGACCACGACCATCGGCAAGCTGGCGCGCCGTTTCAAGGACGAGGGGCGCGGCCTGATGCTCGCCGCCGGCGACACCTTCCGTGCCGCCGCCGTGGCCCAGCTGCAGGCCTGGGGCGAGCGCAACGGCGTCACCGTGATCGCGCAGGGCCAGAACGCCGATGCCGCCTCGGTCGCCTACGACGCGCTGCAGGCGGCGAAGGCCCGCGGCACCGAAGTGCTGATCGCCGACACCGCCGGCCGCCTGCACACCCAGGTCGGCCTGATGAACGAGCTGGGCAAGATCAAGCGCGTGCTGCAGAAGCTCGACCCGGCCGCGCCGCACGAGGTGCTGATGGTGATCGACGGCACCACCGGCCAGAACGCGCTCAACCAGCTGCGCCAGTTCAACGCCGCCGTCGGCGTCACCGGCCTGGTGGTAACCAAGCTCGACGGCACCGCCAAGGGCGGCGTGGTCTTCGCCCTGGCCCGCGAGTTCGGCATCCCGATCCGCTTCGCCGGCATCGGCGAACGCCCCGAGGACCTGCGCGTGTTCGACGCCGAAGCCTTCGTCGACGCGCTGCTGCCGGAAGCACTGGGCGGCAACTGAGGATGGACGCGACCCGGCGTGGCGCGCGCCGCGCCCGCGGCGCGCCGGAAGCAGTGGCAACAGATGCTCCGCGGTCGATCGACGGCGACAGCTTCGCGCGCCCGCTGCTGGCCTGGTTCGACCGGCACGGCCGCCACGACCTGCCCTGGCAGCATCCGCGCACGCCGTACCGGGTGTGGCTGTCGGAGATCATGCTGCAGCAGACCCAGGTCGCCACGGTCGTTCCCTATTTCCTGCGCTTCGTCGGGCGCTTCCCCACCCTGCCCGACCTGGCCGCGGCGTCCACCGACGAAGTGATGGCGCACTGGGCCGGCCTCGGCTACTACGCCCGCGCCCGCAACCTGCACGCAGCCGCGCGCCGCTGCGTCGAACTGCACGGCGGCGACCTGCCGCGCGATGTCGAGGCGCTGCAGGCGCTGCCCGGCATCGGCCGCAGTACCGCCGCGGCGATCCTGGCGCAGGCCTGGGGCGACCGCTTCGCGATCCTCGACGGCAACGTCAAGCGCGTGCTCGCCCGCTGGCATGGCGTGCATGGGTGGCCTGGCACGCCGGCAGTCGAGAAGCAGCTGTGGGCGCTGGCCGAAGCGCATGTCGCCACCGTTCCCGAAGGACGCCTGGCCGACTACACCCAGGCGCAGATGGACTTCGGCGCCACGCTGTGCCGGCGCGCGCGTCCCGCGTGCAGCGAATGCCCGGTGTCTTCCGGCTGCACCGCGCTGCGCGAGGGCCTGGTCGAAGCGCTGCCGACGCCGCGACCCGGCAAGGCCCTGCCCGAGCGCGAGGCGGTGGCGCTGCTGCTGGAAAACGCACGCGGCGAACTGCTGCTGCAGCGCCGCCCGCCGACCGGCATCTGGGCTTCGTTGTGGACCCTGCCGCAGGCCGACAGCGAAGCCGAACTGCGCGCCTGGTTCGAACGCCAGGTCGAAGGCGACTACGACGCCGCCGACGAACTGCCACTGATCGTCCACACCTTCAGCCACTACCGCCTGCACCTGCAGCCCCGGCGCCTGCGCCGCGCCACGCCGCGGCCCGGCGTGGGCGACAATGACGACCAGCGCTGGGTATCGCGCGCCGAACTGGCCTCGCTGGGCCTGCCTGCGCCGATCCGTCGCCTGCTCGACAGCCTCTGACCACGGAAACCGCCATGACCCGCACCGTCTTCTGCCAGTACGAACAACGCGAGACCGAAGGCCTGGACTTCGCGCCCTGGCCCGGCGAGCTGGGCCGGCGCATCCACGACAACATCGGCAAGGCCGCCTGGGCCAAGTGGCTGGCGCACCAGACCATGCTGATCAACGAGAACCGGCTGTCGCCGCGCGACCCGCAGCACCGCGCGTTCCTGCAGGCGGAAATGGAGAAGTTCCTGTTCGGCGGTGGCGCGGAGAAGCCGGCCGGTTACGTGCCGCCGGAAGAATGATCCAGCGATGCGCGGCATCGCCGCCCGGCAACGGAGCGGCAACGGGCAGGCAAAAAGAAAGGCGCCATCGGCGCCTTTTCTCGCTACCACCTGTTGTGAATGGTGGCCGGGGAGGGAATCGAACCCCCGACACGGGGATTTTCAATCCCCTGCTCTACCAACTGAGCTACCCGGCCATGCGCGGCATGACCGCGGCGAGGTGCGGAATCATACCGGGGTAAAAAGCGAACGACAAGCATGTCGTGCATCGGTCATCCGGATCGGCCTCCACGCGCCTTCTATTGGCAACCTCCACGGCCGGGCGCATGATCGCCGCGGGGAACCCACCGCAGGGAGGAAGCCATGAAGAGGATCCTGTCACTGATGGTGCTGTCGATTGCCGTGGTCGCGGGCCTGGCGGGATGCAGGAGCACGCCGCGGGCTACTGATGCGGAACGGCTTGCGTTCTACGAAGCCCACGCCGGCGAACCGGTGCGCAACTTCCGCCTGTTCGGGCGGCTGACCGGGTGGACTCCCCTGGGCAATTCGGCGCTGCTGGTCTGGCCCCGGCCCAACCAGGCCTACCTCCTGGACGTGACCACCTGCCAGGACCTGCCGTTCGCCTCGGCGATCTCGCTGTCGCACTTCGCCAGCACGGTCACCGCCCGCTTCGACACGGTGACCCCGCATGGCGCCGGGCTGACCGCGCCCGGGCGTATCCCGTGCCGGATCACCCAGATCAGGCCGATCGACACCCAGGCCGTCAGGGATACCCGCGAGGAGATGCGGCAGGCCGAAGCCGAGGCGCGCTCCGAAGCGCCGCCGGCCGAGGAACCGCCGTCCAACTGAGCGCTGCCGGGGACCGGGCACGGCCTGCCCGTGCCCGGTCCTTCGCGTGCTGACGAAGACCACCGGCACCGCGCCGCAAGGCGCGGGGACCCGGCTCGTCTGCGACGCGACCGAACGGATTCGGACCTTTCCTACAGCAACTTCCATGGAAGCCTGATTCCAGCGGTGGCGCGACGCGCTCCAGACTGGGCCGGTCCGGCGCACCACCGCGTGCCGGCAAGCCGGGGAATCGACCATGGACCAGCGACAGCTCGTCGTACGCAGGGACCTCCGCGGCTGCACGCTGCTCGACGGCGGCAGGCCGCTGGCCTGGTATCCGCAGCTCGGCCAGGCCCTGGCGATGCCGCGGCTGCTGGCCGAGGCCAATGCCCTGCGCTTCGGCGCGCCGGCGCGGGTGGAACTGTGCGAGCGCGGCCAGGCACCCCGGCACCTCTACTGGCGCGTCTGAGCCGAAGGCCGCGGCCGCGGCAACCCCGCCACGCCTCCCGGCAGCCACCCTGGCGGCCGATGCTAGGATCGCCCGGTCGATCCGTGGAGGCTCCATGCGCGCCCCGACCACGTTGCTCCTGGCCTGCGCCGCCGCGCTGGCCGTGCCCTTCGCGCTCCCGGCCCATGCCGCCGAACCGGTCGTGTCCGTGCCGGAGATGGACCTGACCCGCTACGCCGGGCACTGGTACGAGATCGCCCACCTGCCGGTCTCGTTCCAGCGCAGGTGCGCGGCCGACATCACCACCAGCTACGCCCTGCGCGCCGACGGTCGCATCGAGGTGCGCAACACCTGCCGCACCGGCGACGGCGAGCAGCTCCAGGTCCACGGCACCGCCCGTACCGTGCCCGGCCACCCCGGCCGGCTGCAGGTGCGCTTCGCCCCGGCGTGGATGTCCTGGCTGCCGTGGACCTGGGCGGACTACTGGGTGATCGAGCTGGACCCGGACTACCGGTGGGCGATGGTCGGCGCCCCGGACCGCGAGTACCTGTGGATCCTCGCGCGCGAACCGTCGATGGACGCGGCGCTGTTCGCCCGCCTGCAGGCCCGGGCCAAGGCGATGGGTTACGACCTGGCGCCGCTGGTGGTGGCCGCCCCGCTGCGCTGAATGCCCGCGCCGGCTAACATCGCCCGACCTGTGATCCCGGAGCCGGCATGAAGTCGACCCTCAAGCTGTTCGCGACCCTCTGCGCCCTGCTCGTCCTCGCTTCGTGCGGGGGCAACGTCCGCCGCGTCTCGCCGCCGGCAGCGGCGATCCAGCAGCTGACCGTGCAGGCCAACGGCGACTGGCTGGTCGACCTGCGCCTGCACAACTACAGCAGCATCTCCATGCGCTTCGACAGCGTGCGCCTGGAGCTGAGCGTGGACGAACACGCCGCCGGCACCGTGCAGGCCGCCCCGGCGATGTCGATCGGCCCGACCTCCGCCGACGTGGTGCAGGTGACGCTGAAGCCGTCGGCGATGGCGAAGATCGCGGTGGCCGACGCGCTGGCCACGCGGCGCTCGCTGTCGTACCGGCTGCAAGGCAAGGTCAGCGCCACCCCGGACGAGGCGAGCAAGCCGCGCGAGTTCGACGTCGACGGACGCAGCGCGCTCAATCCCGCCCCCGGCCTCGACGGCGTGCTGCGCTGACCCGGCACCCGCCTACCCAAGTCCGCACCATTCGGGTATAAGCTGTTTCCCCGATGGAGACGGACACAGCGCAAGCAGGTCTGGTCTGCACCGGAGCCCCGGCCCCGGTTGCCGCCCCTCCCCCGCGGGAGCATGCCCCGGCGGTGAGGGTACTGTCGCTGGACGCCCATGGCCGCGCCATGGACTGGATCGGCTGGCAGGACGCCACCTGCCTCTACGCACGCGATGCCGTCGCCTGGACCCTCGGCGATCCCTGCCTGCGCATCCGCGGCGGCGTGTGCCGGCTGACTGGCGCGCGCAGCATCATCGAACTGCACCCGATCATCGCCACCCGCGGCCAGGCCCATGCGCGCGCCCTGGACCCGACCCCGAGCCTCACCAACACCGCGCTGTTCGCCCGCGACTCGCACCTGTGCCTGTACTGCGGCCAGCAGTTCCCGCGCCCGCACCTGACCCGCGACCACGTCGTGCCGCTGTCCAAGGGCGGCCGCGACGTCTGGGAAAACGTGGTCACCGCCTGCTTCCACTGCAACTCGCGCAAGGGCAACCGCACCCCGCAGCAGGCGCACATGCCGCTGCTGGCCGTGCCCTACCGGCCCAGCTGGATCGAGCACCTGATCCTGTCCAACCGCAACATCCTGGCCGACCAGATGGCCTTCCTGCGGGCCCAGCTGCCCAAGCGCTCCAAGCTCGCCGCCTGACCCCTGCCCGGCCGCTGAACGGCCTTGCTTGCCCCGTCACGCCCGCGGGGAGGAAAATGGGCACCCGTATGGTGCCTGCCCGATGAGTATCGACGCCTCCCGTTACCCGCGCCTGTCGCGCATCGATTCGCCCGCCGACCTGCGCCGGTTCGACGAGGCCGAGCTGCCGGCCATCGCCGCGGAGCTTCGCGCCTACCTGATCGAATCGGTCGGCCGCAGCGGCGGCCACTTCGGCGCCGGCCTGGGCGTGGTCGAGCTGACCGTCGCCCTGCACTGGCTCTACGAGACCCCAATCGACCAGCTGGTGTGGGACGTGGGCCACCAGACCTACCCGCACAAGATCCTCACCGGCCGCCGCGACCGCATCCACACGGTCAAGCAGAAGGACGGCGTGGCGCCGTTCCCGAAGCGCGAGGAAAGCGAGTACGACACTTTCGGCGTCGGCCATTCCTCGACCTCGATCTCCGCCGCGCTGGGCATGGCCATCGCCCTGCAGCAGGCCGGCGACGACCGCAAGGTGGTCGCGGTGATCGGCGACGGTGCGATGACCGCTGGCATGGCCTACGAGGCGCTCAACCATGCCGGCGGCATGGACGAGGAACCGAACCTGCTGGTCATCCTCAACGACAACCGCATGTCGATCTCCGAGGCGGTCGGCGGGCTGACCAAGATGCTCGGCCGCATGTCCGGCAGCGCCACCCTCAACAAGCTGCGCGAGGGCGGCAAGAAGCTGCTGGGCGACAAGAACAAGCCGCCAGCGCGCTTCGTGCGCCGCTGGGAAGAACACTGGAAGGGCATGTTCGTGCCGTCCACGCTGTTCGAGGAAATGGGCTTCCACTACACCGGCCCGATCGACGGCCACGACCTGCCCTCGCTGATAAGCGCGCTGCGCACGCTCAAGACCCTCAAGGGTCCGCAGTTGCTGCACGTGATCACCACCAAGGGCAAGGGCTACGAACTGGCCGAAGGCGACCAGATCGGCTACCACGCGGTCGGCCCGTTCGACCCGGCCAAGGGCCTGGTCGCCAAGCCCGGCGCGAAGAAGCCGACCTACACCGACGTCTTCAGCGACTGGCTGTGCGACGCCGCCGCGGCCGAACCGAAGCTGCTGGCGATCACCCCGGCGATGCGCGAAGGCTCCGGCCTGGTGCGCTTCAGCAAGGAGTACCCGCAGCGCTACTTCGACGTGGCCATCGCCGAGCAGCACGCGGTGACGCTGGCCGCGGGCATGGCCACCCAGGGCGCCAAGCCGGTCGTGGCGATCTATTCGACCTTCCTGCAGCGCGGCTACGACCAGCTCGTCCACGACGTGGCGACCCAGCACCTGGACGTGCTGTTCGCGATCGACCGCGGCGGCGTGGTCGGCCCGGACGGCGCCACCCACGCCGGCAACCTCGACCTGAGTTTCCTGCGCTGCGTGCCGGGCATGGTGGTGATGGCCCCGGCCGACGAGAACGAGTGCCGGCAGATGCTCAGCACCGGCCTGGCCCATGAAGGCCCGGCGGCGGTGCGTTATCCGCGCGGCACCGGCCCGGGCGTGGCCGTGCAGCCGACCCTCGATACCCTGCCGATCGGCAAGGCGCAGCTGCGCCGCAGCGGTTCGCGCGTGGCCCTGCTCGCCTTCGGCGCGACGGTGCCGGCCGCCGAGGCGGTGGGCGCGGAGCTGGGCCTGACCGTGGTCAACATGCGCTTCATCAAGCCGCTGGACCGCGCCCTGCTGCTGGAACTGGCGCGCACCCACGAAGGCTTCGTGACCATCGAGGACAACGTGGTGGCCGGTGGCGCCGGTTCGGCCGTGTCCGAGCTGCTCAACGCCGAAGGCGCGACCATGCCGATCCTGCAGCTGGGCCTGCCGGACGCGTTCCAGCACCACGCCAGCCGCGAGGAGCTGCTGGCCGAAGCCGGCATCGACGCGGCCGGCATCCGCGAGGCGGTGCTCAGGCGCTGGCCGCAGCTGGCCGCGCACGACGGCGACCTGCCGCTGGCGGCGGGCGCCTGATCCGGAGGGGGCTCGCTGGCCCCTCGTATGGCAGGCCTGGTTCCGCGGCCGCCCAAGGCGGCGAGGCTGGGCGGCACGTTGCCGGCGCCGCACACGTCGGAGCGCTATGAAGCCGCTGCCGGTTCCGGGGCGTCCTCCGGCGGCACGTCCGCTGCTTCGTCTGTTTCCTCGACCTCGTCCGGCGCCTGGATCCGGTAGCCCTTCGCGGCCAGCGCGGCGAAGTAGCCGTCGCGGTCGTGCAGCAGCGTGTCGATGCCCATCGTCGCGAACGAGACCCGGTGTTCGGCCAGCGCCTTTTCGGCGGCGGCCAGCCAGCGCTCGCGGATCCTGGCATCGATACCAGTGAAGCCGCGCCTGCGCGCCGCCTCGGTCTGCATCCACGCGTCCATGCAGTCGGCCAGCTGCTGGCGGTTCTGCGGCATCGCGCGCAGCGCGGCGACGTCGCCCACCGCCCAGGCATTCGCGCGCGCCGCGATGCGCGGCAGGTCCTGCTCGATCACGTCCAGGGTGCCGGCGAAGCACTCCAGGTCCTGCGGCTTGAGGCCTTCGCCGCGGAAATCGGCCAGTGCCTGGCGGGGATCGTCGATCTTCAGGGCCAGCACGGTCGAGGTGGACTTGAGGCCGCGCGCCTTCATCTCCTTCGCCAGCACCGGGCCGACGATGCCGCCCTGGCGCAGGCGGTTGCGCTCAAGCGCGGCCTTGTAGAGCTCGTAGACGGCGATCAGCGGACGCTTCTTCTCCACGCCCCGGTCGCGGCCCATGTAGCGCTGCCTGAGCACCGACCAGCGCGCGTACAGTTCCGGCGGCAGTACTTCGTCGAGGGTGGCGCCGCCGGGATTGCGCATCGCCTTCAGCGCCGCCGGCGCCAGGGTGAGCCCGCGGAAAAAGCCGATGTCCGCGCCCACCGAGATCCCCGGCGAGCCGAGCACCGCACCGGCCCCGGCCAGCACCGCGCGCACTTCGCGCGCGTCCCAGTCCATGTCACGCGGCAGCGGCGACTGCGTGCCGAGGATGTAGAGGACGTGGTCGTCCTTGCTGACCCGCCACAGCCCGGGGCCGGGCTGGACGCCGCTGACCACCACCGCGTCCATGTCGATGACCGGCGGATCGGCCTCCTGCGCCCCGAGCGGGGCGGCGACTGCCAATGCAAAACCGAAGACCAGCGCCAACGTCCGTGCCGACATCCCTACCCTCGCCCCAGCGGAAGATCGCCGGAGCATAAGCAGCGCGACGGCGCCTTTGTTAAGCGTGGCGGGTAACGTTCAGCTTCCACCCGTCGCAGCAGGCGGCGGCGTCCGGCGCCGCCACGAGGGTGGACACTGGCGGGCTTCGGGGCGCGGATGACAAGTCTCGCCGCGCCGCCGGACGCGACGATGCTCGCCGAAGCAGGCCGGGCATGCAACGCGTGCCGGCGGGAACGCCGGGCAACAAAAAAGCCCCGGTTCCCCGGGGCTTCTTCGGGATCCCTGGCGGATCCGTGTCGCTGGATCTGGTCGGGGTAGCCGGATTCGAACCGACGACCACTTGTCCCCCAGACAAGTGCGCTACCAGGCTGCGCTATACCCCGGGAAGCTTTCCCGCCCAGGCGGGGTGGCGATTATACCGGTTTGCCGCCCGCCGGCGCGAGCCGGCCGTGAAACGACGCTCAGCGCCGCAGCAGCTGCAGCACTTCCTCCAGCTCCATGCGCACCTGGCGCACGATCTGGGTGCTCAGCGCCGATTCCTGCCTGGCGCCCTCGCCTTCCAGGCGCAGGCGCGCGCCGCCGATGGTGTAGCCCTGTTCGTACAGCAGGCCGCGGATCTGCCGGACCATCAGCACGTCGTGGCGCTGGTAGTAACGGCGGTTGCCGCGACGCTTGACCGGGCTGAGGCTGGGGAACTCGGTCTCCCAGTAACGCAGCACGTGCGGCTTCACGTCGCACAGCTCGCTGACCTCGCCGATGGTGAAGTAGCGCTTGGCCGGGATCGGCGGAAGTTCGCGGTTGCTGCCGGGATCAAGCATGCGGCTCGGCTCCCGAATAGGCTTCCACGCGTTCCTTCAGCTTCTGGCCGGGGCGGAAGGTGACCACGGTGCGCGCCGAGATCGGGATCTCCTCGCCGGTCTTCGGGTTGCGGCCTGGACGCTGGTTCTTGCGGCGCAGGTCGAAGTTGCCGAAGCCGGAGAGCTTCACCTGGCGGCCGTCCTGCAGCGCTTCGCGCAGCACGTCGAAGAAGGCGTCGACGAATTCCTTCGCCTCGCGCTTGTTCAGGCCCACTTCGTCGAAGAGACGTTCGGCCATTTCAGCCTTGGTCAATGCCATTCCCTGTCCCCTGTATCAGCCGCGGATCCGGGCGCCGTGGTCGCGGCCCAGGCCGGCCACCACCCGCTCCACGACCGCATCCGCGTCCTGGTCGGTCAGAGTGCGCGTGTTGTCCTGCAAAATCAAGCCCATAGCCAGACTCTTGCATCCGGATTCAACCCCGGGCCCCTGGTAGCGGTCGAACAGCAGCAGGTCGCGCAGGACCGGGCCGGCGGCCGCGCGGACGCTGGCGGCCAAGGCCGACCAGGCCACCTGCTCGGCGACCACGAAGGCCAGGTCGCGGCGCACGGCCGGGAAGCGCGACAGCGCCTCGGCGCGCGGCAGGGCGCGCTGCTGCAGCGCGTCCAGGTCCAGCTCGAAGCCGACCACCTCCACCTCCAGGTCCAGCGCCCTGGCCAGGCGCGGGTGCAGCTGGCCGATCCAGCCCAGCCGGACCTCGCCGCCTTCCAGGTCGGTGCGGAACACGTCGGCGCTGCGGCCCGGATGGCCGAACGGCTCGGCCGACGGGCGGAACTCCAGCTTCGCGCCGGCGCTGGCGGCCAGCGATTCCAGGTCGCCCTTCAGGTCATGGAAGTCGACCTTGCGTGCGGCCAGGCCCCACTGCTCGGCGGCGGCGTCGCCACAGGCGACGGCGGCGATGCGGCGGATCTCCAGCGGCGCTCCCGCCTCGCCCGCGGCGGGCGCGGCGAACACGCGGCCCAGTTCGAACAGGCGCACGCGGCCGGCCTGGCGCGCGGCGTTGCGCGCCAGCGCGTCGACCAGGCCCGGCAGCAGGCGCGGGCGCATCACCGCCAGCTCGGCACTGAGCGGGTTGGCCAGCGGTACGGTACCGGCGCTGCTTTGCCACTTCTCCAGCAGCTCGGCCTCGACGAAGGCGAAGCTCACCGCCTCCAGGTAGTCGCGGGCGACCATCTGCCGGCGCAGGTCGGACTCGGCCACGCGCGACTCGCTCGGCGCGGCGATGCGCGCCGGACCGCCGGGCACGGTGGCCGGGATGCGGTCGTAGCCGTGGATGCGCGCCAGCTCCTCGATCAGGTCT
>Ga0182737_1002845_pt1 | contig 13520 bp, 10 predicted proteins | sample eDN5th30CBELigOP_FD_128878 | JGI IMG/M metagenome (GOLD analysis project Ga0182737, IMG submission 128878) | Enriched Organic Plus compost microbial communities from Emeryville, California, USA - eDNA 5th pass 30_C BE-Lig OP (version 2) (version 2) ... | reverse complement strand
GCTTTCGCTCGCAGCGGCATCGCAGCCGCCTGCGCTGGACTTTCTTCACGTTGTGTTTCCATGAACCCGGCCGGGCATCCCGCTTGAGGATTGCGCGGTCGGGCAGGGATTGAACATGAAGCACCTTTGGCTCTGTGGGTTAGGTTTGTTGCTGGCCACGGTCGCAGGCTGCGGCCAGGGGACCACCGTCAAACGCGTGATCTTTGTCACCAACGGCGATTCGCCGTTCTGGGCCGCCGCTCGCGCGGGTGTCGAAGAAGCGAACCGCGACCTCAAGTTGGGCGACGTTGGCCTGAACGCCGTGATGGTCATTAACGACGGTACCACGGCCGGGCAGATCGAAAAGCTGCGGCAGTTCGCCAGCCAGAGCGACGTAGCGGCCGTGGCCATCTCGGTCAACGACGCCAACAACCAGGCCATCGTCGATGAACTGAAGGCCCTGCAAGCCAAGGGCATTCCGGTGGTGACCGTCGACTCCGACGTGAACCGCGAAAAGTATCGCGACGCTCGCCGCGTGTTCCTCGGCACCGATAACTTCGCCGCCGGCCGCGAATTGGGCACAGCGATGAAACATCTGCTGCCCGAGGGCGGTAAGTACGCCACCTTCGTCGGTATCACCGGCGCCCAGAACGCGATCGATCGCGTGGGCGGGATCGAAGCCGGAGCCGGCCTCAGCTTCCAGCGGATTGATAACATGGGCGACCAGACCGACCTGACGGTTGCCCGCGAGAACGTGCGGTCTGCGCTGCGGAACCATCCGGACTTGAGCGCCCTGGTGGGCATTTGGGCGTACAACGCGCCGGCCATTGTCGACGTGGTGAAGGAGAACAGCGACAAGGCCCGGCCCAAGGTCGTGGTCTTTGATGCCCAGGCGGACACCATCCATCACATGCGCGACGGCTATGTCGATGTGATGATCGTGCAAGATCCGTATCAGATGGGCTACAAGGCCGTGCAGATCATGAAGGCCCTGGTGCTCAACGACGAAAAGACCCTGGCCGAGTTGTATCCCAAGCTGGGCGAGGAGAACGGCGATATCCACGAAACAGGGCTGAAGATCGTCGTACCCGACGCCCACAGCACGTTGAAGCCGGATTTCTTCGACGCCAACACGCAATTCTATACGCTGGACGAGTTCCAGAAGTGGCTCGACAAGTACAAGCTGACGAGCTCCTGATCGCCCGCCGGTATTACCGCTCCCCGCTTCGCTTCTGTTGATGCTTCGATGTTGCGCTCCCTCTGGTTGAAGCTGCTGAGCCCTCACGAGTGGGCGCTGCTGCTGGCCCTGGTTGTGGTGGTACTGCTGACCGGAGCCATTGATCCGCAGCACAACTACTTCAATAACCCCACGGCCAGCATCATCGACATTGGCCGGCAAGCGGCCCTGCTGGGCGTGTTTGCCTTGGGGGCGGCGGTGGTGATCATTTCCGGCGGCATCGATCTTTCGTCGGGAGCAATGATCGCCTTCAGCGCCACGATCTGCGCCTCGGTGATGCAGGTGCTCGCGCCGCAGAGCGTGGCCAGCGGACAGTTCGTCGGCTACGGCATCGCCACCTTGGCCGTGGCCGCGGCGCTAACCTCCGGCTTTCTGGTCGGCAGCCTGCACGCGTGGCTGATCACGATGGTGCGGCTACCGCCCTTTGTGGCGACGTTGGCCACGCTGGTAGGGCTACGAAGCCTTGCCCGGGCGATCTGTCAGCACGTGACAGGCGGTTCCACGCAGATCTACGTTTCCGACAGCACGTTCCGCTATCTCAGCACCAGCGTGTGGATCCCCGTCACGCTGTTTGGTCTGCTCGCCGTGGGCATGTGGGTGCTGTTGAGCCGCAGCGTGGTCGGCCGGCATCTGTACGCCCTGGGCGGCAACGAAGAAGCCGCCCGGCTGTGCGGCCTGCGAACCGATCGCTTGAAGTGGCTGGCTTACTGCATCAGCGCCATGCTGGCCTCGCTGGCCGGCGTACTATACATGTGCGACCAGGGAGCCGCGGCCCCGCAGACCATGGGCCTGGGCTACGAGCTGAACGCCATCGCTGCCGCGGTCGTGGGTGGATGCAGTCTGCAAGGCGGCATTGGCACTGTGGCCGGCACCGTGCTCGGCGTGCTGTTCTTGCGGACGGTGATCGATGCCGTTTCGAAGGTGATTAAGGTCGAGGCCGACATTTACCAAGGCCTGATCGTCGGCGGGGCCGTGGTGATTGCCGTGGCGTTCACGCAGCTAGGGCATCGTGCCGGCCGGTTCTTCCAAGGCAGCCTGGGGCTGGTGGCCGCGTTGAATCTTTCGCTGCTGACCTTTGTGCTGACGATGTTGTTTGTGCCGCGGATGGCTCCGCACCTGGCGGCGCATGGCAACGCGATTGCGGCGGCAGCCGGCGGCGTGGTGGCACTGCTCCTTTGCGGCTTGCACATCGCCGCGCGGCTGAAGCGGCGGTAACCATCGACGGGGGATACTTGGCCGCGGCGCGGTTGCCAGCCCTCGTTCACGTTTCGGGTTAGGCTGGTTTAACTCGGGCGTTATCGCGTGATTATGCCCATTCACCGCAGGCAAGCATCTGGTCGATAGAGGGAGATCCCTCACCCGGCGGGGGCCGCGCGAACTGTAATGTGGCTCACGTTCCCGGCTTGCAGAGCTGGCAACTTTGGCGAACTTGGTTGAATCGGCCATATCAAGGATTACAATCGCGAGCGGTCCGGCCTCGGCCGGGGGGAAGGCAATTTGGGCGTAAGTTGCTCGCACAACTCTGGTTGTATGCCGAGCCGCCGTCGAGGTCTGCTCGTCATTGGTCGCATTGGGCCAATGCTGGGCACCATTACCACCGCAAATTCTCTAGCAGGATGTGCCGTTAACGTCGTTGTGGTAATCGGCGGTGAGCTTGCGGCCGATCGATTGCGGCCGTCGTGCCCGGTTGTCTCCACTGTTCAACACCTATGGTCTGTCAAAGGGAGGGTCCTTTCGCATGAAGGATCACGATCAAGGCCGAGGGCGCTCCGGCTTCAATCGCCGCGAGTTCCTCAAAGGCTCTAGTGCGGCGGCCGCTGCCACCGCCCTCTCCGTTGCTCCCGCGGTTGCCCGCGCGGAGGAGAAAGGGTCGAAGCTGGTTGGGCCCGGCGCCACGAGCCTGACACTAAACGTCAATGGCAAAGACCATAAGGTCCAGGTCGAGCCGCGGATGACGCTGTTGGAAGTGCTCCGTTACCAGCTCAAGCTCACCGGGGCCAAGCCGGTCTCCACCGACGGCTCGTGCGGTGCCTCGACGGTGCTGCTGGATGGCAAGCCGATCAGCGCTGCCACCACGCTGGCGATGGACTGCAAGGGCAAGAAGATCCAGACCGTCGAGAGCCTGGGCGGCGCCCAGCCCGACCAGGTGGTCAAAGCCTTCGCCAAGGCCGACGCCCAGCAGTGCGGCTTCTGCACGCCTGGCTTTGTGGTGGCCGTGCGGGCGTTCTTGGACAAGCATCCCAACGCCACCGAGGAAGAGATCCGTCAGGGCCTCAACGGCAACCTCTGCCGCTGTGGCACCTACTACGATGTGATTGAAGCCGCGCTCGAGTGCGTGAAGGGAGGTTCGTGATGGCGAACATTGAATGGCCCAAACAGGGTACGGCCTCGGTGCTGGGCACCAGCCCCGACCGGCTGGATGCCATCGCCAAATCGTCGGGCGCCGCCAAGTACACCTACGACATCGTTCCCGACAATCTGCTGCTGGCCCGGGTGCTGGGGTGCCCGCTGCCGCACTGCAAGGTCAAGTCGATCGACGTGGCGCCGGCGCTGAAGGTGCCCGGCGTGGTCGCCGCCGAGCCGCTCAAGAACGCCGGCGACGAAGTGCTGTGGGAAGGCGATCTGCTGGCCGTGGTGGCTGGTGAGACCGAGGGCGCCGTGGCCGAAGGTCTCAAGGCCATCAAGCTCGACCTGGAACCGCTGGAGTTCTACGTCGACGACACCAATCTGGAAGCCGCCGAGAAGGCCGACCGGACCCGGCCCGCCGGCCGCAACGTTCGCACGCCCGACGACGTGGACGATGAGGACGAGCACTTCGAGAAGCTGTTCAAGGAGTGCGAGCGCGACGGCGTGGTGGTCGAGGCCGAGTACGGCACCCAGGTCATCACCCACATGTGCTTGGAGCCTCACGGCTCGACCTGCCTCTGGGAAGGCGACAAGCTGATCGTGTATCACTCGACGCAGAACGTGTCGGGCACCGCGCCGCAGTTCGCCAGCCCGCTGGGCGTGGCCGCCAGCGACGTGACCGTGATCTGCGATTACATCGGCGGTGGTTTCGGCAGCAAGTTCCAGGCCGACGAATGGAGCGTGACGGCGGCCCGGCTCGCCAAGAGCACCGGCCGGCCCGTCAAGCTGATGCTGGATCGCGATATCGAGTTGAAGACCGCGGGCAACCGGCCCTCGGGCTTCATCAAGGTGAAGATCGGCGCCGACAAGAACGGCGTGGTCAAGGTGTGGGATTCGCACCACTGGGGAACCAACGGCCCGGCCGGCGCGCCGGTGAGCCAGGCGGTGATCCCCTACGTGTTCGATCCGCCCAACCGCCGCCGCGTGGTGACGAGCATCAGCACCAACACCGGCCCGGCCCGTGCCTGGCGGGCGCCCAACCACCCGCAAGGCTGCGCCATGAGCCAGACGGCTTATGACGACATCGCCCGAGCGCTGGGCATCGACAGCTACGACGTGTTCCTCCGCAATCTGCCCAGCGTGACCAACGACAAGGCCGACGTCTACGCCGAGCAGATGAAGATCGCCGCCAAGCTGATGGATTGGAAGGCCAAGTGGCATCCCCACGGCAAGGGCAAGGAACGCGACGGCGTGGTCAGCGGCTTGGGTATGGCCATCCACACCTGGGGTGGCGCCGCCCATAACTCCTCGTGCACCGTCAAGATCCATCCCGACGGCGGCGCGGAAGCCATCCTCGGCAGCCAGGACCTGGGCACCGGTACCCGTACCGTGATCGCCATGGTCGTGGCCGAAACGCTCGGCCTGCCGGTCGACGCCGTGAAGGTGAGCATCGGCTCGTCGAAGTACCCGGTGAGCGGCCCCTCGGGCGGCAGCACCACGGTCGGTGGCGTGTCGGAATCGTCGCGTCGCGGTGCCACGGCTGCCTTGAATCAGCTGCTGGCGAAGGTGGCTCCCAAGCTGGGTGTCGCCGCCGATCAGCTGCAAGCCAAGAACGGCCGCATCCTGGTGGCCGGCAGCCCCGACAAGAGCGTTTCGTGGAAGGAAGCCTGCAGCCTGCTGGGCATGAATCCCATCGAGGCCCAAGGCAACTACCAGCGCGGCCAGTCCGAAGGCAGCCTGTCCAGCTCGGGCGCTGCCGGCGTGCAGATGGCCGAGGTGGAAGTCGACCGCGAGACCGGCGTCGTGCGGATGAAGAAGTTCGTCGCCGTGCAGGACATGGGCCTGATCATCAACCGCAAGCTGGCTACGACCCAGATTCACGGTTCGGTGATCATGGGCATCGCCTACGCCCTGTTCGAAGAACGCATCATGGACAACAAGACCGGCAAGTTCCTCAATGCCGAACTGTCGGACTACAAGCTCCCGCGGTTGGGCGACGTGGGCGAAGTGGTGGTCGAGCTGTACGAGCCTGAAAGCGAGTACAACCGCGGCGTCGTCGGTTTGGGCGAGCCGCCGGTAATCGCGCCAGGCGCCGCCATCAGCAACGCGGTGTGCAACGCCCTGGGCGTCCGCGTCCCGGTGTTGCCGCTGACCCCGGCCCGCGTGCTTGCCGCGTTGGGCAAGGGCTAAGCCCTGGTCGGTCGGACTGCCAAGCTACCGCCCCGTTCCCCCGCGGCCACCAACACGGCACAAGGGGGAAGGGGCCGTTTGGCAACCCCTGGTACAAGCCTGTAGCAAACCAAAGGAAGTTCATCCATGAAAGCGTTCGAATACGCGGCGCCCACCACCGAGGCGGAGGTGCTCGAGCTCCTCTCGCCCGATTGGGGTAAGACCGAAATCCTGGCAGGCGGGACCGATCTCGTCGGCCTGATGAAAGCCATGATCATCACGCCTGACCGCGTGGTGAACATCAAGGAAGTCGACACCCTCCGCGGCATCCGCCGCACCAGCCAGGGCGTGGAAATCGGCGCGGTGACCAACCTCGACGACATCCACGCCAGCCAGCACCTGGATCCGTTCCCCGCGGTCCGCCAGGTGATCGATGGCCTGGGCAGCATGCAGATTGCCGCCCAGGGCACCATCGGCGGCGACCTGTGCAAGCGGCCCAACTGCTGGTACTTCCGCAACGGCTTTGGCCTGCTGGCCAAGCGCGGCGCGCTGGTGGCCGATGGCGATAACCGTTACCACGCCATCTTCAACAACGCCGGCCCGGCCAAGTTCGTGAATGGCTCGCGGCTGGCTCCGGCGCTGATCGCGCTGGGAGCGTTCGTCCGCGTGATCGGGCCTGATCCCGATCAGCAGACCGAGATCCCGCTCGCCGAGTTCTATCGCACGCCGCGCGACGAGAACCAGCGGGAGAACGTGCTGCTGCCCAGCCAGTTGGTGGCCGATGTGGTCATCCCCGAGTTGGGCCTGTCCAACGCCGCCTACGAGGTGAAGCAGGGCTGCGGGCCCGAGGTGCCGATGGCCTCGGCTGCCGCCGCGCTGCGGATGGAAGGCGGCCGCGTGACCGACGCCCGCGTGGTGCTCGGCCAGGTGGCGCCCACGCCTTGGGTGAGCGCAGATGCCCGCTCGGCTCTGCTGGGACAGCCGGTGGACGAAACCACCGCGGAAGCCGCCGCTGAGGCCGCCGTCCGCAGTGCCACCCCGCTGTCGCAAAACGCTTACAAGGTTCAACTTGCCCGGGTGGCGGTGAAGCGGGCCATCCTCCGCGCCGCTGGTCACCAGACAGGAGGCTTCTGAAGATGGCTAACAACCCTAACCTCAACGTGATCCAACCGCCCGTCTGCCGCCACCTGCTCAGCAAGGGCATGTTCATCACCGGTTTGCTCAATCCGGCCGATGATCCGGTGGCTCCGATGGGCGATGGTTACTGCTGGTGCAACCGCAACCAGCGGCAGTTTGGCCCGGACGGCGGCGTGGTTGAGCGTGAGACCTGCACGCCCAGCCGCTCGTGCTTCGAGTTCCGCCTGTAAGCCGCACGGCCGCTGCCCCAGGCAGCCCGTGTGTTAACGTCTGCCCCGTCTAGCCACGCGGCGGCCGCGTCATCCCAACCGCGCGGCAGCCGTAGGCTAACGCTACACCGCCCGGTGCCGCGCGCACCGGGCGGTTTTTTTGTTGGCGGCAGGCCAGCGGCAATGAGCTGATCAAAGGGGCGAAGCCAACATCGAGCGACGGGGGTAGATTCGTTGGCTTTCCAGCAACCTGCGCTTCGCTAAGAATGGCAGCGGGCTGATTTCCCGCCGGCTCTTTAATCCCAGCGATGTGCTGCCCTTACTGCACGCGACCATCGCTCCCGCCGCGATCGACGATGCCGTCACCTTCCTCGACGAGGACCAACCGGTAACGATAACCCGTATCGACCGCGGCCCGTTTCAACTGCTGGAAGCAATCGAACGAATCCGTCCAGATGGCCAGGTCCAAGTGATACCGGCCGGGCGGGAACCGTTCCTTGATTTCTGACAGGGCCTGCTGGCACGCTTCATAGCTCGTAAGCGGCCTGCCAGCGTACGGCTTGGGCGTGACTTTCACTGCGACTAAGCCATCGTCGAGGATCACAAACTCTTCGGTATTGAGCCCGGCGCGAAGTCCAAAGCTGGTGTACCGGTGCAGCAGGTACAACCGGTTATACCGGACCACTACGGCTAAGCTGATGGTAGTTGCCCTGCGGAGGTAGGGCAATTCAGCCGTTTGCGTACGCTGCTCAACCTCCTTGTCTAGTTCGGCCTTGATCTGTTTCAGCTCTTCTTCGCGCTGGGCCAGGGTGGCATCCAGCGCAGCCAGGTCGTTCAATACCTTAGCCCGGCGGGCTTCACTGGCCGCAATCGCTTCGAGCTGCTTGGCCCGTTCGCCCTGTAATCGATCGTATTGTTGCCGCAGTTGATGAAGCTGCTCCAATTGCCGCACGATATCGGGCTCGGCAAACTGTTGAGCCAGGCGGTCTTGCTCGGCGGCCGCTTTTTGCAGGGCCTCGTAATCGTTCTGGGCCTGCTGCAAACGAACCTGGAGGTCCAACCAGGTTTCCTCAGGCACTCCGGGAGTCTCTTCCTGCTGCTGCGACTTGTTGGGCCGCATGCTGAGCAGCACGGCCACCAGAATTGCCAAAAACAGTACGCCGCCGAACGTGTTACAGATGGCATCGAGCAGCAGTTCCAGGCTGCTGTCCTGCTCCTTGCGTGGTCGGCTCATGGTGCTGCCCCCGGCCTCGCGGCGCCAATGACCACCTGCTGTTCGTTAATCAAGTCCATGCCGTAGCGATAGCCGGCATCGTCCAGTTCTTCGCGAATGTCCTTAAAATTGCTCGTACCACTGGGGCGCACCAGCAGCACGAAGTACTCGCTCGCGGAATTGCGGGTTTGGGCAAAGCGAATGAACTGCCGCACCGCATCAGAGCCTTGAAAGATCTGCTCGGCCTGCTGGTGTTGCCCAACCCGGGCAGCGACGATCTGCGTGCCAGAAACTTCCACCAGCCAGGGCAGCAGGCCGCTTTCCGGCGGCGGATTGAAATACAGAATGTTGTCATTTTGGAGGCGGGCAATTTCCGCTTCGATGCGGCGGATATCTTCCGCCAGTTGCGCCGCCCACTGCTGGTCTTCCTGCCGGTCAAACTGCTGGGCGAGCGCTTCTTCTTCCAGCTTACGGCGCTGGCCAGCGGTTTCAGACAGCGATTGTACCTCGCGCTGGACCAGGGCGATCTGGTTCTCCAGGTCGCGGATCTTACGGTCGATATCCTCCGCATCGGCTGCGACCAGCTCGCTGACATTCTCCCGGCTGGTCGCCAACCGTTGCCGAAGCTCAGCAGCCTGCTTGGCCAGGTCGGCGAGAGCCGCTTCCGCCTGCCGGACCAGTTCGGCACTGACCAGTTGGGCCGAAGCCGATCCTCGCATCAACAGCTCTAAGGTCAGTATCAGCGTGAGCAGGATCACAATCCCGGTGGTGGCCGTGATGATGTCCTGGAACGCGAACAACGAGAATGGGCTGGACTGCCGCCTACGCGACATGGCTTTCACTCAGGTAGAAACTACACGGCCGCCAAGGAGAACGCTGCGACTTCAATCGGTGGCGGCTTCAAACGGCATCACGCGCAGCCGGCCCACCACGTGCCGTACGCAGTAGTCGGAACAGGCGTCCATGAACTCTTCTTCCGACTTCTTGAGAAACGTCAGCATCATGTGAATGGCCAGGGCTGCCACCAGGGCGACCAGCGTTGTTTCAAAGGCCGTGTTCAAGCCGGCGGTCACCACCCTCAGAGCCGACGAAAGCTCCGAAATGTCCGTGGACGATCCGAGCACGTTGCCAAAGCCGCCGATCGCTTCGGAAAGCCCTAGCACCGTGCCGATGAATCCCAGCACCGGGATCGCCCACACGAACCCTTGCACCACCAGGTAGCTGGTCTCCATTGACGACTCCTCGTGCGAAGCCTGCGAACGGAGAATATCGTCGACGTCGGACACGCGGCCCAGGTTGCGCAGGTTCGAAAGCGCGATCGTAATCCGGTTGAACAACACAAAATACCGGGGATCGTCGACCGTGGCGTACATGTTGTGCAGTACGTCGTCCACGGTAGCGCTCGACAGCACAAAATCGTGCGACTCCGGCACGATCTGGTATTTGAGTGCCCGGCGCTGGAACGCGAGTTTGCGGCTCTTGAGCCACAGGATGGCGAGCGCCCAGAACGTCAGCAGAACAATGCAGTAGGGGGTCGGCCCGCGCTCGGTGAAGGTGGCGGCAAATCGCGTCCCTTCCAGCGGAATGAGCGCCACGTAGAACAGTACCGTGGCCACCGCCGCGATCAAGAACGACAGCAGGTTGTTCACCCGCGTATATCGGCCCCCGCGAAATCCTAGCCGTTGCTCAGGATCGCGCCGCGACCAGCAAAGTGGAACGTCTGCCGCATTCATGTTCAGAAACTCGGTGTCAGCAATGGATTGTTAAACGAGTCAGGCGTGTCGGTGTGGTGCCGTGATTACGTCAAGCTGCTTGCCAAGGCAAACACATACAGTACGAGAATGGTCACATACGTCAGGTAGATGATGGACAGGATGCCGACGTACATCCAGAACGCGCGCGAGGCGTCCAGCGCCTGACGCAGGCTGGTCGACGTCTTCTGATACGCGCACGCGCTGATACGGCTGGCATAGAGAATCAGCAGCCAGCCTGCCACCCCCAGCACCATTGCCGTGATCAACCCGGTGATACCGCTGATGGCATTGAACGCCCGGGTTTCAAATCGGCCAGGGGCGGCCAGCAGGATGATCGACACCACCAGGCCCAGTACACCTTTGATGAGCAGCACGATCCCAACCAGCAAAACCCACGGCCGCGAGCCGGCGAGCGAGCGGATCACATCTTCCGGCACGTCGTCGGCGATTCCCCGTTCGATGGGGACTGTCGGTGCCGCTGGGATGGCCGTTGGCACAGACTCACTGGGGGATGGCGGAATCGGTAGTACCTGGTTCGCCGGAACCCACTGCGGCATGCCGTCGGTCCAGACCTGGTCGGCCGCGGTGATATTACCCGCCCGGGCGGCTGCCTGCATTTCGGCCATGGATACCGGGCCCACCTCGTGGCCGTGGCTGGTGTAGTACCAGTTGCCGCCCTGTTGGTGATTGTTGTTGGTTGTCGTGGAGGTGCGAGTCTCACTCGCGGCGGTGCTGGTTGCCGTGGCAGTCTTGGTGGCGACTGGCTTATTGAGCGTCGGAGTCGCCAGGTTGGCGGTGAACAATTCCGGATAGTTCATCGCCTTCACCCAGGTAACGCCGTCCTCGGATACTTCGTGCATCCGGCTGAATTGCCCCTGCTGGGCCAGGGACTGGAGCTTTTCAGGATCGTAGGGACCGAGCACACGGCCACGCACGCGAATATAGAGAGGGTTGGACACGTCTTACTGACCTCGCGGATTAGGAAACGATCGGTGCGAAACGGCCGGTCAGGATGCACGCTGCAGCCACACCGGTCGGCCTTCCACGAGGCCTTCGTCGGCTAATGAATTCAGTTCGACGGCACCCGCTCGCACGCTGCCGACGATGATCAACTTCGGCGGCTGACCTTCGATGGCCTGGAGCACGAACAGCGTGCCGTTGGTTTCGGCAGCCAGGTCGTTGCTCATCAGTTGCCATTGGTTCTTCTGGTTGCGGCGCAGCCAGCCCAGTCGTGCGTACCGCGGGGCCGGTATCACCTTGTACTCGGGAAGCGACTGCCGCAGCTTGGCAAGTTCAGGCAGTAACCGTGGAATGACCTGGTTGAGATCGATGTCGGATTGCCGTCGCGCGGCGTCGGCCGCTTTGTCGTCGGGATCGACCCAGTTGGCGAACGGGTCTGCCCGCGATTCATCGAGCAACTTGTAATGCGGCGCGAGCAATGCCTTGAGCTGATCGCTGCCCTGGCCGGCCACCTGCATCGTTTCCTTGAGCAGCATCATGGTCAGCATCGGATCGACGTCGCGCGCGCGGGCGATAGCTTCCAGGATCTCACAGAAGGTGCGTTCCCAAGCAGCCGGTTCGCTGGCTTTGTTCAGGTTGTCTAGCTGCGCCAGGATCGCCTTGGCGACCACAGTTTGCGGAGCTGGACCTGCTTGCTTGATTGCCTTCACTAAGGGCGACCGGTTCTTCGTTTCGCCCTGGCGATTGACGTAGACGTCTAGCTTGACTTGCGTCATGCCCTGCGTGCTGGGCAGCGATTGAACATACAAAACCTTCTCGGTGCCTTCGTCGAGGTGGACGACATAGCAGTCCGAATGTAGCGGCACGAGAAGCAGTGTGCGCAAGGCTTGGGTAACCGGCTCACCCTGGGCATTGTGGCGATTCGCAATGCACTGAATGGCGTCGGCCTGCTGTTTGAGCTCGGCGGCCAGCGGCCATTGCTCATGGCTCTTTTGGTAGGTGGCAACGCGATTGATCATCTCCGTTGCCAGCGCCGGCGTGAGCTGCTTCATTGTCTGGCCGTTCCACCACGAGGCCACCTCGTTCCAGGCATCGAACTCTTTCCACGAAGTCGACTCGGCGATGACTTTGCGGAATGATTCGGCGCGGGCTGTGTTGGAATAGGCATCAATGTAGGTTTGCAGTGCGCTGAGATAGCCAAAGTCGTTGTCGGCATTGCGGGCGACGCGTTCGAGGACCAGCTCTTCTTCTTGCAGAGCCATGATCCGGTCCATGCCGCTCTTGATGCGCGTGAATAGCGGCGGCATCTGCTGACGCAACTCCGGCGTTACCTGTTTGCTGCGGGCATCGAGTGCTTGCAAATCGCTTTGCAGTTGGCGGAGATGCGCTAGTTCTTCCTCGGGCGTCGAAAACGTGGTCATGGCCAACGCGGCAACCTGTTGGGCCAGCGGCTGGAAGTCGGCCAGGAACCGCTGGTCGCGCTGTTCCTGGGTGCGCCGCATGGCCAGGACGATCTCGCCTTCGGCCTTGGTCACTTCCGCCTTTTCAGCCGGCGTCTTGGCCAACTGCCGTGCGCGGTCCAGAGCCTGGCGATTCGGGGATTCGTAACCGCTGCCGCTCACCTCCGCCATCGCCTGCCTAAAGTCGTCAGCCCGTTGTTGCTCCTCCTGGAGCCGCTGTTCCAGCAGCAGCACCTGCTCCCGCACTGCAGCTGCCTGTGCGACCTTCGGTTGTTGTTGCTGCAACTGCTCGATATGGCGGCTGGCTTCTTGGAGGCTGTCATTCTCCAGAAAACGCGCCAGGATTGCCGCATGGCCTGCCACTTCGCGTTCGTGCGACGCCCGCATCAGCAGCACCGCGACACCGCCGCCGGCCGCCAGCAGCAGGCACACCGCTGCGCCCACCAACAGCCGGAACCTGCGCCGCTGACCATCCTCCAGGGCAAGCATGCGCGTGCGATAGCGCCGTTCCAGATGCAGCGGTACCTCGCGGCCAAAACGCACCACGACCGCATAACGCCGCTCCAGTTCGGCCGTCTCGTCGCGAGCTTTGCTGATCGACGTTCCGCCCCATTGACCGTCCAGCGCCTGTTCCAGGGCAGCCACCGCCGCCTGAAAACTTTGTTCGTCGTGCTCTCGGGCATCTTGTTCCGCCAGCCAGTCCAGTGCGGGGGCGGCGCGTTGTGCCAGGGGATCGGAATCGTCCAGTTGGCAGCGGCGGGCGTTAACTTCCCAGTACTCGCGCAGTCGCCGGGCCGACGCGACATCCAGCGCCGCAAAAGCGTCGTTGAGCTGCGGCTCCAGCTCTTCCAGCCGGCTTCGCGATTCCTGCTGCCAGGCGTCCTCGAGTGCCTTTTCAATCTGCTTGCGGAGGTTGGACGGCGGCGTGGTTTGCCAGGGGGAGGTGGCGACTTCCTTGCGCAGCGCCTCAAGTGTTTCGCGATCGTTGGCCTTGGCAGCCCGGTTGAGCTCACGCTGGATCTGCGATAGCCGCTCGGCCTCGAACAGGGCGATGTC
>Ga0182737_1002843_pt1 | contig 13523 bp, 15 predicted proteins | sample eDN5th30CBELigOP_FD_128878 | JGI IMG/M metagenome (GOLD analysis project Ga0182737, IMG submission 128878) | Enriched Organic Plus compost microbial communities from Emeryville, California, USA - eDNA 5th pass 30_C BE-Lig OP (version 2) (version 2) ... | reverse complement strand
CGACGTCGTCACGGTGGCCCGCAACCGGCTGGCGGACGTCAGCGGACCGGGTGAGTCCACGCACGCTCAGCTCGAGGTGCTCGACATGGGGCGCGCTCGTACGCGCTACCACGTGGCGATCGACGTCGACGACCGACCGGGTGTGCTGGCCCAGGTGGCGCAGCAGTTCGCCGAACTGGGGGTATCGATCCGTACCGTCCGTCAGGAGGGCCGGGGCTCCGATGCCCAACTGGTGATCGTGACGCACGAGGCCGACGATGCCGCCTTGGCCGCCACGGTCGAGTCGCTGCGCGGGCTCGACATGGTGCGCGATGTCAGTTCCGTCATGCGTGTCGAAGGAGGAGTGTGATGGCCACCCCGTGGCGCGGTGTCATCGAGGAGTACCGCGACCGGTTGCCGGCGTTCGGCACGGTCGTCACCTTGGGCGAGGGCGGTACGCCGTTGATCCACTCGACGTGGCTGTCGGAACTGGTGCGAGGCGATGTCTGGCTCAAGGTCGAGGGCGACAATCCGACCGGGTCCTTCAAGGACCGCGGCATGACGGCCGCGATCTCGGCCGCGGTCGACGAGGGCGCCAAGGCCGTGGTGTGCGCGTCGACCGGCAACACGTCGGCGTCGATGTCGGCGTACGCCTCACGGGCCGGGTTGACCCCGATCGTGCTCGTGCCGCACGGTCGCATCGCCGCGGGCAAGATGGCGCAGGCGATCCTGCACGGCGGCCAGATCATCCAGGTGCGAGGCAACTTCGACGACTGCCTGACGATGTCGCGCGGGCTCGCCAAGGAGTATCCCGTGGCCCTGGTGAACTCGGTCAACCCGGTGCGGCTGCAGGGCCAGAAGACCGCATCGTTCGAGATCGTCGATCAGCTCGGCGACGCTCCCGATCTGCACGTCCTGCCGGTCGGTAACGCCGGCAACATCTCGGCCTACTGGCTGGGCTTCCGCGAGTATCACGCCGACGGCCCGGCCACGCGCCTGCCGCGGATGTGGGGATTCCAGGCCGCGGGTGCCGCGCCGCTCGTGAACGGTGCGCCAGTCGCCGAGCCCGAGACCGTCGCCACCGCGATCCGCATCGGCAATCCGGCGTCGTGGACGCTGGCCGAGGAGGCCCGCGACGACTCCGGCGGTCGCATCGACGCCGTCACCGACGAGCAGATCCTGGCCGCGCAGCGCCTGATCGCCGCACGGGAGGGCACGTTCGTCGAGCCCGCGTCGGCCGCGGGGGTCGCGGGCCTCATCGCCGCCGCCGAGGCAGGCGAGGTCGATCCCGGCCTGCGTATCACCGTGACCGTCACGGGCCACGGGCTGAAGGACACCGAGACCGCGCTGAGTACGTTCGACTCGCTCGTCGACGAGATCGTCGACGCCGACGTCCACGCTGCTGCCGCCGCTGCCGGACTCGTATGACCGTCCGTCGAGGGCCGGTGACCATCCGGGTGCCGGCATCGAGTGCGAACCTGGGCCCGGGCTTCGACGCGTTCGGTCTCGCGCTGACCTTGTACGACGAGATCACGGTCGAGGCGACAGGCCACGACGGCCTGGTCGTCGAGGTCGAGGGCGAGGGTGCGCACGAGGTCCCGCGCACGGCCGATCACCTGGTGGTGCGCGCCATGGACGCCGCATTCGACCTGATGGCCGAGCGTCCCACGGGCCTTCGGGTCGCGTGCGTCAACCGCATCCCGCATGCGCGAGGCCTCGGCTCGTCGTCGGCCGCGATCGTGGGTGGCATCGCCGCCGCACGTGCCCTGATCGAGGACAGCGAACAGCGTCTCGACGACGCGGCTGCGTTCCAACTCGCGGTCGATCTCGAAGGCCATCCCGATAACGTCGCCGCTGCCCAGTTCGGGGGCTTCACGATCGCCTGGGTCGAGGGTGCTGCGGCAGCGACCGAGCGGCTCGATTCCGATGTCCGGGTGACCGTGTTCGTCCCGCCGGAGGGTGTCGCGACCGAGCATGCTCGGGGCGTGCTGCCCGAGGATGTGCCGCATCGCGACGCGGCGCTCAACGCGGGTCGTGCCGCGCTCCTGGTCGCCGCCCTGACCGGCGCTCCGGACCGGCTCATCTCGGCCACCGAGGACCGGCTGCACCAGTCGTACCGCGCCGGTGAGATGCCCGGCTCGTACCGTTTGATGCAGAACCTGAGGGTCGAGGGCGTGCCTGCCGTCATCTCCGGTGCGGGGCCCACGGTGCTCGCCTTCGCTCGCGGCATCGCTGACGCGACCCCCGCCGGCTGGACCGTCCACGAGCTCGATGTCGACCAGCACGGGGTCGCGATCCGCGAGCCGGACGGTTCTGGCCCGCGAGTCTGATCGTTCCCACCTGCGTGGCGGCTGCGGTCACGGTGTTATGGTGAACGCGGTCGGAGTCGAGACCATCTCCTCCCGGCCAGCCACCATCCGTGCGAGGCCGTCGGCCTCGGAGCGGACCATCAGCTCGCATCGCGGGCGAGTCCGGTAGAGAATCCCAGGTCTGTCTGACCGGCGCCGGGCTCATGGCCACACACGAAGGAAGCTACGTGACTGAAACCCCCACCCCGTCCGAGAGTGGAACACCCCAGACCGATGCGGTCGCCGAGACCCCCGTGGCCGCTCCGGTCGCGAAGAAGGCGTCCGGCGGCGGCCTCGGCGGCAAGGTGCTCGCCGAGCTGCAGGAGATCGCCGCCGATCTCGGCATCGAGAACATCCAGGGTATGCGCAAGGGCGCGCTGATCGACGCGATCAAGGCGGCCCGGGGCGATGCGCCCGCCGCTGAGACGGCCAGGGCGCCGAAGGCGCCGGCCGTCAAGGCCGATGCACCCACGCAGGGCGGCGACGCCGTGCCCGCGGAGCAGAAGCAGGCCGGGCAGAAGCAGGCTGGGCAGAAACAGGCTGGGCAGAAGCAGGCTGGACCCAAGGCTCAGGCCGAGAAGCAGGACCCGGCTGAGAAGCAGGACCCGGCCGAGAAGAAGGACGAGAGCCGGAAGGCCGAGCAGGACTCAGCCGACCAGGGCGACCAGGCTGCGAAGAACGACAAGGCCGAGAAGGGCGAAGGCGGTCAGCGCCAGCAGAATGCCAAGTCGGGCCAGGGCAAGTCCGGCCAGGGCAATGCCCAGAACAAGGGCGGCCAGAACCAGGGCGGCCAGAACCAGGGCGGCCAGAACAAGCAGAACCAGCAGAACGCCCAGGACGACGATGACGACGACGGCACCGGTCGTCGCCGCAACCGTCGCGGCCGCAACCGCAACCGCGGCATGGACGCCGAGCCGACGTACTCCGAGGACGACGTCCTGGTGCCGGCGGCAGGCATCCTCGACATCCTCGACAACTATGCGTTCGTGCGCACCACCGGCTACCTGCCGAGCGAGCAGGATGTGTACGTCTCCTTGTCGATGGTCCGCAAGTGGGGTCTTCGTCGCGGCGACGCCATCACGGGTCAGGTGCGCCAGCCTCGCGAGGGCGAGCGCAAGGAGAAGTTCAACCCGATGGTCAAGGTGGAGTCGGTCAACGGGCTGTCGCTCGACGATGCCGCCAAGCGGGCCGAGTACGACCAGCTGACCGCAGTGCACCCGACCGAACGGATCCGGCTCGACTCCCCGGCCGGTGGCACCACCGCCCGGGCGATCGATCTGGTCGCCCCTCTGGGCAAGGGCCAGCGTGGCGTGATCGTGTCGTCGAACGGTGCCGGCAAGACCACGACGATCCAGCAGGTGGCGAACGCGATCACCGAGAACCACGCCGAGTGTCATCTGATGGTGGTGCTGATCGACCAGCGGCCCGAGGAGGTCACCGACTTCCAGCGCAGTGTCAAGGGCGAGGTCATCTCGTCGGCGTTCGATCACGCCGCCGGCGATCACACCACGGTCGCCGAGCTGGCGATCGAGCGGGCCAAGCGGCTGGTCGAGCTGGGCCACGACGTCGTGGTGCTGCTCGACGGCGGCAGCCGGCTGGGACGTGCCTACCTGCAGGGCGGATCGGGATCGAACCGCGGCGGCCACGAGGCCGCCGCGCTCCTGCCGGCGAGGGCCCTGCTGGGCTCGGCCCGCAACATCGAGGACGGCGGATCGCTGACGATCCTGGTCTCCATCGCGCCCGGCTGGTCCGACGACGCCGACGACCGCATCCATGACGAGCTGTTCTCGGTCAGCAACTGGACCCTGACGCTCGACGCCCAGCTGGTCGATCAGCAGATCGTCCCGGCGATCGACGTGCCCGAGTCCGGCACGCGTCATGAGGAGCGGTTCGTCGACCCGCAGGAGACCACGATCATGCGGGCGTACCGGCGCGCGGCGGCGAAGGACGACGACGCGTCCGACTCCTGCTGCGGCGCGGACAACGCGGCGGCCGCTCAGCAGCTCATCGAGCGGATCTCCTCGACGTCGTCGAACACCGAGGTGCTCCTGCAGTTGAGCCAGTCGCTGCCGCGGAGCTGATCGCACGCCCATGGACATCGCGTGGATCCTGGTGGCCCTCGAGGCCGTCGCGATCGGGGTGTTGTCCGTGTTGTGGCGGATCGCGGCGCGGCGCCGCACGTCCCTCGAGCACCGGATCCGGCGCGGTGAGGGGCGCAGGCGGCGCCGTACGGCTCTGCCCACTCCCGAGACTGCGGTCAAGGCTGTGTGGGAGACCGCGGCGCTGGTGCGTGACAAGGGAGTGTCGGCGGCGCTGCGCAACTCGATCAACGAGGTCGCCGGCTGGGCCGAGGTCGAGCGACCGGTCCTGGTGGAACTGGCCGGGGTCGACGGTTGCGTCGCGATCCTGTTCAGCGACATCGAGGGCTCGACGGCGCTGAACGAGAGGCTCGGCGATCGTTCCTGGAACGCGCTACTCAAGCAGCACGAGAAGATCGTCACCCGGCACGTCGCGCGTCAGCACGGGCACGTCGTCAAGAACCAGGGCGACGGCTACATGATCGCGTTCGCCGAGGCCGAGCAAGCGGCACGTTGTGCGATCGGCATCGAGCGGGCGCTGGCGAAGCCGACCGTGCGGCCGCGTACCGAGGTCCGCATGGGCATCCACTACGGCTCGGTCGTGCACCGCGACAACGACATCTTCGGCCGCAATGTGGCGATGGCCGCGCGGGTCGCCGGCCTCGCGGACGGGGGAGAGGTCCTGATCAGCGGCGCGGTCGTCGAGGCCCTCGCCGAGTTCGACGATCTCGACCTGCGCGTCACCGATGTACGTGAGGTGGAGCTGCGGGGACTGTCGGGCGAGCAGGTCGTCGCGACGCTCGACTGGCGCGACTGAGACGACGCGTGGCTCGTGCGCCTACGCTGGGCGCATGACCACGGCCCATGATTTCTCCGCCACCGCGATCGACGGTGCCGAGCGTGCCCTCGCCGACTATCGCGGCAGCGTGCTGCTGATCGTCAACACTGCCACGCAGTGCGGCTTCACGCCGCAGCTGACGGGCCTGGAGGAGCTGTACAAGACGTACGTCGACCGCGGCCTGGTCGTGCTCGGGTTCCCGTGCGATCAGTTCGGCCACCAGAACCCGCAGGACGACGAGGGCACGGCCGACTTCTGCCAGAAGAACTACGGTGTCACGTTCCCGATGTTCAGCCAGATCGAGGTCAACGGCGACGGCGCCCATCCGCTGTACCAGTGGCTCAAGACCGAGAAGGGCGGCCTCGGCCCGAGCGCGATCAAGTGGAACTTCACCAAGTTCCTGGTCGACGCCGACGGCCAGGTCGTCAAGCGCTACGGCTCGACGACCAAGCCCGAGAAGATCGCTGCCGACATCGAGAAACTGCTGCCCCGCTGACGAGTCACTCATGGGCGCTCACGAGTCACGTGTTGGTGGTGACGAGTCACGTGTTGGTGGTGAGGAGTCACGCGTTGCGTGCTGCGACCGGAATACCGACGTCCCGATTTCCGTTGTGAGGGGTGTGACTGGCAGACTTGGTCAGTCGCAGATCCTGCGCCTGGTTCACCGTTCGCGGACCCAGGCCACTCGAGAGGACACCATGAAGAAGGACATCCACCCCACCTACGTGGAAACCACGGTCACCTGCACCTGTGGCAACACGTTCACCACGCGCAGCACCGCCGAGAGCGGTTCGATCCGCGCCGACGTGTGCTCGGCCTGCCACCCGTTCTACACGGGCAAGCAGAAGATCCTCGACACCGGCGGACGCGTCGCCCGGTTCGAGAAGCGGTACGCCAACCGCGGCAAGTAGCTTCCGTACAGCGCCGACTCCACCGACCAGGTGGGGTCGGCGCTGTCGTGTTGTCAGGTCAGATCCACCGGAGGAGGTCCCCGTGTTCGAAGCGGTCGAGCAGCTCGTCGCCGAGCACGCCGAGTTGGAGCAGCGCATGGCCGATCCAGCGCTCCACGCCGATCCGGTGCAGGCCAAGCGGGTCGGACAGCGCTACGCCGAGTTGACGGCCGTCGTGAAGACCTACCGCGAATGGCAGCAGGCGATCGACGATGCCCAGGCCGCCCGCGAGCTCGATATGATCGACGAGGCGACCGAGTTCGAGGCTCGGGTGCCTGAACTCGCCGAACGTCTGCAGCACCTCCTGGCGCCGCGTGACCCCGCCGACAGCAAGGACATCCTGCTGGAGATCAAGGGCGGCGAGGGTGGCGAGGAGTCGGCCTTGTTCGCCGGCGATCTGTACCGGATGTACACGCGGTTCGCCGAGCAGCACGGCTGGCGCACCGAGATCCTGGATTCGACCGAGTCCGCGCTCGGCGGCTTCAAGTCGGTCACCGTGGCGGTCAAGGCGAACGGCACCCCCGAGCCCGGTGAGGCTCCGTACGCGAAGTTGAAGTTCGAAGGCGGCGTCCACCGCGTCCAGCGGGTTCCGGTCACCGAGAGCCAGGGACGCATTCACACGTCGGCGGCCGGTGTCCTGGTGATGCCCGAGGCTGAGGACGTCGACGTCGAGATCAACGACAACGACCTGCGCATCGACGTGTACCGCTCGTCGGGACCGGGTGGTCAGAGCGTCAACACGACCGACTCGGCCGTCCGCATCACCCACCTGCCGACCGGCATCGTCGCGAGCTGCCAGAACGAGAAGAGCCAGCTGCAGAACAAGGAGCAGGCCATGCGGATCCTGCGATCACGTCTGCTCGAAGCGGCCCAGGCCGCCGCCGACGCCGAGGCCGCCGACGCCCGCAAGTCGCAGGTGCGCACGGTCGATCGCTCCGAACGCATCCGCACCTACAACTTCCCCGAGAACCGGATCTCGGACCACCGCACGGGGTTCAAGGCCTACAACCTGGACCAGGTGATGGACGGTGCGCTCGACGATGTCATCGCCTCGCTGGTCGAGGCCGATCTGGCCGAGCGGCTGGCGTCGATCGAGTCGGATTCATGAGTCGCTTCCCTTGGGCCGGGGCATGACGGGAGTTCGCAGTCAGGCCGAGCGGCTGCTCGCCGAGGCCGCCGATCTCCTCGGGGCCGGGGGAGTGCCATCGCCGCAGGTCGATGCCGAGCTGCTGCTGAGTCACGTGATCGGAGTGCCGCGGGCCATGCTGCGCCGTGCCTCGATCGACGGCACGCAGCGCACGGTCTACCTGGAGATGATCGCGGCTCGCGCGCGGCGTGTGCCGCTGCAGCACATCACCGGGTCCACCGGGTTCCGCTACGTCGACGTCGAGGTGGGCCCCGGCGTGTTCGTGCCCAGGCCCGAGACCGAGCTGCTCGCCGGCTGGGCGGTCGAGGCGGCATCCGCCATCACCGACCGCCAGCCGGTCGTGGTCGAGTTGTGCGCCGGTTCGGGTGCCATCAGCCTGTCGATCGTGCGTGAGGTGCCACGGGCCGTGGTGCATGCGGTCGAACTCGACCCGGCGGCGCACGCGTGGGCCGAGCGGAACCTGGCCGAGTCCGGTGTCGATCTGCGGCTGGGCGACATGGCCGATGCGTTCGGTGACCTGGACGGCACCGTCGATGTCGTCGTCGCGAACCCGCCCTACATCCCGGTCGATGCTTGGGAGTCGGTCGCGCCCGAGGCGCGCGACCACGATCCGGCGCTCGCGCTGTGGTCCGGTGACGACGGGCTCGACGCGATGCGCACGCTCGAGCAGGTGGCCTGGCGATTGCTCCGGCCCGGGGGAGTGGTCGGCGCGGAGCACGCCGATGCCCAGGGCGAGAGCGCACCCGCGGTGTTCGTCGGCCGCTGGTCCGAGGTGCGCGATCACCCCGATCTGGCCGGCCGCGCCCGTTACGTCACCGCCCGGCGCCCCTAGACGGTGAGATGACACTAAACCTGCATTGATGACAGGAAGTTTCGTGTTATCAATGCAGGTTTCGGGGGGTCTCGTGGGAAACCTGGGGCGGCGGCGTGCATGTTGGACGGGACTGTGTGAGCCGTGGCGAGTCGGCACCACTAGAGTCACGACTCATGGACTGGGGCGAGCTGATCAAGCTCGCTGTCGCCGTCCTCGTGTCGGCCGGGGTCGGCGTCGGCGCGGCGTTGGTGCCGATGTTCGTCAACGCCGAGGTCTATGTCGTCGCGCTGGCCGCCAACATCGACAGCCGGTCGCTGCTGGCCTTCCTGCTGGTCGTGCACGTGGCCGCCACCACGGCGGGCAAGGCGTTCGTATTCCAGCTGGCCCGGGTCGGCACGCGCCGGCTCAAGGTCGTCGAGCCCAAACAGCCGCGCACCGCGTTCGGCCACTGGTGGCGACGGCTTCGGCGTTGGTACTCCGGTACGCGATTCGCTGCCTGGATGCGCTCGCTCAGCATCCGGCTGATCGCCCTGCTCGAGCACCGCTACGGCGGCGGTGTGACCGTGTTCCTGTCGTCGTTGCTCGGCGTCCCGCCACTCGCGATCGTCACGATCCTCGCGGGCGCGTCCAAGCAGCCGCGCTGGCTGTTCCTCACGATGGTGTTCATCGGCAGGCTGCTGCAGTTCCTGGCGCTCGCGTTCATCCTGCACGGACTGCCGTGGTTCGAGGACTTCCGGCAGTGGATCTCCGACCTCTGGTGACGGAGGGCCGACCCGCCGTCCGGCACCACTAAGCTGTCCTGGTGCCGCTGTTCGACTGCCGAGACGAGACCACGCGTGCCGCAGGTCTGCTCGCCGCGCAGCAGGCGCTCGCTGCGGGGCAGCTGGCCGTGCTGCCCACCGACACCGTCTACGGCATCGCCGCCGACGCGTTCAATCCACAGGCCGTCCAGGCGCTGCTCGACGCGAAGGGGCGCGGACGACAGATGCCGCCTCCCGTCCTGATCGGCTCGCCGGCGACGATCGATGCCCTCGCGGTCGAGGTACAGCCGTGGTTGCGCGAGATCGTCACCCGCCACTGGCCCGGTCCGCTCACGGTCATCTGCCGGCAGCAGCCGTCGTTGTCGTGGGACCTGGGCGAGACGCACGGGACCGTCGCGGTGCGGGTGCCCGATGACCCCATCGCTCTGGAACTGCTGGCGCAGACCGGCCCGCTGGCGGTCAGCAGCGCCAACACCACGGGCGATGCCGCGGCGCAGACCGTCGAGGACGCACAGCGCATGCTCGGCGACTCGGTCGAGGTCTACCTCGACGGCGGCCCGATCGGTTCGGGCGTGCCGTCGACGATCCTGGACGCCACGGGCACCACGCCGCGGATCCTGCGCACCGGCGGTGTCACGCTCGAGCAGCTGCACGAGTTCAACAACACGATCCAGGACGAGGGGACGCCCGGCTAGTGCGCGAATATCTCGTCGTCGTCGGCGTGTCCGTGGGAGTGACCTACCTGCTCGCGTCGATCGCGCGCATGGTCGCGGTCAGGTACCACGCGGTGGCGCGCGTCCGTGACCGTGACGTCCACGCGATCCCCACGCCGTACTTCGGGGGCCCGGCGATGCTGGGCGGCCTGCTGGCCGCCTACGTCGCCGCGACGCACCTGCCGTTCCTGTCGCTGGCCGGCGAGCAGGTCTTCGACTCGGTCCGCGGCGTGTTGCTCGGCGGCACGGTGATCTGCATCGTCGGCGTCGTCGACGACCTGTACGAGCTCGACGCGCTCAGCAAGTTCGCGGGCCAGGTGCTCGCGGGCGTCGTGGTCGTGACACAGGGTGTGCAGTTCGTGTACCTGCCTGTCTACGGCAACTACATCGGTCTCGACCGCGCGCAGGCCACGATCTTCACGGTCGTGCTGATCGTGGCGACCGCCAATGCGGTCAACTTCGTCGACGGGCTCGACGGCCTGGCCGCCGGCATGGTCGGCATCGGCGCCGTGGCGTTCTTCGCGTACGCGTTCGTGCTCGCGGTCCAGAACGGCGAGACACGCGCGATTGCGGCGGCGATGCTCACGGCCGCGCTGGCCGGCTGCTGTCTGGGCATCCTGCCGCACAACTTCTTCCCGGCCCGCATGTTCATCGGCGACTCCGGATCGATGCTGATCGGCTTCGTCCTGGCGTGCTCATCCATCAGCCTGACGGGGCAGTTCCCGGCGACCAGCATCACCGAGGGCATCGGAGGGGCGGAGAACACGTTCCTGCCGACACTGCTCCCGCTGATCCTGCCGTTCGCGATCCTGATGGTGCCGTTCGTGGATCTGGCGCTCGCCGTCGTGCGGCGCACCCGGGCGGGCCGTTCGCCGTTCAGTCCCGACAAGATGCACATCCACCACCGGCTGCTCGAAATCGGGCACTCGCACCGCCGCGCGGTCCTGCTGATGTACATGGGCGCCGCGCTGGTCGCGTTCGGAAGCGTCGTCATCAGCCTGTTCAGCGGATGGCAGTCGATCGCGGGCTTCAGCATCCTGGCGGTGCTCACGGCGGCCGCGGTGTTCTTGTTGCCGCGTGTCGAGCAGCGGGTGTGGAAGTCGTGAGTACAGCCCTGGGCATCGTGCTGGGGGTCGTCGTCGCGATCGTCTTCCTCGGCTCGACACCGCTGCTGCTCCGTCCGTTGGTCCGGGCCAGCACGGCGTTCTCGCCCCTGACCGCCTTGCTGTTCTTCGGCGCCAAGGCGGTGGCCGCCGGCGTCGTCCTGGTGTTGCTGTTCGACGTCGGTGGACTGTCCGATCACGTCGATCTGACGGCGTTCGGCATCAGTGCCGCAGTGGCCTCGCTCGGCTGGACGGCCTGGCAGCTCAAGCGCTTCCGCGGCGACCGCACACCCACGTACGACCTGGGTGAAGACGACCGATGACGGACTGGTAATCTCACGGGTGCGCGGAGGCGACCGAGTCGCCGCCGCAGCAATGACGCAGGCCGACTCCACATCGGCCACCTCGTAGAGATCCAGCGCCATAGAAATCAAGGTGAACGCGTGACACTCACGTCCACGACCTTCTGGGCTTCGTCGGGCCCTCCGAACCCCGGACCCGGTGACTTCAATCTGCCCGCAGTCTTCGAGATCGGTGGCCTCGAGGTCACCAAGCCGATGCTGCTCGTCGTGCTGGCGGCCGTGATCGCGTCCGTGCTGTTCTACGCCATGGCCCGCCCCGCGGCGGTCGTGCCGGGCCGTCTGCAGTTCGCGGGTGAGCTGGCCTACGACTTCGTGCGCAACTCCATCGCGCGTGAGTCCATCGGCTCGCGCGACTTCATGAAGTTCGTGCCGTACCTGTTCACGTTGTTCCTGTTCGTCCTGGTGAACAACTTCTACGGTGTCATCCCGTTCCTGCAGTTCCCGTCGATGTCGCACATCGGTTTCCCGGTCGCGCTGGCGTTGCTGACCTGGCTGATCTACAACGGCGTCGGCATCGCCCGCCATGGCTTCCTGGGCTATCTCAAGCACGAGACGGTGCCCGGTGGAGTCAAGGGCGGCATCCTGGTCATCTTGATCCCGCTGGAGTTCCTGTCCAACATCATCGTCCGCCCGTTCACGCTGGCGCTGCGTCTGTTCGCCACGATGTTCGCCGGACACCTGCTGCTGATCCTGTTCGCCCTGGGCGGCGAGTACCTGCTGCTGCACTACTCGCCCACGGCCGTCGGCATCCCCGCGGGCGCCGCGTCGATCCTGTTGGGTATCGGCGTCAGCTTCCTGGACATGCTGATCATGGGCCTGCAGGCCTACGTCTTCACGCTGCTGTCGGCCATGTACATCGGCGAGGCTCTCGCCGACGAGCACTAGACGACAGGCGCTGGGAGACAGCACCGTCCCGACTCCGCCGCCGGCGGAATCATCGGGCTCGACAACTTCACACCGAACCTCCAAAGACGCTCATCGCGTCACAACGAAAGGAAAATGCCGTGGGAGGCACTCTCAACATGATCGGTCTCGGCCTGGCCGCGATCGGTCCTGCCATCGGCGTCGGTCTCATCTTCGCCGCGTACGTCACCGGCGTGGCCCGTCAGCCCGAGGCCCAGAGCAAGCTGCAGGGCATCGCGATCTTCGGCTTCGTCCTGGCTGAGCAGTTCTTCATCATCTCGCTCGCCCTTGCATTCGTCCTGAAGGCCTGACCACCACCGAGAGCGAGTTCTCATGATTTCGACGCGCCTGGTCGCGGAGGCAGCAGAGGCTGAGGAAGACCTCAACCCGCTGATCCCGCACACGGCCGAGATCATCCTCGGCCTGGTCGTCTTCGCGCTGCTGTTCTTCATCGTCGCCAAGAAGATCGTCCCGCTGTTCGAGAAGGCGTACGCCGAGCGCACAGCGGCGATCGAAGGCGGCATCGAGGACGCGCAGCGCACGCAGAAGGAAGCGGACGAGGCGCTGGCCACGTACAACGCCCAGCTCGCCGATCTGCGCTCCGAGGCTGCCTCGATCCGCGAGGAGGCCAAGGAGCAGGCCGCACAGATCAAGGCCGAGGCACGTGCCGAGGCGCAGGCCGAGGCCGAGCGCATCGTCAGCACGGCCCATGCCCAGATCGAGGCGGAGCGTGCCCAGGTCGTCGCCCAGCTCAAGGGCGAGGTCGGCTCGCTGGCGACCGATCTGGCGGGGCGCATCGTCGGTGAGTCCCTCGAGGACGACGACCGGCAGAAGCGCACCGTCGAGCGGTTCATCGCCGAGCTGGAGGGGTCGGCCAACTGATGCAGCACCAGATGCGCGGGATCTCGGCCCAGTCCCTCACCCAGGTCCTCGCGGCGGTCGACGCCGTCAAGAAGAAGGACCAGGGTGCGGTCTCGGCCGAGCTCTTCGCCGCGGTCGCGGCGCTCGACGGCACGCCGGCCCTGCGTCGCATCCTGACCGATCCGTCGACCGACGCCAAGGCCAAGCAGGGTCTGGTCAAGGACGTGTTCGGCGGCAAGCTCGGCACCGGCGCACTGTCGGTGCTCGACGCCGCGGTCGCCGGTCGGTGGGCGTCGGCGCGTGACCTCACCGACGGTCTCGAGACCGCCGGCGTGGCCGCGCAGGTGGCGGTCGCCGATTCCGCCGGCCAGCTCGACGAGCTGGAGTCCGAGCTGTTCGAGATCGGCCGCGTCGTGCGGTCCGATGCCGAGCTGCGCGGTGTCGTGTCCGACCGTTCGGTCGCGGCCGAGGCCAAGGGCACGCTGCTGGCCGGCCTGCTCTCGGGCAAGGTCACCGATTCCGCGCTGGCACTGGCGGTGCAGGCCGCCGCGGCCCGCACGGGTTCGTTCGAGAAGGCGCTGACCGCGTTCAGCGTCGTCGCCGCCGATCGTCGCAACCGGCTCATCGCCGAGGTCCGCGTCGCCCAGCCTCTCGACGACGCTCAGG
>Ga0182737_1002842_pt1 | contig 13528 bp, 8 predicted proteins | sample eDN5th30CBELigOP_FD_128878 | JGI IMG/M metagenome (GOLD analysis project Ga0182737, IMG submission 128878) | Enriched Organic Plus compost microbial communities from Emeryville, California, USA - eDNA 5th pass 30_C BE-Lig OP (version 2) (version 2) ... | reverse complement strand
GACACGATCAAAAAACGCCGCTTGAACCACCAAACCAAAGCCGCTTAAATCAAACCCCAAACCGAGCCGGAAACTCCAATCTTCAAAAGCAAAAATAGTCTCAAATCATTCGACGACGGACAAACATACCTGGCGTCTGCGCGGTGTTGGGGTCAAGCTGGTCACCTTTTATCACGCGCACCCCGTCGTGTTTCCATCGATCTGGATGTTCGTGACGGTGATCGTCGCTCATGACCTACTCCGTTGAACTTAACGAGAAAGCAAACCTATCGCCCATCATGCTCTGCCAGTAATTGTTTCCAGTCAAGATGGTGTCTTTGGCGCTTGATCTCATACGAAAGGGGGGAGGGTCAGTTTTCCGCTTGATCGCGCAGAAGACCTAGGCAATATGGTTTCTGGGCTGGGACGATATGAATTTTCAATTTTGTGGCGAAACCCGATCATTGGTCGGCGAAATCACTGAAGCATTTTTACCTTACGCAGAAGCGGCTGTTTTAAGGCTTCAGGGATTGTATCCAAACGTCAGTTTCTCGCTGGATGGCGATAAAATAACCGTCCGAGAAATCGATGAGCAATCTGTTCCAGCTTTTCGAAGCGCTATAGCTCATCAGATTTACCGCGAGAAGATTCTCGTCGAAACGCTTTCGTTACGGAAGTCCTTGCTGTCGGCGGTCATAAAATGACAGAGGTCTGGCCGCTAAAGTTCAAAGATACGGGGAGTGGATATTTATTCTCAGACGACGCGGGAGCTTTCTTCCAATCAGACGAAAATTTCCTGGATCGTTATGCAAACGGCAATCTTGCTGAACGCGACTTGACGTTCTTGAAGTCAAATGGCCACGCATTTGAAGAACAGAACGACCTTGCCTGGACTTCATTTGCTTACAGATGGTCACGACGCCAGGCGGTTGCGGGTGAGCTGACGTATCTGATCCTGGTTCCCACACTGCGCTGCAATCTGACTTGTGGCTATTGCCAGGTTTCTCGCGTTTCCGAGACGGCGCAGGGCTTTGACTGGAATGAAGAAACCCTTGAGGCTGTTCTCCAATTTCTGAACGAACTTTCAACAACTTCGATCAAGATCGAATTTCAGGGTGGAGAGCCACTACTCCGGTTGGATATCCTTCAAAAGGTGAGGGCGTTTTGCAGACAACGTTTCGAGAGTGCTCAGTTTGTCGTTTGCACGAACCTGCAAAATTTGTCTGAGCGCGAATGGTCCTTTCTGGCAGATGACGACACTTTTATAAGCACGTCCGTCGACGGAGATCGTAAAACTCACGAACGGCAAAGAACGCATGAAGCTTCAAAAACGGACGCGTTCTTCAGGAATCTGAACGAGGCAGTTCGCCGCTTTCCAGAAGGCAAGATTTCGGCATTGCCTACCATTGATGTCGATAATCCTCCTGATCTGGAAGCTTTGATTACGAACTTTGAACAGTTCGGCATTCGATCAATTTACCTGCGGCCGATAAATTATCAGGGGTTTGCCCGTAAACTGAAGCAGCGCGGTGACGTGCTTCAACGCTGGAATACTCTTTATTCCGATTTCATTGATCGCTTGGTCGAGCGCAATTTCGCAACTGGATCGGTTTTGGAAGAATACTATTTCAGTCAGTGTCTGAAGCGTATCCTTCGCACCGGATCAGATCAGCATGTGGATATTCGAAATCCAAACTTCTTCGCGTCGGACTATCTGGTCATTGATCATGATGGCGTGTTTTATCCAACCGATGAAGCCCGAATGCTGTCACGTGTCGGCCGAATTGATCTTAGCATAGGTGACCTCTCGTCAGGCTTGGATTCCACAAAGATCGCCGCTCTCAACGCCTCGTCGCTGAATAATTTCGACCCAGACTGCATTCATTGCGTTTATCAACCTTTCTGCGGGACTGATGTCGTCGATGATCTGTCGCGCTATGGTCGTATTGACGTCCCCCGGCACGAAACGTGGTTCTGTGGTCGCCACACAGCCATTTTCAATAAGGCATTTGAATTTTTATATAGCAATGACGAAGCAGTTCGGTTTTCCGTCGCACATTGGCTCGGTATCACCAATTGGAGCCCTCAGATGGTTGAGGTGCACGTATGATACCGCTTCGTGTGAAAGCAATCTCAGATGAGTCGGAGCCCTTTGTTGTTAGACTATGGGCAGATCGGCCGATGGATGAGCCCTGGGTCGATGAAGTTTTCGAAGCAAACCTGATATCAGAGGCACATGGCGACAGCATCTTCGAAGGGAAGGCAGGCCGAATAACAATCTCGGGAATTTCGGCTTCTGATCTCAATGGCGATGTGCTCCTTGTCAATCCGAGAAAGGGTGTCGCTGATCGTCTTGTTCGTAGGAACTCGCCTCATAATACATTCATAATTACCGAGCGATGTGACCAGCTTTGCGTGATGTGTTCCCAGCCTCCGAAACAGCACCATGTGGACCTGTTTCCATACTTTGAGGCCGCAGCATTGTTGGCTCCGCGCGATGCGGTAATCGGACTGTCGGGGGGAGAGCCTACTCTCTATAAGGGGCAGCTTTTCGGGCTTCTCAACCGTGTAATGCAACAGCGTCCGGATATCAGCTTTCACGTACTTACAAATGCTCAGCATTTTGCCATCGAAGATGCATCCGCCCTAAGCCAGATTGATCTCGGTCGCGTGATTTGGGGCGTTCCGCTTTATTCTGTAGATGCTTGCGTACATGACGAGATCGTCGGCAAAGCTGGCGCTTACGAGCAGTTGCAGAAAAATCTGGCGCTGATGGCACGTGCTGGATGTCGGATCGAACTCAGAACCGTGTTGATGCGCCCGAACGCAGAGGGCCTGCCTGAACTGGCGAGATTCATTGCGACGATGCTGCCCTTTATTGACGTTTGGGCCATCATGCAGATGGAAAACATTGGTTACGGCAGGAAAAATTGGGACGCGCTATTCTTCGACAGTTCTGATCAATTTATGGGACTGGCTACGGCATTGAACATCGTCCAAAGTCGAGGGCTGGAAGCAAAACTATACAATTTTCCACTCTGCACTGTGCCAGTGGCGTACAGATCGCTGGCACCAGCTACAATTTCGGACTGGAAGAAGACTTTTCTAGAGGAATGTGATGGATGTTCGATGAAGGAGGCTTGTGGGGGCTTCTTTGAATGGCATCCCCGTAATCACGGTTACAGGGCGTTGGGGGTATTATGAAAAAGAAAGCATTTGCAATTCCATCATTATTGGCCGCTGGTTTTTTGCCAGCGGAAGCGGTGGCAATGCCACCAAAGCCGTCCATAGATGACGGAGGAAACTCGAAATCTTTATTCGATGTTTTCAGGATGGACCACGACTACACTCTAGCTGGCCACAGAAGTCACAGTTCACATCGGTCTCATAGCAGTCATCGTTCCTCAACCGGCGGCTATTCCTATCGAGCGCCTTCTTACAGTGCGCCGTCCCGGAGTTATGCGGCACCGCTTTATAATCCGCCTGTTAACACTGCCCCTGCGCCGTCGCCCCAATATTATCCATCAGCGCCATCTGGATCGGGTGCGACAGGTGGCACAGCCATGCCGCTAAAGACGCTCCCTGGCAATAGCGACAAGTTCAAGGAAATAGTGAAACAGGTCCAGCTCGCCATGCTCGCATACGGTTACTACACCGGTGACATTGATGGACTTCTGGGGCCAACAATGAAAACAGGGCTGCAACGGCTTCAAGGCGATTATGGATTGAAGGTTACGGGAACAATCACGCCTGAAACTCTTGACGCACTTCGTATTTCAGCCAGGTAAAGTGAGTAACGGTAATGGGTTCGTGGCAATTGGCTCGTTTCCTGATAGCAAATGTTATCGCCATACTTTCGCTTGCGACATTCGCACGTGCTGAAATCGCTATTGAACATGTACCACTTGATGATGGACCACCGGCATTGGTCTTGAAAGGCGAGTTCTCTACCAACGACGATCCAAGTGTGTTTGCTCGCGAAGTTGGCGCTACGGGTGCCAAGATCGTCTCGTTCTCAAGTGGAGGGGGCAATATTATCTCCGCGATGGCATACGGTCGAATGATCCGATCCCTTGGTCTGTCGACAATGCAAGCGCGTTCTATGGAATGCTCATCGGCGTGTGCTCTTGCGTTTGTTGGTGGTATCAATCGGCATGCGGAACCAGGTGCAATCGGCGTCCATCAGTCATCGTTTGCTCCTGAACATACACTGGACGGGCAAAGTGCAGTGGCCGCTGTCCAAAGGGTTACAGCGCACATCATTACCTATCTCGTCGAAATGGGCATCGATCCAAGGCTTCTGCAGCTCAGTCTGTCGGTACCGAGCACGGATATGCGCTATCTGACCGCGACTGAGATGCAAGACTTCAAAGTAACAACGAGCGGTGAAGCCACTGCGGCATTGACACCCTCTGCGGTGACAACACCTCAGACCGTCCAGTCGCCGTCAGTTGCGGAGAGCACTCCGCAGAATGACACGAGAGAAGATAGAGCACGCGCTTTTCTGACGAGCTATTACGAAACCTGGTCGCAGTCGAACAGTCAGTCAATGAACTTCGCGGAAAGCGCGTATGCTGACTTTGTTACATTTTACGACAAGGTCCAGGCCAAATCGTTCATTGTTGATGAGAAGCGCAAGTTTGTTGAGCGTTGGCCTGAGCGGGCCTATAGCCCCAAAGCCGACACGGTTAGAGTTATCTGCACGGATAATTGCCAGATCATAGGTGTCGTCGAATGGTTTGCGCGAAGCTTCTCTGGCAAGACCTCGTCCGGAGATGCCGAATTCGCTTTCGGCTGGGATCCACGCACGAATAGGATCGTCTCTGAATCGGGGAAGGTCATAACACTCGACAAAAACGTATTCGAACCCACCCGAATAATCTCGCAGTGGCATACAGAAAACCAATTATGCAGAGGTGGATCGGGAGATTCTCCTGAAACACATAAAGCTTGCGGACGACGAGATAAGCTGGATGCCAAACTCGCGTCTGTTGGCTGGTGTTATGGGCGTCCCGGCGAATACGGATATCAGATGAACTGGCATCAATGCGAAGGACGCCAATCGTCGGCTTCGAATTCTGTTCAAGCCAATGCCACTCGTTTAAGTGCTCCAGATCCCCGCGCATATCCAGTCGAAGCGCGGTTTTCCGGCAAAACGAAGATGCCGGACTTCAAGGGACGCGATAAGGATTTCAATTCGTTTCGAACTCGAATTCGCAATGGGCTCAAAGACGGACCCAATTTTGCGGGGCACTATTCGTTGATTCAGTTTGGCTGTGGGACCGGCTGCTCGGCGGTGATTGTGAGTGATAGTAATACTGGTCGTCCAATGGGGTTTCCACGCGGTGGCGAAGACAACTTGTATTTGTCGCTGATGTTTCGGCGCGATAGTCGCCTCATCGCCGCGCAATGGGCAGATACCGAACGTGACAAGTGTGTGATCGAATTTTTCGATTTCAAGGGACGGGCTTGGAAACCATTAAACCGTTACGACGTTGGGGCCGTCGACGCTTGTTATCGGGAGATAGGTCAAAATCTTCAATAGGTTTGCAGCAAAACACATATGAGCAAGCGAACTGGTGGAACAGTTGCCATTTTATATTAGAAAATCGGTTTCTGCGGGTCCATTTCGTTTCAATTTTTCAAAGGGCGGTGTCGGCGTTTCTGTAGGCGCTAAAGGCCTCCGGATAGGACCAGGTCCGCGCGGTCATTACATTCCTGTCGAAACGCTTTTGAGCATTGGGACTTGGGATAAGACCGTGTGATCCCGCACAGGCAACCAGAGTTGAACTCGATGAGCATGCTACCGTGCGAGCCAAACATCCGTCTGGAGCACAGCTGAACGGCGTGAACTTCGGCTGATTTGAATGAGCGGACCGATATTATTATGCAAATATAAAGCTTGTTTTCTGCGGATTATTTAAGGGGTTAATTACTGCTGCACTCAATACCCCGGTAGCATAAGCTCCAGTATCCAACGCTATTCTGTTGGCGTAAATCTCTGGCCTTTGTGATGCGGTAATCGTATGGCCATGGACAATGATTTTCTCATGCGCTGCGGTATGGTTGAGGAAATCATGCCTTATCCAGCGTGAGATAACTTCATCTTGGTCGGCCAATGGGACACCTGGTTCGATGCCTGCGTGAACGAACGCGTAATTACCGTCGATGATAATAGACTCAGCTTTTCGCATCATTTCCAAATGCTGAGCAAAGCGCCTGCCGAACTCCTCGGCCAAATGCTGGATATTCCAGCAATCTACCAGACCATAAGAGTCCAATGTCTGGTATCCCCCGTGTTTTATCCAGTTGTGCGCCGTTTCCTGACTGTCCTCACTGCAATCCAATACTCTTAAAAAGTATTCCTCGTGATTGCCGAGTATAAGGCGGCTATCGGGCGAGGCAGTGAGCGTGGCATACACCAAATCCATCGCTTTCCTGCTATCAGGACCGCGATCAATAATGTCTCCTAAAAAGATAATGCGATACTCGACAGCCCGCTGTTCAGCATCAGTCTGAATTTGATCCAGCATCCTTTCCAGCAAATCTGCACGCCCGTGCACATCGCCGATGGCGTAAGTAATCCTGCTCGATTCCATTGGCTTTCCTTGGCTCATCGACGCTGTGTTTTCGGCAGTTTTCGCCATTCCCATGGCACAATGAAGTCACCTTGCCAAAGGCCTGAAGAGGCTCGCATAGCAATGTCTTGCACGCGTTCGTATGCTCCCTTGGAATAAACTGGCCAATCCAATGCGAGACCGTTCTCGACCAACCATGCTGCGATGTCTTGGCCTTGGCTTGTTTGGCATGTCGCAACGGTTCGGCCGTACCGATCCCGATCCACTGGGAAACAAGTGACAGGCTGTGCATCCTGAATGAATGCATCCAGTTTTAAGGCCGCTTGCTGTCCGCAACGATATAACTTGCCTTCCGCATTCTTACAGGTCTGCGTGCTTTCTGGGGCGTCAATCCCGCTAAGTCGAATGCGTGCACCATGTATTTCGATTGTGTCACCGTCGATCACCGAGGCTTTTCCAGTGATTTCAGCGGCATGAGCGGCTACAGCGCCTACGCTGAGAAGCGCCGTCAATATCATTCGAACCATACGACTGCTACTTTCTAGTGCACAGTCGCTTGGATTTACTGATTGAGCCGTCCTGACAGAGAAACTTGCCATCGGCGGTACAACGCGCAACGCCGCCCTTCTTCCCAGAGCAGGGTGTGTTGCGTGCATCCGCGAAATTGGAAATCGACAGAGCCGCAATCAGGATCGCGAAGAAAGCTAAATATTTTTGCATTTTGCCCCCACGGAAAAATCGCCTCTTTAAAACAGGTCGGCGCTTAGAAACTTAAACATTTCAGAACTGACGCCCTAAAACCTTGCCAAGTGGTAGCCTTCAAGAACGATCCAGAAACTAAATAATTGATGCGACGTTGAGTGCGCCTGCTTCTTCCGCAATTGGGGCAGAAGCAGGCGCGGAGTTTCTTCGGTCTTAAATTGTCTTGAGTGTGAGAAGCCCATCTCGTTCCTCAAGTTTATTGGCTTTTTTCAAATAGCCAATTCTCGCTTGGATCTGCTCCCTCAATTGACCACTTGTTGATTTGAACCCAAGCGCTCGGGAAATCGCATTGATTGCTTCATCAGGCGTTGCACCGAAACTCGCCTCGACCAATTGTCGAAGTCCCTGATCAATTTCCATTGGAGGAAGCATATCGAGGCGGCGCAAACTGAGCGAGGTAACTTCACTTCGATCACGAAGCTTGATTTCTCCATTTGGCCATAGCAGGAATTCGCCATCGATGTTGATGTGCTTGTTTCGGGCGGCCGCCAATATTGCCACGGTTACGTGGCTGTTGATGCGCTGGCCTGCTCTTTGTAATCCCCACGCGCTTCTGAGCCGAGTGACGAGTTCGTCTTGATGAAGAGGGCCTTCGACCTCCACAATTTGCTTAATGTGTTCAACCAGAATGCCGATAGGCGTTTCATGAAGTTCAACATGGATCGCTGGCGTGATTGACGCTTCCTTATAAAGGGGAGTTGCGTTTTCGATCACATCCTTCGGCAACAGACCGATTTCAGTCACGTCATCACGATCAATGGTGATGATCTCCACATTGACTGCTTTGCGCTTCTTCTCTGTGTCACCTTCGAGTTCAAGTGTATTGACCTTCGCACGTTCTATCGCGGCAATCAGCTTTTCGAGCTCAGCATTTGGGCGTTGAAACCAATCGGTGCTCCATATGCGATGAATATTCCAGCCATGCGCTTCGAGAACAGCTTGTCGCAAACGATCACGGTCGCGAGCAGAACGAGAGTCATGATATGCCGCACCGTCGCATTCAATCCCGAGCAAATACCGCCCAGGAACGGCGTCATCGGCCACCGCAAGATCAATAAAGAACCCCGCGATACCCACTTGCGGATGGACCTGATAGCCGCGCTCGGTCAATGCCGCAGCGACCTGTTCTTCAAAGACGCTGTCCATCTCGCGTTCAGTACGCTTGGAAAGCGATAGCCGTCCGGTTCTTGCAAAATGAAGGAAGAGCTTGAATGCAGCTACGCCTTTGCCTCGTGCGCGCTCCAAATCGATGTCCTCATCGGTTATGGACGCGTAGACTTCACAGCGTTGCTTGGCGCGACTAATCAAAACATTCAAACGTCGTTCACCACCCTCTGCTCCAAGTGGGCCGAACCTCATCCCCATGTACCCTTGGGCATTGCGGGCGTAGGCCACTGAAATGAAGATGACATCACGTTCGTCACCCTGAACGTTTTCGAGGTTCTTGATGAAGAACGGTTCTGTTGGATGCGAATGAAAGAAGGCTTCGGTTTCAGGGTTAAGCCGACGCAGGATTTCAAGTTGATCCTGAATTTCCCTACGCTGCTTGATCGAAAAAGCAGCAACACCCAGTGACTGATTAGGGTTCTCAAGAGCATGCTTGATGATAGCCTTGGCCACGGCCTTGGCTTCAGTTTTGTTAACGCCTTCTTCAAAGGTTCCGCCTGCAACTTGATGGAATCTGAGCCCCATTCCGGCTTCGTGCGTGTACGGACTAGGAACGATAAACAGCTTGTTTTCGTAAAACTCGCTATTTGAAACTGCAATGAGTGACTGGTGACGGCTACGATAATGCCATCTCAACATTTTCTCGGGCAGACCACGCGCAGAAAACAGACCGAGAATGCTCTCGATATCTGAAACCTGTGCGCCTTCAAGTTCGTCGTCGTCCTCCGAGCCGCTTGAAGTCATCTTCGAGAAGAAGCGCGTTGGCGGCAACTGTCTTTCGTCGCCCACAACAACAACCTGCCGCGCTCTGGCAACAGCGCCAATGGCGTCAACAGGTTGGATCTGACTGGCTTCGTCCATTACGAGCAAATCGAAGGTGAGTTGTGCAGGTGGCAGAAACTGTGCAATGGACAGCGGGCTCATCATAAAGACCGGCTTCAGCGCTTGAATTGCTGGAGCCGCCCTCGTCATCAACTGACGAATAGGCATATGACCACGGCGACGCGCCATTTCAGATCTGAGGACACCTACGGGGCCAACACCGCTCTTGCCCGGAATACGTTTATGGTGTGAACGAACGACTTCCAGTCGCGACAGTCCCATCCTGTCCATGTCAAGGCGCGCGAATTCATTTACTAGCCTTCCGTGAACTTCGCCGTCGAAACGAGCTAACTCCGGATCGTGTCTATGTTGATCACGTAGGATGGCTTCGTAAAATGCCATCTCAAAATATGACATTACGCCGTCTGGAGTGACACGACCGTCTTCCAGACGTTCAATAATTAGTTCTGCGCCTGCATCATTTGCGGCATTGGCGCGATTACGGTAGGCGGTCCATTTGGATAGCTGTTCCCGTGAACTCAACCAAACTTGCAACCGCTCCTGCAATTCGGAGCAGGGCACTTCTTCAACCCTGTGGGCTCCGAAAAGTGTTTCCGGATCGGTCTGTAGATAATCAATGATCGCTGAGAATTCGGCGACCCAGGTACCGGCATCGTCAAGCGTCTGTCCCGTTTTTCCGGCCAGGTCTCCCCGGTCAGCTATTGTCGCAGCTAAAGGACGTATGTCTGCATTTTGCTGAACCCAATCGACCAGAAGAGAGAGTGCATCCCAATCGGATCCAATGCCCTCCCAACGTTGCCCAAATGCAGAAGCTAAAAGCGTTCCCTGACCGTCTACCTTCGATTTCAGATCAAGGGCGAGGCCTAACACTTGGAAAATTTTCGAACGTTCGCCTGCTGTCGCCAGATCGCGCTTAAGGAGCGTCTTGGCTTCCTGCTCAGCTTGGCCGAGCTCATCCACCAATCTAAGGACTTGCGATAAATGCGCGTCTTCTGCTCCGGTAGCGCCAGGGAAAAGAATCTGCGTCTTATCAGACAGTTCCAACCACAGAGCATGAGTCAGTCTGCGGGCTTCTTCCAAGATGCCTTGCACTTGTTCGGCGCTAGTACCAACTGCGGCTTTGTTCGAAAGGCGGCTTGCGATCTGCCTCGCCTCAGTGCTGACACCGCGCAGGCTACGCATCCAAAGTACCAGATCTTCAAGCGGCTTCGGGTCTGTCTTCTCACCGCGCCAGTCCGCTCCAAAGGCGGAACGGCCAAGAGCATCTCTGTCTCGTATAGTCGATCTGGCCTGTTTGCCCTTTTGAAGCAAGTCGAGAATACGCAACGTTTCGTCGACGGAAGGCTCACCAACCAATACCGTTTTGAGCAATGATCGGGCAGAACGCCAATCCCCGCTCAGGAATTTGAGCATTCTCTTTCCGTGAACCGCCAAAGCGGTTCTCGCCGCAATGAGATCCACTTCCCAGGCGTGATCGGTAACCTTTCCTGTAAGTTCTGATCGCGCGTTTTGTAGTGTGGCTACGGCTTCAGCAAGATCACCGGCCTGATCGAGCCCTCGTTCCCAAATAGCTGCAACAAACGCGTCCGGACTTGCGTCTGGGGCATTTGCCACGCGTTGGCCGATTACGACCATCCGCTCAATCGAAGCCAGTGAGCCTATATCGTCTACCCCGAGCAATGCTTGCAATGATCGCACCGCTGTCAGCAATCGCGGTAGAAGGGTTCTTAATTGTTCAACGGTCGTAAAAGCTGCATCGGAGAAATTTGCAGGTACTCGCGAGAACTGCGAAACGAGTCCTGCAGGTTCAGATCCCCAAGCTTCCGATCTTAAGATTTCATTAATTCTTTCAGCAACATTCGCTAACTTCTTTCCATCTTGAACTAAGGAAGCGATGTCATTGATCGAACGCGCCCATACATCATTTGAAAGCGCGTCATTCGAAATGGTATCGGGACAGCTAGCGAGTCGGTCTGCAAGCTTCCTGCAGTTCTGATAATCCTGAAGATCGATGACATCCGCACGCTGAAGCGTCGTCGTCGTTTCTTGCATCCTTTCGAGCAATTCCGCGAATGCTGTGCTTGAGTTCTGGATGCGTACGGCTAGTCGTTCAAGATCGAGAGGTGAGATACCCGTTATGCCGACACCACGCCAAGGATGTTGAGAAGGCAGTCCAATGTCGCGAATGCGTTCGGCGAGCTCCATAAGCAAATTCGACACTTCGTCACGATGACCAGGTGTCCACTCTATCGCGTTATGAAGCTCGATATCTGACGGTGCCATTCCCTCCCTACGAAGCCGAGACAGATGGCCGATGACCGTATATGCTGAAAGTCGATATGGTTCATACAGGCGGTGTAGCCTCTTGGGATGATCGTTGAGCCTGTCACGAAGATCGAGCAGGACATTATCTATCGCGCCATCGAAATTTCCTCGTGGCGAACCTAGATCCCAAGTTTTTTGAAGATCGTGCAGAACGGCTTTCTTGTTCGCCTTATTGCTGTGCAACTCAAGGCAGGCTTCGCCGACACCAGCGGCGTCCAGGCGGCGTTTCACAACCTCCAGCGCAGCCATCTTCTCAGCTACGAACAGTACGGTTTTCCCATCAGCAACTGCCGAGGCAATAATATTGGCAATTGTCTGAGATTTCCCTGTTCCGGGAGGCCCCTGAATCACGAGGTTCTTGCCTCGTTTAACCTCATGAATGGCTGCAGACTGAGAACTATCAGCATCGACGATATGGGTCATCTCAGATGGCTGGATGACGGCATCAATGTTAGCCTCGTCAGAAATCAGGTCGTCATCGCGTTCAAATCCATCAGAGACGAGAGATCTAATAAGAGGCGTATCAGTAAACTTGGCGTGAGCTGGCCAAAGAGCAGCATCGAGATCACGGTACATCAGGAATTTGGCGAATGAAAAGAAACCCAGAACGATGTCGTCAGGCTGTACTGACCAACCTGGTTTAACCGCGATACAAGAGGCAATTCTCTGCGCGTAATCTTCAAACGAAAAATCATCTGTTGCCTCGAACTCGGGCATTTTGATCGCATGGACACGATCAAGTAGCGCTTCCAAGGACAGATTGGACGAGAAATCTTCTTGCCGTGCCCGGAGTTTAAAGCGTTCACCGGCGGTTCCGCGTTCCAATATGACCGGCACCAATATCAAAGGAGCATATCGTATGTTCTCTTTATTGTTGGGGTCGATCCATTTCAGCGTTCCGAGGCCAAGAAATAGAATATTGACGCCTTGCTCTTCTTCGAGCGTGCGCGCGTCGAAATAGAGGTCCAACAGACGCTTCTGCAAAGCGTTCGGCGTCATCTTGGTCTGTAGCTTGGTATCTCCATGTCGAACAAGCTTGCCTTGCTCATCGCGCTCGTCATCATCCGGCAGTGCGAGCTCTATAAGCTCCTCACCATCAGCGTCCTCTCCGGTTTTCTCGCGTCCTTTCGCGCCTGCAAGGAAGGTCATTGCCTTCCCTTCAGTCACGAGAATACGAAATACTTCTGCCGCTTTTTCATCGATGATATCGACAGTCTTCGCGCTCTTTGAAAAACGCGGCACGTTCAACAAGCGATTTCGAGCTGAAAGATCTAAAAGCTCTGTTCGAGCTCGTTCGATCTTGTCTTCGACTGATAAACTACCTGAAAAAGCGGAATTATCGACCGAACTGGCCGATTCCGAACGTTGCTGATCCATGATTTAACCCACCCAATTATCAGCAATAAATGGAACAATCGTGAGCAGGAGTCTAGCTGGATTTTCTATTTCCGGTGGAGTGGTGAGCAGATGATCCCGTTGCGGACAACCCAATGCAGCAAAATGTCCAACCCAAGGCTCAGGTGGACAAGTTAAAGTGGCGTTTAGAAGAGCTATTAATGGACTTAATCGATTGGTAGCAGCTGTTTTTGTAGTGGTGAGTGGCGGCAGAATAGAAGGTAGTATGGATATTAGTTATTATGCGTATCTGTACGACTAACTGCTGCTTCGAGTATGAGATCGAATGCAGTTCGCAATCTAGGATGTTTCTCACATGCCACGGTGTGTATGGCTTGGCTCTTTGATAGGGGCACTGTATGCGCCGTCTCTGCCCCATTGATTTTGGGTTTGCGCTTGAAGTATTGAGGTTTCGATCATTCGATGAGTGAGCACATTTGTTGCTCACAAATGAGCTAATTTTTGCTTTCATTCAATCT
>Ga0182737_1002840_pt1 | contig 13529 bp, 9 predicted proteins | sample eDN5th30CBELigOP_FD_128878 | JGI IMG/M metagenome (GOLD analysis project Ga0182737, IMG submission 128878) | Enriched Organic Plus compost microbial communities from Emeryville, California, USA - eDNA 5th pass 30_C BE-Lig OP (version 2) (version 2) ... | reverse complement strand
GGTGTTGAACACGCTGACCAAGTTAGTCGTGCATCCATACTTTCCGCGTTTTGAAGATGAACAGTTGGCGAGGATCGAACCACCCTTCGGTCCCGTCGTTCATCCAAAGACGCGAAACGGGGGGTGGCGCATCGTCATTCGAAAGAGTCTGCGGTCCCTTCGCCCTGCCTGTTGAGGGACCGTAGAAGGCGGTGTGCCACCTCGCTTTTCTGCGCGGCCGCGTGTCGGCCACCTTCTAAACGGCCGTTGGCCCTCTGGCTTTCCCCTCGTGCTACACTTGTGCTGTAGTGCCCGCCTGTCCCAGTTGTAGGGGAAGCTCCGTGAAAACTGCCCTGTTGTTGCCGGTGGTGTTGGCCGTGGCCTGCCTCGCCGGCCCTGCTCCGCTGGCCGCCCGCGATATCTATGTGAACAACGTGACCGGCAGCCCGGAGTACGATGGCGGAGCCGCAACGCCCGACGAGGTATCCGGGCCGGTGCATAGCCTGGAGCACGCCCTGAAGATTGCCCGCAAAGGCGATCGAATCATCATGGCCGATACAGGCGTACCCTATTACGAATCGGTATCGCTGCAGACGGCCGAGCACTGCGGCAGGCCCGGCGTTCCGTTTGTGATCGATGGCGGCGGAGCCATCCTCGACGGTTCGCGGCCCGTACCGCCGGAGTTCTGGCGGCATTACGCCGGCAAGATTTACTACCTGCCGCTGCGGCGGCGCGGCCCTTACCAGATGCTGTTCCTGGCCGGCAAGCCGCTGCCGCGCGTCACGTTCAGCGAGGACGAAGCCACCAAGCTGCCGCCGCTGCACTGGGGCTACTTCAACGGCAACATCTACCTGCGGCTGGAAGACGGCAAGATGCCCGAGGATTACGAACTGGCCGTGGCCTGGCACCCGGTGGGCATCACGCTGTACCACGTGCACGACGTGGTGATTTCCAACCTCACGGTGCAGGGCTTTCAGCTCGACGGCATCAATGCCCACGACAAGGTCGATCAGAGCATCCTGGGCGGCCTGGTCTGCCGCGGCAACGGCCGCAGCGGTATCACCATCGCCGGTGCGTCCCAGGTCATCATCGAAGGCTGCCTGCTGGGCGATAACGGCGCGGCGCAACTGCGGGTGGAAGGCCCCAGCACAGTCGAAGTGCTCGAAACCGATCTGCTCTCTAACACCGCCCCGCCGGTCGAACAGCGAGGCGGTCGTTTGAACATCAAACCGAAATCGACCGCAGAGGGCGACGCTCCCGGCGACGCAACGCCGATGGAGCCCAATGGCAACGAGCCCGCCGGCGACGACAATGCCGCGGACGCAAGCGCCGCCTTCAATTAAAGAAATGCGCGGCAACCGGCGGCGACGGGCGCGTTACTTGCCGGAGAACCGCTTGAGCGCAGCCTGGTCGAGCTCGATGCCCAGCCCCGGCGTGGTGGGAATGGTCAGGTAGCCATCGCTATCCAAGCGGAACGGCTGCGTGATGATGTCTTCGATGTACGGGGCCGGCGTGAGGTATTCCACGTACCGAGCGACCGGCAAGGCCGCCGCCAGGTGCAGGTCGGCCGCCACGCCCACCGCCGTGTTCCAGCCGTGGCTGACGAACTGCACGTTGTGATCGTAGGCGGCCCAGGCGATGCGGCGGGCTTCGGTCAGGCCGCCACACTTGGTCGTATCGGGCTGAATCACGTCCACCGCGTGCCGCTCGATCCAGGGCATGAACGCCTGCCGCCGGGTTAAGACCTCGCAGCCGGCAATCGGCACCGGGCTATGTTCCCGCAGCGCAATGTAGCCTTCGATATCATCCGGCGGGAGCGGCTCTTCAAACCAGCCCACGTTGTAATCGGCCAGCATCTTGGCCGTATTCACCGCCCACTTGAAGCCGTGCGGCCAGAACTGTTCGCTGCCGCCGGCATCGACCAGCAGATCGACGTCGTCGCCCACGGTTTCGCGGGCCGTCCGCACCAGCAGCTCGTCGTAGCGGCGATCGCCGGTACGGCCAAAGGGACGCCAGCCCAACTTGATGGCCCGAAATCCGCGTTCAAGCGTGGCCTGCAAGTTACTGCGAAGCTTGCCCGGCTCGTCAAAGAGCATCGACCCGTACGGTTTGATCCGGTCGCGGTAGCAACCGCCCAGGAGCCGCGAGACCGGCTGGCCGCAGGCTTTGCCGAACACGTCCCACAGGGCGATGTCGATGCCGGAGATGGCATGTTCGACTGAGCCGCCGCGTCCCTGCCAGAAACAAGCCTGCCGCATCTGCTCGGTGACGCGTTCGGGTTCCAGGGCGTTTTGGCCCTGCCACAGCGGGCGCAAGAACTCGACTGCCGCGGCCGACAAGCCATAGCTGGTGAAGATACTGCCGACACCCGTGATGCCTTGGTCGGTGACGACCTCGACCAGCGTATGCAGATCGTCCTCAGGTTCGTGGCCTTCAGGCCAACCGCCGTCAACGGTTCCACCGATCAGGCGATGCAGTCGGATCTCGGCAATTTTCATAATGACCCTGTTTAACGTGGTTGAGCGATCCAGCCTGCTGAGCGAATGCCACGCGAGGGGGACACCACCCTGCCTGAGTCGTGGGCAAGCGGTGCCGCAAACCTTTGCTACCGAGCCATCAGCCGCGGCGAGCGTACCGGTTTCGGGCCGCAGAAATTCGCATTTTCTCCCTAAATTCGGGGCGTTTCTGGCCCCCCATGCGAGCCGCGACCTGGATTGGCATCAGTTCTGCAAAGACGCCCCTCAGCGATTGACGCCCGCCGATTGTAGCAAGCCGACCCACCCGAATCATCGTGGTTGTGAGGAAGCTGTCCATCCGTCCCACGGACGGAGATGGCTAGCGCCTCGTCGGCTCCCGCAAACCCTCTGCCTACGTTCCAACCGCGTCTCCGCACACCGCCGACGTTTCATCTTTGTTCTTCCTGCCGGAGCTAATGAGATGAGGTATCGCTGCATGCGCCATCGGTCTGGTTTTACCCTGGTCGAGCTGTTGGTGGTCATCGCCATCATCGGCATTTTGATCGCGATGTTGCTCCCTGCCATTCAGGCTGCCCGCGAGTCGGCTCGCCGAGCTAACTGCTCCAGCAATCTCCGGCAGCTCGTGACCGCGGTATTGCTGTATTCCGACCGCAATAGCGAACAGATTCCGCCGATGGGCGTGGGCAGCCACCAGTCGAACCATAGCTGGTTGGCGCTGCTGCTGCCGATGATGGAAAACGAAGTGGCCTATCGCCAGCTCACGTTCACCGCCAGTTCGTTGGGCGGCACGAGCGTCACTGTGGGCAAAGACCTGCGTTCCCCGAGTTACTACTGCCCGACCCGCGGCTTCCGCATCAATGGACACGAGACCTATGGCGGCCAGGCCACCGATTACGTGAGTGTCAGCCTGACCGCGACGCAGAGCACCTGGGGTGGCACGTCCGACCTCGCGCGGCTCATCGCCTGGGGCACCAGCAACATGTCTGGCCTCAACGCCCTGATTAATGAAGGCAAGTTGGGCGGGGCCATCAATGCTCCGGCGGCCTATTCGGGGACGAACTTTGCCTCGCGCGTGACCATCGGCGGCGTCACCGATGGCATGACCTACACGGCGCTGATCGGCGAGAAACACCTCAATCCGTCCAAGCTGGGCAAGACCCTGGAAGATGCTCCCTACAGCCTGCTGCACTTCAGCAGCACCAGTAGCGCCGGCGGCGTGCGGATCGCCGCGCTGGGTCTTGCGACCGATCCCAACACGCCGGTCGTCAACAATGCTTCCGGCGATGCTGCCGACACCGGCTACCTGCGGTTTGGCAGCTGGCACCCTGGTATCTGCCAGTTCGCCTTCGGCGACGCACGCGTGGTTCCGGTGAAGAACCACGCCTCGGAAACGGCCCTGCTGTATATGTCTGGCCGGGCCGACGGCATGCCCTACGACCTGCCGTAGCGCACGCCGCAGGCTTTCTTCGAACGAAATTCGCACGCCCCCATGTCTGTGTTCTGTTCTTTTTCTTATGGGAGTGTTGTGCAATGGAGTATCGATCGAACCGTTTTCGGCCTGGCTTCACGCTGGTCGAGTTGCTGGTGGTAATTGCCATCATCGGCATCTTGATCGCCATGCTGTTGCCGGCCATCCAGGCCGCCCGGGAGTCGGCCCGTCGCGCCAACTGCGCCAGCAATCTGCGGCAGTTGGCAACAGGGGTCCAGGTGTATTCCGACCGCAACGGCGAGCAGCTTCCGCCGTTCAGTGCTGGTCCCAGCTACTCGGCTTGGAACCATAGCTGGACCGCGCTGCTGTGGCCGATGATGGAAGCCCAAAACAGTTACAACACGTTGCAACTGTGGGTCGCCGCGAATGCCGAACCCAATCTGACCGTCCACCGCGACTTCCGCTCTGATGGTCTGGTGTGCCCCACGCGGGGCTTCCGGATCATCAGCAGCGGCGACCTGGTCAATGCTCAGGCGATGGACTACGTGGCGGTGAGCACGGTCATCATGCCGGAGGAGTATTACACCTCCAGCGGCCCTGGCGCCATGATCCTGACGCACACCTCAAGCACGTACTTCAAGGCCGACGGGGTCATCATCAATCCGGTCAACTATGTGACCGAGGCGAACATGCCCGTCCGCTCGCGCGTCACCATCGGCGGTGTGACCGACGGCATGACCTACACGGCGCTCATCGGCGAAAAGCATGTCAACCCGACCCGGCTCGGCAGCTCCACATACGACTGGCCGAGCCCGGGCCAGGTGGTCTGGTACATCGGAGGCACGCGCAGCCTGGGTGGTGCCGTGAATGGGCTGGCCCAGCGGCCTGACATGCCCGAGCAAACCACCACCACCTACAGCCTCGTGACCAATCCCGAGGCGGTGAACAACTTCTACTACGGCAGTTGGCACCCAGGCATCACGCAGTTTGTGTTCGGCGATACCCGCGTCGTGCCGGTGAAGAACTACACCAGCGAAGAAACGCTGATTTACATGGGCAAGCGGGCCGACGGCCAGCCTTACAACCTGCCGTAACTGGTGAACTGGTGGCAACGTAACTGCCGCATCCCCAGGCGGCTTTGTGACCCAAGCGACTCCCCGTAGATGAGTTAACAACCTGGGCGCAGGTTCCTCCTCCTGGCCTATCCTTGCGACGCCCAAGCCAGTTGCGGCAACTCGCCACCATGCCGCGACTGGCCTTGGGCGTTTTGATGCGCGCAAGGCGGAGCGCACTTCACACGTGCAAGGTGAGTTGCCGACCGCCCAGCTTCGTGTTATTGCTGCGGCTTGGGCGGTACGCCCAGCGACTTGCCGCCATCGATGGCCACCATGGTGCCGGTCACCATCGAGGCCGCGCTGCTACACAAGTACAGAATCGAGTGCGCCACTTCTTCCGGCGTAATCATGCGCTGGTGCGCGGCGGCCAAGGGGCTGGCGGCAATCATGCCGGCCACCAAGGCATCGGGATCCACCGCCGCGGCAATATCGGCGTTCATCATGCCCGTGTTACCTACCGGGCCAGGGCAAACGGCGTTCACCCGAATACGATCGGGCGTATGGCACAACGCCAGGCTGCGCGTGAACGCCACCATCGCGCCTTTGCTGGTCGAGTACACCGGGTCGTGGGCCCGGGGCAGCAAACCAGCATTACTCGCCACGTTGACGATTGAGCCGCCGCCGGCTTTGCGCATCCAGGGGATGGCATGCTTGCAGGCGAGGAAAGCCCCTTTGAGGTTCGTATCGAGGACCCGGTCCCATTCTTCCTCGGTCACGTCGGGAATCTGCTTCACAAGCCCGATGCCGGCATTGTTCACCAAAATATCGATGCGGCCCCGCTGCTTCGCGGCCGTTTCGATCAGCGCCGCCACGTCGGCTTCGCTGCGGACATCGCACGGAAGCTGCTTGATGCCCCAGGCGGCAAACGCGACTTCGTTCTCTTTCAGCGGGTTGAAGTCGCCAGCGAAGACCACCGCGCCGTGCGCGGCCAGCAGCTTGGCCGTGGCGCGGCCGATGCCGTTGGCACCGCCGGTCACGACGGCAATCGCACCGGGCAAAAGCGGTTCAGCGGAACGACTGGCAGGCGGTTGAACTGGCGTCATGGTCCGGCTCGCGGTAGGTCAGAACAGGCAGTCAGAGCAGGCAAGCTCCCCGAAGCAGCCGCCCATTGTTGGCGCACATGCCACCGCCTTCAAGCTCATCGCGATCGGCGTGCCGGGGCGGAGCGAAATCAATCGCAGCGATGCTTAACACCGCGAAGCAATCACTCGCCCGCACCGCAAGCTCCGCGATCTGCCTGGCAAACCGCCGCCGTGCCCCCCTTGCAATGGAGTCGGCCGTGAGTGTTCCGCGGTTTGCCGGGCGCCTCGCCCGCCGGCCGGGGTGGCCACCTTAGCCGCCCAGGCTGTACTGCCCGCAAATCCGGACCAATCTGTAACTTACGAAGAAGTTTCCACAACCGTGGGATCAATTTGGCTCGTGGGGCGTCTATACTTGTAGTTGATACCTTCGCCCGGGGTGCGCGCTATACGTGGTGCGTCCCCCTCCCGTCTGCCGGCGAAGGAAACCGCGCACGGCTAAACCGAACACACGGCATGCAGGTCGCAAGGAGCATGCCGGCCGCTGCCTTGGCATCCCCACCAGGGCCACGCGGCAAACAGGTCGGTTTTCAGGAGATATCCGTCATGGCGACCGCTCCCGCTCAGCAGCCGCAAGATGTCGCGCCGGGCCGCGGCCAGGCAACGATCGCCTATAGCAGCTACATCGAGCAGCAGCTCGGCCGTACCCGCAAGCAAGTAAAGTGGGTGGAAATCGCCACGCACGTGGTGACGCTGCTGGTGGGCCTGTTGTCGGCGCTGCTGGTGATTGCCGTCATCGATCACTGGATCAAGCCGCTGGGAACGCTGGGTCGGTGGATCTGTCTGCTAGGCATCCTGGCCGGCGGCGGGTACTACGCCACGCGGGTGATCTTGCCGCTGCTGCTGCGGCGGGTCAACGCCGTGTATGCGGCTCTTGCCATCGAACAGAATCTGCCTTCGCTCAAGAACTCGCTGGTCAACCTGCTCTTGCTGCGCAACAGCGATGTCGCGCCGCCGGCGGTGCTCGAAGCCGTCGAAGCCCAGGCCGCCAGCCGGCTGGCCCAGGTCGATACCGAAGTGCACGTCGACCGTTCACGGCTCATCCGCCTGGGCTATGTGCTGATTGGCGTGATGGCCCTGGGAGCGATCTACAAGTTCTTCTCGCCCAAGGACCCGCTGCAAACGTTCCAGCGCGTGTTTTCGCCGTGGGCGGCCATCTCCGCGCCAACGCGCGTGCAGATCGCCCGCGTGACCCCCGGCGATACGCAGATCTTCACCGACCAGCATGTGGAGCTGCAGGCGGTCGTCCACAACCTGCGCGGCGAACCAGTCGAAGTGGTGTATTCGTCGGTCGATGCGCAGCGCCGGATCAACCAGCGACGGATCACGCTGCGCGAGACTTCGCCCGGCGTGTTCGAAACGCTGCTGCCTGGCGGCGTGGATGGGCTGCAAGAGTCGGTGCGCTATTACATCCAGGCTGGCGACGCCCGCAGCCCCGAGTTCCTGGTCACGGTGCGTACGCCGCCGGCGATCACCGTGCGGCAGGTGGAATACAAGTATCCCGAGTACACCGGCCGCGAACGGCCGCCCTCGGAAGGCGGCGACGTGCAGGCATTGGTGGGCACGGTGGTCACGCTGCGGGCTGAAGCCAATCAGGAAATCCGCGAGGCTTGGCTGGACCTCAACTGCGACGGCCGTGCCGACCTGCGGATGCAGTCCCAGGGACGCACCGCGAGCGTGAGCTTTCCGCTGCGGCTGAGCGAGCGCCCCGGCGAACGAAACCGCCCCGAGCACGACAGCTACCAGATCCGCTACGTGAACAGCGAAGGGCACGAGAATCCGCGCCCCATCCGCTACAAGATCAACGTCATTCCCGACGATCCGCCGCAAGTCTCCATCCGTCAGCCGTCGGAAAAGTTGGTCGAGGTCCCCGTCAATGGGCAACTGGCCGTCACGGTCGCGGCCGAAGATCCGGACTTTGCCCTCTCGCGCGTGACCGTGCTGGGCGAGAACGCCAAAGCCAGCGGTCGACTCATCCTCAAACAGAACCTGCTGGAGAAGATCCACCCCGGCAAGTTCGAGGGGCAGTACGCCTTCGTGCCGCAGGAGCACAAGCTGCAAGCCGGCGACGAAGTGCAACTGTGGGCCCTGGCATTTGATAACAAGCAGCCTGAGGCGCAGTCGACCAAGAGCGATCTGCTGCGGATCAAGATCGTCGACCCGGCCGAGCAGCAGGGTGAGCCCCCGACCAAGGGTCAGCCGCAGCAAGGCGATCAACAGAAGCCGGATCAGAACAACAATCAGCAGGCCAACCAGAACCAGCAAGGCAAGCAGGAACCCAACGGACAGAACCAGCAACAGGGTCAGGGGCAAGGCCAGAACCAGCAGGGCGCCAACCCACAAGGTCAGCCGCAAGAGGGCAATCAGCAAGGCCAGACGCAAGGCGGCCAGCCTGCGGGCGACCAGAATCAGAAGAACCAAAACGGCCAGGACCAACAGAACGGCCAACATCAGCAACAGCAACCTGGCCAGCAGCAGCCCGGCGCGAATCAAAAGCAGCCGGGTGAGCCGCAGCAAAACGCCGAAGGTCAGCCGGACCAGAAGGGCGAGGGCGAGAACCAGCCGCAGCAAGGCATGAACGACCCGGCCGCCCAGGGCGACCCGATGAAGCCGGCGGGCGAGCAGCCTGGCAACCCAATGCAAGGCGACAAGCCGCAGCAAGACGGGCAGCAGCCCGAGGATGGCGCTGCGCGCAATGATCAGCAGCAACAGCAGCCAGGCGCCCAGCCAGAGAACCAGCAAGGCTCTGAGAAAGAGGAGCCCGTCGATCCGCAGCGCGATCCCGGCAAGGTGATCCAAGAGCTGCTCAAGCACCGCGAGAACCAGGAGCCTGAGAAAGGCAACCAGTCGCAGGATCAGCAGCAGCAACCGGGGAACCAGAACCAGGGCAACCAGGATCAACAGCCCGGCAACATGGGCGGCCAGCAGCAGGGCGGTCAGCAGAACGCCGCTGACCGTCATCAGCCCGGGGGCGACAACCAGCAGGCGGCCCCACAAGGCGGCGATCCGCAAGCCGGCGGCGGTGGCCAACAAGGCCAAGGCCAGAACAATCCCAACCAGCAGTCGCAATCGCCTTCCAGCGATCAGCCCGGCGAGGGCGACAAGCCCAGCGACCAACGGGGTAACAGTACGCAAAAAGGCGGCGGCCAACAGCAGGGCGGCGGTAAGGAACGTCCGGATGGCAAGGACGACAACACCATGCCCTCGGGCCTGGAAAAGCCCGAGAACGGCGAAAGCGCCAACGGCCAGCGGGCTGGCAAGATGCAGAGCCAGGAAAGCCGCGACACGCCCGATGCCGAGCCCAAGGAAGGCACCGACGCACAAGGCGAGGGCGGCCGCACCAAGCCCAACCAAGAAAAGAACATGAACCCGCCCGAAGGCCAGAAGGACGCCAACGCCAACAACAAGGGCGGTGATGCCAGCCAGGAAAAGGGCGCCGGCGGGGCCGGTAATCCCGAGGGCGGCGACAAGGGCAGCCCCGAGCCGTACGAAAACGCCAAGCCCAAGCGGGGCAAGTCCGACGATCAGGGTCCGCCCCAAACGCCCAACGATGCCAACAACCCGCAATCGCCCAGCAACAGCAAGAACGAATCGGACTCGCAAAGCGATAGCTCGGGCGACCGCTCCGGCGGTGGCAAGGACGGCGGCGGTCAGGCCGCGAACCAGAAAGGCACCGGCGGCGCCGGCCAGAACACGGCCGCCGACGAAGGCGCCTCGCAAGCGCCCGGCTCCGGCCGTGGTGAAGACAGCGCCATGGGCGGCAACAAGACCGAGGCCGATGGCCAAACCGGCCAGGCTGGTGAGCGTGCTGGCGCCGGCTCGCAATCTCGCCAGGGTGAAAGCAGCCAGGGCCAAGGCACCACCGGCCAGAATCCTGGTCAGCAAATGCCCGACGCGAAGGGTCAGCCGCAAAAGAACCAGCAGCAACAGCAGGCTGCCACCGGCAAGCGCGAGCAGCAGGCGAGCCCGAACGAACAAGGCCAGCCCGATGAGGGCGGCGGCATCGGCACCAATCGCAACGGCCAGCCGGGCCCCACGGGTGCCGGCGCGCAGTCGCCTAGCGAGCCGGGCATGGGAGCCAATCCGCCTCACAACAACAGTGAGCCGGGCGGCGAAGATCCCAACCTGCAGTATGCCAACCAGGCGACCGACCTGGCCTTGCGGCACTTGCGCGAAGAACTGGCCAAAGAGAACCCTGACCCGAACCTGCTCAAGCGGATCAACATGAGCAAGGCAGAGGCGCAGGAGTTCCTCCGCCGCATGGAACAAGACCTGAACAAGGCCAAGCAGGCAGGCGTGGAAGGCGAGATCGCCCGCAACCGGCTGCGGAACCTGGGGCTCCGTCCCAGCAGCGGCGGCGGCCAGGACGATGCGCTACGTGGCCTGCGCGAGAGCGCGGTGAGCCGTCCCCCGGCGGCCTATCGCGAGGAGTACCGTTCGTACACCGAGCGTGGCGTGCGTCCCAGCCGTAAGCAGTAGCTGCCGGCAGTCGGCCCACTGCCAGTGTTTCGCGGACTAACCGCGCGACGGCAGCACCAGGTACAGCCGCCGGTCGTCTTCGAGCGTGGCAATGTTATCGTCGATCGCGTGGTCCAGGTCGCGGCAACCTTCGATCGAGCTCCAGCCCAGGGCCACGGAAGCCAAGGCCAAATCGCCCAGGCTCTCCGTCCAGGGCCAGTGACCCGCCCGGGGCACAATCACCAGGCGGTCGGCGTGGTTGCTGCGGCGCACCAGCTCGCGAGGGCTGGTCCGCAACTGTTCGTCCAGTTGCAGCACCACCGTCAGCTTGGCCCCCGTGGGCAGGCAGTTCTCCAACTTTCGCCATTGCTCGCGGAGTTCGCCCTCGGAGCGATAACGGCACACCCCGATCGGGGGTTCTGATTGCGAGGCGCGGCCTGCTTCCACCCGCACGCGGCCGTGGCAGACCCGGATCGCATCGTGCAGGGTCATATCAGTGCTGTCCGCCGGCAGCGAGAGCGACTTGGCAGCCACCATGACACGCTTGATGAACTGAACCAGGGCTCGCATACCATTTCTCCTTGGCACGGGCGGCGGGCTGAACGCCGCGGGGCAATGTCGTTGTTCTGCCGCAATCGTAGGCGGGCCACCTGAAACGATCGTGAACCGTTCCTAAAATCGGCTTCATCTTCGGCGTGGTCGCCCCCATTAGTTCGTATGATGCAGGTAGCGTCAGCCGTCGGCCGGCGGCGCATTCACCTGCGAGGTGCCAAGGTGAGCAACCGCATCCTGATCGTCGAAGATGAACCACGCATTGCCGATTTCCTCGTCCGCGGCCTGACCGAGGAAGGCTACCAGATCGCCCACGCGGCCGATGGGCTTTCCGCCTGGCCGCGTTTGCAGTTCGAGGAATGGGACCTGGTGGTGCTCGACTGGTGGCTGCCGGGCATCGACGGCCTGCAACTGCTCCAGCGTTTCCGGCAGCAAGACACCGCCACGCCGGTGCTGTTCCTCACCGCCCGCGACGGCGTTGCCGAACGCGTGACCGGGCTCGATGCCGGCGCCGACGATTACCTCACCAAGCCGTTCGCGTTCGACGAATTGCTCGCCCGCGTGCGCGCACTCCTGCGCCGACCGGGCCAACGCAGCAGCGTGGTGCTTGAGTTCCTCGACATCAAAGTCGATCTGCAAACGCAGCGTGCCACCCGGGCAGGCCAACCGCTGGACCTCACGGCCAAGGAACTATCGCTGCTGATGTACTTTATGCGGAACCCGCGGAAGGTGCTATCGCGCACGCGGATCTATCAGGCGGTGTGGGACGAGAACTTCGACGGTCTTTCCAATACGCTCGAAGTTCACGTCAAAGAGCTGCGCCGTAAACTGGAGCAGTACGGCCCCCGAGTTATCCAGACACGCCGGGGCCGTGGCTACGTGCTCGAAACACCGGGCGAGGAGGACCAGGGATGAAGCTGGTCAATCGGGTTTCGATGTTCTTCCTGGCCGCGCTGGCCGTCGTGCTGGTGATGTACTCGACCATTTTCTACGTGGTCGTCCGCAACCGGTTGGTGCATCAGTTTGACCAGCACTTGAACGCGTCGCTCCATGCGCTCGTGGCCGCCGTCGAGGTCGAGCCCGAAGAAGTCAAATGGCAGCCGCTGGAACACGATATCGACCTGGGCAATCCGGACGACATCGACGCCGTGCATTGGGTCGTGATCGGCGATCAAAGTCACGTGGTAGAGCAATCGCGTAATGTCAGTCCCGAACTGGTGGCTTACGCCAAAGCACTCGCGGCCGGCACGGCGAGCAGCGAGGGCGAACCGTTTGACAACGCCGGCGGGTGGAAAATGGTGCACCGGCAACTGATCGCACCCGCCCCGGTACGGACCGCCCGCGAGCTCGACGAGTTCGATCAGGTGGTGATCCTGGTCGCCAAGCCGACCGGGCCGCTGAACTTCGAGCTATATCGCTTGCTGTTATTTGTCTGCCTGCTCCCGCTGGGCGTGTGGCTGGTGGCGGCCGCCGTGGGCCGGTGGTTCTGCCGCCGAGCATTGCAACCGGTGCTCGATATGGCCGTCGATGCCCGAGCCATTCAAGGCGCTGATTTTCAAACGCGGCTGCCGGTGGGCGAAACGCGCGACGAATTAGCCGACCTGGCCAGCGCGTTCAACGCGCTCTTGGACCATCGGCAGAAAGCCTACGAACAGCAGCGGCGGTTCACCGGCGACGCAGCCCATGAGCTGCGTACGCCGATCACCGTGCTGCTCGGCCAGATCGAGGTCGCCTTGCGGCGGCCGCGTTCGCCCGAGGAATACGCCGCAACGCTGGAATTGCTGCGAAGCCAGACTCACGAGCTGAAGAGCATCACCGAATCGCTGCTGTTTCTGGCCCGTGCCGAAGGCGATGCCGCCCTGCCCGACCTGGCCTCGATCTCGCTCGCTTCGTGGCTGGCCGACTATACCCACCGCTGGCAACAGCACCCGCGGCAAGCCGACTTGCAACTGCACGTTGATGCGCCAGGCAGTTGCCAGGTGACGGCCTCGCCAGCCCTGCTGGCCCGGCTGCTCGATAACCTGGTGGAAAACGCCTTCAAGTACAGCGAACCGGGCTCGCCGGTTGAACTGATCCTCAGCCGGCACGGCGGCCAAGCGGCGATTGCTGTGGTCGATCATGGGCGCGGGATCTCGCCCGAGGACTTGCAGGCGATCTTCAAACCGTTCTTCCGCGCGCAGCACGTGCGCAGCAGCGGCATTGCCGGCGTTGGCCTGGGGCTGGCCATCGCCGCCCGCATTGCCGAAGCCCTCCGCGGGCGGATCGAATGCAGCAGCCAATTGAACCAAGGCAGCCGGTTTGAGTTATGGCTGCCTCTGACCGATGCCGAGGAAGCGGCCGCGCCGCCCCCGCAACCCGTGGCGCTGGTCGACTCAAGCCGTTGACGACCCCAGCTTGCTGCTGGCCACATCGAGGGCAGCCAACTGGTGGGGCTTCAATT
>Ga0182737_1002838_pt1 | contig 13540 bp, 13 predicted proteins | sample eDN5th30CBELigOP_FD_128878 | JGI IMG/M metagenome (GOLD analysis project Ga0182737, IMG submission 128878) | Enriched Organic Plus compost microbial communities from Emeryville, California, USA - eDNA 5th pass 30_C BE-Lig OP (version 2) (version 2) ... | reverse complement strand
GTATTAGATTCCATCCTTCGTTGAGTCTGGTGCGCCACCTCGTAAAACAGGCAGCCATGGCGATTGTTTGGGCAAACACTCGCATGCACTATGACGCACGGTACTACGCTACGAATCGCGGCCGAGGCCGTTTGTCAGGAAGTTACTTTGATCAGCATACCGGTGAAAATGCCCAAACTAACCCGGCGCCGGTGCGTCGCCGCTGCGATGGTTGTCGTGCTGGCGGCTGGCGCCGTGGGGGCGTACCAAGGCCTGTGGCGCTATCATCTGAAACGCTTCACCGAGGTGGCCGACGGCGCTCTCTACCGCAGCGCTCAGCCTACCAAGTGGGGCATTCGGCACCTGGTCCGTTACCACGGTGTGAAGACCGTGGTTTGCTTGCGGCGTGAGGATGCCAGGCTGAAAACCTGGTTCGATTTCAAGGAGGCTGATGGTCCCCTGGAGTCGGCCTACGTCGAGGATCTGGATGGCCAGTTTCTCCACTGGCAGTTGGGCGGCGAAGCCTACTGGCCCTGGCTGCCGCCGACATTCTTTGAAGCCTACTTCAAGCTGATGGACGATCCGGCCAACCTGCCGGTCGCCGTGCATTGCGTCGGAGGGCGTCACCGGACCGGCACCTTCTCCGCGCTGTACCGGCTGGAATACGATCGCTGGCCGGTCGAGCAGGTGCTCGAGGAGATGTACTCGTACAACTTTGGCGCGCCGGTCGCCGTCCACGAGCACAATCTGCGGACCTATCGCGTGCGGCCCAGGCCTTCGGCCGCCCAGTGGCAGCAACTGGCCGCGGAGTTTGCCGGAGCCGGCCCGGTTGAGGATTACGATGCCCTGGTGCGCCGCATCACTGGCGGCCAGCACCCGCAAGACATTCAAGTGCTCCAGACGTTGCTTGAGCGGGGACAGCCGTTTGCGGTTTGCCTGGCCGAGCGCGTGATCGATGCGGCCTCGCACCCGGTTGTGCCGGCGGCGGTGAAACGTGCCGAGGCCACGCTGGCGGCCGACGATGCTTCGCCGGAAGCCTGGGCATCGGCGGCGGCGCTAGTTGCCGACTGGGGTGAGCCCGAGCAACAGCGTCAGTTGCTCCAGCTGCTGGAGAACGAGCCCCGTGAAGGACAACCTTCGGCGCGCTACCGGGCACTGGTGGTGGGCGTGACCAATCGCTACTCGCCCAACCGCGTGCCCTACCTGGTGCCGCTCCTTACCGATGAGCGCTACCGGCCCGAACCAGAAGCCACGGCCTACCGTTACTGCCATACGGCGGCGGCCCGGCTGGTATCGATCACCAACGAACCGCTGATCCCCGACATGATCATCAGCCCGGCGGAGTGGGATGCCCTGGTGGTGGCCGCGCGGCAGTACGTAGGACAGGCGACCGAACTATGCCAACTGCGGCAGTTCCAGCCGGAGCTGTTCGAGCGTTTCCATCGAGCGATGACCGGGGTAGGCGATAAAGACGACTACCGCGAGTGATCGTGGTGCCGCTGCCGGGCAGGCGGCATTCGCCTGTCCGCTGCGCGGCAGCGGCCGTGATCGGTCGTCGCTAAGCGGTTATTCCTCGTCCTCGACGATTTCTTCGACATCCTCATCGATGTCGACGTCGTCGTCGGTGCCGAATTCTTCATCGAGATCTTCTTCGGCGTCGTCATCATCGTCGCCGAACTTCTCGCGCAGTTCGCGCTCGAACTCTTCGTCGAGCGTTTCTTCAAAATCCTCGTCGAACTCTTCGTCGAAATCCTCGAAGTCGTCTTCGCCCTCTCCCTCAGACGTGGGGCTGTCGACCACGTCGTCGTTGGTATTGCTCCAGGGGGCATCGACCTCGATCGGATCGGAATCGAACGAGTAATCTTCAGACTGCGACGAATCGATGATGTTGCAGGACATCGTGAATGACTCCCATCGAACGACCGGCAAGGCGGGGCGTGGTGACGGTCGGCTGGTATGAATGCTGGTTGTGCTCGGAACGTCCGCCGCTCCAACCCAATTGCCCACGCATCCAGGCGCCCGTGGGTCACCTTCGACGTTAGCAGCGCAGGGCTCAATCATCTGCTGAGTGTGCGGGCGGAAACGAAGCATTGTCAAGGGTGGGACCCACCGGCCGCCGCCTGATCCCCTGGCAATGCTGGGCCGGCGGCAGGCAAACCTGCCGGCGTCGGCCACCCACCTATTATTCCACGCGAAATGGCGCCGGGCATCGTCGCGGCAGGCAAGCTTAGCCCGAAAATTCGGTACTTTCGGGCAATTTGCACCCCAGGCAGCCTTCAGAAGCAGCCGCGCACACGTCCTGCTGGGGAGATTTGCGGCAGTGACAGCCGCTGGGGGCGGGGCGAAGTGACTCGCCTGAGACAGCTTCTTGGGGGACCGTTAGCCGCCCAGGAACCGGCCGAGCGGTTGCAGGCGTTCCAGCCGGTCGCAGGCGATCTTGGCCGCGGCGAGGAACGGCACGGCCAGCAGCGCGCCGCCAATTCCCCAGATCCAACCCCAGAACACCAGGCCGACGATGACCGCCACCGGATTCAGGCTCATCGAGCGACCAAAGATGGACGGCGTGATGAAATTGCCTTCCAGCGTGGTGATCCCCAGGTAGACCAGCGGCACTACGGCCGCCGCGCCCATGGTTTCAAACTCGGCAAGTGCCACGAGGCCCACGATCACCGTCCCGACCAGCGGCCCCAAGAACGGGATGTAGTTGAGGATCGCCGCCATCAATCCCCACAGGGCCGGGTTGGGCACACCCAGCGCCCACATGGCGAGCCCTTCGACCACGCCCAGGCAGGCGTTGATCATGGTGATGGTAAACAGGTAGCTCGAGACGCCACCCTCGATCGCCCGGGCAACTTCCACGGCGTCGCGCTTGCCGCGGAAGGTGGGCACCATCTCTACAATCTTGTTGAGGTAGGTATCGCCCGAGGCGAGCAGAAAGTACAGCAGCACCAGCGTAACAGCCACCGAGGCCAGCACGGCGCCGGTGGAGGTCATCACCACGCTGGCCACGCCGGGCTGCTTTGCCACGACGGGCACCGCGCCGTTGGAGTCATCGCCATCGGTGATGGCGTCGACCTTGGCCGTGGCGGCCTTGATGTTCTGGAGAGAATCCGTAATCGGCCGCAGCTTGGTCTCGATGCGGCTCAAGTGAGTGGGGGCATCCGTGATCCAGGCTCCGGCCGGTTGGACTAACTGGTACAGGCCGAACAGCACCACCGCGATCAGGCTCAGTTCCGCCACCGCCGCGCCCACGAAATAGGGCACGCCTCGCCGTGCCATCCAGCGAACCGGCGGCCGCAACAGCAGGCAGAGCACCATCGCCAGCGAGAACGGAAAGAGGATCTCGCGGGCGAAGTACAACGTGTAGAACAGGCCCAGCACGGCCAGGAAAAACAGCGAATACGAGCGGATATGGACCAGGCCGGGAGTGTCGTCAGCCTCGGCCACCGAGTCCGGAGTCGGTTCGGCGGGCGGCGTGGTAAAAGGTAGCCGCTGCGCCGAATCGCGCAGGTGGGTGAACCACTGGCGGATCGCCCGGCCACGGCGCGAGTGCGGACCGCCCTCCACCTCGGCCAATTGTTCCGCCGAGGGGGCGGCAATTGTCGTGGCGTCGGGTGCGGACCGCGGCTCCGCCGTTTCGGTCTTGTTATGTGAACCGCCCATATGCGGGACCGGCTGATCTCAGCTTGAGGAAGTGATGAACGGACGCGGTTGCCGTTGTGGCCGGCGCGGCGTTACCAGGGCTTGAGTTTCCAGCCCAGTACAAACCCGATGCCCAAGCACCACAGAGCCGTGGTCCCGGGGTTACTGCGGGCGTATTCGGTGAGGTAGTGGACGAAGTCATCCACCGGCTGCATCGCATCGCTTTGCACTTGGATGCCGCGCTGGCCCAGCCCCTGCGGCCGCGTCGAAACCTTGCTTTGCGTACCCATCGTCGATCGTCGTTCGTTGCCTGCTGAACTCACGTGTAGCTCCTTGCAAAATGGGCCAGAAAGGACGTATGCGTTTGTGAGATTTCGGGGTATCCCGGGCGTACAGTCGGCAGTGCCCCCCGGTACGGCCGAGCCGTACGCCCGAAACCCCTCCCTGGTTGCGCCTGCAAAAGGCGCGGTTTGTTCGATCCGCGTGGGGCCTCTACAGCCCCCCGCGCTCATTTCGTCATTGCCCGTTACATGCGGTCGTTGCCGGTGGGCACCATGGTGGGCCGAGCCGGGCGTTTCCAGGCATCGCGGAGCCATTGCAGGTTGCGCGACAGTTCACGGCCCGAGCGGCGATACACCTTGGCGGCCTGGAGCAGCTTGCGGACGCTGAGCCAGCCCACCAGGCCACAGATCAGCAGCACGATGCCGCCGGCGGCCAGGAAGGCCAGAGGGCGAGGCCACTGGAGCACGTCGGAAAACAGCCAGGCCAGCGAGAACGCCAGCACAGTGGTTCCGGCCAGCATCAAGATGCCTGCCGCCACCAGCATGACCGCCCCATAGATGAGCGAGCGGGCACTTTCGCGGCTGTCGATCATGAACAGCTTGGCTTGCAGCTCAAGCAACTCGACGGCGTCGTGCCCCAGGTTGCCGAACGTTCGCTGGGGGCGATCCAGGTTTGCGCCATCGGCGTAGTTCATCCGCGACGTTTGATGAGCCATCCTAGTATCACTCCTACTGTCAGGCCGATGCCGATGGTCACTTTGGGATTGTTTGCCACCGCGTTCTGGACGTTGTCCCACAGCGAGGCAAAGTAGCTGTGCTGCGCCTGCGGCGGCTCTGGAACCGCGCGTGGGGGTTCCCAGTGAGGGGTTTCGAGCCGCGTCATGGGGTATGCCTCCCGGGGTAACTTTGCGACGCCGCGTCGTCGTACACTTCAGGATGTGTGGCGCCGAAGCGGCCATACACGGCATGGCTGGCCATGTTGCCCAGTTGCCGGCCGGCCAGGGCCATCAACCCGCTGAACGCGGTGGCGCTTGCCGAGCGGACCAAGCCGCCCAGCAGGCCAAGGCTTTTGACTTGCGTGGCTTCGACCTTCAGCGGTTGTTGCGAGGCGACCTTGGCCAATGTTTCGGCATCGGCGTAAACGATGCGCGGCCGCTTGGGGACGAGCAGGTAGCCGACCACTGCCGCCCCCGCCAGAATCGCCCAGGGATGCTTGCGGGCGAACGACCGCCAGTCTTTCAGATTCTCTACGCGGGCGCGAATGTCTTGCACGTCCTCGGTCAGTTCCTCGCGGACCTGGGCCATCTGGCGCTGGACTTTCTTCGCCCCATTCGATTTGTGCACGTTGGGCTCCTTGTCGAAGCAGGGGGCAGATCGATGGCCACCGCGGCGCCGCGGCGGCAGCAAGTGCACGCCGCGGCGCCGCTCCAGTGATCACACTCGCCCGCCGGAACTACCGCGAGCGGGCGAGCAATCCAACCACCACTCCTACCAACAAGCCCGCTCCAAAAGCCATCCCCACGGAGCGTGCCGGATGTTGCTGGACCATTTCACCGGCGGCGCTGGCGCCTTGCCGGACCCGTTCCGAAACCCCTTCGTACGTGCGGCCCAGCGATTCGCTGGTTTGCCGGGCGTAGCTGCGCACCTTCTCGCTGGCGGCGGAAATGGCCGAACCACCTTCCTCGGTGAGCCCTTCCAGGAAGCTGATGATCTTTTCGCGGGCCTCGCCGGTCTTGCGCTGGATCTTGCCGACGAGCTGGTCGATGTTGCCATCGAACTGTTGCACGTCGTCGTTCGTGAGTTGGCCCCACTTCTCGCGAATCTTGCCCCGCAGTTCGTTCCAGCTCCCTTCGAGGACTTGCTGGTTAATCATGTCTGAACTCCTTTTTGGTGTGATCAGTGGTTGGCAACCCAGGCTGCCAGGTGGACGCGGCACGCCACATGCGCGCCGAGCAGACCCCCTTCTAAGCAGATTCCGTGCCGAGCTTGAGATTGCATTGGCAATGTCGTAAATGCGGCGTTTTTTACGAGTTGCCGCTAGCTACTCGAGGCGCGACGCGTGATCGGCAGCCCGCCAGTTTGAACCGCAAAATGCCACAGCGGCCGCGCCGGTGAATCCTCAGCGCAGGCGCAAAAAAATACCGGCCCTAAGCGGCTAATCGCCTGGGCCGGTACTTGCTGTGCCCGAAGCGGTTGACTCCGGGACGAAGCGGTAATTATCGCGACCGCGGCGCGGTTGTGGGTTCAGTGTCATCGGGCTGGCCTTGGTCGTCGCGCAACTCATCGACGGCTTCGCGAGTGCGCTGGCCGGTTTCGTCGAGGAACTCCTTGCCCTTCTCGATGACGTTCTCAGTGTCTTGTTTCATCTTCTGCGTTTCGAACTGGACATTGGTGGCGTCGCCGCTGTCGCGGAACGTGATCCACCCCAGCCCGATCATGATCAGTAGGATCACCGCGATGATGATGATGGCTTTCATAACGCAAGCCCTTTCGTATTGCGTGGCGCTTAGGCCCTGCAAGGCGGCTGCGGTGTGGCCGGCATCAGGCGGCTTGGCGGCGTTAACGAGCTTTGGCCATGCCCAGTCCCGCGCCGGCGAGGCTCACGGGCAGGGATCGCCGCGGCCTATCAGGGCCGCAGGGCGAAACACTGCCCATGGCACGCCATCGCATTTCGCCGTGTCATACTGCCCGGGCGCGACCGGTGAAGAGCGAGATCAAAAACAGGATCAGGAACACCACAAACAGGACCTTGGCAATCCAGGCGGCGGTGCCGGCGATGACGCCCCAGCCCAATACGGCCGCAACGATCGCCACGATCAAAAACATCAGAGCCCAAGACAACATGACACATCTCCCGAACAAGAGTTTGTAGTTCGCCAACGTCTCCCTTTGCCGCCTGTTGCATTTACAGCCGTTACAGGGCCGGTTTCGCACACGTCAGGTCAGCGAAACAGGAAGAAGGCAAAGGCCATGCCAGAACGCATCGGCCTTGCGGCGACGCTTTTCATATCGCCGTGCAAACTCTTTTGGAGCCGTGGATTACGGCCTGAAAATGGGCACCAAGAAGGGCATACACCACAGGGCGCTAAAGATCGGCAGACTCCCCAGGCGGTTTATCCGCCATCGGTCATTGGTCGGCCAGCGTGGTCGCCGCTCATGCGAAAGATGCAAATCTGTAACGAGTTTGCGCGCATCGAAGAACGCGGGCTACACGGCGGGCGGAAGGGAACCCAGGCCGGTTCAGTGGCTGCCAGCCCGCCGAGAGGGTCGCGTTACTTGTTCAGCTCGTAGCGGCGGCGCTGCTGAGCCCGCTGCGAAGCCTTCTGCAAGATGCGGCGTTCTTCGGCCGTGAGGCTATCGCTGCCCTGTTCGTGGATCTTGGCCAGGATGTGGTCCACGCGTTCTTCCAGGTCCGGATCGTCGGGGCCTTCGGGATCGTGGATGCGGAGTTGCGGCTGGCGCTTGAGCCGCTTCATGCCTGAGGACAGCCACGAGGTTGGCAGCAAGGTGAACAGGGTCACGCGGAAGTAATAGTAAATCAGGCCGCACACGGCCCCGGCCAGGTGCGCGGCAAACGCCACGTTCTCGGTGTCAAAACCGCCGACTGCCTGGCGGAAGTTGAACATATCGTAGGCCAACCAGGCCGTGGCCATCAGCCAGGCCGGCACCGGCACCACACCCCACAGGTAAATCAGCCGTGTGGGGAAGTGGCACACAAACACCACCACCACGCCGGCGATCGCTCCCGAGGCTCCCACTGCCCAGGAGCTGTAGGTGTGCATCAAGAGGTTCTCGGACAGCACCCAGCACAGGTTGGAAAGAACCAGCGTGGAGAAGTAAAGCTGGATAAACGTCTTGCGGCCATGGATCAGCTCAACATCGCGCCCAAAGAAGTACAGGGCGAGCATGTTGAACAGCAGGTGGAAGAAATCGCCGTGCAGAAAGCCGGCTGTTACGAACTGCCACAGGTACCAGGTCTGAAAGACGTCGGCACGCAGGGCAAAATAGCGTTCAAGCGGCGAAATGCCCTGGCCATGCTGCAACAACAGTTGCAACAGAAAAACGGCCGAGTTCACCAGGATCAGGTTCACAACGACCGAGCGCTGCCCGGTCAGCAGAATGCCGCGGGGTTCGTCGCGGTAGTATTCTCGATCGTAAATGCCCATAGATGGACAGTTGCAGCGCAAAAGGAACAGCCGGCTGTTCCAGCCAGCCGGCCAAAATATTGGTTAAGGGGGCGAACTGCCAAGGGATCGGCCGCGGTGTGGGCGTTGCTACGCCGGATGCGGCGATCGGGGAGACAGCTTTGCTGTCGGCCCGGGTTGACCGCTTCCGCCGCTGCGTACCCCGCAGACAGGGCCGCCAACCGTCTGGGCTATAGCCTGCCTGATCCCGCGGCAAACGGCCGATTTCGCCGACAACCTGCCGTCGCTGCCAACATTGTACACCAGGAGCAATTTGGGGCCTACTCGATTCCCCGCGGCGCCCTACCGGAGGTGTACGATGCTAGCACTGCTAGAATCGCACTACGGCTTGCTAGCTTGATCCTGAGCCGCCTCGGACGCCACTTGCTTATCAATCACGCCGAAGATGCCTTGCAGCGCCTCGATCATGGCCTTTTCGGTCACGTCTTCGTCGGGGCTGTTCCAGTACAGATGGAACGTGTACCAGCGGCCGTTGCGGTGCCGCAGCAGCCAGTTGCCGGCGATCAGCCGATCCTCGGAGCCGCCTTTGAAGCCCACGTAGGGCCACTGCTCGCGGTCGTACTCCAGCTTGGTTTCCACGGCCATCACCGCCCGCAGCAGCGCCGCCGGCTGATCGTCGCCCGTGTTGCGACGCAGCCAATCGAGGGCCCGAGCCATGTCGACTGGCCGGGCAAACCACTCGGCCACGTCATAAGACCGCGTGTCAAAATCCAGCTTTTCATAATCGCGGACGTCGGCAATGCCGTCCAGGAACTTGCGCCGGCCGGCTTCATCGAGCTTGCGGTATTGTTCCTCGCGCTCCGGCACAACCTTGTCGCGGATCATCGCCATCTCGCGCGTGAACAGCAGCGGCCGGTTCCATTCAGGGTGCTGATGGCCCATCACCACCATCTGCCGTTCCACGCGGCGGCGGCCCAACAGGTGCAGCAGATGATCCGTGGCCGTATTGTCGCTGATCGAGATCATCTTCAGCGCCAACGTATTGAGCGTGACAGGCGAACCCATCGGCCAATCAGACATCTCGCTATGCGGCGGACCGATCCAGCGGGGGTCCAGCAGCATGGTGTCGTCCAGCCGGCGGCGATGAGCGTTCACTTCATCAACCAGCGCGCCCAGGATAAACAGCTTGAAGGTCGAACCGACCGCGAACCGTTCCTGCTCATGCCGCCCATACTTCACCACGGGCCCATCGTCCGTGAGCTCGGTCCATAGCATGCCGGAATGGCCCGGCAGCTTGTCGAGGTGCGTTTGGATCTGGGCTTCGACCTGCTCGCGCGTCAAGCGTTCGGCGGGCGCTGCCTCGGCCGCGGCTTGAGGATCACCTGCCAACAAGGCACTAGCGAGCAGTAGAACAACCGTCATCATTGCCCTCCAAGTCGGGTCTGGCGTACGGAGTCATCTTTCGGGGTGGAATTGCCGCTGGCTATGGGCGCGGCGCATACCGCGGCACAGCGCGACGGGCAGCGCCATCGCACTCCAAACATAGGTTCCGGCCGGGCGCAGGCAGCCACGCGAGCAGCCCTTGGACAACACGCCGCTCGCGTCCATCGTAGCAAAAGAATGGATCGTAGGATGTGGCGCGGTTGTTGGTAGCCCCCCTTGCGCCGCGTCGATCAGGACGACGTTCCCCGATCCGCGCTTGAAAGAAAAGCGGCGCCACTACCGCCGGGGGCGACAACCCCCGCATGCTTACAGGAAGTCCAGCAGCGAAAGCCGCGCGACGTGCCCGAGCGTTTGGTACGAGGCTTCCAGAGCGGATTGCCGGGCGATCAGGTTGATGATCGCCTCGACCAGGTCGACTTCCGATTCTTGCGAGAGCGCCGACTTCAGCTCCACTTCCTCGGTATCGAGGCGTGTTTTCAGGATGTCGAGCCCTTGCTGGCGGGCACCAAGGTCGGCCCGCGCGAAGGTGAGCTGCTTGGCCGCGCTGTCGAGCATCGCCACCGAGCGCTCGATCTCCGGAAGGTTGCCTTCGTCCAAGGCTTTATGGAGCCGAACCAGGGCGGAAAAGAGGCCCTCGGATTCTTGCAAGTGGACATCGGTGCCGCGGAGCACTTCCGATTGTCCACCGCTGAAATCCAACGGCCCGGATGCAGCCAGGTTACCGCTGCCGTCGTTGCCTGGTTCGGCGGTGGTATCCAGGTGCGCGACGAATTGCGTGCTCAGCACCGGGTCCGACGCCAACAGGTTCACGGCGTCTTGGGCCGTGAAGCCTGAAGCCAGATCGGCCGAGAAGGTCAACACGTTGCCGACCAGCGCCACCGAGGCAGGCCCGCCGCCGTTGTCCACAATTTGCAGTTGGAAGTCGTTGCCCGACTCGCCCACTTGCACGGCGCTCACCACGAAGGCATCGTTCGCCCCCGGGCCATCGTACGCCACCGAGGCAAACGTGCCCGGCTGCGTGGGGCCGCTTTGCGGTTGTTGGAATCCGAGCAAACCCAGGTCCTGGGCCGCGGTACTGTTATCGGCGAGCACAGTCAGCGTGCCGGAACCGCCCAGGGAGTCTTGCACCAGCTCAATGCCATTGCCGTATTGCGCCAGCCGCGCCACCACGTTGCCCGGCCCGGTGTTGGCGGGATGCCCGTTGATGCGGTCGAGCAACTGCTCGATGGTTTGCACTTCAGAGCTGCCGCCGCTGAGCGTCACGGGCGCGGTGGCAGCCAGGGCACCGCTGCCGTCGTTGCCTGGCTCAACGGTGGTATCCAGTTCCGCCTGCACCACGGCCGCGATTTCGGGCGTGTTCTGGATCAGGTTGATGGCGTCGTTGGCGGTGAACCCGCCCGACAGGTCGGCGCTGATCGTCAGCAGCTTGCCGTTCAGCGTGGCGCTGGCGGGATTGCCGGCGCCGCCATCCACAATCTGGACACTAAGGCGGTTGCCGTCGAAGCCGGGCTCCACGGCGGTAAACCGTAGCGCGTTGTTCACGCCGGTCGGGTTCAGCGTACCAGTGGCCGACACGGCCTCATTGAGATCGATCGTAAATTCGACACCGTCCTTGCGGCGGATCGTGAACTGCCGCGGTTGCTGCAGGTCGCCTTCTTCGCGGGCGACGCCGCGGCCAAAGTTCAGATCTTCCAGCCGTGTCGACTCGGTGAACGACCGCACGCCTAGCTGCGTTGCCGTCTGGCCGCCGTTCTCGCCAATGGCAAAGTCGCCGCCACTCAAACGCGAACGGATATCAATCCCGTTTCGCTCGGCATTGATCTGCGCGAGCAAGCCGGCATCGGAACCATTCAGGATATTGAGCAGGTCTTCAACCGTGCGGGCTGTCGAGAAGCTGATGGTGTGCGTCTGCCCGCCGTTGACGACTTGAATGCCCGAGTGCTGATCGAACTCCACGCCGGTGCCGCCGCTGGTAGTGGCCGAACCGGCCGTGAGAGCGACCGAACCGTGATGCCCTGGAGGCAGCTTGGCGGTGAAATCGGCGCCGGCGGCCGACGCATTGATGGCGTTCACCACCTGGGCCGCCGTGGAAACGCCTTCTTGGATCGACACAGTGATGGTCTTGGCGGCCTGGTCGTACAACACCGTCTCGCTGCCGGCGGTGCCGCCATCGACCAGGTTGATCGTGAAACCGTTGAAAGCGGTGCCGCGCTGGTTGGCTTCCACAAAGAAAGCACTATCAGGGTGGCCTGAGGACAACCTTGCCTGGGCGCGCACGCCCAACAGGTCGGCGACCGGCGTGGTCAGCCGCATGGCCGGGTCCAGATCGCGGCCCACAACCGGCGCGGTGCCTGTGCCAAGCTCGGACAAGATGCCTAGGTCGCGGGCGGTGGTGCCGCCGGCCACTTCGCGGATAGTGAGGTTGCCGCTGCTGAGTTGGACGTTGATCCCTTGAGGCGTGACCCAGGCCGAGACCTGACTGCCTGGCAAATTGGCCGATTCGATCAGTCGGACCACGTCGCCGACGGTTTCTGCCCGGCTGATGTCGATCGTGGCCACGCTGCCGGTACCGTTGCCGATGGCGATACTGCCGGCCGTGATGCCTCGCCCGCCGTTCAGGTCCGACAGCAGTGTGCGTTCGGTCACAATGGGGTTCAGGTCCACCTGGCCGCGCACCTCGGTCGAGATGGCGCCGAAGACTTCATCCCCCGAAGCGTTGGTGGCGAACAGCAGGTCGATATCGGCGTAGCTTTCCAGGTTCAGTGCGTTGCCGTTGTACCGGATCAGCCCATTGACCAGGTCGAATGGCCGCACGTTGGTCGCGGAGCCGGCGAACAAGTACCGCCCGCGGAACTGCTGATTGCCGATATCGACCAATTGGCGGATCGCTTCTTCGACTTGCCGAGCTGCCGTGGCTTTGGCATCGGCCGAGGAACTGCTGCTTACCGCCGACACCGCCAGGCCGCGGACTTCGGACAGCATCGACGCGACCGAAGCCAGCGCCGAATCGCTGGCCGTGAGAAACGATTGATTGGTGTGCAGGTTGGTTTTGACCTGCTCTTTGCGCTCCAGCAGCTTTTGCAGGCTGATCGAACGCATCGCAGCCGGCGCATCTTCACTGGGAACCATGAAGCGCATGCCGGTGCTGAGCTGATTCTGAATGCGAAACAGCGCAGTCTGGTCAAAACGAATCTGGCCGAGCAACCGCGCCGTAATCAGCGGGTCGCTCACCCGAGTCGTCGAGATCGGTGTAATGGACTTCATGGCAGATTCCGCTTACGGCGCACGCGTAGGGCTTGCTTGCGCTCATGTTCGCCGCCGATGCGACCAGAAAGGGCCAGGCACACGTTTCCCTTCCGTCGCTCGTCTGCGGTCGTTTGCCGCGCGATGCTTCATTCGGTTACTTGGTTTTGTGATCGCTGGATTCGCTGGGGCACGGTTCCGTGCCAAGGGAGCTGGTGTTATGACATTTTTGTCCTATCACCTTGTATGGCGTTGAACGTTCTCCCACTCACGATGGATGCACCTGGCATCATATGTTGACCAGGATGTTCAGCAGTTCGTCGAGCGCGGCGATGTAGCGCGAGGCGGCCTGGAACGCCCGCTGATACTGCATCAACCGGATCGTTTCTTCATCGATGCTGACGCCGCTGACCGCCATGTGCCGGCCTTCCAGCGCGGCTTCGTACACGCGGTAGCCTTCGGCCACGCTTTGGGTCACCGACGACGCCTGGGTCACGTCGCCCACCAGCCGGTCGTACAGGTCGCTGATGGTATGGTTGCTGTGCGAGGTCAGCGGCCGGTCGAGGAAGGCGCCGAGTTCCACGGCACCGGCGGTATCGACACCGATCCCGCTGCGGCTGGCGGTGAACTTGGAAGGGTCTTTCAGGATGATGTCGCTGACGTGGATATCGCCGGCCGTGCTGCCGCCGAAAAACGTATTGAGCCCCAGCGCCGCCAGGATGCCGCTGGTATCGTTGGCAAAGGCCAGGTCCTGCTCAATCGATTCACTCGTGATGGTGAGCCGGCCATTGGCAGCCACCGAGGCCG
>Ga0182737_1002837_pt1 | contig 13541 bp, 10 predicted proteins | sample eDN5th30CBELigOP_FD_128878 | JGI IMG/M metagenome (GOLD analysis project Ga0182737, IMG submission 128878) | Enriched Organic Plus compost microbial communities from Emeryville, California, USA - eDNA 5th pass 30_C BE-Lig OP (version 2) (version 2) ... | reverse complement strand
GGCGCCGTAATAGACGCCGCTGTCCGGGTCGCGGTGGATCGCCTGGTAACCGCCGTACGGCCCGTCGGCGAAGATGATGCGGTGGCCCTTGCGCATCAGTGCGCGCACGGTCCCGTAGGGGAAGCCGGTCTCCAGGTTGACCTCGCCGCCATCGGACATCGCCGTGCCCTGCCCGGTCGGCTCGGTCGAGCCCTCGTGCTGGATCCGTGGCGCGTCGCCGGCCTCCTGCAGGTTCATGCCGAAGTCGACCAGGTTCATCACGATCTGCACGTGGCCCTGCGGCTGCATCGCCCCGCCCATCACGCCGAAGCTCGCCCACGGCCTGCCGTCCTTCGTGATGAAGGCCGGGATGATGGTCTGGAAGGGACGCTTGCCCGGCGCGTAGCAGTTCGGATGCCGCGGCTCGGCATTGCAGCCGGCCAGCACGAACATCTCGCCGCGGTCCTGCAGGATGAAGCCCAGCCCGGTCGGCGCCATGCCGCTGCCCATGCCGCGGTAGTTGGACTGGATCAGCGAGACCATCATGCCGTCGGCGTCGGCGGTGGTCAGGTAGATGGTGTCGCCCTCCTCCAGCTGCTTCGGCGTGCCCGGCTGCGCCTCGCGCAGGGCCTTGTCCATCGAGATCAGCTGGCGGCGCTGCGCGGCGTATTCCTTGGACACCAGCTTCGCCACCGGCGCCGGCTGGAACGCCGGGTCGGCGTAGAAGCGCGCGCGGTCCGCGAAGGCCAGCTTCTTGGCCTCGACGAACAGGTGCACGTGCTCGGGCGAGCCGAAGGCGATCTTCGAGAAATCGTAGCCCTCGAGGATGTTGAGCATCTGCAGCGCGGCGATGCCCTGGCTGTTCGGCGGCAGCTCCCACACGTCGTAGCCGCGGTAGTTCGTGGAAACCGGCTCGACCCATTCGCCCTGGTGCCCGGCCAGGTCCTCGTAGGAGAGGAAGCCGCCGTTGGCCTTGAAGTAGGCATCGATGGTGCGGGCGATCGCACCCTTGTAGAACGCGTCGCGACCGCCGTCGGCGATCTTCTGCAGGGTATCGGCCAGGTTCGGGTTCTTCCACAGCTCGCCCTTGCGCGGGGCGCGGCCGTCGATGGTGAACTGCTCCTTGAATCCGGGGAACTGCGACAGCCGCGGCACCGAGCGGTCCCAGTAATAGGCGATCACCTCGTGTACCGGATGGCCTTCGCGGGCGTAGCGGATCGCCGGGGCCAGGTCGTCGGCCATCGGCAGGCGGCCGAAGCGGCCGTGCAGGGCGAACCAGCCGTCGACCGCGCCGGGCACCGACACCGGCAGCGGGCCCAGCGGCGGGATGTCCTTGAGGCCGCGGCGCTGGAACTCTTCCAGGGTCAGCGACTTCGGCGAGCGGCCGGAGCCGTTGTAGCCGTAGAGCTTCCCAGTCTTCGGATCCCACACGATCGCGAACAGGTCGCCGCCGATGCCATTGCCGGTCGGCTCCATCAGGCCGAGCGCGGCATTGGCGGCGATCGCCGCGTCCACCGCCGAGCCGCCCTGCTTCATCACGTCCAGGGCGATCTGCGTGGCGAGCGGATGCGAGGTGGCCGCCATCGCATGCGGCGCGATCACTTCCGAGCGGGTGGCGAACAGTTCGCCGGTGATGCGGTCGGCGGCGCCGGCGGCCAGCGGCAGCAGCGCGGCGCAGAGGACGGAGGTTCGGAGCAGCGAGGATCGAAGCAGGGACATGCCGGTGCACCATTGCGGGATCGGCCGAAGATAGACGATCCCGCCGCGCCGGTCGCGCCTAGTCGATGGCCACGTCCTGCAGCGGCGGCGCCACCGTGAATGCGGTCGCATCGCCGAATTCCGGCCAACCCGCTCGCAGCGCAGCCATCACCGCCGGATCCCGGGTGTGCGCCTGCAGCAGCCAGGCGGCGACCTGTCGGCAGTCCATCGTGGCCGAGACGCGGCACAGCAGCGGTCCCGGCGGAATGGGCCCGGATCGCCACAGTTCGTGCACGCCTCCGGGCGGCGCGGCGTCGTAGACATCGGCCGCCAGCGCGGCCACGTCGGCCCGGCCCTCGGCTACCGCCTGCAGCGCCGCGGCATGCGAGCCGGCGTAGTCGAGCGCGGCGAAGCCGGTGCGCGGATCCAGTCCCAGATCACGGAGCGCCGCCATCGGGACGAAACCGCCGGACGCCGAATCCGCGCCGACCAGCGCCAGGCGCAGGTCGCGCGCCCGTTCCGGCAGTTCCGCGAGCGTGGCGATTCCATCACGTGCCACCAGCACCGCGCGGTAACGGTCGGCCTGCACCGGCGGCACGTCCGGCACCGGCAGCGCGACGATGGCACCCTCGCCCGCCCGCGCCTGCAGGTAGCCGTGCAGGTTGGGCACGGCCACGTCCACCTCGCCGCCGCGCAGCGCTTCCACCAGCGCGGTGGGCGATGGCAGGATCCTGACCTGCACCGCATGGCCGGAGCGGCGCGCGAGGTAATCGGCCAGCGGCTGCACCGCCGCGGCACGGTCGCGCTGCGGATAGGCGTAGGTGGCCACGACCCACGGCGCGTCGCCATTGCCGTCGCCCGGCGCACTTGCCCCGGCCCCGGTCCACGCCAGCGCCAGCGTCAATGCAGCCAGTGCGGCGCCGCCAACGCGGCGCAGGCGATCAGGCGCCATCCAGCATCGCCCGGTCGCGTACCGCGCCCTTGTCGGCGCTGGTCGCCAGCAGCGCGTAGGCCTTCAGCGCGGTGCTGACCTTGCGCGCGCGCGGCTGCGCAGGCTTCCAGCCCCTTGCGTCCTGTTCGGCGCGACGCGCGGCGAGCTCTTCGTCCGGGACCAGCAGGTCGATGGTGCGCGCGGGGATGTCGATGCGGATGCGGTCGCCGTCGCGCACCAGGCCGATCGCGCCACCGGCCGCCGCTTCCGGCGAGGCGTGGCCGATCGACAGGCCCGAGGTACCGCCGGAGAAACGGCCGTCGGTGAGCAGCGCGCACTGCTTGCCCAGCCCCTTCGACTTCAGGTAGCTGGTCGGATACAGCATCTCCTGCATGCCCGGCCCGCCCTTGGGGCCTTCGTAGCGGATCACCACCACCTCGCCCGGCTGCACCTCGTCGCCGAGGATGCCCTTCACCGCCGCGTCCTGGCTCTCGTAGACCCGCGCCGGGCCCTCGAACACCAGGATCGATTCGTCGACGCCGGCGGTCTTCACCACGCAGCCGTCGACGGCGATGTTGCCGTGGAGCACGGCCAGGCCGCCCTCCTTCGAGAACGCGTGGTCGACGTCGCGGATGCAACCCCCGGCGCGGTCGATGTCCAGCGACGGCCAGCGCGTGGCCTGGCTGAAGGCGACCTGGGTCGGGATGCCGGCCGGACCGGCCTTGAAGAAGGTGTGCACCGCTTCGTCGCCGGTGGCGGCCACGTCCCAGCGCGCCAGCGCATCGCCGAGGGTCTTCGAATGCACGGTCGGCACGCGGGTGTCGATCAGCCCGCCGCGCGCCAGTTCGCCGAGGATCGCCATGATCCCGCCGGCGCGGTGCACGTCCTCGATGTGGTACTTCTGCGTGTTCGGCGCGACCTTGCACAGTTGCGGCACGCGCCGCGACAGGCGGTCGATGTCGCGCAGGGTGAACGGCACCTCCGCCTCCTGCGCCGCGGCCAGCAGGTGCAGGATGGTGTTGGTCGAACCGCCCATGGCGATGTCCAGCGCCATCGCGTTCTCGAACGCGGCGAAGCTGGCGATGCCGCGCGGCAGCGCACTCCCGTCGCCGGCGCCGTACCAGCGGTGGCACAGCTCCACCGCGGTCACGCCGGCGCGCTTGAACAGCGCCTCGCGGTCCGCATGCGTGGCCAGCACCGTGCCATTGCCCGGCAGCGACAGGCCCAGCGCCTCGGTCAGGCAGTTCATCGAGTTGGCGGTGAACATGCCCGAGCACGAGCCGCAGGTCGGGCAGGCGCTGCGTTCCACCGCGGCGACCTGTTCGTCCGAGGCCTTCGGGTCGGCGGCCATCACCATCGCGTCGATCAGGTCGAGCTTGTGGTCGGCCAGGCGCGTCTTGCCCGCCTCCATCGGTCCGCCGGAGACGAACACGGTGGGGATGTTGAGCCGCAGCGCGGCCATCAGCATGCCCGGGGTGATCTTGTCGCAGTTGGAGATGCACACCAGCGCGTCGGCGCAGTGCGCATTGACCATGTACTCCACCGCATCGGCGATGAGCTCGCGGCTGGGCAGCGAATACAGCATGCCGTCGTGGCCCATCGCGATGCCGTCGTCGACGGCGATCGTGTTGAACTCCTTGGCGACGCCGCCGACGCGTTCGATCTCGCGCGCCACCAGCTGGCCGAGGTCCTTGAGGTGGACGTGGCCGGGCACGAACTGGGTGAACGAGTTGGCGATGGCGATGATCGGCTTCTGGAAGTCGCCGTCCTGCATGCCGGTGGCGCGCCACAGCGCGCGGGCCCCGGCCATGTTGCGACCGTGGGTGGAGGTCCTGGAGCGGTATTCGGGCATCGGGCGAAGGCTGGATGGGCGGCGCCTGCAGCGCCGCGGGACACGGAAGGAAGGCCGCGGAACGGGACTCCGCATGCACCTCGATTGTGCTGCGTTTCCACGGTTGCAGGTGCAACAGTAGAGCGGCCGGAACGGCCACTTGACAAGCCGCAAAGTCGCGTGCTTCCCTAGGCCCATGCTGCACCGCCACACGCCACCGGCCAACGTCCAGAACGCGAACTCCGCGTCGGTCCTTGTCGTCGTCCTTATTAGCTCGCCAACAGGTGCGGGACGAACCGGCGTGTAAGCAGAAAAGACGCCAGATTCCGAAAACCCCGCACCGAAAGGCGCGGGGTTTTTTGTTTCAGGGCCCGGCGGAAGCTAACAGCAGAAACGAATTGATTGCGGCACATTCCAACCCCTTCACCACACCGCTACCGCACAGGACCACACCCATGACCAGCAGCACCTCTCCCAAGATCGCGATCGTCGGCTACGGCAGCCAGGGCCGCGCGCATGCGCTGAACCTGCGCGACTCCGGCTTCGACGTGACCGTCGGCCTGCGTCCGGGCGGCCCGACCGAAGCGAAGGCGCAGGCCGACGGCTTCGTGGTCAGGTCGCCCGCCGAGGCGGTGAAGGACGCCGACCTGGTCGCGGTACTGACCCCCGACATGGTCCAGAAGAAGCTCTACGCCGAAGTGCTGGAGCCGAACATGAAGCAGGGCGCGGTGCTGCTGTTCGCGCACGGCCTCAACGTCCACTTCGGCATGATCACCCCGCGCGAGGACCTGGACGTGGTCCTGGTCGCGCCGAAGGGCCCGGGCGCGCTGGTCCGCCGCGAGTACGAGATCGGCCGCGGCGTGCCGTGCATCTACGCCGTGTACCAGGACAGGTCCGGCAAGGCCGAGCAGTACGCGCTCGACTACGCCGCCGGCCTGGGCGGCGCCCGCGCCAACGTCATCAGGACCACCTTCAAGGAAGAGACCGAGACCGACCTGTTCGGCGAGCAGGCCGTGCTGTGCGGCGGCGCCTCCTCGCTGGTCCAGGCCGGTTTCGAGACCCTGGTGGAAGCCGGCTACCAGCCGGAGATCGCCTACTACGAGGTCCTGCACGAGCTGAAGCTGATCGTCGACCTGTTCTACGAAGGCGGCATCACCCGCATGCTCGAGTTCATCTCCGAGACCGCGCAGTACGGCGACTTCGTCAGCGGCCCGCGGATCATCGACGCCTCGGTCAAGGCGCGCATGAAGGACGTGCTGAAGGACATCCAGGACGGCACCTTCACCAAGAACTGGGTGGCCGAGTACGAAGCCGGCCTGCCGAACTACAAGCGCTTCCAGCAGGCCGACAAGGACCACCCGATCGAGAAGGTCGGCAAGGAACTGCGTGCGAAGATGGTCTGGCTGCAGGCCGGCGCGGCGCAGCCGGATACCGACGACGCCGACGCGCAGAGGACCGCAGCCGCATGAACGCCACCTCCCCCACAGCGGCGGCCGGGCTGCGCAATGGCGCGGCTTGGGTCGCGCACGCGCTGGAAGCCGAGGGGGTGGATACGATCTTCGGCTATCCGGGCGGCGCGATCATGCCGTTCTACGATGCGCTGGTGGACTCGGGACTGCGCCACATCCTGGTCCGCCATGAACAGGGCGCGGCGCTGGCCGCCAATGGTTATGCCCGTGCCAGCGGCAAGGTCGGCGTGTGCGTGGCCACCTCCGGCCCGGGCGCATCGAACCTGGTGACCGGCATCGCCGACGCGATGCTGGATTCGGTGCCCATGGTCTGCATCACCGGCCAGGTGCCCACCTCCCTGCTGGGCACCGACGCCTTCCAGGAACTGGACGTGTTCGGCATGACCATGCCGATCGTCAAGCACAGCTTCCTGGTGCGGAAGGTCGACGACCTGCCGCAGGTGCTGGCCGAGGCCTTCCGCCTGGCCCGCGAAGGCCGCCCCGGCCCGGTGCTGATCGACCTGCCGAAGGACGTGCAGGTCGGTCCGGCGGCGCACCTGCCGGCGCACGTGCCGGCCGTGGTCGAGCGCGAACCGGCGCCCGCCGACGCTGCCCTGGCCGAGGCCATCGCCGCCATTGCCGGCGCCGAGAAGCCGGTGGTCTACGGCGGCGGCGGCATCGCCCTGGCCGACGCGGTGGACGAGTTCCGCCAGTTCGTCGAGGCCAGCGGCATCCCCACCGTGCTGACCCTGCGCGGCCTCGGCGCGCTGCCGGGCAACCACCCGCAGTTCCTGGGCATGCTGGGCATGCACGGCTCCCGCGCGGCCAACATCGCCGTGCAGGAGTCGGACCTGCTGGTGGTGGTCGGCGCCCGCTTCGACGACCGCGCCACCGGCAAGCTGGCCGAGTTCGCGCCGTTCGCCCGGGTCATCCACCTGGACGCCGACGCCTACGAGATCTCCAAGCTGCGCACCGCCGACATCGCCCTGCCCGGCGACGTCCGCGCCGGGCTGCGTGCGCTGGCCGCCGCCGCGCGCAGCTATTCGACCAACCACGCGCAGAGCGACTGGCGCCAGCGTTGCGCCAAGAACCGCGAACGCCACGCCGCCCGCTACGACGCGCCCGGCCAGGACATCTACGCGCCGGCGCTGCTGAAGCGGGTCAGCGAGCTGGCCCCGGACGCGGTGGTCGCCTGCGACGTCGGCCAGCACCAGATGTGGGTGGCGCAGCACTGCCGCTTCAGCCATCCGCGCAACCACCTGACCTCCGGCGCGCTGGGCACGATGGGCTTCGGCCTGCCGGCGGCGATGGGCGCGCAGTTCGCCTGCCCGGACCGCCCGGTGGTGATGGTCTCCGGCGACGGCAGCTTCATGATGAACGTGCAGGAGCTGGTCACCGTGGCCCGCTGCCAGCTGCCGATCAAGATGATCCTGCTGGACAACAGCTCGCTGGGCATGGTCCGGCAGTGGCAGGAGCTGTTCTTCGACAAGCGCTACAGCGAGATCGACCTGTCCGACAACCCGGACTTCGCCGCCCTGGCGCGGGTGTGCGGCATCCCCGCCACCGCGATCACCCAGCGCGGCGAGGTCGAGGACGCGCTGGCCGCACTGCTGGCCGCGCCGGGCCCCGGCCTGCTGCACGTGAAGATCGATGCGCGCGCCAACGTCTGGCCGCTGGTGCCGCCGAACACGGCCAACAGCCAGATGCTGGAGTCCAACCCCAACGAACAGAAGGCGGAGTCCGCGCATGCGTTACCGGCTTGACCTGGTGCTGAGGCCCGTCGAGGGCGCGCTGGTCCGGGTGATCGGGATGACCGAGCGCCGCGGATTCGCGCCGCGGCACATCAGCGGCGGCGCCGACGCCGGCGACGGCCGCTGGCGCCTGCAGCTGGTCGTCGACGGCAGCCGCCCGGCGGAAACGCTGAAGCGCCAGCTGCAGAAGGTCTACGACTGCGAGTCGGTCGAGATCGCGCCGCTGGAAACCGGCGCGCAGGAGGCGGCGTGATGGGCCGCCTGCTTGGCACCGCCCCCGTCGCCATGGCCGCCCGCGCGGAGGCCGTGGTGCGGAGGTGCCTTCTTCGCCATCTCGCGCGGGACGGCGGCCATGCCTGAGAGCGGCCGCGCCAGCGCCGGTTCGAAGGAGGCGGACGTCGGCGACGTCGGTGTCGTCGACGTGGGCGTCGCCGAGGTGCTGGCTGCGCAGTCGCGGCTGCGCCGCTTCCTGCCGGTGACGCCGATGCACCACGCCGAGCGCTTCGGCGTGATGCTGAAGCTGGAGAACCTGCAGCGCACCGGTTCCTACAAGGTCCGCGGCGCGCTCAACGCGATGCTGGCCGCGCAGGAACGCGGCGACCACCGCCCGGTGATCTGCGCCTCGGCCGGCAACCACGCCCAGGGCGTGGCCTGGGCCGCCTACCGGCTGGGTGTGCAGGCGATCACGGTGATGCCGCACGGCGCGCCGCAGACCAAGATCGCCGGCGTGGCCCACTGGGGCGCGACCGTGCGCCAGCACGGCGACAGCTACGACGAGGCCTACGCCTTCGCCCGCCAGCTGGCCGAACAGAACGACTACCGCTTCCTGTCCGCGTTCGACGACCCGGACGTGATCGCCGGCCAGGGCACGATCGGCATCGAGATCGCGCCCTACGCGCCGGACGTCGTCATCGTCCCGATCGGCGGCGGCGGCCTGGCCTCCGGCGTGGCCCTGGCGCTGAAGTCGCAGGGCGTGCGCGTGGTCGGCGCCCAGGTCGAGGGCGTGGATTCGATGGCCCGCGCGATCCGCGGCGACGTCCGCGAGATCGACCCGGTGCCCTCGCTGGCCGACGGCGTGCGGGTCAAGGTGCCGGGCTTCATCACCCGCCGCCTGTGCGCGCGCCTGCTCGACGACGTGGTCGTCGTGCGCGAGGCCGAGCTGCGCGAGACCCTGGTGCGGCTGGCCCTGGAGGAGAACCTGATCGCCGAGGGCGCCGGCGCCCTGGCCCTGGCCGCCGGCCGCCGCGTCGCCGGCAAGCGCAAGTGCGCGGTCGTCTCCGGCGGCAATATCGACGCGGTCACCCTGGCCGCCCTGCTTTCCGAGGTGCGGCCGCGGCCGCCGCGCAAACCGCGCCGGCGCACCGCCGGGCTCGCCGCCGCCGACCCGGAGGGCACCGCGCTTCCGGGAGGGAAGAACGCGGTGCCCAGGCGACGCCCAGCCGCTAACCTGTTCCACCCCACCACCATTTCAGCCCCGATGGCGCCGCACGCGCCCCGGCCAGTCAGCGAAGAGGAGTTCACCTGGTGAACGCGCAACAGTCCCAAGCCAACCCCCAGGTCTCCCCGGCCCGAATCCGGGTGTTCGATACCACCCTGCGCGATGGCGAGCAGTCCCCCGGCTGCAGCATGACCCCGCCGCAGAAGCTGGTGATGGCCCGCGCCCTGGCCGACCTGGGCGTGGACATCATCGAAACCGGCTTCCCGGCCAGCTCGCAGTCCGACCGCGAGGCCATGGCCCTGATCGCGCGCGAGATCCGCGAGCCGACCCTGGCGGTGCTGTCGCGCTGCCTGCAGTCCGACATCGACATCTCCCTGCGCGCCCTGGAGGCCGCCGCCCGCCCGCGCCTGCACGTGTTCCTGTCGACCAGCCCGCTGCACCGCGAGCACAAGCTGCGCATGAGCCGCCAGCAGGTGCTGGACCGGGTGGTCGAGAGCATCACCTTCGCCAGGGGCCACATCGACGACATCGAGTTCTCCACCGAGGACGGCACCCGCACCGAGGAAGACTTCCTGCACGAGATCGTGGCGGCGGCGATCGCCGCAGGCGCCACCACCATCAACATCCCCGACACCGTCGGCTTCACCACCCCCGAGGAGATCCGCGGCCTGTTCCAGCGCCTGATCTCGCAGGTGCCGGGTGCCGGCAACGTGGTCTTCAGCGCGCACTGCCACAACGACCTGGGCCTGGCCGTGGCCAACACCCTGGCCGCGATCGAGGGCGGCGCCCGCCAGGTCGAGTGCACCATCAACGGCATCGGCGAGCGCGCCGGCAACTGCGCGCTGGAGGAGATCGTGATGGCGCTGAAGGTGCGCAACGCGTTCTTCGAGGCCGATACCGGCGTCGACACCCGCCGCCTGGTCCCGACCTCGCAGCTGCTGCAGCGCCTGATCGGCATGCCGGTCCAGCGCAACAAGGCGGTGGTCGGCAGCAATGCCTTCGCCCACGAATCCGGCATCCACCAGCACGGCATGCTGCGCCACCGCGGCACCTACGAGATCATGCGCCCGCAGGACGTGGGCTGGCCGGACACGCAGATGGTGCTGGGCCGCCACAGCGGCCGCGCCGCGGTCGAGCAGCGCCTGCGTGCGCTGGGCTACTACCTGGAAGAGGCCGAGCTGGAACTGGTCTTCGCCCAGTTCAAGGCGCTGTGCGAACAGCAGCGCGTGGTCACCGACGCCGACCTGCAGGCGCTGATGCAGGACACCCGCGACGGCGAGGGCTACCGCCTGGCCTCGATGACGGTCAGCGACGCCGGCCAGCGCGCCAGCGCCACGGTCGAGCTGTCCGATCCGGAAGGCCAGCGCGTGCGCGAGACCGCCGAGGGCGACGGCCCGGTCGACGCCCTGTTCGCGGCGCTGGCCGCGGCCACCGGCGTGCAGCTGAGCCTGGAGAGCTACCAGGTGCACAGCGTCGGCCTGGGCACCGATGCGCGCGGCGAGGCCAACCTCAGCGTGCGCCACGGCGACACCGAGTACGACGGCACCGGCACCAGCCGCGACATCATCGAGGCCAGCGCACTGGCCTGGCTGGACGTTGCCAACCGCCTGCTGCGGCAACGCCGCGGCGCCGCCAGCGAGCAGTTCGCCACCGCCTGACGCTGGCGCCCGGCCCGGCCCGGCATCCAGCCGGGCCACGCCTGCGCCCATCACATCCATCCACGCGACGCCTCCCGGCGCCGCCTGCAACCGCGGACAACCCGATGCCGATCTCCGAAAGCAATCCCGCCGCCACGCTGACCTTCGATGCCGCCGTGCACCGCGCCCTGGCGCGCCGCGCCGCCGACACGCCGTGGCCGCACAACGGCGCCCCGGCCCCGCATGCCGGCGCCTTCGCGCCGAAGACCGACGCCGCAGTGGCGGACGGCGAGGCCACGCCCGCGGGCGGCTGACGCCGCAAGCCCGGCGACCGCGACCACCCCACGAACGACCTTCCCGCACCTCCAACACGAGAACCCCATGCACGCCAACATCGTCGTCCTGCCTGGTGACGGCATCGGCCCGGAGATCGTCTCGGCCACCCTGCCCGTCCTCGAAGCCGTCGCCCGCCGCCACGGCCACAGCTTCGCCTTCCAGGGACACGACATCGGCGGCGTCGCCATCGACCGCCACGGCGTACCGCTGCCGGAATCCACGCTGGAAGCCGCCAGGGGCGCCGACGCGGTGCTGCTCGGCGCCGTCGGCGGGCCGAAGTGGTCCGATCCCAACGCGAAGGTGCGTCCCGAGCAGGGCCTGCTGGCGATCCGCAAGGCGCTGGGCCTGTTCGCCAACCTGCGCCCGGTGCGCCCGCACCCGGCGGCGCTGGGCGCCTCGCCGATCAAGGCCGGGCTGCTGGAAGGCGTCGACATCGTGATCGTGCGCGAGCTGACCGGCGGCATCTATTTCGGCGACCGCACCCGCAGCGAAACCGATGCCAGCGACGTGTGCCGCTACACCGTCGGGGAGATCGAGCGCGTGGTGCGCCGCGCCGCCGCCCTGGCGCGCAGCCGCCGCGGCCATCTCACCTCGGTGGACAAGGCCAACGTGCTGGAAACCTCGCGGCTGTGGCGCGACGTGGCCAGCCGCATCGTGCGCGAGGAATTCCCGGACGTGACCCTCGAGCACCAGCTGGTCGACTCGATGGCCATGCACCTGCTGTCCAAGCCGCGCGCGTACGACGTGGTGGTCACCGAGAACATGTTCGGCGACATCCTCACCGACGAGGCCTCGATGCTGGCCGGCTCGCTGGGCCTGCTGGCCTCGGCCTCGCTGGGCGACGGCAGGACCGGGATCTATGAGCCGATCCACGGTTCGGCCCCGGACATCGCCGGCAAGGGCATCGCCAATCCCTACGCGACCATCCTCAGCGCGGCGATGCTGCTGCGCCATTCGCTGGGGCTGGAAGCCGAGGCCGCGTCGATCGAGGCCGCAGTGTCGGCGGCGCTGGACGCGAAGGTGTTCACCGCCGACCTCGCCGCGACCGGCCGGGCCGTCGACACGCAGCAGGCCGCGCAGGCGGTGATCGAGCGGCTGGGTTGAGCCGCGCACGCCCGGCTGGCGCCCGCCAGCGGGCGCCATCCAGGAGATGCGCCATGCCAGGCTCAAGGCAGGATTTTCTCGAACGGGTCCAGCGTCGCGACCCCGGCCAGCCGGAGTTCCTGCAGGCGGTGAAGGAGGTCACGGCCAGCCTCTGGCCGTTCCTCGAACGCCATCCCGGGTACGCGCGCGACGGCCTGCTCGAGCGCCTGGTCGAACCGGAGCGCGTGCTGCAGTTCCGGGTCAGCTGGGTCGACGACCGCGGCCAGGTGCAGGTGAACCGCGCCTGGCGCGTGCAGCACAGCTCGGCGATCGGCCCGTACAAGGGCGGCATGCGCTTCCACCCGACGGTGAACCTGTCGATCCTCAAGTTCCTGGCCTTCGAGCAGACCTTCAAGAACGCGCTGACCACGCTGCCGATGGGCGGCGGCAAGGGCGGCTCGGACTTCGATCCCAGGGGCAGGAGCGACGGCGAGGTGATGCGCTTCTGCCAGGCGCTGATGCTGGAGCTGTACCGGCACCTGGGCCCGGACACCGACGTGCCGGCCGGCGACATCGGCGTCGGCGCGCGCGAGGTCGGCTACATGGCCGGCATGATGAAGAAGCTGTCCAACCAGGCCGGCTGCGTGTTCACCGGCAAGGGCCTGGCCTATGGCGGCAGCCTGATGCGCCCGGAGGCCACCGGCTACGGCACGGTGTACTTCGTCGAGCAGATGCTGCACCACGCCGGGCGCCCGACCCGGGGCGCGCGCGTGCTGGTGTCCGGCTCGGGCAACGTCGCCCAGTACGCGGCGGTGAAGGCCACCGACCTGGGCGGCAGGGTCCTGACCTTCAGCGATTCGGACGGGACGCTGTACGCGCGCGACGGCTTCGACATGGAGGCCATCGAGGCGGTGATGGCGCTGAAGAACGAACGCCGCGGGCGCCTGGCCGAGCTCGGCGACGATCCGCGCTTCGACTACCTCCCCGGCCGGCGTCCCTGGCACATACCGGCGGAGATCGCCCTGCCCTGCGCCACCCAGAACGAGCTGGACGGCGACGATGCGCGCACCCTGGTCAAGAACGGCGTGATCTGCGTGGCCGAGGGCGCGAACATGCCCTCGACGCTTGAAGCGGTCGACGTCTTCCTCGAATCCGGCACGCTGTACGCGCCGGGCAAGGCCTCCAACGCCGGCGGCGTGGCCACCTCCGGCCTGGAGATGAGCCAGAACGCGCTGCGCCTGTCCTGGCACCACGCCGAGGTCGACGAACGCCTGCACGCGATCATGAAGGACATACACGGCAACTGCGTGCGCCACGGCCGGCGCAGGGACGGCTCGGTCAACTACGTGGACGGCGCCAACATCAGCGGCTTCGTGAAGGTGGCCGACGCGATGCTGGCGCAGGGCGTG
>Ga0182737_1002831_pt1 | contig 13555 bp, 11 predicted proteins | sample eDN5th30CBELigOP_FD_128878 | JGI IMG/M metagenome (GOLD analysis project Ga0182737, IMG submission 128878) | Enriched Organic Plus compost microbial communities from Emeryville, California, USA - eDNA 5th pass 30_C BE-Lig OP (version 2) (version 2) ... | reverse complement strand
GCCTGTGGCACGGCTAGTCGCAACCTGACGGCATAACCGTTACCGCCGGCACAACCGGCCAAAAAGCTTTCTGGGGGCGGCGAACCACTGCTAGCCCTGCCGCGTACCACGTTTTGTCGAAGTGCCGCGTGCACGGGTACCGCTTTCGTGGGGGCAGGTTGTACGGCCTGCTCGCCGTGGCCTTCGCCCGGACCGAATTAAGATGGGTGAAGCGGCGGTTAACCAGGGTGCATTGCGGCGCCGTTAGGGTATAACGGTAAGATAGATGTAAGGAACCGCCGCGACGGCCGCCGCTCGGCAGCCGTGTGATGCAAGTTCCTTTCAACCCTGGGCTTAACTGCCTTTGGTCCCCGGCCTTGGCGGCGGCAGCCCAGCTTTTCCCAGACCAGGTTCACATCCCTTATTGGCAGCGAGTTAGCGCCCCGATGCCGGCATCTAACCTGATTCTGTTTGCCGAAGTTGCCCCTTGGATTCAGCCCTTGTGGATGATCTGCCTGGGCTTTCTGCTTGCGATGCTCATTGCGTTAGCCGTGTACGGCGTGGCACGGCTGATTTCGCGTCCGTTCGCGGCGACGCTGGAAGAACTGGCCCTCGATGGCCTGCTCCAACCGCTGGTGTACGTGGCCGCTGTTCCGGCCGCGATCGGGCTGTTGAGCCTGCCGTTTGTGAGCTACGGCGACGTGTTCTCGCAGGTCTACCCCTCGGCAGCGACCTACCAATACAACGAAGTCGAAGTCGCCGCTCAGATCACCACCGAACCGAACGGCAACATCCGCATGGAGTTGACGCCGGTCGAGGGCGGCGAAACCAAGGTGATTACCGCCCGCAGCTTCCGTGAACTGCCGGCCATCGACTTTGCGGCGTTCGAGATTTACCGCAATTCGCAGCGGCCGTTCTTCGGGCCCGATCTGTTGCTGGTACTGGGCACCGCCAGCTTCTTGCTGGTGCTGATGCTGCTGACGCTCGGGTTGCGACTGGTGTTCCCCAAGGTGGCCGCCATTGCCCTGGCTGCCATGCGCGAAGGCATCGCCCAGCCGCTGTTCTGGGTGTGCGTGACGGTGGGCAGCTTCCTGCTGCTGTTGTTCATCTGGATCCCGTATCACACCTTCGGCGAAGACATCAAGATGCTGAAGGATACGGGCTTGATGCTGATCATGCTCACCTCGATCGTGCTGGCCGTGTGGAACGCCAGTGTGTCGATCGCCAGCGAAATCGAAGGCCGTACCGCTCTGACGCTGCTCTCCAAGCCGGTGGGCCGGCGGGAGTTCGTGTTCGGCAAGTTCTTCGGCGTGCTGGGCCCGGTGGTAGTGCTGTTCTTTGTGCTGGGCCTGGTCTTCCTGGTGACCGTCTCGTACAAGGTCGTGTACGAAGGCCAGGAGTACGGCAAGCCTGACGTCAGCTACGAGCAATGCACGGCTGAACTCGTACAGATTCTGCCCGGCCTGGCCCTGGCGTTCATGGAAACCGTGGTGCTGGCCGCGATCAGCGTGGCCATTTCGACGCGGCTTCCCATGGCCGCCAACATGCTGATCTGTGCCTCGATCTACGGCCTGGGGCACATTGTGCCGCTGCTGGTGCAATCTTCGGTGGGCATGCTCGAACCGGTGCAGTTCGTGGGGCAGTTGATTGCCACGGTGCTGCCGGTGTTTGAGCACTTCAACATGTACCCGGCCATTGCCGGCGGCCGCGAAGTGCCGCTGGACTATCTGCTGACGGCCGGCGTGTACTGCCTCACCTATACGGGCTTTGCCCTGCTGGGCGCCCTGCTGCTGTTTGAAGACCGCGACCTGGCGTAACGCGAAAAGCCATCGCACCACGGGGTACCCCGTTCGTGGTCCGCACACACAGCGGACCTACGGCGTTTGCTGCCGCGCGAGATGGCATCGCCACAAGGGACGGTCGAGCAGGCGGCCCATCAGCACTGGCGGAGCCAGTAGCGCCCGAAAAAGAGACCATATGACAGTGCCACCCCGCCGAGGGTAGTCTTCGTGGGCATCTGTCAACAGCTTGAGGCCGTGCTGCCGACACAGCTCGATCATTTCGGCTGCGGGTACTTGCTGGCGCGCTTCCAAGACGGCTTCGCTGAGCTTGCGACCAATGCCTGGCACGTCGCGCAGTTGTAAACCGGTGGCGGCAAACACCGCCGTGGGCGATCCCAATGCATCTAACAGAGCCTTGCGAAGCCGCGGCCCCACGCCGGGAAGCAGCGGCAGGCGCAGGCGGTCGAATGGTTCGGAATCGTCGCTGGCCATTGGATGTGCCCCAGGCGGCTTGGCAGGTATCGCGCGATGCTTAAGCAGGGGAACAGCCCGGCGCAAACGAGCGACGGCACGAGGCGACCCGCCAGCCAAGCCGATTTTCGTCCGACGACAATGCTTCGGGTCGCCTGTGGGGGCCGGAAGAGGTTTCGGAATGGCTGGCGTTGATGCGGTGGGTACGGGTTAGTACTACCCGCCCCTTTGCCGGTCTGCCGCGCCCATTAACCTTGTACTAGGGCAGGTCGTAGGGCTGCCCGTCCGCGCGACCGGACATGTAAAACAAGGAATCCGGGTTGGCATGGGTCTTCACAGCCTGAACGCGGGTATCACCGAAGGCGAACTGGCTAATGCCAGGATGCCAACTGCCAAACATATAGTAGGCGGGATCGGTGCTGCCCTCCGCGGCGTCGGTGACCATTGGCGAATCGGGGCGCTGGGCCAACCCGAGGCCGGCGATCTTGATGCCTGCTGCGCCATCCCGACCGGTGACATGACCTGGATTGCGGGGGGCATCTTCCCGTTCCTGGCTAATCATCGTGGGATTAAGGTGCTTTTCGCCGAGGATCGCCGTGTAGCTCATGCCGTCGATGACTCCACCGACGGTGACGCGAGAGCGATAGCCAGACGCGGTGACTTCCGCGGATGGAGCAATTGGTCCATTCATAGCACCACTGCTTACGAGCAGTTTGGAATTTGTGTCGTCGTACTGGGCATTACCGGTACCGGCGGAATACATATGCTGCAGTCGGAACACCAAGGTTGAGTCGAGGGTTTTCGCCGTGACTCCGACAAATACATAGTCGACCGCCTGGCCACCATGCGTAGCATGATTGTTGACTCGATATCCGCGCGTGGGGCAATTGTAAATTTCGGAATTCGTCTTCCTGGTAACTTGCACATTCGGAGTTCCGCTCAGCGGACTTTGGGATAGGTCGATGAGCCGGAAAGCAGCTTCGTTTTCCATGAAGGGCCACAATAAAACCATCCAGCTGGTAGGCGTGACGGTCGTCTTGGCTATCGTTGCGCCTAAAGGCGGAAGCTGTTCGCTTTTGCGATCTGCATGCAACATGATCGCCGTGGCGTACTGTTTGAGATTGTTAGAACACGCGGCCCTGCGCGATGATTCACGAGCCGCCTGAATAGCCGGCAACAGCATGGCAATGATGATGCCGATGATGGCAATAACCACCAACAACTCGACAAGGGTAAAACCGACTCGACAGCGAGACACGTTCCGCATGGCTGTGCCCAAATGAAAGAAGGAAGCAAGACCCGAGGAATGTTGGGTTTATACGGGTAGGAATGGGGGGTGGGCGTCCATTCGACAGTACCGGCATCCCTCCCGATCGTCAAGCAAAATCGGCGGGGTGGCACAGGTAAGCATGCGGCCGGGTGGCACTGGCTTCGCCGGCTCTGCCAGTGTGGAGGGACGTTGAGGCGCTGCACGCCATGCGCCGCAATGGCTGGCGCCTAAAGCCGTTCTTTCAGCCAGAGGCGTGGGGCGTAGAACGGTACCCAGACGGTGAAACCGCCGATCGCAAGCGGGTAAGGCATTTTCACGAGCCACGGCAGCAATTTGCCAGCCTGCCGCACGTGATGGCGCCGCCACAGAGGACGGTCGAGCAGGCGGCCCAACTGCACTGGCAGAGCCTGAGGCGGCGCACGCCATGCGCCGCAATGGCTGGTGCCTAAAGCCGTTCTTTCAGCCAGAGGCGTAGGGCGTAGAACGGTACTCAGACGGTGAAACCGCCGATCGCAAGCGGGTGAGGCATTTTCACGAGCCACGGCAGCAGTTTGCCAGCCTGCCGCACGTGATGGCGCCGCCACGGGGGACGGTAAAGCAGCGGCCCACCTACACTGGCAAAGCCAGTGGCACCCAAAGAATGGCAGTCACAAATGGGCAGTTCGTGGTCCGTGCAGCGGACCCTACTTGCCGGCCTTTTCGATGGCCCGCTGGACGGCGGCGCCCATGTCGGCCGGGCTTTCGGCCACGACCACACCAGCGGCTTCCAGGGCGGCGACCTTCTCGGCCGCGGTGCCACTGCCGCCGGAGATGATCGCACCGGCGTGGCCCATCCGCTTGCCCGGAGGCGCCGTCTTGCCGGCGATGAACGCGGCAACCGGCTTGGTGATGTGCTTCTTGATGTGCTCGGCAGCCAGGATCTCGGCGTTACCGCCGATCTCGCCGATCATCAGAATGGCTTCGGTGCCGGGATCGGCCTGGAACATGTCCAGCAGTTCGATGAACGTGGTGCCGATGATCGGGTCGCCACCGATGCCCACGGCCGTCGACTGGCCCAGGCCCACATTGCCCAACTGCCAGGCAGCTTCGTAGGTGAGCGTGCCGCTCTTGCTGATCAGGCCCACGGTGCCGGGCGTGTGAATGTAGCCAGGCATGATGCCGATCTTGGCCACGCCGGGGGTGATCACGCCCGGGCAGTTGGGGCCAATCAGCCGGGTGGGCTTGCCTTCCAGGTACTTCTTCACGCGGACCATGTCGAGGACGGGCACGCCTTCGGTGATGGCGACCACCAGTTCCAGCCCGGCATCGACGGCTTCAATGATCGCGGCGGCACAGAATGGAGGCGGAACGAACACCATCGAGGTGTTGGCGCCGGTGGCCTCGACAGCTTCGCGCACCGAGTTGAACACCGGGAAACCGTCGACCTCGGTCCCTCCCTTGCCCGGCGTCACGCCGCCGACCAGCACGTCTTTCCCTGGCTGGCATTCGGCCGCGTACGCGCGGCACTGTTGGCTGTGGAACAGCCCTGCGCGGCCCGTGATGCCCTGGGTGATGAACTTCGTATTGGGGGAAACAAGAATGCTCATGGGCCTGAACTAACGGGAGTGAGGGACGTTGTCTTGTCTGGGGGCGGTAGGTGCGGTGACTGCCTGGCTGCGACTAGGCGCTGAGCGTGGCGACCACCTTTTGAGCGGCGTCGGTCAGGTTCGAGGCGGCAATGATGTCGCGGCCGCTTTCGGCCAGCATCTTGCGAGCCAGCTCGACATTGGTGCCTTCCAGGCGAACGACCAGCGGCACGTGGAAGCCGACCTTGTCGTAGGCTTCCAGGAGAGCCGTAACAATGGTGTCGCACTTCATGATGCCGCCGAAGATGTTCACCAGCACGGCCTTCACGTTGGGATCGGCCAGGATGATGCGGAAGGCTTCGGTCACCTGCTCCACGTTGGCGCCGCCACCTACGTCCAGGAAGTTGGCCGGTTCGCCGCCGTGCAGCTTGATCAGGTCCATGGTGCTCATGGCCAGGCCGGCACCGTTGACCAGGCAGCCGATGTTGCCGTCGAGCTTCACATAGCTCAGGCCGGCTTCCTGGGCCCGAACTTCGGTGGGCTCTTCCTCGTTCAGGTCGCGGAGCTCCAGGAAGTCCTTGTGCCGGAACAGGGCGTTATCGTCGAAGGTCACCTTGGCATCGAGGGCCAGCAACTTGCCATCGCCGGTGACCACCAGCGGGTTGATTTCCGCCATGCTGCAATCGTTCTTCACGAAGAACTCGCACAGCTTGGGGAAGAAGGTCTTCGCCGATTCGACAGCGGCGCCCGTAATGCCCACGGCCTCGGCGATCTTCACCGCCTGAGCTTCGCTCAGACCCTGCTGGGGATCGAAGTGCTCGTTGTGGATCTTCTCGGGATGCTCGGCGGCGACTTCTTCGATCTCCATGCCGCCTTCCGACGAGGCGATCACCACCGGCAGGCCGGATTCGCGATCGACCACGATGCCTAGGTACAGTTCCTTGGCGATGTCCAAGCCCTGCTCGACAAACAGTACGTTGACCTGCTTGCCTTCCTCGCCGGTCTGCTTGGTGACCAGGGTGCTGCCCAGCATGCGGGCCGCGTTTTCCTTGGCCTGCTCGGCCGACTTCACCAGCACCACGCCGGGCTGCTCGGGGTGTTCCTTGAAGCGGCCCTTGCCGCGGCCGCCGGCGTGGATCTGCGATTTGACCACCGCCACGGGCGTGCCGAGCTCGGTAAAGGCGGCGGCCGCTTCATCCGGCGTGCGGACGACAATGCCGCGCGGGACCGGCACGCCCGATGCGCGGAACAACTCTTTGGCTTGATACTCGTGAATCTTCATGGCCGCTTGCCTGGGAGCTTGGTCAAAGTAAGGAAACGCCCGCCTCGCCCATAAGGACTACCGGCAAAAAGGCGGATTATAAAAATCGGCTTCTTGGATGGTCAATTCGGTGGCGGGGACGTTGGCTGCTTGAGGACAGTTTGTCCCCTGCCCTGCCCCCGCGATTGGAATGGCTACTTACCCGCCACAAAGCGGTTGCGGAGCAGGCCCACCTTCTCGATTTCGACTTCGCACACTTCGCCGCCCTTGAGCAGCACCGGCGGCTTGCGGGCGAAGCCCACTCCCGGAGGCGTGCCGGTGAAGATCACATCGCCCGGCGTCAGCGTGCACACCTTGGAGATGTACGACACCAGTTCCGCGATGCCGAAGATGAGCTGATTGGTGCTTGAGTCTTGCAGGGTTTCGCCGTTGAGCCGCAGGGTGATCCGCAGGTTACCGGGATCGCCCACCTCGTCGGCGGTGACCAGGTACGGGCCAAACGGCGCGAAGCCGTCGAACGACTTGCCCAGCAGCCACTGCTTGCCCGGCTTGTTCAACTGCCAGTCGCGAGCCGAGACGTCGTTGCCGCAGGTGTAACCGGCGACATGGTTGAGGGCTTCGCTCTCGGGGATGTTCTTCCCGCCCACGCCGATCACGGCGACCAGTTCAGCCTCGTAGTCCACGGCTTCGGAAATGGCCGGCACCACCACTTCGTCTTCGTGGGCGGCCACGGTCGTCTGGAACTTGTTGAACACCACCGGCTCGGGCGGCGGTTCCATGCCGCTTTCTTTAGCATGGTCGGCGTAGTTGAGTCCGATGCAGATGACCTTTTGCGGCTTGGGAACCGGGGCCAGCAGGCGGACGTCGCCCAGCGGTTGGCCTTTTTCCAGAGCCGCGGCGGCCGCCTTGAGGCCAGCGGGGCCTTGGCCCAGCAGAGTGCGGATACACGAGGGCACCTGCGGGTCGGCCTGGTTGAGGTCAATCAATTGGCCGTCGCGCACGCCTGCTACGCGCGGACCAGTTTCGCTGAGATACGTCGCCAGTTTCATGCAGGTTCCCTGTAGGTAAGATCGTGTACCGCTGCCTTTGGGCCGTTGGCAAAGAACCCAAAGCGGTACGATAGCCCAAGCGGCTTTAAGTGACAACCACCGCAAAGAGCCCAAAAAAGCAACTCGCCGCGGCGGTTGCATAAGCCGCGCGGCGAGTTGAGGTTTGAACGGTGTTGGAGGACGCCTCGGGTGGGGCGAATCAGCCCTTGCGAGCCAGCCGCAACTGGGCCCGGTTCTGGGCCACCAGGCGATCGCGGATTTCCATCAACTCGGGCGAGTTGGCGGGCCGCTGCCGGTTGGCTTCCAACTGGCTGTTGATCGTTTGGGCGTCGAGCTTCTCCGCGGGAATCGCCCGCTCGGTCAGCACCGAAACCACGTTGCCCACCACTTCGGCGAAGCCGCCATCGACGTAGTAACGACGGGTCTGCGAGCCCTGGCGGATCCGCAGTTCGCCGTAGCCCAGGCGGCCCACCAGCGGGCTGTGGTTGTAGGCCACGCCCAGTTCGCCGTCGAACAGCGGCAGCGCCACGAAGTCGGCCGACTCGTCCAAGACGGTCGTTTCCGGGGTGACGACCACGCAGCGCAGCGCTCCAGCGGGCGCGGAGTGCGAATGTTGTTCAGCCATGGATTATGCTCGCCTTACTTCTGCTGAGCCATGCGCTTGGCTTGTTCTTCGGCGTCCTCGATCGCGCCCACGTACATGAACGCTTCTTCCGGCAGGTGATCCCACTTGCCGGCGCACAGCTCTTCAAAGCTGCGGATCGTGTCTTCCAGCGGCGTGATGTTACCCGGCTTGCCGGTGAACACTTCGGCCACGAGGAACGGCTGTGAGAGGAACCGCTCGATGCGGCGGGCACGATGCACCACCAGCTTGTCTTCTTCGCTCAATTCGTCGACGCCCAAGATGGCGATGATGTCCTGCAATTCGCGGTAACGCTGCAGAATCTGCTGCACCTGGCGGGCCACGTTGTAGTGCCGCTCGCCCACGTAGGCCGGGTCCAAGATGCGGCTGGACGAGGCCAGCGGATCGATGGCCGGGTAAATACCCTTTTCCGAAATCGAGCGTTCCAGGTAGATGAACGCGTCGAGGTTACCGAAGGCCGTCGCCGGGGCGGGGTCGGTCGGGTCGTCGGCCGGCACGTACACGGCCTGCACCGACGTAATAGCACCCTTGTTGGTCGAAGCGATCCGCTCCTGCAAGGCGCCCATTTCCGTGGCCAACGTGGGCTGGTAACCCACGGCCGAAGGCATGCGGCCCAACAGGGCCGACACCTCGGAGCCCGCCTGCGAGAACCGGAAGATGTTGTCGATGAACAGCAGCGTGTCCTTACCGGTGGTGTCGCGGAAGTACTCGGCCATGGTCAGGGCCGAGAGAGCCACGCGGAGGCGGGCTCCCGGCGGCTCGTTCATCTGGCCGAACACCATGCAGGTCTGCTCGAGCACCGAGCGATCGGTGTTACCGATCTTGGTTTCCTGCATTTCCAGCCAGAGGTCGGTGCCTTCGCGGGTCCGCTCACCCACGCCCGCGAACACCGAGTAACCACCGTGGGCACTCGCGATACGGGCAATCAACTCAGTGAGGATCACCGTCTTGCCCAGACCGGCACCACCGAACAGACCCGCCTTACCACCGCGGACGAACGGCGTGAGCAGGTCGATCACCTTGATACCTGTTTCGAACAGTTCGGTGTTGGTCGACAGTTCGGCCACAGCCGGGGCATCGCGGTGAATGGGCCAATACTCCTTGGCGTTCACCGGGCCGCGGTTGTCGATCGGATCGCCCACCAGGTTGAATACGCGGCCCAGCGTGGCTTCGCCGACGGGCACCTTAATCGGTCCGCCGGTATCGACGCACTCCTGGCCACGGACCAGGCCGTCAGTGCCGCCCAGGGCCACCACACGCACGCGGCCGCCGCCCAGGTGCTGCTGCACTTCGCCGGTCAGGTTGACTTCGACGCCCTTGTTGTTGCCGCGAACCTTGACGGCGTTGTAGATGGCGGGCAGGCGGTCTTCGGGGAATTCAACGTCGAACGTCGAGCCGATCACCTGCGTGATGTGGCCAACGTTCTGCTGCGTTTGGGTTGCGGTCGCCATCGTTATCCAACCTCAGTGGCTAGTTAGTCGAATATGTTCGGGCAAATGCGTCGTGGTTTAGGGATCGGCTGGCCAGGCCAGCCTTTGCTGCTACGACTTGAGCGCTTCCACACCGCCCAGCACGTCGAGCAGTTCGGAGGTAATGCGGCCCTGGCGGGCACGGTTGTATTCCATCGACAGGCTCTTGATCAGGCCGTCGGCGTTTTCCGTGGCAGCTTTCATGGCCACGCGGCGGGCGATCTGTTCGCTCACGGCCGCATCGAGGAAGCACTTGAACAACCGTACCTTGAAGCTGGTGGGCACCACCTCTTCCAGGATGCTTTCGGCCGAAGGCAGGAAGTCGTACTGGAGCGTGCCGTGCCCGCCCTGCGATTCGGCTTCGCCTTCTTCCAAGCCTTCCAGCGAGCCCAGCGGCAGCAGCGTTTCGATCACGGGCACCTGGCGGCTGGGGCTGAGGAACTTGGTGTAGGCCACTTCGAGCCGATCCAGTTCGCCAGTGGCGTAGGCATCGAGGTAACGCGTCGCCAGCTGGTCGATCTCGTCGAACAGCGGCTTGTCCTCAAAGTGCAGGTAGGTGTGTGTGGCGGTGACGCCGCGCTGCTTGAGGCCGGCGATGCCCCGCTTGCCGGAGATTTCCACGTCGAGCGAGGGCACTTCGCTGCGCAGCTCCTGGATCCGGTTCCAGGCGGTGCGGATCACGTTGCCGTTGTAGCCGCCGCAGAAACCCCGGTTGCTGGACAGCACCAGCAAGGTGGCCTTCTTGGTTTCCTCCCGCGGCTCAAGCAGCGGATGGCTGACTTCCAAACCGGCCTGAGCCAACTGGGCCACCAGCGCCGTGATGCGATCGGTGTAGGCCTTGGCCGCAGCCGCCCGATCCATGGCTTTCTTGAACCGGGCAGTGGCGATGAGCTCCATCGTCCGCGTGATCTTGCGGATGTTGCGGATACTCTTGCGCCGCCGATCGAGTGCTCTGGGATTGACCATGATGGGCCGCGAAACTCAAGAAACGCGAAGCAAAAACCAACACGTACGGTCCGCCTGACGGACTCAATCTTTCGTAGGGTCCGCCAGGCGGACCAAACCCAAACCGGGCCTTCGAGTAGGGGCCGCTATGCGGACCAACATTCAAAAAGGCTCTGCGGCGCGCCCGGCTTATTCAACCGGGTCGCGCCTTGTACCTTGGCCGCCCGACCGGCTCAGCGAGCGGCACCGGCGGTCGCCGGAGCAGCCGACTTGTGCTTGGATGCCCACTGCTGCTGGAACTCCTGGATGCAGGCTTCCACAGCCGGGGCGCGATCGGTCGCCTTGTCGATCTCGATGTCCTTGGTGTCAACGATCTTGTTGCGGACTTCCGACTTCTGCTCCCGCATGAACGCGAGGAATTCCTTCTCCCACTCGCGGACCAACGGCAGCGGGATCTTGTCGAGGTGACCGCGGGTACCGGCGTAGATGCTCAGCACCTGGTCGATCACGTCCATCGGCGAGTACTGCGATTGCTTGAGCAGTTCCACCATGCGGTAACCGCGATCCAGACGCGACTGAGTCGCGGCGTCCAGTTCGGTACCCATCTTGGCGAACGCTTCCAGTTCGCGGAACGCGGCCAACTGCAGACGCAGACCGCCGGCCACCTTCTTCATGGCCTTGATCTGAGCCGCACCACCCACGCGCGACACCGAGATACCCACGTTCATGGCCGGGCGAATACCGGCGAAGAACAAGTCCGGCTGCAGGTAGATCTGGCCGTCGGTGATGGAGATCACGTTGGTCGGAATGTAGGCCGACACTTCGCCTTCGAGCGTTTCGATGATCGGCAGCGAGGTCAGCGAGCCACCGCCCAGCGCGTCGCTGAGCTTGGCCGCCCGCTCCAGCAGACGGCTGTGGCAGTAGAACACGTCACCGGGGTACGCCTCGCGACCAGGCGGACGCCGCATCAGCAGCGAGAGCTGGCGATACGCGGCGGCTTGCTTGGAGAGATCGTCGTACACGCATAGCGTGTGTTCACCGCGGTAGGTGAAGTATTCGGCCATCGCAGTACCGGCGTAGGGCGCCACGTACTGCAAGGGAGCCGGGGCACTGGCGCCGGCCACGATCACCGTGGTGTAATCCATGGCGCCGTAGCGGCGGAGCACGTCGATCGTGGCGGCCACGCCAGCGTCCTTCTGGCCTACCGCCACGTAGAAGCACTTCACGCCGGTGTGCTTCTGGTTGAGGATCGCGTCGATGGCGACGGTGCTCTTGCCCGTCTTGCGGTCGCCAATGATGAGCTCGCGCTGACCGCGGCCGATCGGCGTCATGGCGTCGATGGCCTTGATACCGGTCTGCAGCGGCTCACCCACCGGCTTGCGCTCGGCCACGCCCGGGGCAGGCGTTTCCACCGGCCGCCGCTCCGTGGTGACCACGGGGCCCTTGCCGTCGAGCGGGTTGCCCAGCGGATCGAGCACGCGGCCGATCACGGCTTCGCCCACCGGCACCGACAGCAGTTGGCCGGTGCTGCGGACTTCCTCGCCTTCGTGAATGGCCAGGTAGTCGCCCAGAATGATCACGCCGACGGCGTTCTCTTCCAGGTTGAAGGCCAGCCCGCGGACACCGTTCTGAAACTCGACCATCTCGCCGGCCATGACGCCCGAGAGGCCGTAAACGCGGGCAATGCCGTCGCCGACCTCGAGCACCCGGCCGACTTCGCGGACATCGACCTGCGACTCGTATTTCTCAATCTCAGCCCGCAGTACGGACGAGATCTCTTCGGCGTTCAATTTCATGAGTGCTCCTCTCGATCAAGCGACCGCGCATTTGTTCCAGTTGGGCCGTCACCGAGCCGTCGTATACCGTATCGCCCACTTGTATGATCAGTCCGCCGATCATGTCGGGGTTGACCCGCGTGATCAGAATCGGCTCGGCGCCGGTCTGCTGCCGCAGGGCATTCTTGAGGGCTTCGGCCTGCGAATCCTCGAGCGGGGTCGCGGTGGTGACTTGGACACGAACCCGATTTCGAAGTTTATCCAGCTGCTCGACCGCCGCCAGGTAGATCGTCTCCAGGGCGTTCATCCGCCCGTGCTCGGCGACCACTTTCAGGAAATTCAGCAGTAACTGGTGCACCTTGCCCCGCAGCATCCGATCGATGAGCGCGATCAGATCATCGCGAGGGATACCTTGCAGAAACGTCCGTGCGTCGCGGGAACTGCCACGGATGGCCTCGACGAAACTGCCGAACTCCTCCATCACTTGTTCCGACGCCCCGACGGGCTCGGTGCTCGACAGCAGCGCCTTGGCATACACCTCGGCCACCTGCTGCTGATCCGTGTCCAGCACCGTGGGCTGCCGGTTCTCGTTGTCGTGTACGGAAGGATTCACAGGTTACGTTCCCGTTGCTGTGGAGGTCCGCCGAAACCTGCGCCTAGTTGGCGCTGGGCGAGCGGTTGGCAAACTCGCTGATCGCGTCTTGGATCAACCGCTTGTGGTCCTCGGGCTTGAGCTGCTCGCGAATGATGCGGCCCGCCAGGTTCACGGCCAGGTTCGCACCTTCCTCGGCAATCTGCTTGAGCGCCGACTGGGTGGCGGTTTCGATCTCGCGCAGCGACCGCTGCCGCTCGGCATCGGCCTCGGCCCGAGCCTTGGCCAGGATTTCGTCGTGCGTGTGCTGGGCGTCGCGGCGAGCTTCGTCCAGGATGGCACGAACTTCATTGGCGGCGTTCTGCAGCTTCAGCTCGTAAGCCTTGAGCAGCTCGGCGGCCTGCTTGTTCTGCCGCTCAGCGGCGGCAATGTTATCGGCAATCCGCTGCTCGCGGCGCTCCAGGGCTTCGACAATCGGCCCCCAGGCCAACCGCCACAGCAGCGCCAGAACGACCAGAAAGACCACGAAGGTCCAGATCGCCAGGTCGGTGCGAATCCAGGTGGGATCGAGCACGTGCTCGCCAATCCCTTCCTGGGTGAAGTGCCCATGACCGTGGCCGTGATCCTGGCCGTGGTCGGCGCCGTGCGCGGCATCCTGGGGCACAGCTTGGACGCCATCCTGGGCAGCTTCCTGCTCGGCGGCCAAAGCCGGCATCGCGGCGCAGGCAACGCCCAACACCAGGCCCAGCAGCATC
>Ga0182737_1002830_pt1 | contig 13556 bp, 8 predicted proteins | sample eDN5th30CBELigOP_FD_128878 | JGI IMG/M metagenome (GOLD analysis project Ga0182737, IMG submission 128878) | Enriched Organic Plus compost microbial communities from Emeryville, California, USA - eDNA 5th pass 30_C BE-Lig OP (version 2) (version 2) ... | reverse complement strand
CGCAGCGACATCTACTCGCTGGGCGCCACGTACTACAGCCTGCTGACCGGCAGCAACCCCTACCAGGAAGCCGCCAGTACGGTTCAGGTGATGTTCGCGCACTGCCACGGCGAAGTGCTCGACCCGCGCAAGCTCAATGTCAAACTGCCCGAGGCTTGCTCGCGGATTGTCCGCCGGGCCGCGGCCAAGCAGCCGGCCGACCGTTACCAATCGGCTGAGGAAATGCTGGCCGACCTGCAAGCCGTGATCGCCGCGCTGTCGGGCCAAGCGCACATTCCGCTGCCGAGCGAATCGGGGCTGCACGCCGTCAAACCGCCCAGCGCCAGCGATCCATCCCTGGCGCCCACCATCAGCGAGCCGGTGCTGCCGTCCAATTCAGCCAATTGGAGCGTGCCCACGGTGCCGTCGCCCAATTCGGGCGTCGCTGCCAGTGTGCCTCCGTCGCGTATGCCGGTTGCCGCTGCGGAAGACAGCAGCCGTCGTGGCCGTTGGCCGTGGATCGCGGGCACGGTGTCGGCCTGTTTTGCCGCCGCGCTGTTGTACCTGGTGTTCGGCAGCAAGCCAGAAGGCGACAAGGGGGCCACCCCCGCGCCGACTGGGCCACCGATCAAGATCGGCATTTTGCATTCGCTGACCGGCCCCATGGCCAATAGCGAGTCGGCGCTGGTCGATGCGGCGCTGTTGGCCGTCGAGCAGTTGAACGCCGCGGGCGGAGTGTTGGGCCGGCCGGTGGAAGCCATCGTGCGTGATGGACGCTCCGACCCTGCCATGTTCGCCGCCGAGGCAGCCAAGCTGATTGACGAGGACAAGGTCGTCACCGTGTTTGGCTGCTGGACATCGGCCAGCCGCAAGACGGTGGTGCCGCTGTTCGAACAACGCAACCATCTGCTTGTGTACCCGGTGCAGTACGAGGGCATCGAGGAATCGCCCAACGTCTTCTACACCGGGGCCACGCCCAACCAGCAGATCATCCCGGCGGTCCGCTGGGCGGTTGAGAAGCTGGGCAAGAAGCGGTTTTACATCGTCGGTTCCGACTACGTGTTCCCGCGCGTGGCCGCCGAGGTCATCAAAGACACTGTCAAGGAACTGGGCGGCGAGGTGGTGGGCGAAAGCTTCATCCCGCTGGATACCCTGGCATTGAACGGATTGACGCAAAAGATCAAAAGCGCCAAGCCGGACGTGATCTTGAACCTGATCAACGGCGATTCCAATGTCCCGTTCTTCAAGCGGTTGCGGGCCGAAGGCATTACGCCCGAAACCGTGCCGATCATCTCCTTCAGCGTGGCGGAAGAAGAACTGCGCCATTTGGACACCCAGCAGATGGCGGGCGATTACGCGGCCTGGAACTATTTCCAGTCGATCGACTCGCAGCAGAACCGCGAGTTTGTGGAAGCGTTCCACGCCAAGTATGGACCGCAGCGAGTGATCACCGATCCGATGGAAGCGGCCTACTTCGGCATCAAGCTGTGGGCCCAGGCGGTCGAGGAAGCCGGTACGACCGACGTGTCCGACATTCGCCGGGCACTGCGCAACCAGCGGATGGTTGCCCCCGAAGGCGAAGTCCGCATCGACCCCAACACGCAGCACACGTTCAAGACGCCGCGGATCGGCAAGATTCTGCCCAGTGGGCAATTTGAAACGGTGTGGGCCTCGCCGCAGCCGGTGGAGCCTGATCCGTTCCCGACTTCGCGGCCCGTGGCCGATTGGAAGGCCCTGCTGCACGATCTGCACCGCGAGTGGGGCGGCGCCTGGGAAGCTCCCTCCCAGCAATAAAGCTCGCATCTAGCGATTGTTTTGCCTGATCCGACCAATCGCTACAAACGCTTCAGGATCGTTCTTGCGCATTAGCCATGGTGCGCCGCTGGTCCCCTGTAGCGACCTTGCGGACCGTGCGGGCCGTTCTCTCTCGTTAGCCGTTTCGACCGTTACGGTTTACCCAGATGCCGCGTGGAAACCGTATGGGCGGTAGCGGTCGCACGCCATGTTTTGCCTCATCGGCCGATAGCGGTGATGCCGAAGATGCACGAGGAATGGATTCCGTGACAGCTCATGAGGGGCCAAAGGAAGATGGCACCAACAAGCAAGCCGGCGATTAGCTTCGTACTGGCTGTGGCGATGTTACTGCCCGGCGGTTGCACGCCATGGCGTGAATACGTTCGGAACGGCTTCAAGGTCGGCCCCAACTATTGCCCTCCGCCGGCTCCGGTGGCCGAGAGCTGGATCGACGCCGGCGATGCGCGGCTCAAGCCCGTGGCGGCCGACCTGTCCCAGTGGTGGACCGTGCTGGGGGACCCCACGCTCGATGCGCTGGTGGTCAACGCCGTGCAGCAGAACCTCACGGTGCGTGAGGCCGGGTTCCGCGTGCTTCAGGCTCGGGCTTTCCTGGCCATTACCCGCGGCACGATCTTCCCGCAGCAACAGGTCGCCGCCGGCGGCTTCACACGGAACGTCCTCAGCACCGAACAGGCCAACGGCCAGTTCATTCAGCATCGGTGGTTCGATCAATGGGATGTGGGCTTCAGCCTGAATTGGGAACTGGACTTCTGGGGCCGGTTCCGCCGGGCGATCGAAGCGGCCGAAGCCGAATTGGACGCCTCGGTCGAAACCTACGACCAGGTGCTGGTCACGCTGCTGGGCGACATCGCGTCGACGTACGCCGAGATTCGCACGGTGCAGCAGCGGCTTGAGTTCGCACAGACCAACGTCAAGCTCCAGCAGGAAACATTCACCATCGCCCAGGCTCGCTACCGTGGCGGCCAGGTGACCGAGCTCGACGTCGATCAGGCCGCGAGCGCCCTGGCCCAGACCGAGTCGTTGATTCCGCAGTTGGAACTGCAATTGCGGTTCGCCACCAACCGGATGTGCATCCTGCTGGGTACGCCGCCCACCGACCTGGTGCAGACGCTGGGCGTGGGCGCCATTCCGGAAGTGCCGGCGGAACTCATCGTGGGCATCCCGGCAGACTTGCTCCGCCAGCGGCCCGACGTGCGCCGGGCCGAGCGCGAAGTTGCCGCCCAAAGTGCCCGGGTTGGCATCGCCACTGCCGAGTTGTACCCGCACATCGGCATCACCGGCACGATTGGCTACCAGGCGGAGAACTTCAGCCGGTTGTTCAGCCAGCGGGCGTTCACCGGCGTGGTGGGCCCCGTGTTCGAGTGGAACATTCTCAACTACGGGCGGCTCATCAACGCCATCCGGCTCCAGGATGCACGGCTAGCCGAGCTGATCGTGGCGTACCAGCAGCAGGTGCTGCAGGCCCAGGTCGAAGTCGAAAACGGCATCGCCCAGTTCCTGCGTTCGCTGGAGCGGGCCCGGGCCTTGGCGGAAAGCGTGGAAGCCTCGGAGCGGGCGGTGCAAATCGCCCTGGTGCAATACCGTGGCGGCCTGACCGACTTCAACCGCGTGGCGCTCTTGGAACAGAACCTGGTCGAGCAGCAGGACCGCTATGCCGTCGCCCAAGGCGACGTCGTCCAGGGCCTGGTGGCCACCTATCGCGCCTTGGGCGGTGGCTGGCAGATCCGGCTGCAACCGCTGCCGGGCGAGGTGCCGATTCCGCCGGCCAGCCGTCCACCGATCGCATCGCCGATCCATGTGATGCCGGACGATGCCGCCAAAGGCCAGCAACCGGCCAACCATGCCGGCCAGCAGGCTGCCGAGCCGATCTTGCCGCCGCCGGCTATCAATCCGCAGGAGGGACGCCCATGAGCACGAAACGCCTGACGGAACGTGCCGCCGCCCGCGGATGGCTCGGCTTGGGAGCGGCGCTATTGTTGACACTGTGCGGTGCCAACAGCGCGCAAGCCGGTGAACCAGCCAAACGCCCCTGGCATTGGCCGTGGCAGAAGGTTGATTGCGGTTGCTGCCCGGACCAGTACTGCCCGAAACCGCTACCGTCGGTAGGGCTGCGTTGGTGCGGCTGCGGCGAGCCATACTGCCCCAAGCCGCTGCCCGGCGTGCCGTGTCTGGCGCCGGGCTGCGGCGTGTGCTACGACGTCAAGCCACTCCCTTGCCCTCCGCGCTGCAGCGAACCGTGGTATCGCTGCCTGCCGGGCGACGCGGCCAATTGCGGGAACCGGGTATTGGTGCCGCTGGTGCCGGCCAAGCCGACAGAGGCTGACAAACCCTGACGCGCCGGCCGGAAAATGAGGTGCAGCCAGCGCGCGCCTAAAGTCGCGACGGAATGGGATGTTCAAAATCGTAGTTTGCAAACGACGTTTCTAACTCGTCGGGCGTGAGCAGCAACAACATGCTGATCTCGGCCAGAACGGCCTCTGGAAGCCCTTCCAAAAACGTCCACACGGTATCGTGGCGATCCGCTTTGCTGGAACCGGCAAAGTCTGGATCTACGACCCGAATGCGAATCGATGCCGAATTCTGACGATAGATTTCCGCCTGCGCGTTGGGATGTTGGGCCTCGTATTTGGCAAGCGCATCGGCGACTGCCCGAAGCCGACGGTCGACCTTTTTACGAATTTTTGCCACGACTTATAGCCTCCCATCCGCCCATACAATGATTTCTTCTGCGGCGTTTAAGAATGCCTCTGCATCTCGCTGTGCGGCCATTCCTGAGCGGTAACGCCACTCGGTATCCCACGTATTCACCAACGCGAAGGCTTTTGAAATTGCGGGCGGATATTGTGCTCCGCCATACGCAAAATAGCGAGCTTTGAGCCAATCGAAGTTGTGAGCCCGTGCGCCTCGGAAGTTGTCCACTACGGATTGGCGATGCGCAGCGGGAACCACCGATAACACCAACGCCTTTAATAGGCATTCGACTCCGTACCCCGCGAGGTAAATAGCTCCTGTGGTACGTCCAGCCCGAATAAGTAACAGGCGCGCATCTTCAAATCGTTGCATGCCAGCCTGATAGAATGGACGTGCTTCTTGTGCGACCGGCAGCCCCATGTGACGGGATCCGCGAAGCTTGGTTTCGTTCTCGAAACTTGAAGCTAGCAGAGCGATCGTCCCGTTGCGGTATACAGCGCGTATCCTGTGACTACGATCTGCCCCGTTGCCATCAAGAATTGTAACTGTTGGTCAACTAGCTGCCACGGCACTTTCTGTGCGATACGGTGGCTAAGTGCATTTTCCAGAACGATCGTGGCCGGCGCCGCGTGGAAAACGCGGGCCGGCCAGCGACGGAACTGCCGGTATCGGGCGGGAGGCGCTTACACTTTCAGCGCTTCGCGGCACACCCGCATCATATTGCCGCCGAGGATCTTGCGGATGTCTTCCTCGCTGTAGCCTCGTTGGACCAGGCCCACCGTGAACATCGGCCAGGCGGCCCAGGCGATGCTCGCGGCGCGAGGGTAGCGGCCGCTGCCCCGCGATTCTGGCGGCCACAGCGCGGCAAACCGCGTGCGGCGTTTCGCACGCGGCGGCAACTTGGTGGTGGTGTCTTGATGCCGCGAGCTGTACGCCACGTCGGTACCGATGCCTACGTGATCCACGCCGAACTTCTTGGCCACGTGGTCGATGTGGTCCAACAGCGCCGCAATATCGCCTGAGCCGCCCAGGAAGTACGGGATGCAGCAGATGCCGACCATGCCGCCGCTATCGCAAATGGCTTTGATCACTTCGTCGGGCTTGGAGCGAATGTGGTGGTGCAAGGCCGTGCAGGTGGTGTGGCTGGCCACCATCGGTTTGCTGGAAGCCTGAGCGGCTTCCAGGCTGGTCCGCCAGCCGCTGTGGGCAACGTCGACGATCACGCCTTGGCGATTCAGCTCGGCAATTGCGTGCCGCCCCAGGTCGCTGATGCCGCCGTTGGCCGGCTCCGCGCAGCCATCGCCCAGCATGTTGCGGCGGTTGTAAGTGAGGTGCATCATGCGGATGCCCAACTGGAAGAAGATACGCACCGGCGCCAGTTCTTCTTCCACGGTCACCCATTGTTGCGCCAGCGGGATGCCGTTGCCGGTGAGGTACAGGCAGTGTTTGCCTTCGCGGTGCGTGGCCTCGATATCGTCGGGCGTGACCGCACGATTGAGCACGTCGCCGCACATGTCGGTGAGGTAGGTGTGTCGGGCCAGCCGCTTGAGCAGCACCTCGGGCGCCTGGCTTTCTTCGCCGGCATTCTCAAAGATGCAGGTGACGCCCGCGCACTCGAACGCATGACGCAGCTCGGCACGCTCCTCCGGCACGGTGGCGGCCCGCGTCATGCTCATGTCTTCTTGCATGTCTTGCAGTTCAAGATCGCTGGCCCCGGCCTCGATTGCCTCGGCGAGCTTCTTGCGATCGTGACCGGCCCGGGGGGCAAAGCCGTAGGTATCGAACACCAGCGATTCGTAATGCAGCCGCAGACCGGTTTCGAGCTGGGCCGGGGTCGGCTTGAGCACCTCGAGCGCTGCCTCGCGGGCGGAAATGAAACCGGGGCTGTCGGAAAGCAAAATTGGGAACCGCTTGAGCGGGTTTTTCGGGGGCGATGCGGGCGTGGCGGCTTGCGATTCCTTGCCGGCGTCAGCGGCTTTATCCTCGGCGCGCAGCGAGCTCGCCAAGGCCGCCGATGCGGCTGCCGCGGCCATGCCTTGCATAAAGCCACGGCGACTCACGGCCGGCGTTTCAGGCTGCCGGGCAGTGGTGGGCTTGGTCGGCGCAGGTTGGTCAGACAGGGGCATGGTGCAAACTCCTGGTGTGGTGGGCAGTGAACGGCGCCGCTTGGCTTTGCGCCTCCTAGCCAGAAGAATAGATAGAGAACGGCGGCGATGCGAGCATTTCGCTGCCGAACGGCCCTCGCAGGAGGGGGATTGCGGAGAACCCGCCGCAACTTGCCACGCGTGTGGCAGGCGCGGCCAGCGTGAGGATGGTTATGGCCAAGTGCGATGAAGGTTACATCTGCGACGTCTGCCAGCAGGACGTCGCCGGCATCACCCAGAGCGATCTGTACCTGCGGTACGTGATCGGGATGATCGAGCCCGAGGTGCTGCACACCGCCCGCGAGCGCCACATCCGCTGCAATCCTACGCTAGCCCAGTTCATTGTCGATGAACGGTTCGAGCCAGTCACGGTCGAAGGCCCCTTCGACAAGCGGCAGTTGGACCCGGAGTTTGTGCGGCAGCGCGAGGAACTGGTCAGCCGCGGCTACCGCCGGCTGTGGGAACTGGCCAAGGGCGCCGAGGCACGCATCATCGACTACCCGCTGCCGGAAGTTCGGGCCAGGCTGGCTTCCGACTACGAGTAAGCCTGGTTATTAGTGGTTGCCACGGCGCGGCCGCAGCCACCGTGTTCACACTTCTTCCGGTCCGGTCGAGCGGCCAGTGGCCACGTCGAACTCGTAGATCGCAGGCACGAGCATCGCCGCCGTGGCAAAGCCGTAGGTGGTAGCCACCACCAGGAACACGCCCAGCGTGTATTCCAGCAAGAAGCTGGTGATGGCGTAGAACGTGGCAAATGGGCACACCAGGGCCGCCAGCGTGATCGCCGGCGACGGATTGCGAATACCCAAAGCCACGTACAAGCCCACGCCGCCGCCCAGCATGAACGCCAGGAACGGAGCGAGCTGCACCTGGAACGAGCCGCTGAAGGCCACCATGATCCGCATGCAGGCCGCCACGCCGATAAACAGGAAGAACACCGTGCCTTGCGAGACGCCGATCGCGCTCCGGCTATTGGCGTATGCCATGCCGGTATGGACGCCCAACATGGCGACGAAGGCGTTCATCACCAACAGGCCCATCCACAGGTACAGCAGCGATTCGGTGGAGATCAGTTCCACCCACCACAGGTAGCCGGCCAGCACCAGCGGCAGCAGCACGTACTCTTTGCAGTTGTAGAAGATGCCGCCCAGCTTGCCGAAGATGATTTCGCCCGGTGAAAGGTCGGTCACCAGCAGCAGATCGAGCGCTCGGCCGTCGCGTTCGGTGGTGATCGAGGTAACCGCTTGGGCGTTGATCAGCACCAGGCTGAGCAGAAATAGCGGCAGCGTGGCCAGCGAGGCTCCAAAGCGGTCGAGATCGCCCTGGCGATGGAGCAAGAACAGTCCGATGGCTGACAGCACAAACAGCAACAGATAGGCCGCCTTGATCAGCATGATCTTGCGGCCGTAGGCCCAGGTGCAGACTTCGCGCCACAGGATGGGGTTATCCCACACGTCGCGATGGCTGCCGGCCTTGCGCTTGGGCTGCGGTTCTTCGTGGCCTTGGGTGAACGCGGCGGCCACGGTGGCGTCGGGCGTGGGCAGATGGGCGTCGGATGCGGCCAGGGCCTCGCGAGAGAAAATGCTGGCTGATTCCTCGGTTTCGGCCATCGGCCGGGCTTCGCGGCTGGGGTTCCACACCCGCACCCTCGCAATGGCCAGCGCGTTCATCGCCACCACGCCCACCAGGCTAGTCAGCAGAAAGCCGTACACGGGGCTGGCCAATCCCAGCGGCGCGGCGGCGCGCGAAAAGCCCGGCCGCGAGGCCTCCAGAATAGCCGGCCAGGGGCTGAACGACGCCGCCCAGCCATCGACCGGCGTGCCCAACCAGGTGGTGTCGCGGCCCAGCAGCCGCGCGGCTTCCCAGCCGCCGATCCAGAACACCAGCACCAGCACCGTCAGGGCCAAGGCCTGAAACGTCTTTTCACGCCACAAGGCGATCAGCGAGCCGAGGCTGCCGGCCATCAAGGCCGCGCCCACGGTCACGGCAAATACGCGTAGGACCTGCCCCGTCGAGACACCGCCAAAGAGCGTAATGGCCATGAACAGCGGGAGCGCCGCCAGCAGCACCACCAGCACGTTGAGCAGGCTGGCCATCAGCTTGCCGAGCACCAGCTCGCTATTGGAAAGCCGCGTCATCAGCAGCAGATCGAGCGTGCGGCGGTCTTTTTCTTGCGACACGGCGCTGGCCGTCGTCAGTGCCGCGAAGAACACCATGATCGCCAATTGCAGCGGCGCGAGAATCTGGAACAGCGTGGCGCCGAACCGGGCCAAATCGCCCACGTTGCGGACCAGTTGCGTACCGGTCACGACCATCCAGGCGGTACACATCAGCATCCAGAGGATGCTGACGTAAGCTGCACGTGAGATATACAGTCGCAGCCGCCGAGGCGCCGTGGCGACTTCGCGTGTGAAGACAGGTCCGACGAACAAGTGAGCACTTCCTCAGAGAAGTTAGCAACGGGCGAAGGACTGCCAGGCGACCGCGGGGGGCCAACCTGGCAGGTTAGATTTTCGTAGAAACGGCTGCCGACGCAACTCCTCTTATCCAGCTCCGCGGCGGTTCATGCCAGGCCTCCTGCCCTGCCCGATGGGGATGCTTGTCATCTACGCTGGCTAGGGCGGCCAGCCGGCACAAGCGATACAGCCGGCACCAGTGGTCTGTTTTCACGGCAGCAAGGGCCGTCTCGCGCGGCAATCAAAGGGCTATACTGTAGAACCAGGATACCCCGTTGGGACTGCCTGGGTGGTTCCCAGGACGCCTCCTGCTTGTTGGTTGTCTCTTGCCCCAGTTGCCTTCAACCATGACAACGACCACCGCCAGGACGCGGGACGCGGCACCAGCGGCCGACTCCACCAGTTCGTCGCGGGGCGGCGATGCCTGGGCCGTATGGATTTCCACGGATTTTGCCTACGACTACGAAGCCACCGGCGACACCACTTCCTCGCAAACCGCGACCAGCACCAACGGCAAACCGGCTCCGGCCGAGCCGGCCTCTCCCTGCCTGGCCGAGGAGAAAAAGGCCTCGTCCGACGGCACGGTCACCGAAGCTGTCAGCCAGCCCACCAAACGTAAGCACTCGCTCTACGACGTGCCGCTGCGGATTCCTTACGGCGAACTGGTTCTGATCTACGGCCCCTCAGGCTGCGGCAAGACCACGCTGCTGACGCTGATCGGTGCCCTGCGCAGCGTGCAGCAGGGCAAGATGTTTGTGCTCGATCATCCGATGCACCTGGCCGGTCGTGGCGAGCTGGTCGATATTCGCAAGCAAATCGGCTTCATTTTCCAGCATCACAACCTGTTCGAATCGCTCGACGCCACGCAGAACGTGCGGCTGGCATTGGATCTGTTTCCCATTCCGCCGGGCAAAGCCAAGGCTCGGGCCCAGAAACTGCTCCGCCGGCTGTGTCTCGAGGAGTGGCACCTGCGCTACAAGCCGGGCCAGCTATCCGGCGGCTTGCGGCAGCGGGTGGCTATTGCCCGGGCGTTGGTGCATACGCCGCCGTTGATCCTGGCCGACGAACCCACGGCCGCGCTCGACAAAGAGAACGTCAAGCGGGTGATGGACCTGCTGCGGGCGTACACACGCGGCGAGTGCAGTTGGGTTGACCCGGAGGACCGCCCGGCTACCGGCCGCAATCCGACGGTCATCATGGTGACGCACGACGACAGCCTCCGCGAGTATGCCGACCGCCTGATCTACATGTCGGAAGGCCGCATGTCGGGCGACATGGCACCGGGCGAGAACCGCAACTGGGCCCAGGTTTGGACCGCCCTGCGCGAATCGCGGCTGTTTGCCACGTACCGGCCGCACACGCTCTGGGAGTTCGAGAAGCGGTTCAGCATCGAACACTTTGCCGACGGCGAAGACATCATTCGCGAAGGCGAAATGCCCGAGGGCGATAAGGCCAAGTTCTACGTGTTGGCCGAGGGCCAGGTCGAAGTGCTCAAAGGCCCGCCGGAAAAGCAGCAGTGGATTCGCGACTTGGGGCCCTCGGATTACTTTGGCGAGATTGCTCTGCTGGAAGAAACGCCCCGCACGGCCACAGTGCGAGCCAAGGGCAACGTGCTGGTGTACTCGCTCAAGAAAGACGACTTTCTCGAAGCCTGCGAGAAGGCCGGGATCGCCGGCGAGTTGCGGCAGGATTACGGCAAGTACGGCCGGCCGTCGTGACGTATCGCCGCGTCCGCACGCGGCGTTTTGCTGATTTTGTTGGCAGAAGTCGGCAGCGCATTGCACATGGCTGTGCGCGGAGCCAGACTACTTCCAGGGGCCGCGTTCACCGTGCGGCGTTACCGTTCTGGATGCCTTTTTCGCGGAGGTTTTCCCATGCGTCGCCGTAGTGTTCTTTGCGCGTTAGGGCTGGCCGCGGCCGCAGTTGCTGCCTTGGTCCCGATGCCCGCCATGACCGCCGTGGCCTTCGCCCAAGCGGGCCAGGAAGTTCAGGGATTCCAGTACTTTCTCGCGGTGCGTGTCGAGCCGGTGGAAGGCGGTCTGTTGGTGGAAGCGGTCATGCCTGGCGGTCCCGCGGAACTGAGCGGGATTCGCCAGGGCGATCTGATTGTGGCCCCGGTCGGCGGCGAGCAATTCAACCGCGTTGAGGATTTGAATCGGGTGGTGACAGCCTCGGAAGGGCGGCCGCTGCCGCTGTCGATCGTCCGGGATGGCCAGCCGACCCAGATTACCGTTCGGGCGGGCGCGCTGTTGTTGCCGTCCGGCGAAGTGGTGCTGCCCGATGGACAGCCTGCCCCGCAGCCCGAGCCGCAAGCTGCACCGGAAGAGGGCCCGCCGCGTCCCCCGCAATTGAACGGGCCGGTCCCGCCGACCACGCTGCAGCAACCTGAGCCGGAGGAAGTGAAACCCAAGCAGCCTGAGGTCGAGAAACCCGAGGCGAAGCAGCCCGAGTCGCCGGCGCCCACGAAGGAAGCCGCCGATCGACAAACCTTGGAGAAGGAGCTTGCCCGGCTGCGGGAGCGCTCCAAGCAGCTTGAACGGGAGATTGCCGAGCTGAAGGCCCAAGCCGCGAAGCAGAAGGAAGAGCGCAAGGTCCAGCCCGAGGCGAAAAAGCCGGCAGCCAAGAAACCGGCAGGCAAGCAGTCCGAAGCGAAGAAGCCTGAGGCCAAAAAGCCGGAAGCGAAGAAGCCCGAGGGCAAAGACAAGCCGCGCGCAAAGAGCCCCGGCGCGAAGCAGGATGTGCCCAAGCGCGACAAGCCGCGCGAAGATTCCAAGCGCGAAGGCAAGCAGGATCGCCTTCGCGATGGCGCAGCCAAGAAGCAGCCCAGCGAAGCTTAACCGCTCCGCACGTTCGTGGCCGTTTTTACCAGCGGAACAAGCCCGTTCCCCAGGCCAGCCCCGCGCCAAAGCCGCTGAGTAGCAGCACGTCGCCGCGGCGGATATGGCCCTGGCTGCAAACCTCGTCCAGGGCCAGCGGGATGCTGGCGGCCGAAGTGTTGCCGTAGCGCTCCAGGTTCGTCAGCACCTTGTGGCGGGCGATCCCCAGGTTTTCCACCGCGCTATCGATGATCCGCAGGTTGGCCTGGTGGGCGATGAACCAGTCGATATCGTCCAGCGATAGGGTGGCCGCGTCGACCACGCGCTTGACGGTGTCGCCCAGCACGCGCACGGCCCATTTGAACACCGCGCGGCCTTCCATCTGGATGTACTGCAAATCCTCGCGGACGCCGTTCTCACTGACCACCATCCGCGTGCCGCCCATTGGCCGGCGGATCAGGTCGGTGCCGGAGCCGTCGGTCCCCAGGGTGTAGGCGATGAAGCCCTGGTCGCTTTCGCCCGGAGCCAGTAACACGGCCCCCGAGGCATCGCCAAACAGCGGGAACGTCCGCTGGTCGCGCGGGTTCACCACGCGGGTATTGCAGTCGGCGCCGACCACCAGGCACAGCTTGCTGCAACCGGTGGCCACGTATTGCATGCCTGTCACCAACGCGAACATGAAGCCCGAGCAGGCGGCTTGCAGGTCCATGGCCGGGCACTTCAGGTCCAGCCGGTCTTGCACAAAGTTGGCGGTGGCCGGCAACAGCATGTCGGGCGTGAAGGTCGCCACGATCAGCATGTCGACGTCGGCCGGATTGGCTCCCACCCGCTCCAGGCACTGCGTGGCGGCGCCCACGGCCAGGTCGCTGGTGGCCATGTGTTCGGAGACGACCCGCCGTTCGCGGATGCCCGTCCGCTGAAGAATCCAGCCGGGCTCGTAGCCGTATTTTTCTTCGAGCTCTTCGTTGGTGACGACGTTTTCAGGGACGAAGCTACCCGTAGAAACGATCCGCACGCCGGTCAGCGAACGGAGGGGATAATCTTGCGAAGGTCGCGCTTGGTGTTCCATGGACGGTAGACAATCGCCCCAAAAGATGATGAGCCGTACCGGGCGGCAGGGGAGGATTCGCGCCGGGCGTGGAAAGCCGTTTCAACAGTCGCAGCGTGCCCTAAATTGCGCAATTTTGCAAGGGGAGCCGGGCGGGCTGCCCCCTCCGGTGCGGTAGCGCGGCGCTTGCCTGGCGTACAGGCAAGCTCATTCCAGCGGCTCGCTCAACGCGAAGCCGGGGCCGTGAGTGGCGCAACGGGCGAGGTCTGTGGGGCCACCGCCGGCGCTCCGCCAGCGGCATGGGTTGTATGGTCGCAGTTGCCGTTGAGGCAGCCTTGGATTCCGTAAGGTGCGGCGGGCGGCAGCCATCCGCCCCCGGCAGCCGGAGGCGTGGCTGGGGGCATCGTAGCTTGGGGCATCATGCCTTGCGGTGCCATGCCTTGGGGTACGGCCGCTTGCGGCATGCCAGTCTGCGGGGCAAGCCCTTGGTAGACCGCTGGCTGGGCGTATCCGCCCCCCGGTGCCGTACCGCTGGCCAGCACGTGGCTGGTCCGCAGCGGAATGCGCTGTCCCAGGCCAAACTGGGCCGGCGCCTCTTGGTACAAGG
>Ga0182737_1002829_pt1 | contig 13557 bp, 12 predicted proteins | sample eDN5th30CBELigOP_FD_128878 | JGI IMG/M metagenome (GOLD analysis project Ga0182737, IMG submission 128878) | Enriched Organic Plus compost microbial communities from Emeryville, California, USA - eDNA 5th pass 30_C BE-Lig OP (version 2) (version 2) ... | reverse complement strand
CGCCGCCTGATGGTCGACGGCACGGTCCCCGGTTACGACGACTACGAAGCCGCCGTCGCCGCCCACCCCGCCGAGAAGCTCGCCGAGGAACCCCTCGGCCGCACGATGCTCTACAGCTCCGGCAGCACGGGCCAGCCCAAGGGCGTCTGGCGCCCGCTGACGGGCCGCACCGTGCAGGAGGGCAAGCCGGCCCTGATCCCGGTCTACCAGGAGCTGTACGGCATGGGCCCCGACACCGTCTATCTGTCGCCGGCGCCCATCTATCACTCGGCACCGTTGCTGTTCAGTACCGACTCGATGGCGCTCGGTGCAACCGTCGTGATGATGGAGAAGTTCGACGCCGAGCAGGCACTGGCCTTGATCGAGAAGTACAAGGTCACCCACACCCAGTTCGTCGCCACGATGTTCAGCCGCATGCTGAAGCTCCCGCAGGAGACGCGTGAGAAGTACGACCTGTCGAGCCTCGAGTGCGTCATCACCGGCGCCGCCCCGTGCTCGGTCCAGATCAAGGAGGCGATGATCGACTGGTTCGGACCGATCATCACCGAGTACTACGCCGGCACCGAGGACACCGGCGCGACCGTCATCTACTCCGACGAGTCACTGACCCACCCGGGCTCCGTCGGCCGGGCGGCCCTCGGGTCCACGATCCACATCTGCGGGCCCGACGGCGAGGAGCTGCCGGCCGGCGAAGTGGGCCGCATCTACTTCGAGACCGACGCGGTCGTCGCCGGCTTCGAGTACTACGGCGAGCCGGACAAGACAGCAGCCTCGCATCATCCCGATCACGCCAACTGGACCGCCCTCGGCGATCTCGGGCGCGTCGACGACGACGGCTACCTGTACCTGGCCGACCGTGAGTCGTTCATGATCATCCGAGGCGGCGTGAACATCTACCCGCAGGAGATCGAGAACGCTCTGCTGCTCCACCCCGCGGTGCAGGACGTCGCGGTGTTCGGGGTACCGAACGAGGACCTCGGCGAGGAGGTCAAGGCCGTCGTCCAGCTGGTCGACGGGTCCGCTGGGAACGAGGCGATGGTCGCCGACCTGCTCGCCCACTGCGCCGAGCATCTCGCCCGCTTCAAGGTCCCGCAGTCGATCGACTTCCTCGACGACTTCCCGCGCTCCCCGACCGGGAAGCTGTACAAGGCTCCCCTGCGCGACCAGTACTGGGTCGGGCACGACTCCCGCATCCTCTGACAACCCGACAGGAGACACACACTCATGAGCTTGGTCGAATTCGAAGGCCGGTCCGTCATCGTCACCGGAGCCGGAGGCGGTCTCGGGCGCGAGTACGCGCTCGCCCTCGCGCAGCGCGGCGCCCGCGTCCTGGTCAACGACCTGGGTGGCACCGTCAACGGCGAAGGCGGCAACAGCAGCATGGCCGACGCCGTGGTCCAGGAGATCAAGGATGCCGGCGGCGAGGCGGCCGCCTGCTACGACAGCGTCGCCACGCCAGAGGGCGGTCGGGCCATCGTCGAGGCCTCCATGGATGCGTTCGGTAGCGTCGACGCCGTCATCCACAACGCCGGAATCCTGCGTGACCGATCGCTGACCAAGCTCACGTCCGACGAGGTCGATGCGGTGCTCGACGTGCACCTGCGGGGCGGGTTCAATGTCACCATCCCGGCCTTCGAGCGGATGAAGGAGGCCCGCTACGGCCGTCTCGTCATGACCTCGTCGTCATCGGGTCTGCTGGGCAACTTCGGCCAGGCGAACTACGGCGCGGCCAAGACCGGCCTGGTCGGCCTGATGCACGTCGCGGCCATCGAGGGCGCCAAGCACGGCATCTTGTCCAACGCGATCGCACCGGGCGCCCGCACCCGCATGACGGAGGGCCTGCTGGGCGATATGGACGAGCTGCTCGATCCGGCTCAGGTCGCCGCCATGGCGGTCTACCTGGCATCGCCCCAGTGCACCCAGACGCACGAGATCTTCTCGGCCGGCGGCGGACGATTCGCCCGCTACGTGGTCGGCGTCAACGAAGGCTGGATCACCCCGAACGGGCCCGCTTCGGCCGACGACGTGCTCGAGCACATCGATCAGATCCGCGATCTCGACACCCTGCAGGTGTTCGACAGCGGCACGGACGAGATGGCGCTGCTGCATCGCATGGCGGTCGCCGCCGGCGCGCTGCGCCCCACCTCGTCCTGACGAGCTCGGCGGGCCCGCTCCTCCTCCGAGCGGGCCCGCCGCACCCCGAAACGGGCTCATCACAGATGAGGGTGCAGTGGCAGGTGGGTGCTGGCCGGACCACACCCTCAACTGCGACTGCGACTGCGACTGCGACTGCGACTGCGACTGCGACTGCGAAGAGCCCAAATTACCCCCGATGCGAGGGTCGCCCGCGTGCTACGTTCGGGCCATGACTCGACCGAGTGAGATCCTCGGCAGCGTGGTCGCCGCCAGCGAGCGCGAGCAGCTCGAGACGTTCCTGGATTACCTGCGCGACGCCGTCGTGCGCAAGGCGCGCGGGGTGTCGGAGGAAGACGCCCGGCGCAGCCCGGTGCCGACCGGCACCAACCTCGGCGGCCTGATCAAACACTTGCGGTGGGTGGAACTGGGCGGGTTCGCCGAGCAGATCGGGCAGATCCCCGCCGCGGAGCTGCCCACGCCGCCGTGGACCGACGCAGACCCGGAGGCCGACCTGCGGCTGGAGCCGAACGAGAAGCTCGATGACATCATCGGCGCCTACCAGGCGGAGTGCGACCGCTCCCGCGAGATCGCCGCCCAGCACAGCCTCGACTACGCACCCCCGGGCGGAGGGCTGACGTTGCGGTGGGTGTACCTGCACGTGATCCTGGAGACCGGCCGGCACGCGGGCCACGCGGACATCCTGCGCGAGATGATCGACGGCAGCGTCGGCGACTGACGGCTCGCGGCGCGTCGTCGGTCCATGTTCCGGTCGTCCGGGGCGGCGACTGCGGGATCCGGCTCAGACGGGAGTAGGACCCCCGTCGAGCATCGCTTCGATCATGCTCGGACCGTCGTACTGGACCATGCACATCCTGAGGCCGTGCGCCTCGCGCGCACCCCAGACGGCTTCGCGCATGCGGCCGATGCGGATGTTGGACACCAGCCGGTAGCCCTTGGCCCGCATCTCGACGATGGCCTCCTCGATGTCGTCGACCTTGAAATGGATGTTGCGCACGCGTTCGCGGGTCGTCGGCGGGTGGGCCTGGATCAGCTCCAGGTAGCCGTTCTTGTCCATGGCCATGCTCATCCGGGTCCCCTGGGCGCTCGGCGGCTCGTCGGCCGGCAGCTCCTCGATGACCGGGGTGTCGTCGAACTCGATGCGGATGAACTCGACGCCGAGCAGGTCGCCGAACTCCTGCATCGCCGCGTCCAGGTCGGACACCTCGAGACCTACCAACTCCATGCGTTCCAGCTTCATGTCAGGCTCCTCGCCTCGTCGGTGCCACGTCGGTCGCGCCGTGCCTCGGTCGCCTGGGAGCCGGACGTCCAGCCGCCGTCGATCGCGATCTCGGCGCCCGTGATGAAGCCGGCGGCGTCGGATGCGAGGAACGCCACCAGCTCGGCGACCTCCCAGGGTTCACCGGCCCGGCGCAGCGGCGTGAGCCCGATCTTGGCCGCCCGCATCTCATCGGAAGCGAAGTCGGTCATCGACGTCAGGACGTAGCCGGGGTGGATGCTGTTGACCCGGATCCCCCACGGGCCGAACTCCTGCGACGCCATCTTGGTCAGGCCGCGGACGCCCCACTTGCTCGCGGTGTAGGACGGGTCGGGGTTCTGGTCCAGTCCCGCCGCGGACGAGATGTTGATGACCGAGCCGCCCCCGGCCTCGCGCATCAGCGGCGCGAACGTCTTCATACCGAGGAACGGGCCCTTGAGGTTGACGTCGACGACGCGCTGCCAGGCGGCCCGGTCGACGCTGAGGATCGACTCCTCACCGAAGATGCCGGCGTTGTTGACCAGCACGTGCACGGCACCGAAGCGATCGAGCGCGAGATCGCGCCACGCCTCCCATGTCGCGCGATCACGCACATCGCCCGGCGCGAACTCAGCCGCGCCGCCCGACGCCTTGACCTCGGCCGCGAGGCGCTGCCCGGCGGCTTCGTCGAGATCGGTGAGCAGCACCGAGGCGCCCCGAGCGGTCAGCGACCGCACGTGCTCGGCGCCCATGCCGCGCGCGCCTCCCGTGACGACGGCGACCTTGCCGGTCAGGTCGGTGCGGGACAGGATCGAGGCTCGCGTGCTGCTAGACATCGGCGCCCTCCTTCAGCTCTTCCATCCGCAGCGCCTGGCCCCGGTGCGCGCCGCCGGCGATGAATCCTCCGTCGATCACGATCTCCGCACCCGTCGTGAACGACGACAGCTCGTCGATCGCCAGGTGCACGACGGTGTGCGCGATCTCCTCGGGCAGCCCGGCGCGAGGGTCGGGATTGACGCGGACATAATGATCGATGTCCGCGCGGCTGACGTTCGAGACCATCGGCGTCAGGATCGTGCCCGGATGTACCGAGTTGACGCGGATACCGAGGGGAGCCAGTTCGAGCGCCGCCGTCTTCGTCACGCCGCGCAGCCCCCATTTGCTCGACGTGTATCCCGCCGCGTCATAACCCGTGAGCCCGGCGACCGACGAGATGTTGACGATCGACCCACCGCCCGCCGTGCGTGCCATCAGGGGTGCGCACGCCTGCATGCCCGCGACCGGTCCCCACAGATTGACGCCGAGCACGAAGTCGAAGGCCTCCTCGGGCTGCTCCATGACACCCCGCCGATCGGAGACGCCGGCGTTGTTGACCAGCACGTCGAGCCGGCCGAACTCGGCCTCGATCTCCGCGACGATCTCGGCCCACCGCGCCAGGTCCGACACGTCCAGTTCGACGAATCGGGCGCGATGTCCCGCGGCCACGAGTTCAGCGGCGAGCGCCTCGCCCTGCTCGATCAGGACGTCGGCGATCACGACCGCCGCGCCCTCCGCGGCGAACAGCCGCGCCTCCGCCTCGCCCTGTCCACCGGATGCACCGGTGACCAGGACGACCTTGCCGTCGAGTCGTCCCACGTCCAGTCCTTTCCTCTCAGCGGAAGCGGCGGGCCTCGGCGGCCTGCACCCCCGACGTCCAGCCACCGTCGACCGCGATCTCGGCGCCCGTGATGAAGCCGGCGGCATCCGAGGCCAGGAACGCGACCAGTTCGGCCGCGTCGGCCGGCCGCCCGGGCCGCGAGATGGGGATCAGCGACAGCATCGCACTGGTCAGTTCGGGCGACGCGAAATCGTTCATCGGGGTGTCGATATAGCCCGGATGGATGCTGTTGACCCGGACACCCCAGGCACCGAGCTCCTGCGCCGCGGTCTTGGTCAGGCCACGCACGCCCCACTTGCTGGCGGTGTAGGCCGGATCGGGATGCTGATCCAGACCGGCGGCCGACGACACGTTGACGATCGATCCGCCACCGGCGTCGCGCATGACCGGCGCCAGCACCTTCATGCCCAGCCAGGTGCCCTTCAGGTTGATGTCGAGCACCCGGTCCCAGCCGGCCTTGTCGGTCTGCGAGATCCGTCGGTGGCTGACGATCCCCGCATTGTTGACCAGCACGGCCACGGCGCCTTCAAGCTCGAGGGCCCGGTCGCGGATCCGCTCCCATGCGACTGGATCGGCCACGTCGGCCACGTGCGCCACCGCCGACGGGCCCACCTCAGCGACCAGAGCATCCAGGCCGGCATGGTCGAGGTCGACCGCCAGCACCCGAGCACCCCGGGACGTCATCGTCCGGACGTGCTCGGCCCCCATACCGCGGGCCGCGCCGGTGACCACGGCGACCTTTCCGTCGAGGGCCAATCGCTCGAACGTCACTGCGCCTTCTCCTTCTTCGCCGCCAGCACAGCCAGTTCGAGCGCACGGTTGGCGCCCCCGGAGATGAAGCCGCCGTCGACGACGAACTCCGTGCCCGTCGTGAACGTCGACTCGTCCGAGGCCAGGTGCAGGACGGCCCAGGCGATCTCCTCGGGGACCCCGGTGCGGCGATTGGGGTTGACCCGCACGTAGTTCTCGATGACGTCGTCGGGAATGACGGCGATCATGGGCGTGACGATCGTGCCCGGATGGACCGAGTTGACGCGAATGCCGTCATCGGCGTACTCGAGCGCGGCCGTCTTGGTGACGCCGCGCAGGCCCCATTTGCTGGCCGTGTAGGCGGCGTGGTCGTATCCGGTCATCCCGGCCACCGACGAGATGTTGATGATCGAGCCGCCGCCCCCCTTCTTCATCAGCGGCGCCACGGTGCGCATGCCGACCACGGGGCCCCAGAGGTTGATGTCCAGCAGCCGGTCCCAGCCGCGAATGCCTTGGTCGACGATGCCCCGGCCGTCGCCGATGCCGGCGTTGTTCACCAGGACGTCGAGCCGCCCGTGCCGGGACTCGATGTCGCCGACGACCTGGGCCCAGCGGTCCTCGTCCGCGACATCGAGTTCGACGAACTCGGCCCGGAGCCCGGACGCGGTCAGCTCGGACGCCAGGGCCTCGCCCTGCTCGACCAGAACGTCGGCGATCACGACCACCGCACCCTCGGCGGCGAACAGCCGCGCCTCGGCCTCGCCCTGGCCGCCGGATGCTCCCGTGACCAGCACGACCCGGCCTTCGAAGCGGGCGGCGCTGGGCGTCTGCTGAACCGTCACGAGACCATGTAGGTGCCGCCGTCGACCGACAGCACCTGACCTGTCATGTACGCGGCGCCGTCCGAGAGCAGATAGGAGAACGTGGGTGCCATCTCGTCGGCCTCGGCGAACCGGCCCAGCGCAATGCGCGACAGGTACGTCGCGGCGAACTTCTCGTTCGTCATGATCGTCCGCGTCATGTCGGTGGCCGCCGATGGTGCGACGGCGTTGACACGGATGCCGTACCGCCCCAGTTCCTTCGCACCCGACTTGGTCATCGCGATGATGGCGCCCTTGGCACCGGCGTAATTGATCTGGCCGATCGTTCCGCCCAGCCCGGCCGACGACGTCACGTTGACGATGACGCCCTTGGTCTGGCTGGCCACCATCCGGCGAGCCGCCTCCCGCAGTCCCAGGAACGTGCCACGGGCGTGCACGGCGAGGACCGAGTCGAACGCCGACGCCTCCATCTTGAGCAACATCGCCGGGCTCGTGTTGCCCGCGTTGTTGATCCATCCGTACAGCGTGCCGAGCTCCTCCTCGGCACGAGCGCCGATGAGCTGCACATCGTCCTCGCTCGACACATCGGCACCGACTCCGATGGCCCGGTGGCCGGCCGCGACCAGTTCGTCGGCCGCCGCCTTGGCTGCGGTCCCGTCGACATCGGCGACGCAGACCGCGTAGCCCTCCGATGCCAGATGACCCGCGATCGTGCGGCCGATGCCGGCGCCGCCACCCGTGACGACGACGACCTTTGAGGCGCTCATGTGTGAAATCTCCTTGTTGGTTGTGTCCGGCTCACACCGGATGTCCGAAGTAGATGGCCGTCAGCTCGGGATCGTTCATGACGTCCTCGGGCGTGCCCTCGGTGAGCAGCCGGCCGCGATCGAGGAACATGACCCACGACGCCACCTCGCGCACGACCTGCATGCTGTGTTCGACGATGCAGATCGACGTGCTGCCGTCGGCGACGATCTGGCGCAACAGCTCCGACAGCTGTGCACGCGCGGCCTGGTCCAGGCCCGACATCGGCTCGTCGAGCAGATAGCAACTGGCACCGGTGGCCAGCAGCCGGCCCATCATCAGCATCTTCTGCTCGGCATAGGAAAGGTCCTTCGCGAGCGTGTGGCGCTTCTCGTGCAGGCCCAGGCTGCGCAGGATCTGCTCGGCGCGCTCGCCGTCGGCGTCATCGCGCCGGCCACGCCAAGCGGCCACCGTGAACTGAGACAGCAGCGACTCATGCCTGATGTCGGTGACGGCGACGTGGATGTTCTCCTGCACCGTCATGCCCTCGAAGAGCCGCACCTCCTGGAACGAGCGCACCACACCCAGTTGCGCGCGTCGCTCGATGCTGAGCGACGAGATGTCGCGATCGCCGTAGTAGGTCTTGCCCTGATCGGCCTTCAACGCGCCGCTGAGCAGGTTGAACACCGTCGTCTTCCCGGCGCCGTTGGGACCGACCAAGGCCGTGATCTGACCCGGCCGCACCGACATGGTCACGTCGTCCACGGCCTTGAGTCCACCGAACGCGATGCCGATGCCCTCGGAGCGGAGCGTCTTGACCTCGGCGGTCTCCTGCCCCTCGACGACCCGGGCGAACAGATCGATCGACACCTCGGGAACCGCGCCATCGGTGGAGGCCGCCGTATCCGGACCGGCCTTCGCGGCGCGGCGTGCCGCGTTCCTTTCGGCGACCTTGACCGGATCACGGCCCAGAAGGCCCTGCGGGCGGTAGATCAGCAGCAGCAGCACCGCGAGCGTGTAGATGATGCCGTTGATCGGTCCCGCGACCGAGTCCGGGATGTCGGCGAAGCTGAGCGCCTCGGGCAGCGCGAGCACGACCAGCGCGCCCACGAACGGGCCCCAGTAGGCCGCCATGCCGCCGATGATCGTGATCGACAGGATCTCGACCGTGCGGTCGAGCGTGAACTCGGCGGGGCTGATGTACAGGGTGTGCATCGCGTACAGGCCACCGGCCATGCCGGCGATGGCCGAGCTGAACGCGAACACCGTCACCTTGGTCCACAGCGCCCGCTTGCCCAGCGACCGAGCCGCCGGGACGTCCTCGCGAAGCGACTTGAGCAGCCGGCCGTACGGCGACTTGACGACGCGCCAGCACAGAACGGTCACCAGGGCGCAGACGACCCAGGCCAAGATCATGACCTTGGTGTTCGTGTCGAGCAACTGCCCGAACACGGTCGGCCGCGGGATGCCGGCGATACCTGCCGAGCGCCCGGTGACCTCCAGGTTGTTGAACAACTCCACCAGCGCTACTTGGACCGCGATCGTCACGATGAAGAGGAACTCATCGGACAATCGTCCCGCCGCATATCCCACCGACATGCTCAGGACACCGGCCAGGAGCGCGCCGGCCAGGACCGCGGGGATGAACTCCAGCTGGTGGTCCTTGATCAAGATCGCCGTGACGTAGGCCCCGACGCCGAAGAAGCCGCCGTGCGACACCGACAGCAGGCCGCCGTAGCCCAGCAACAGATTGAACGAGATGCCGAGGATGATGAAGATCGGCAACAGCCCCAGGAGGCTGGTGATGTAGTAGTTCATGGCGTTGTTCTCCGCTCGAGGGTCAGGAGACCGGGGTCGGATCGATCGACTCGACGGACTGCTCCGTCGGCTTCGGATCGGGCGTGGACGACGTGTCGGACGACTTGGACTTGCGCGGCTTGCGCTTGTTGCCGACCAGGCCCGTCGGGCGGAACAGCACGAAGATGAACGCCACGATGTAGACGATGAACTCGCCCCACTCGGTGGGCAGCCAGTACAGCGGGATGGTCTCGGTCAGACCCACCAGCAGCCCGCCGATCAGCGCACCGCTCATGCGGCCCATGCCGCCGATCGTCAGCGCGATGACGGCCTTGAGCAGCAGGTCGAATCCCATGCTCGGATGAATCGGGGCCTTCAGGGCCAGCAGGACGGCGGGGGGTACGACCAGCACCGAGCCGAGGATCATCGACCGCAGGTAGACGCGGTCGAGGTTGATCGCGAGCGCCTGCGCGCGTTCGGGATTGTCGCCCACTGCGCGGAACTCCAGCCCCGCGTGCGTGCGGGTCAGGAACCAGTGCATCACGACGAACAGCGCCACGCTCAGCACCAGGACGCTGAGGTCATACACGTCGACCCGGATACCGGCGATGCGGGTGTCCCACCCGAACCAGTCCGGAACGGCGGCCGACGCGACACCCGCGCCCCAGGCGAACTCGATGACGTAGGAGGCGAACGCCACGACCAGCAGTGAGGCGACCATCACGACGATGGGGTCGGCGTCGCGCTTCGCGAGCGGAACGTAGATCAGGTACTGCATCAGGCAGGCGGCCACCGCGGCGGCGGCGACGGCGCCCAGGAAGGCGAGCACGACGGGCCACTCGAGCGTGGTGCCCAGGGTGTAGAACACGTAGGCCGAGAACACGAATGTCGCGCCCTGGGCGACGTGAAAGACCTTGTTGACCGACAGGATCAGGCTCAGACCGTAGGCGAACAGGCCGTACAGCAGACCCATGACCAGTCCGGTCTTGATGAGGGTGATGAGCAGGTCCACGAGGGGCGCCTTCCGATGGATGGGGGTGATCGGGAGCGTCTGTCCGTCGCGTCACGCGCGACGGACAGACGCCACCTGGGGTGATTCAGCCGTCAGTCGGCCGTGACCGAGTCGATGGTCTCGTCGTCCATCGGGTTGGCCTTGTAATCGTTGATCTGGCGGATGATCGTCGGGCCGACGTAGGTCAGCTTGTTCGTCAGATCCATCGCGCCGATGATCGGGACGTTGATGTCCTTCTTGGTGTTCAGGACCGCCAGCACGTTCTTGCCGGTGACCGGGGCACCCTGGCTACGCAGTTCCTTGATGGCCTCGGCGTAGATGAACGGCGTGGCGTAGAAGTAGCCGTTGTAGGACTGGTTCGCCAGCACGCGACCCGGATCGGCCGCCTCCATGCGATCGAGCAGCTTGTTGACGGCGTCGATGTCCTCCGGGATGTGGGACATGTAGATGAGGCCGTTCATGGCGCCCTTGCCGGCATCGCGGATGACACGGCTCTCACCGACACCGGCGTAGCTGCCGATGGGGATGTCGAGGCCGGCCTCACGGTAGGCCTTCATCGTCGCGGCGCCCTCGACCAGCAGCGTCTGCATGTAGATGAAGTCGGCGCCCGAGTCCTTGATCTTGGCGATCTGGGTCGTGGCGTCGGTCGCATCCTGGCGGATCGACTCCTCGGCGACCATCTTGCCGCCGCGGGCCTCGATGGCCTTCTTGAACGCGCTCGCCGTGCCCTGGCCGCTCTCGTTGTCGACGTAGATCGTCGCGAAGGTCTTGTAGCCCTTCGTCTCGGTCAGGTACTTGGTGAAGTTGTCCAGCTGGACGTCGTTCATCGGGAGCACGTTGACCAGGTTCGGGCTCGAGCCGATCAGCGACGGGCTCTGCGCGCCGGCGTTGAACAGCGCGAAGCCGAGGTCCTGGGCCACCGGGGTGGCGGCCGCGACCACGGCGCTCCACGCCGTCAGGACCACGGGTGCCTTCTCGACGGCGCCGAGCTTGTTCATGGCGCTGATGCCGCCCTCGGCCGTGGCCTGGGTGTCAGCCGTCACGAGCTGGAGCTTGATGCCGTCCTTGGCGTACTCCTTGTTGACATCGGCGATGCCTTCCTTCACGGCGATGACGTACTCCTCGCCGTACGAGGCCGCAGCGCCCGTCAGGGGCATGCCGAGACCGATCTTGTAGGTCTCGTCTCCCGTCGTGGCCTTGCCGGTGGCGCCTTCGATGCCCGAGGTGCCACCGTCGTCACTACCGGAATCGGTCGTGCAGGCCGCAGCCAGCGAGAGCGCGGCCACGGCGGCCACGATCTGTGCCGAACGAATCAATCGCATTGATCTTCCTTGTCTCGTATGGTGCTGACCGACGGTCAGTCCGTCGTCTTGCTCAGAACAGGCTCCAGATGTCTGGGTCGTCCAAGAGCGTGGCTGCGGGACCCTCCCGCACCATTTCCCCGAGTCTGAGCACGTAGGCGCGGTCGGAGACCTTGAGCGCCTCGTGGATGTTCTGCTCGACGATCAGGACGCCGATGCCGAGCCGCTGATGGACCGAGCGGATCTGATCGAGCATGGTCTGGACGAGCACAGGCGCCAGGCCGGTCGAGGGTTCGTCGAGCAGCAGGAATCGCGGGCAGGCCATCAGGGCGGTGCCGATCGCGACCATCTGCTGCTGGCCGCCGCTGAGGGTTCCCGCGTCCTCGTGCAGGCGGTGAGCCAGTGCGGGGAACAGGTCGAGGACGAAGTCGAGCGTGACCTTCTCGCGATCCGTCACATGACGCGCGACGCCGGCGCCGAGCTGGAGGTTCTCGCCGATGCTCAGCGTCGGGAAGATCCCGCGGCCCTGGGGCACGAAGGCGATACCGCCCTGAGCCACACGGGCCGAGCCCCGGCCGACCTGGCTCTCGCCGCGGAACCGGATATCGCCCGACTCGACGTCGATCGCACCGGCGATCGCCCGCAGGAGGGTCGATTTGCCGGCACCGTTGTGGCCCAGGAGACTGATGACCTCGCTGTCACCCACGTGCAGCGAGACATCGCGCAAGACCGTGTGGGCGCCGTAGCCGGCCGTCACCGCATCGACCACGAGTCCGCCCGCAAGGGTCGACGGAGCCGAACCACTCACGGCGTGAGATGGGACATCAGACATCTGGAACGCTCCTGATCGAGGTGTTACCTGGGTCACGTGTAACTAGTATCATATTTAGCATCATTAGCCCAGTAGACCTGAGCCACAATTTCTCATTGGGTGAGACGATCAGGTGCCGGAACGCTCGACCAGAGCCGTCTTGTTGACGCCCGCCTCGGCCAGCACGCCCGGGGGCACCATCTCGAGCCTCGGCCGGAACGCCAGCACCTGAGTGATCCGGCGTTCGACCTCGTCGGCGAGCGAGGCGATCTCGTCGGCCGTCAGATCCGCGCGATGCTCTGCCCGCACCCTCAGCCGCTGCTCGGTCGAGTGCCCCTCGAAGTCGGCGACGATCCGCAGATTGCCCGTCAGCCGCGGTTGGAACGACACCGCGATCTCACGCACCGCCGACGGCCACACGTTGATGCCCCGGACGATCAGCATGTCGTCGGTCCGCCCGACGCACCGCACTTTCGGCCCGGTACGCCCGCACGCACAGTCGGTCGCCAGAACCTCGAGGTGATCGCGGGTGCGGAAGCGCACCAGCGGCGATGCCAGCCGGTCCAATGCCGTCAGCACCAGCTCGCCCTTCGCACCGGCCTCGAACGCGATGTCATCGCCGGTCTCGGGGTCGATCAGCTCGAGATGGACGAGCCCTTGCGCGATGAAGTGCATGCCGTCGCGCTCCAGGCACTCGCCGAACACCATCGGCACGACATCGGAGTTGCCCAGCGTCTCACAGCTGGTCGCATCCCAGATCTGCTCGATCTGCGAACGGATCGCGGGAACGCCGCCACCTGGTTCGCCGCCCACCACGATGCGCTCGACGCCGAGCGTCGACGCGGGACGACCGAGCACCTCGTCGGCCAGCCGACCTGCGTGAAGCGCGAAGTTCGGGCCCGTGCAGAACACCTTCGGCGACAGCGATGCCGCGACCGTGAGCAGGCGTTCGGCACCGGCTTCGCCGCCGATCGGCACCACGACGCACCCGAGCTGTTGAAGCACCCGGACCGCGGGCACGCCACCGGCGAAGCCCTTGCTCATCCCCCAGCCGTGCAGGACCAGGTCCCCAGGACGCACGCCGGCGGCGTAGAAGCCGCGGGCTCCGGCCGTGCCCCACACCTCGAGATCATGGTGAGTCAGGCCGAAGTACGACGGCGTGCCGCTCGTCCCCGACGTGGCCTGGATCTGCGCCAGTTCGCTGACCGGGACGGCCAGATGCGCGCCGAGCGGCGGGTGATCGGCCAGACTGCGACGCAACTCCTCCTTCTCG
>Ga0182737_1002827_pt1 | contig 13587 bp, 7 predicted proteins | sample eDN5th30CBELigOP_FD_128878 | JGI IMG/M metagenome (GOLD analysis project Ga0182737, IMG submission 128878) | Enriched Organic Plus compost microbial communities from Emeryville, California, USA - eDNA 5th pass 30_C BE-Lig OP (version 2) (version 2) ... | reverse complement strand
TCGCGCGTCCTGGCGCCCGACGCCAAGGAACTCGGCACTTTGACCTCGCCCCGCGATTTCAACTTGATGTTCAAGACGATCGTCGGGGCAATGGGGACGGAGGAAGACGCCGCTTATCTGCGTCCCGAAACGGCCCAGGGCATTTTCGTCAATTTCAAGAACGTCTGCGACAGCACGCGCGTCCGCGTGCCGTTCGGCATTGCCCAGATCGGCAAGAGCTTCCGCAACGAAATCACGCCGCGCAACTTCACCTTCCGCTCGCGCGAGTTCGAGCAGATGGAGATTGAGTTCTTCTGTCACCCGAAGACGTCGCGCGAGTGGTATCAGTACTGGCGCGATCGCCGGATGAAGTGGTACACCGAACTGGGGCTCGCCAGCGATCGCCTGCGATTGCGCGAGCACGAGCAGGACGAGCTGAGCCACTACTCGATCGGCACGGCCGACATCGAATACGCCTTCCCATTCCTTCCGCCGGGCGAATTCGGCGAGCTGGAAGGGATTGCCCACCGCGGCGATTTCGACCTCCGCAGCCACATGGAGGGGAAGCTCGACCCGCACAGCAAGCCGGAGCTGAAGGTGGAGCTTGGCCCCGACGGCAAGCCGAAGTGGCGCGGCAGCGGCAAGGATCTGACCTATCGCGACGACATCACGAACGAGCGCTACACGCCGCACGTGATCGAACCGTCGGCCGGCGCCGACCGCGGCACGCTGGCGTTCCTTTGCGAAGCCTATCACGAGGATCAGGCCCCCGACGAGAACGGACAGATGCAGACCCGCGTGGTGATGAAGTTCCATCCGCGCATCGCCCCGATCAAGGCGGCTGTCTTCCCGCTCGTGAAGAAGGACGGCATGCCCGAGAAGGCGCAGGAGATTTATCGGGCGCTGAAGAAACGCTGGAACGTCTTCTATGACGAAAAGGGAGCCGTCGGCCGCCGTTATCGCCGCCAGGACGAAGCCGGCACGCCGTACTGCATCACGGTCGACGGTCAGACGATGACCGACGGCACCGTGACAATCCGCGACCGCGACACGCTCGAACAGTGGCGCGTGAAGGCTGAGGCGGTGCCGGAAGAGTTGGAGGCTCGGCTGAGCTAAGCGGCAGCCGGGCTAAAGCTGCACCTCAGCGGCAAGAAACTACCTCGTTACGACGCTCGGCGTCGTAACGCAGCCACGGACGCTCAGCGTCCGCTGCGCCAGGCTTTGCACTCGCGACGCAGCCCTTGGAACGCACGACGCAGAGCGTCGGTGCTTGCGTTCCCACGCAGAGCGTGGGAACGAGGGTTAGAGCGTGGGAACGAGGGTTGCTTTCGTTCAGCCGTTTTAGATTTCGCCGCTTACTGGCGGGCGATCTTTTGCAAAGCGGCTGCGGCGGCGTTGCGGACGGCTGGGCTCGAGTCGTTTTGGGCCTTTTGCAGGGCCGGCACGGCTTCGCGGGCGTCGGGACCGAGGTGGCCGAGGGCGTCGGCTGCGTGCAGGCGAACGAATTCACGTTCGTGGCTGAGCGCCTTGACCAGCAGCGGCAAGGCCGCGCCAGTCGCCTCTTTGTCGCCAGGGACGATTTCGACCAGGGCCCAAGCCGCGGTGATCTGACCGACGGGGTCCTTGTCTTCGAGGTGTTTCTTCAGCTCCGGCGCCGCAGCCTTGGCGCCAGGGCCGATGCTTCCCAGGGCGTACATGGCGGCGAGCGAGGTTTCGCGGTCGTCGCTGGCAGCTGCCTTGGTCAGGGCCGGCGTGGCGGGAGCCGAAGCTTCGCCGATGCGAGCCAGAGCAAAGGCCGCTTCCTGTCGCAGACCGGCTTGCTGGCTGGCAAGCGCTTCGGCCAGAGCGGGAACTGCGTCCTTCGCGTCAGGACCGATGCGACCGAGCACGCGGGCGGCGATTTGCGGAATGTCCGACGACTTCAGGGCCTCAACCGCAGCCGGCACAGCCTTCGGGCCGAGCGAAGCAAGGGCGTCGACAACCTCGGCGACCACTTCCGGATCGCTGTCCTTGAGCAGTTTCGAGAGGAGCGGACGGACGACTTCCGGCGGCGCCTTCAGTTCGAACAATCCGCGGGCGGCAGCCTGGCGAACGAACGATTCTTTGGCTTGCAGGCCTTCGATCAGTTCCTTCACCGCCTCTTCGGTGAGCTTCTTGTCCTCGGGATTCACCTTGGCGGCGGCCCAGGTGGTGATCATGTCAAAGAAGAAATCCCCCTTCACGTCGGCTTCGAGAAGCGCCTTCGTGGCCGAAGGATCGCCGATCTGGCCGAGGGCGAACGCGGCGCCGTACTTCACCGAAGCCGACTTGTCGCCGAGCGCCTTGAGCAGTTCCGGAACGGCGGGCTTCGCAGCCGGGCCGATTTCGCCGAGGGCGACGGCGGCTTGCATGCGGGTTTCTGGCTCTTCGGCGCCGAGCGCCTTGGTCAGGCCTGGCACGGCGGCCTTGGCTTCAGGACCAATCTCGGAGAGCACAACGGCAGCCCAGTAGCGGGCCTTGGGGCGTTCGAGGGCGGCGACCAGCGCCGGGACGACTTCCGCGCCTCCTTCGGCGAGCGTGTGCAGCGCCGGCTGAATGACGGCCGGATCTTCGTCTTCGAGCGCCTTGAGCACGACCGGCAGCAGCACATCGGGATTCAGACGCAAATTTTGCAAAGCCCGAAGGGCGGCGCGGCGAACGTTGGGCGACTTGTCGGCCAGAAGCTCGGCGAGCTCCTTGACCGTCGCTTCGCTGGCTGGCCGATATTGGCCGAGGGCAAAAGCGGCATAAGCGCGAACCGAATCGCTTTCGTCGCTGAGCGATTTCAGCAGAGCAGCCTGCACCTGGTCGGCTGGCGGGTGGATGGCAGCCAAGGCGCGAACGGCCCGCAGCCGAAGCTCGCCGTCTTTGGCGCCCAGGGCCTTCACGAGTTCCGGCGCGGCGGCAGCAGCGGCTGGGCCGCGGTCGGCCAGAGCGTCGGCGGCGGCGAGTTGCTTGGCGGCGTCGCCCCCCTTCAAGTCGGCGGTGAGCTGCTCGACCGTCGGCTCGGCCGCATGGGCCACCGAATACGAAGCCGCGATCGCACCAAAGATCAGATAGGCAAACGTAGCCGAAACCAGGCTCTTCATGAATTCACCGCAGGTCGAACGTCAAGTTGAGGAATCGCGGATTAGTCGCTAATCAAACACTATACGAAGCGAAATCCTGATTTCTATACTATACTTCCACTTGCGGTCGAAGTTTTCTGGGGATTGGTGGCCGCACGCCCCCCTGCATACGGAAAATCCGAACTCCGGCGGCAGCCGGCATGGCGGCCCGACGGAGTGCGGCTGAAATTATTAGAGATTTTCGCATCCCTGAAGCCGGTCGTAGTAATTACACTGGTTCGAGCCGGCATTGGCGTACACCTAGTTCAGGAATTGTGGTCATGAAGTTCTCCGTAGCGTTCGCATTCGCGATGGGTGCGCTCCTTACTATTTCCGGACCCTCGCACGCCCAGTACTACGGCTATGGATACCCGGTCATCGAAACGCACGCTTCGACGGCCGAAGAGGGCATCGCCAACGGAATGGCCAACATCATCGCTTCGGCGGGCGCCGCGAACCTGATGAACGCTCAGGCCGCCACCGAAGCCGAAAAGGCTCGGAACGAGTACATCCGCAACCGGCTCCTCGCCACGCAGACGTACTTCGACATGCGGCGCGTCAACGAGCAGTATCGCAAGGACACGCAAGGCCGGCCGTTGTCGATGGAACAGTATGTCCGCCTGGCCCGGATGGAAGCTCCCGACCGGATGAGCCCGAGCGAACTCGACACGCTCAACGGCAAGATCTATTGGCCGCCGCAGTTGATGGTCAAGGAATACGCTTCGTATCGCGAACAGCTCGAATCGCTGTTCCAGCGCCGGGCTCGTGGCGACCTGTCGACCTACGCCCCGATCAAGTCGGTCAGCGGCGAGTTTCTCGAAGCGCTGAAGCGCGACATCGACAAGTTCGCGCCGCAAGACTACGTGCGGGCAAAGAACTTTGTCGAAAGCCTCGGCTACGAAGCCGGCTTCGCCGTGCGGTAGTGCTTGAAACGTACCGGCAACCGGGGCGAAACTTCGCTCCGGAGAATGGCAGTAGGACGCAAAATTCTGCGTGACCAGCGGGCGTTTCCGATAAGAACGCTTGGGGAAACTAACGCCCGCTTCGCGACGTCCCAGCTAGACGTTTTAGCGAAATTGCCGGCTCTATTCGCGCTTCTCCGGCGAGTGTTACTCGCCGGCTAGAGGGTCGCGAAATTCTTCAGGATTTGCAGGCCGGCGGCCTGGCTCTTTTCCGGGTGGAACTGCGTGGCGAACAGGTTGTCGCGCCACACGGCGGCGCAGAACGGTCCGCCGTAGTCGGTCTCGATCGCTACCACCGTCGGATCTTCCGGCGCGCAGTAGTACGAGTGGACGAAGTAGAAGTGCTCGCCGTCCTCGATCCCCGTCAAATGAGGGGCGGCCCGGCGAAAGACGCCTCGGTTCCAGCCCATGTGGGGGACTTTGAACTCGCGCGGCAGGTCGAACTTCCGCACCTCTCCCTTGAGGATTCCCAGGCCCTCGAACCGGCCCCCTTCGTAGCTGACGTCGAACAAGAGCTGCATCCCCAGGCAGACGCCTAGGAACGGCTTGCCGGAGTCGATCGCTTCGTGAATCGGACCGACCAGCTCGCGCCGCTGCAGCTCGGCGATGGCGTCGCCGAAGGCGCCGACGCCGGGCAGCACAATCCGCTCGGCTTTTCGCAATTCGGCGGGGTCGGACGTGATGATCGCCTCGTGCCCGGCGCTTTCAAACGCCTTCTGCACGCTGCGGAGGTTGCCCATCTGGTAATCGATGATTGCGATGGTCATTGCAGGCGAGGGAAAAAGGGATCAGGGAAAAGAGACCAGGGGAAGCAGGGGAGACTTTGGATTGCGGGAGGATCGCCGCAGCCGGCTTCCGCCCAGGTCTCTTTTCCCTTGTCCCTTATCTCTCCCAAGAAATGCTAACAGCCCGCCGGCGGAAATCCGCCAGACGGGCTGTTGTAAGCGAGGCCGACGGGGCTCGAACCCGCAACCACCGGATCGACAGTCCGGTACTCTAACCAATTGAGCTACGGCCCCAATGGAGACTTTGAATTTTAACGCGTATTGTCCGGCTCGCAAGTGGCGTTTGGCCAGTCTTCGCGAGCAATCGGGCGTCCGGCGTAAGACTGCACCGATTATACGGTTATCGTCGCAAAAAAACAGGCCACTTGAGCCGCACTTGCGATTGTGAGCTACGCTTTTCCGGATGAAGTGCGCGGGCGGTATGGCCCCCTTCTTTCTGGGAGTTTTGAACATGAACCACGTATCGCGATACATCGACCAAGTCACGCGCGCCGTCGGCGAGTTCGAGACCTACCACTGGGTTGGCATCGGCGTGCTGCTGATTGTCGTGGGACTAATCTGCATGCGCGGTTACGGCTCGCAAAAGGCCTATTAAGAGGATCACGGTCGGCCGGCGAGGTTCGCGCTTCGCCCGCCCGACGCGTCTCGTGGACCAGGAGTGCGGCAATGACGCTTTGGGGCATTGGACTTCCAACAACGGTCGCGCTGGCTGCGGTGGTCGTGATCGGCTACCTGTGGCTCCGTCGCTCCCGCCCTTCCACCGGCGAACGGATCACCGCCCGTCGCGAACTGAAGCGGGCCAAGGCGATCATTCGCGAACTGGAACGAATCGGCCAACTGATCAAAGCCGATCTGGCTGAGCATCAGAAGACGCTCCAATATTTCGAAGTCCAGGTCAACGAGCTTTGCAACGACCCAACGAACGACGCCGGTTGGCAGCGGCTGACCGAAGAAGCCGAAAAGCTCCTCAAGCCGACGCAGCGTTTGGCGACGCAAATTGCGCACGCCTACGACGAACTCCGGCAACAGACCGATCTGCTGATGACCTTCACCGAGACCCGCACCGATCCTTTGACCGGGCTGAACAACCGGCGGGCGCTCGACGAAACGATTCTCAACCACCTGGCGATGCACGGTCGCTACGGCGCGCGGTTCTCGATTGCCATTTTCGACATCGACCACTTCAAGCAGGTGAACGACGATCACGGTCATCTGGCCGGGGATCGCGTGCTGCAGCAACTGGCGCTGATTCTCGACCAGAACGTGCGCGAGACCGATTTTGTCGCCCGGTTTGACGAGGAAGAGTTTGTCGTCGTGCTGCCCAGCACCGATCTGGCCGGCGGTTGCACGTTCGCCGAGCGGATGCGAACGATGATCGCCAAAGGGACTTCGCTGACGGTGAGCTGCGGCGTGGCGTCGGCCGAAGAGGGAGACGACTTGCAGCGGCTGTTGTCGCGGGCCGACACGGCGCTCCACTCGGCGAAAAGCTCGGGGCGGAACATCGTGTTTCAGCACACCGGAGACGCCGTGTTGCCGGTCGCCAAGAGCGACGACGGTTTGGGGGACGCCGACGCTGCCCGGCGGCCCCGCTGGCGGGCGAGCGATCTGCCGCCGGCCGAAGTGGAGGCGGTACCGTCGCTTGAAGAGACGACGGCTGCGGTCGCGCCGATTGAGTCGATCATCCCCTTCCCTGGCAACGCCAACACACACGTCGGCTAATCGGTCGTCGCGGCGACGCGCGCCACGCGTCGCATCACGGCTTCGAGCGTCTGGCGGTCGATCGGTTTGACCAGGTGGGCGTCGAAACCGGCTTCGAGCGAGCGCCGGCGATCCTCGTCCTGCCCCCAGCCGGTGAGGGCGATGAGGGCCACGTTCGGCCCCCAGCTTCGCTGGCGGAGTCGCGTCGCGGTGTCGTAGCCGTTGAGCTTCGGCATGCCGATATCGAGCAGCACTACGTCGGGACGATAGCCGTCGGCGATTTCGAGCGCCTCCTGGCCGTCGTGCGCGACTCTGGTTTCGTGCCCCATCAGTTGCAGCATGCGCGACAAGCTGACGGCTGCGTCGCGGTTGTCGTCGACGACGAGAATCTTGCGGCCGCCGACCGCCGGTTCGGGCGTCTGCGGCGGTTCGGGCAACAATTCCTCCACGGGCGAGAGCGGTAGCATGACGGTGAATCGGCTGCCGCGGCCGACCCCTTCACTTTCCGCGGTGACCGTGCCGCCGTGCAGCTCGACGAACCGCTGCACGAGCGTCAGGCCGATACCCAGGCCGCCACGCTGCTTTTCGAGCGATCGATCGACCTGCGTGAACATTTCGAAGACCCGCGGGATCATTTCCGGGGGAATGCCGAGGCCCGCGTCTTGCACGACGACCTTCACGTGGTCGTCGCAGCGAGTGGCCGTGACGTCGATCTTGCCCCCCGGCTCGCTGTAGCGGGCCGAGTTGTTGAGCAGGTTGGCGAAGACCTGAGACAGACGCGTGAAATCGGCGTTGAGAAGCACCGGCTCGCTGGGCAGATTCAGCGTGAGCTGATGCTTGCCTCGACGGATGAGCTGCTCGCACGTCTCCACGGCGCTGTGGACGACTTGCGATAGGTCGACCGTTTCTCGCCGCAGCTCGACTTTGCCGCGGCTGATGCGGCTGAGATCGAGCAAGTCGTCGATCAGCCGCACCATCTGCATGAGTTGCCGCTGCATGATTCCGCGGGCTTCGGCGACCGTTTCGGGATCGTCGCCGGCCAGCTCCATCAGCTCCAGCCCGTGGCGGAGCGGCGCCAGCGGGTTGCGCAGCTCGTGAGCGAGCGTGGCCAAAAACTCGTCCTTGCGACGGTCGGCGTCGTGCAGGGCCTGGGCCTGAAGAACTCGCTGCGTGACGTCGATCGTGATGCCGTCGAAGGCGGTCGCAGTCCCCTGGGCGTCGTACGTCGCGCGTCCAAGCGCCCGAATCCACCGTTCCTGACCGTCGAGGCCGATGGTGCGGAACTCGATGTCGTACTCCGAGCGTTCGCGAATCGACTTTTCGATGGCCAGCCGCGTGCGTTCGTGATCGTCGGGATGGAGCCGTTCAAAGAAGGTGTCGATCGTGACGACAGCGTCGGCGGGAAGACCAAAGTGTTCTTTGACTTTCGCGTTCCAGTCCAGGACGCCGAACGGCAAGTCGCAGTACCAGAGGCCGATCTGGCTGCTACTGACGACCATGTCGAGACGCTCGCGGCTTTGCCGCAAGGCTTCTTCGGCGCGGATGCGCTCGTCGATGTCAATGATCGAGCCGATATAGCCCAGGAATTGGCCGTCGGCGTCGAAGCGGGGTCGGCCGGCGTCGATCACCCAAGCGTATTTGCCGTTGGCAAGTCGCAGCCGATACTCACCAAGGTACGGTTCGCGGCGAGCGTTGGCGGTGAGGAACTCCTGGCGGATGTACGCTTGTTCGTCGGGGTGGACGGCGTCGATCCAGCCGTATTCAAGGCCTTGATCTGGTTTCAGGCCGGTGTACTCGTACCAGCCTCGCGAAACGAACGAACACTTTCCGTCGGCCTCGGTGATCCAGAGCATGGCGGGCGCTGAGTCGGCGAACTCGCGGAAGCGAGCTTCGCTCTCGCGCACTTGGGCTTCGGCCCGGGCCCGTTCGATGTAGGCCCAGCAGCGTTCGACCACCACCTCGATGAGGCGAATCTCGTCCTCGGTCCAGTCGCGCGGCGTCGTTTGCTCGACCGCCATCATTGAGAGCAGCCGGCCGCCGTGAACCCGCGGGCAGCAGACAATCGCCTGCAGGCCGAACTCGCGAAACGTCTCGCCGCCGTCGGCGTCGGTCAGTTCCAGATCGACGTTGCGAATGACCAGCGTTCGCCCGCTGCGAAGTTCCTCGACTGCCCGCGAGCCAAAATTCTCGAGGCGGTAGCTCCCTTGTGACGTGGGACAATCGCGCGTGTAGGCGTGGATGATGGTGAACCGATTGGAGTCGGGATTTACTTCCGCGTAGGCGCAGCGCGACGCGCCCAGATATTCGCCGAGCGCCTGCGAGACAATCTGCATGACCTGCTCCGGCGTGGTGGCGCTGCGGGTCATTTCGCTCAGCTCGCTCAAAAAGCGGAACCGACGCTCGCTCGCCTGCAGATCGGCTGTGGTGCGCATCCGCTCGGTCACGTCGAGCGTGCAGCCGATCGTTTTGATCGGTTGACCGGAGGCGTCGCGCATGACGACCGAGCGATCTTCCACGTGCAGCCAACGGCCGTCTTTGTGTCGCACGCGGTAGTGGGCGATGGTTGTCCCGTCCGGAGTGATTTTGGTGTCGTGGACCTGGCGCTCACCGGCAAGGTCGTCGGGATGAACCTGATCTCGCCACCAGTCGGCGGTCGGTGGGACTTCTTCCGGACGATAGCCGAGCACTTCGTAGAGGCCGCGCGTGCGTTCGATGTAGTTGGTGCGCAGGTCCCATTCGTAAATGATCCCGTTCACCGCGTCGGCGGCGAGTCGGAAACGCTCTTCGGTGCCGCGGAGTGCGATTTCGGCTCGGCTGGCGGTGGTGACGTCGCGGAAGTAGACCGAAATGCCGGTCGCCGAGGGGTAGGAATGAACCTCGTACCAGCGGTCGTGGTCGGGATAGTAGGACGTGACCGATTGCGGCACGCGGTTTTTCACCGTGTTGCGATAGGCGGTTTCGAACGGACTGCCGATGAGGCCCGGATAGACCTCCCAAATGGTTTTGCCCCCGATGTCATCGATCGTGAAATTAAGAAGCCGCTCGGCTTGCGGATTCATATAGGTGAATCGCCACTGCGTATCGATCGACAGGTACGCGTCGGTGACGCTTTCGAGGATGACCTTGGCTTCCTGTTCGGCAGTGCGTCTGGCGGTAATGTCGGTGCAGATTTGGCCAGCGCCGATGATTCGTCCCTGCGCGTCGCGCACCGGGTAGAAGCTCAGCATGAACGTGCGGCGGGCTCGCTCGGGATCGCCGAATTCTGCGGTGGTCGAGATCATCTCGCCGGCGAGCGCGCGACGCCAAAATTCTTTGGCGCGGGCCAGATCGTCGGGATAGGGGCTGAGCGCTTCCAGTGCGCTATCGCCGACTTCCAGCTTGCCGCCGTAGACACGTTCGAATTCGCGGCGATAGGCGCTGTTGACGATCGTGAAGCGATAGTTGTGGTCGATTGCGGCGATCGGGTCTTGGCTGCTTTCGGCGACGCTGTCGAGCAGGTTGTAGGCGGCCCGGGCCTTCTCGGCGAAGCGGTCGCGTTCGCGTTCCGCCATCACGCGCGGGGTGTCTTCGGTGCAGACGCAGAGCATGCCCGTGATATGGCCGTTCTCATCTGGCAGCGGGCTGTACGACCAGGTGAACCAGGTGTCCTCGGGATAGCCGTTGCGCTCTAGCGAAAGGTAGACCCGCTCGTTCCAGGTGGCGAGTCCCTGAGTCATCACCGCGTCGGCCTGCGGGCCGACGATGGGCCAGATTTCCTTCCACAGCGTTGCGGCGGGCACGCCAAAGCCAATGGGGTGCCGCAGGCCCATCAGGGGAATGTAGGAGTCGTTGTAGAAATTAAAGAGTTCCGGCCCCACCCAGACAGCCATGGGGAACCGCGAGTTGAGAAGGATGCCGATGGCCGCCTTGATGGGCGAGGGCCAATGGGCGGGTTCGCCCATGGGGTGGTTGCGCCAGTCGAACGAGCGCATCCGTTCTCCCATTTCGCCGCCGCCAGCGAGAAACGGAACTGGCGACCGTGGCGAGTCGTTGCTGGCTGGCATACGCGCGTGGACGTCCCTGTGGCTGACTAGCGCCTGGCAGGCATACCGGGAGCCCACAGACGCGTAGCGACGCTGCCTAGTATAGGGGGTTCCACAGGGCCGGCAATTGCATTGCGGGGCGCGGCTGCGCATTGCACGATCCCGCAACCTGTTGCGCCAGTTCGCCCGCCGCGTCTTGCAGGCGGACAATGGTAGTGGAGAGCCACATTTCGGGACGCTGAAAACTGCCCAGCGCAACGGCGATCAGGCAACCCGTAGCTGCCCGTCGGCGTACTGGAGGGTGGCGGCTTCGATATAACTGCCAATCCCCCGTTGGTGGTATTGTGGCTTCTTGTTGTGTTTTTCTGTCTAATGTATTTAGATGTTTGTTGTGTTTTGGTTTTGAGCAGTGTGGGAAATGTTGTTACCCTCTAGTAGTTTGCGGGGCGCTTTGCGGGAACTGGCTCGGCGAAACGCTTGCGATCGTGCGGTGCGCAAGGGTAATATGACCACCACTCTCCCACCGCTCGAATTTCTCTCCTCGAGCCCCTAAGTGCCCGCCCTTTCTCAAAAACCAGGAGTCGAATGAACATGGCCGATTCGCAATCTTCGCCGACGGGTGCCCCGGCGCCGACGCGACGGGAGTTTCTCGCAGGTTCGACCGCCGCGATTGTCGGTGGTTCTCTGGCTGCCACCCTCACCACGCCGCGCATGGCGCACGCCTCCGGCGACGACACGTTGAAGGTCGCCCTGATCGGTTGCGGTGGCCGTGGCACCGGCGCCGCCGTCAATGCGATGCGGGCCGACGATAACGTGAAGCTGACCGTGCTTGCCGACGCCTTCCCCGACCAGATCGAACGCTGCAAGCAGACGCTCCAGCGGCAGATCGGCGAGAAGTACGCCGTCACCGACGATCGTTGCTTCGCCGGTTTCGACGCGTACAAGTCGGTGATGGCCACCGACGTCGACGTCGTGCTCCTCTGCTCGCCTCCGCACTTCCGCCCAGCCCACCTGAAGGCTGCGATCGACGCCAACAAGCACGTCTTCTGCGAAAAGCCGGTGGCCGTTGACGCTCCCGGCGTGCGGGCGGTGCTCGAAACCTCGAAGCTGGCCGAAGAAAAAGGCCGCAGCCTCGTGTCGGGCCTTTGCTGGCGCTACGACCTGGGCGTTCGCGAGACGATCCAGCGCATCAAGGACGGTCAGATCGGCGACATTGTCGCGATTCAGGAAAACTACCTGACCGGCACCCTCTGGCACCGCGGCCGCAAGCCGGAATGGAGCGAGATGGAGTACCAGATGCGCAACTGGTTGTACTTCACCTGGCTCTCGGGCGATCACAACGTCGAGCAGCACATCCACAGCCTCGACAAGGCGATGTGGCTGATGGACGACAAGCCGCCGGCGCGGGCTTATGGTCTCGGCGGTCGGCAGGTTCGCACCGGTCCGGAATGGGGCAACATCTACGACCACCATGCCGTGGTGTACGAATGGGCCAACGGCGTGAAGTGCTTCGCCTTCACCCGTCAGATGGCTGGCTGCAGCAACGAGACCGAAGACTTCGTGATGGGCTCGAAGGGCTCGGCCCAAGTGCTGGCCCACACGATCAAGTCGGGCAACGACGTCTGGAAGTATCGCGGCGATAAGCCGAGCATGTACGACCAGGAGCACGTCGAGCTGTTCAAGAGCATTCGCGACGGCAAGCCGATCAACAACGGCACCTACATGTCGTACAGCACGATGCTCGCGATCATGGGCCGCATGGCGACCTATACCGGCCAGAACATTACCTGGGATCAGGCGATCAACTCGACCGAAGACCTGACCCCCGCCGCCTACGAATGGGGCGACGTGAAGATCCCGGGCGTTGCGATGCCGGGGATTACCAAGTTCGTTTAACCGCGACCCGCAGGGGAGCGTCGGATAGTAGACAGTAGGCAGTTAGCCCCATATTGGGGCTGACTGGAACTGCGATGTCCGTCTCGCGTTAAAGCAAATCGCCGTACTGGGTACCGAGTACTCAGTACGGCGTTCTTATTGCGCGTGGAGATAGGGAGGTGCAGCAGCCCGATAGAAGCAGCGTCACACCGAGTAGCGGATGTCGCCGCCGACGATGGTGTGGGTGGCGAGGCCGCGGAGGGTGAAGCCGGCGAGCGGCGTATTGGAGCTCTTGGAGCGGAATCGCTTGGGATCGACCGTCCACTGCCAATTGGGGTCGATGATCGTCACGTCGGCTTCGGCGCCTTCGCGGAGCGTTCCTTTGTTCACGCCCAGCACCTTGGCTGGGTTGAGCGTCAACTTGGCCAGGGCGCTGAGCCAGTCGAGATGGCCCGGCTCGATCAGGTACGTGACGACCGCGGCGAGCGTCGTTTCAAGTCCGACCGCGCCGAACGGCGCCAGGTCGAACTCCTGCATCTTCTTTTCGAGGGCTCGCGGAGCGTGGCAACTGGCGATCACGTCGATCGTGCCGTCCTTGAGCCCTTCGATGCAGGCGTCGACGTGGTCCTGCGAACGCAGGGGCGGGTTGACCTTGCAGTTGGCGTCGAAGGATCGAACCGCCTGATCGGTGAGGATGAAGTTAAGCGGGCAAATCTCGGCGGTGACCGACACGCCTCGCTTCTTGGCGCGGCGGATCAGGTCGACGCTCCCCGAGCTGGAGACGTTCATCTGGTGCAGCCGGCCGCCGGTCGCTTCCGCCAATCGCAGGTCGCGGCTGGTCATGACGTCCTCAGCTTCGGCTGGCATGCCGCCAAGGCCAAGGACCATCGAAACCGTTCCCTCGTGCATCACGCCGCCGCGCGAAAGCTCAAGCACTTCGGGATGGTTCAAAATCGGCCGGCCGAACATCTGGCAATATTCGAGCGCCCGCCGCAATAGTTCGGCGTTCCAGATTGGCTGCGAGGCGTCGCTGAACGCGACCGCACCCGCTTCGACAAGCGAGCCGATCTCGGCCAGCTCCTTCCCCGCGCGATCCTTGCTGGCGGCTGCGATCACCAGCACGTTGCAGGAACGAGCCCGG
>Ga0182737_1002826_pt1 | contig 13602 bp, 9 predicted proteins | sample eDN5th30CBELigOP_FD_128878 | JGI IMG/M metagenome (GOLD analysis project Ga0182737, IMG submission 128878) | Enriched Organic Plus compost microbial communities from Emeryville, California, USA - eDNA 5th pass 30_C BE-Lig OP (version 2) (version 2) ... | reverse complement strand
GGTCGGCATGGCGATACTATAGCCTAGGTTTCCAGCAGCCGCCCCCTTAGGGTAGGCTTCAGGGGACGCCCGTGCAGGAAATGACGGACCTGTGACGTAATCCAAATGCCCCATAGGCAGCAAGGCGTCGCCGAGCTGGTTGGAGCTTAGCTTTGGATTTTGGCCTTCGCCATTCTAATTGCGCGGGCCGGCAAAAAGCCTACCTTACGTATTTGGAGCCCACCTATGCCCTTCCGCCTTGTTTGGGCCTTGTTTGTGCCCCTGCTGCTGGCCTCCCCCCTGTTTGCCGGCAAGTACAACCAAACGCTGAGCATCGGCGACGCGGCCCCCGACTGGAAAGGCTTGCCCGGGACCGACGGCAAGGAGTATTCGCTGAGCGATTTTCAGGACAAGGATTGCCTGGTGATCGCCTTCACCTGCAACACCTGCCCCTACGCCCAGGACTACGAGCAGCGGCTGATCGAACTGACGAAAAAGTACGCCGCCGACGGCAAAGTGGCGGTCGTGGCGATCAACGCTAACAAGGTGAAAGGGGACCTGCTCCCCGATATGACCGAGCGGGCCAAGGCCCAGGGGTTCAACTACCCCTACCTGCACGACGCCTCGCAGGAGGTCGCCAAAGCGTACGGCGCGACCTACACGCCGGAGTTTGTCGTCCTCGACAAGGCCCGGAAGGTGGTCTATCTCGGGGCGATGGACGACAGCACCGACGCCTCCAAGGTGAAGCGTCAATATGTCGCCGAAGCGGTCGAAGCGGCGCTGGGCGGCAAGACTCCCGAGACGACCGAGACGCCGGCCGTCGGCTGTGCCGTGCGATACGAGCGGTCGAAGCGGACTCGCGCAAAGCAGTAAGCCACCTTCGGCCAAAAACTTGCGGCAATCCAGTAGCTCTCATCGGGGATTTCTGTTGCCCGAAACCTAACAGTTGCGTTAATATTATGGCCGATACAAACCATAACGATTGACTCAGGCTCAATCGCCCTTTAGGGTGGAGTCAACGAACGACTAGCTCACGCGCTTAGGATTTGAACGGATGACGGATCGGCTCCAAACAGTCGCGCCGCAGGCAGCCTTGGGCTGCTGGTGGCGGCGGTTTGCGCCGGGGTTGCTCATCTGGCTCCTCAGTGCCGGGCTCTTCGTGCAGAGCCCGGCTACCACGGCGCTGGCCTATCAGGTCGCCCGCACGGTTCCGACTTCGAGCCAGCCTTGGGAAGAAGAGCGACCGGCCGAAACTTCAGAAACTCTTTCGGTGCACTGCACCGTCTCTCAGGGGCGTCGCACGGCAAGTGTGCTGACGTTCGCGCCCAACATGGTGCGGATGCCCCTTCTCAATGCCTCGGGCTGTCTGGCCGCCCGCCATCACGACGGTGGGCGAATGCTCGTGTGCGATGTCCGTTTGGGCTCTGGCACTCCGCTGCGCATATAGGGCGAGCGTGTGCGCTGGGTCCCAGCGATTTCTCTTTCGAATGACAGATCCGACGTAGCGTCGCTGCGCCTTGGTTTACCGGCGCGGCACACGTAGACCACTACCGCGCCTGGCCCCTTCGGCCCGACGCCGCCTCGCGCGGCGCGGATCGGCTGTGCGCGATCACGACACACACGCAAATCCCCCGAGAGGAACATCTGCCATGGAAAAGATCCTCAATGGCGTGCATCGCTTTCGCACCGAAATCTATCCCAAGCATCGCGAACAATTTGTCCAGCTTTCGCAAAAAAAGCAGAAGCCGACGGCGCTGTTCATCACCTGCGCCGACTCGCGCGTCGATCCCAACCTGATCACCGGGACCGACCCGGGCGACCTGTTCATCGTCCGCAACGCCGGCAACCTGGTGCCGCCTTACGGCGCGCAGAGCGGCGGCGAAATTGCCACGGTCGAGTACGCCCTGTCGGTGCTCGGCATCCGCAACATCATCCTCTGCGGCCACTCCCAATGCGGAGCAATGCAGGCGATCGTCGAAAACTCCAACCTCGACGAGCTACCGGGCGTGCGCGGCTGGTTCGCTCACGCCGAATCGACGCGCTTGATCCTCCAGCACAAGTACAAGCATCTGCCACCCGACGAGCTGCTGGTTACCGCCGTCGAGGAAAACGTCCTCGTGCAGCTCAACAACCTGAGCACCCACCCGAGCGTCGCCGCCCGCCTGGCGATGGGCGAATTGAACGTCTACGGCTGGTACTACGACATCGGCAGCGGCAAGATCCGCCAGTACCACCAGTCGACCGGCACGTTCAAGGACCTCGACGGCGAGCCGCTTGCCGCCACTCCCCTCCCCGTTCGCGCAGGATCGGTTGCGTGAGGCCCATGGGCTGAACGCAACTCGACCGCAGTATGAGAGGAGTTTTTTGCAATGGTGGAACACAGTAACAAGGACACAGCCCCAAACAGCCAGCCGGCCGCCGCAGCCAAGAAAGGAACCGTCGGCCGCGACATTTTCGCTTCGATCGTCGTGTTTCTCGTGGCGCTGCCGCTCTGCATGGGCATTGCGGTGGCTTCGGGCGCTCCGGTTTCCTCCGGTTTGATCACCGGCATGATCGGCGGCGCCGTCGTGGGGCCGATTTCGGGTTCGCCGCTGCAAGTGAGCGGCCCGGCTGCCGGCCTGACGGTGCCGATTGGCGACGCGATTCGCGAATTTGGCCTGCCCTCGCTGGGGCTGATCGTGGTGCTGGCTGGGGCGCTGCAATTGCTCGCCGGCGTGTGCCGGTTGGGGCAATGGTTTCGCGCCGTCTCGCCGGCGGTCATTCACGGCATGCTGGCCGGCATTGGCGTGTTGATCTTCGCCAGCCAGTTTCACGTGATGGTCGACGACAAGCCGCGGCAAGGCGGCCTCGCCAATCTGCTGTCGATTCCCGAAGCGATCGCCAAGGGGCTGCCGATTCCGGAAATGGCGAGCAAGGAAATTCGCACGGCGCGGCGCGAGCTGCTGCAGGAATTCGGCCAGTTGCACGAGAATCAACTGGTGCTGGAAACCCACGTGGAAAGCGTCGTCTCGATTCAGGGATCCGACGCGGCCCACGCCGCCCAGGCGGTTTTTCTGCACGATCACCTGAACGAGCAGCAGAAGATCATCGACCGCACGAAGGAATTGCTCGCCAAGGTCGAAACGCTCGACCTGAAAGGCGTCAATGGCCACGATCTGCAGGAGTCGATTCGCAAGTCGCTCGAAACGCAGCAAGCGGCGCTCGCCGACATGGACGCCGGCCGCTACGACCACGCCGCAGCCTCGCAGCGCGCGGCCGCCGAGTCGCTGACCGACGTGCTCGCCGGCCTGAAGAATCATCAATGGGCCGCCAAGCTCGGCCTGCTGACGATCGGCATCATCGTCGGCTGGCAATTGTTGATTCCCAAGAAGTTTCAGCTCATTCCGGGACCGCTGGTGGCGATTGTCGTCGTCACGGCGCTGTCGGCTTCGCTGACGCTGCCGGTGCTGTTCGTGGAGTTGCCGGAGAAGTTCTCCGACGGCATCAACTTCATTTCGCTCACGCCGCTGCAGGACATTTCGTTCTGGCCGCTCCTGTCGACGGCGGCCATGGTGGCGATCATTGCCAGCGCCGAAACGCTGCTCTGCGCCACAGCCGTCGATCAGATGCACAACGGTCCGCGCACCAAGTACGACAAGGAGCTGGCGGCCCAAGGCATCGGCAACATGCTCTGCGGTCTGGTCGGCGCTCTGCCGATGACGGGCGTGATTGTGCGTAGCGCCGCCAACGTGCAGGCGGGGGGAACAACGAGACTGTCGACCACGCTACACGGCATTTGGCTGGTGGTCTTTGTGGTTCTGCTGGGGAGCATCCTGCGGCTGATTCCGCTCTCGGCGCTCGCCGGCATCCTGGTCTACACCGGCTACAAGTTGATCAATCCGAAGGAGCTGATTCACCTGTGGCGGGTCGGCAAGTTCGAGGCGCTGATCTTCGTCACCGTGGTGGCGACGATCGTCGTCGAGGACCTGCTCGTCGGCGTGCTGGTGGGCATTGCCCTCTCGACGGTCAAGCTGCTGTGGGTGTTCTCGCACCTGAAGGCGCAGCTCGAGGTCACGCAGGACGGCAAGCGGGCTCAATTGTCGCTCGAAGGAGCGGCGACGTTCCTGCGGCTGCCGTATCTGGCCGGGAAACTGGAAGACGTGCCAGCCGGCGCTCGGCTGCATGTCGACCTGGAGCACCTCGACTACATCGACCACGCCTGCATGACGCTCCTTATGAACTGGGCGAAGCAGCACGAAGCAAGCGGCGGCCAGCTCATCATCGACTGGGGGTCGCTGCACGCCCGCTTCACGCGGTCGCACCGCAAGAACGGCGACAGCGAAACCGCGCGCACCGACGGCGGGACGACGCAGAAGATCGCCCCGGCGCCGCACGGCAGCCGGCGGGAGGAATCGGTCGTGCACTAAGCGCGGGCGATTCGCTCGCCCCGCGCAACGTTGCGGCGGGTCAGATACCGAGAAATTCTTCCAGGGCGTCGCGCATGATCGCGGCGTCCGGGTCGACTCCGGTCCAAATCTTGAAGCTGATGACGGCCTGGTTGACGAGCATCCCCAGGCCGTCAATCGTTTTGCAGCCGCGCTGCGCAGCCGTCCGAATGAGCCACGTTTCGGGCGGATTGAAGATCACGTCGGCCACGACTAACTCCGGCCGCAGCGAACCGACGGCGACCGGCACGCGTCCCTGGGCGTCGCTGAGCCCAATCGAAGTGGCGTTCACCAGCACATCGGCATCGGCGGGAACTTCGTACTCGCCGTTCAGGGGCTCGTAGCGGGCCGCGATCTTCACTCGCTCGGTGAGCAGCTCGACCAGTTGCTCGCCGCGGCCGGGATCGCGATTGACGACGAGGATTTCTCCCACGCCGCTCAGGCCCAGCTCGACGGCGATCGCTCGGGCCGCTCCGCCGGCGCCGATGAGGACGATTCGCTTCCCCGCCGGATCGATGACCGGGCGAAGCGACTCGACAAAGCCCTTGCCGTCGGTGTTTTCACCGATCAGCCGGTCCCCCTCCTGGCGGTTGACGCAGTTCACCGCGCCCATCAGTTCGGCAGCCGGGCTGAGGCCATCGAGATGTTGGAGGACGGCCACCTTGTGCGGGATGGTGAAGTTTCCGCCTCGAAAGCCCATCGCCCGCATGCCGCGCACGGCGTCCTGCAGGAAATGGGGCGGCACTTCGAGCGTCAGGTAACGCCAGTCGAGCCCCGCGGCGGCGAAGGCTTTTTCCATCATGTACTGCGTCGGATTGCCGGCGACCGGCTGACCCATGCAGGTGACGATTTCCTGAAGCGGAGGAGAGGTCACGGGGGCGTTTCCTGCGGCGGTGAAGCGGCGTGAAGTGTGGGGAATGCGAGCGGGCCCGGCGAGGGATGCGTCGCCGGGCGGCAAGCGGGTTCGCCCATCTTAGGCGATCAGAGCCTTCATTTCACGCACTGCGCGGTCCAATCCCACCAGCACGGCCCGGCTGATGATGCTGTGGCCGATATTCAGCTCAAACATGCTGGGAATTTCGGCGACCGGACGGACATTGATGTAATTAAGCCCGTGGCCGGCGTGCAGCCGGAGGCCGAGATCGACGATCTGCTTGCCCGCGGCTCGCAGGGCCTCGAGTTGCCGCTCCTGCTCGCGCCCCTTGGCCAGAGCGTACTGACCGGTGTGCAGTTCGACCGCTTCGGCCCCCAACTCCTTGGCCAGTTCGATCTGCCGCGGATCGGGGTCGAGAAACAGGCTGACGACGATTCCCGCGTCGCGCAGCCGATCGACGGCCCGGGCGACGGCGTCGCGATGGGTCACCACGTCGAGCCCACCCTCGGTCGTCACCTCCTCGCGCCGCTCGGGCACCAGCGTCGCCTGATCCGGTTTGGTCTGGCAGGCGATCGAGACGATTTCCTCGGCGACGGAAAGCTCCAGATTGAGCTTCGTCGTCACGGTCTCGCGCAGCACGCGCAAATCGCGGTCCTGGATGTGCCGGCGATCCTCGCGCAGGTGGATCGTAATCGCATCCGCCCCAGCCAACTCCGCCAACGCGGCGGCAGTGACCGGATCGGGCTCGTAGGTCTTTCGCGCCTGACGAATGGTGGCAACGTGGTCGATGTTTACGCCGAGTTCGGGCATCGTTGGGGTGGGGAGTTATCAGGAAACAGTTACCAGGAAACAGTTCTCAGTTATCAGTTTTCAGTTATCAGTTTTCAGTACTGAGCAGTGCTTTCGCGTGGCGACCGGGGCGATCTGCCGGCTCATCAAGCGAGGAGCCCTTTCACCACCTTCCCATGCACGTCCGTCAGCCGGAAATCTCGGCCTTGGAAGCGGAAGGTGAGTCGCTCGTGGTCGATGCCGAGGCAGTGGAGCGCCGTCGCTTGGAAATCGTGCACGTGAACCGGGTCGCGCACGATGTTGTAGCAGTAATCGTCCGTCTCGCCATAGGTGATGCCCGGTTTGATGCCGCCACCCGCCATCCAGAGCGTAAAACAGCGGCCGTGGTGGTCGCGCCCGTAGTTGGTTGCGGTTAGCGCACCTTGGCTGTAGACGGTGCGGCCAAATTCGCCCCCCCAAATGACGAGCGTTTCGTCGAGCAGGCCGCGGTCCTTCAGGTCCTTGATCAGGGCTGCCGACGGGCGATCGACGTCGGCGCATTGGCCGCGGATTTGCGCAGGCAGGCTGCTGTGCTGGTCCCAGCCGCGGTGCATGAGCTGGATGAACCGCACGCCGCGCTCGGCCATCCGCCGCGCCAGCAGGCAGTTGCGGGCAAAGCCGCCGTCGACGCCGTCGTCCTTGATGCCGTACATATCGAGCGTCGCCTGCGATTCGCTCGAAAGGTCGGTCAGCTCGGGGACCGACGTTTGCATGCGATAGGCCATTTCGTATTGCTCGATGCGGGCGGCAATTTCCGGATCGCCGAACGACTGTTGGGCGATCCGGTTCAGGCTGCCGACGCCGTCGAGCATGTTGCGGCGAGTTTCGGCGTCGATGCCCGCCGGGTTCGACAGGTACAGCACCGGGTCCTGACCGCTGCGGAACCGCACGCCTTGATGTTCGGACGGGATGAAGCCGCTCCCCCACAGGCGCGAAAAGATCGGCTGATCGGTCTTGTTGCCGCTCCCTTGCGAGATCATCACGATGAACGCCGGCAGGTTGTCGTTCTCGCTCCCCAGACCGTAGCTGAGCCACGCTCCCATGCTCGGCCGGCCCGGCTGTTGCGAGCCCGTTTGCAGGAACGTGATCGCCGGGTCGTGATTGATCGCTTCGGTGTTGAGCGTTTTGATGATCGCGATGTCGTCGACGATCGAAGCCGTGTGCGGCAACAGCTCGCTGACCCACGCTCCACAGTTGCCGTGCTGCTCGAACTTGAACATCGGCGCCGCGCAGGGGAACGACTTCTGCCCGGCCGTCATGCCGGTGATTCGCTGCCCCATGCGCACCGACGCGGGAAGCTCGGAGCCGTGATATTCCTTCAGCTTCGGCTTGTAATCGAACAGGTCGATGTGCGACGGCCCGCCCGACATGACCAGATAGATCACCCGCTTGGCCTTCGGGGCGAAGTGCGGCTGCGGAAGGATGCCCGGCTGAGGCTTGCCGCGCGGAATTTTGGGCGCCTCAGCGGCGAAGATTTTCGGGTTGAGCAGCGAGGCGAGCGCCGCCGCGCCAATGCCGGTCGCCGTGCGGCCGAAGAGTTGCCGGCGGGTGAGCATCAACTGGAGTTCGCGTTGAAGATTCATCGACTTATCCCTTCGTTACGGCTTCGTCCGTGTTAAGGAGCGCGTTGGCGATGACGGTCCAGGTGGCGAGTTCGCTCGCGTCAAGCTGCCGATCGGCGGGCGATTCGCCGACGGTCAGCAGCTTTTGCGCGGCGGCTGGATCGGCCTTAAACTTTTTCCATTGAGCGTCGTAGAGCGTCTGCAGGACGCGGAGTTCTTCGGCGCTGGGCGACCGCGCGAGAACGCTGCGGAAGGCGAACGCGAGGCGCTCGTCCCGCGTCGAGCCCCCTTCGCGCACAATCCGCTCGGCAAACTTGCGGGCCGCTTCGACGTAGGTGGGGTCGTTCATCAGGACAAGAGCCTGCAGCGGCGTGTTGGTTCGCGCGCGGCGGACGGTGCAGGTTTCGCGATCGGGCGCGTCGAGCGTCACCAGGCTCGGCGGCGGAGCGGTCCGCTTCCAGAACGTGTACATCGTGCGGCGATAGAGATCGACGCCGTGATCTTGCGAATACTTTTGCGCTGTCCAATTGTCGCCGTCGGCCCGCGACGCCAGCTCCTCCCAAATGCCCGGCGGCTGATAGGGAGAAACGCTCCGGCCACCGATCCGGCGGTCGAGCAGGCCGCTGTGGAATAGCGCCTGGTCGCGAATGAACTCGGCAGGCAGGCGGAACCGCGGCCCGCGAGCGAGCAGCCGGTTTTCCGGATCGCGATCGGCGAGTTCGCGAGTGACGACGGCGGACTGTCGATACGCAGCCGATCCGGTGAGCTGCCGCACGAGTCGTTTCACATCCCAGCCGTCGCGCTGCGGCTCGTCGGCGCCGACGAAATCGACCGCCAGCCAGTCGAGCAGTTCGGGATGCGTCGGCGCTTCGCCTTGCGAGCCAAAGTCTTCCGCCGTCTTGACGATGCCCGTGCCGAAAAACATCTGCCAGTAGCGATTCACGGTGACGCGGGCCATCAGAGGATGCTGCGGATCGGTCAGCCAGCGGGCCAGCGTCAGCCGGTTCCGCGGCTGATCGGCGGGAAGCGAACCGAGGGCAGCCGGCACGTCGGCTGCGACCTTCTCGCCCGGCTTGTCGTACGCCCCGCGCATCAAGACGAACGTTTCGCGCAAACTCGGCCGCTCGGCCATGACCATTACGGTGGGGAGATTCTTTTCGAGCTGCGCTTTGCGGGCTTGCAGCGATTTCAGCTCCTCGCGCCAGGCGGCGACCGCCGGCGACAGATGCTCGCGGTGATAGGCTGCGAGTTCCGCCCGGTCGGCGTCGGTGCGATTTTCAGGCTTCAGTTCCAATATCTGCGCAATTCGCGCCGGCAGCGCCGCGGCGGCTTCCGGTCGCTCGGCATCGGTGACGGCAATGCGGAAGCGGCCCGGCTGATGCTGGCCGAACTGTGACTGGAAATCGAGTTCCAGCGTGACCGTCGCGGCCTCTGCGAGCGGCAACCGCTCCGCCAGCGTGAAGACGGCCGTGTGCGGCTTGCCCACTTCGGGGAAAATGGCCCAGCCGGACGTGCGATTGTCGTCGATGGCGTTGGTAATCGGAAAATTGTCCTGGCTGAAGTCGGCGGTGGCGGCGGCCAGTTTGATCGGCTCACGCTTGCCGTCGACGACGCGCTGCAGGCGAACGTCGGTCATCACAATATTGCCGTTCACGCTCCGCCCCGGCCCTTTGTTCGTCAACCGATCGTCCGTCAACACTTCCAACCGAAGCGCCGTGAGCTGCTTCAGCCCTGCGTCGAACGAGAGCGTGTACGTTTCCTTGGCTGCGTTCGGCCCGCCGACTTCGATGGCGTCGTCGTCCTGCAGCTTGAATTGGGCGCCGCCGCTCGATTTCATTTCGGCGGGGCGAATCGTCCGCCACAGGCCCGCCGAATCGGCCACCGCCGATTTCGCCCACTCCTCAGCGGCTCGCGAGACATCCTCCCCCGGTTGTTTGATCCGCTCCTCGAGCCGAGTCATGGCGGCGGCGATGGCGTCCAATTCGCGCTGCCGCGCCGGATCGGGCACTTGCAGCACCGGCGCCGCGTTCCCCTTCGAGCCGTCGAGCCCGTTCTCCGGCACGTTATTGAAGAACGCGTAGAGCTGATAGAACTCCTTCTGCGAGACCGGGTCGTATTTGTGGTCGTGGCACTGGGCGCACGCGATCGTCAGACCGAGAAACACCGTGCTCGTCGTGTTCACGCGGTCGACGATGTAGGCGTTGAGATATTCCTGCGCGATCGCGCCCCCTTCGAAATTGATCATGTGATTGCGGTTGAAGCCGCTGGCGATCTTTTGCCGCAGCGTTTCGTCCGGCGTGGCGGCTTCGGGGAGCAAGTCGCCAGCCAGCTGCTCGACGGTGAACTGGTCGTACGGCAAGTCGCGGTTGAAGGCGTCGATCACGTACTCGCGCCAGCGCGTCATGTCGCGTCCCGAGTCGATGTGATAGCCGTGCGTGTCGGCGAACCGCGCGGCGTCGAGCCAGTCGAGCGCCAGCCGCTCGCCGAAATTGGGCGAAGCGAGCAGCCGATCCATCAGCCGCTCATAGGCGTCGGGACGAGTGTCGGCCAGAAACGCTTCGATTTCGTCCAGCGTTGGCGGCAGTCCCGTCAGGTCGAGCGTCAGCCGACGAATAAGCGCCGCCTTGTCGGCTTCGGCCGAAGGACTCAGGCCCTCGCTTTCGAGCCGCGCGAGAATGAACTGATCGACCGGCCCGCGCGCCCAATCGGTCCGGTGGGTCTGGGGCGTCGCCGACCGGACCGGCGGACGGAACGACCAATGTTGATCGTACTCGGCCCCTTGCTCGATCCACTGTTTGAGCGTCGCAATCTCCTCAGCCGAAAGCGACTTCTTGCTATCGGCGGGCGGCATCCGCTCCGATGCGTCAGCCGTCGCGATGCGCCGCACCAGTTCGCTTTCCTGCGGCTTGCCCGGCACGACGGCCAACCGACCCGACTCGGATTGTTGCAGCGCCGCGGTGCGATCGTCGAGCCGCAGCCCGGCTTGTCGCTCGGCGGCGTCGGGGCCGTGACAGGCGAAGCACTTGTCCGAAAGAATCGGCCGCACATCGCGGTTGTAGTCGAGCTTTGGAGCGGCGGCCGACTGCCCGGCGGCAAGCGCGACGCCCAGCAGACAACCAAACGCAGCCCAAGCCTTAGGCAACTTCCACTCACGCGTTTGCATGTTTCCTACCCCTGCCATCCACGGCCGCTATCAAAGGCCTTGTGCGTGCTTGCACGACAGCCGCTTAATATAACCGCTCCGCGGAGCGAAAGTGACTATTTCTCTCGCCGATCAAGGACTTGCGTCGATCTCACGCGGCGCAGTCAGCGATCTGAAGTCAGCCAGCATCTCACTTCGAGAAATAATTCACGAGACTAACGATGCAACGCTCCTCATAAGTGTCGCGCAACCACATTTTCGTAAATGGCATTACTTTTGCCGCGAAACCACAGCGAATCAAAGCGCCCGCTTTGATTCTCATATTGCCGATTCCTGAACAGCGAAATACGTTAGTAAAGGAGAGGGTGGAGTTCGCCAGGCAGGGAAACAGCCTCGCAAGGCAACATTGCTCGGGCTGCTCCTCGCCTTTCCTCTTCGCCTCTCACCCGAGTGCTCTTTCGCAAGTTTTTGGCTGACGCCTGCGAATTCTTCCGCAGCGTGAGCGCTGATTTCGGGTGCGAAAGAGTCGTTCTTTCCTCGCGGTGGCGCTCTCTGCCACGGCTGTGTTTCGCCGGCGTCTCAGTTCCCGCCGAGCGTTTTTTGTCTCTGGTCTGTGAACCTTGCCCAGAGGCAAGTTCTCGCTGGATGCAAGCAAGATTCGCCGCGCGGGCGCTCCAAAGCTTGCCAAAGTTGTCGGGCGATGCGTTGTTTCAGCGACGAAACCAGAACAGCGTTCGATTGCGAACGTTGACACGAATACGCGGCAGCTGCCGAGTCGCGCGAAACGGTCCGGCTGCGCCGTGAGACCCCTGGAAAGGGCCGATACATGATTAGCGGTCGTGACATCATTTCGCTCGTTGCCCAGCGGCAAGACATCGAACAGTTTCACAAGAAAAACTGGGTCGGCACGTTCGAGGAATACCTCGATCTGGTCCGCGCCAACCCGAAGGTCACTCGCAACGCGTTTGAGCGGGTCTACGACATGATCATGTCGTACGGCGCCGACATTAAGGAAGAAACGCGCGGCGAGAAGCGGGTCCACTACCGCTTCTTCGACGATCCCGACAACGACGGCCGCGACGCGGTGTTCGGCCTCGAGGAATCGCTCGAGCAGTTCGTCAACGCGATGAAATCGGCCGCCAAGGGGTACGGCATCGAGAAGCGCGTGCTCCTGCTGCACGGCCCGGTCGGCAGCAGCAAGAGCACGATCGCCCGGCTGCTGAAACGCGGCCTGGAACGCTACACGGCGACCGACGCAGGCGCGCTCTACACGCTCGGCTGGACCGGCGACGCCGAAGGGGAAATCCTTTGGTGCCCCATGCACGAAGAGCCGCTGCACCTGATTCCCGAGCGGTTCCGCGAGGACGTGCTGCAGAATCTCAACGCCGCGGCGGGTGACAGCGACTATCGCGTGCGCATCGTGGGCGAGCTGTGCCCCTACTGCCGCTTCATGTACACCGATCGGCTGAAGAAATACAACGGCGATTGGACCAAGGTGGTGCAGGACGTCCGCGTCAAGCGTATCGTCCTGTCCGAACAGGACCGCATCGGCATCGGCACGTTCCAGCCGAAGGACGAAAAGAACCAGGACAGCACCGAGCTGACCGGCGACATCAACTATCGCAAGATCGCCGAGTACGGCAGCGATAGCGATCCGCGGGCTTTCAACTTCGACGGCGAATTCAACGTCGCCAACCGCGGCATCATCGAGTTCATCGAAGTGCTAAAGCTCGACGTCGCCTTCCTCTACGACCTGCTCGGCGCCAGCCAGGAGCACAAGGTCAAGCCGAAGAAGTTCGCCCAGACCGATATCGACGAAGTCATCATCGGCCATACCAATGAGCCGGAATATCGCCGGCTGCAGAACAACGAGTTCATGGAGGCTCTGCGCGACCGGACCGTAAAGATCGACATTCCGTACGTCACCAAGCTGTCGGACGAAATCAAGATTTACGAAAAGGACTACAACTCGCGCAAGGTGAAAGGCAAGCACATTGCTCCGCACACGATCGAGATGGCTGCCATGTGGGCAGTGCTCACGCGACTGGAGCCGCCAAACAACGCCAGCCTGACGCTGTTGCAGAAGCTGAAGCTCTACAACGGCAAGACGCTCCCCGGTTTCACCGAGGAAAACATCAAGGAGCTGAAAGAAGAGTGCGTCAGCGAAGGCTTGCACGGCATTTCGCCCCGCTATGTGCAGGACAAACTGTCGAACGCCCTCGTTTCGCACCTCGATTCCAGCTCGATTAACCCCTTCATGGTGCTCAACGAGCTGGAGGCCGGGCTCAAGCACCATTCCCTCATCACGTCCGAAGAAACCCGCAACCGCTACCGCGAGTTGCTCGGCGTGGTGAAAGAAGAATACGAGAACATCGTGAAAAACGAAGTTCAGCGCGCCATCGCAGCCGACGAGGACGCCCTCAAGCGGCTGTGCGCCAACTACATCGACAACATCAAGGCCTACACGCAGCGCGAAAAGGTCCGCAACAAGTTCACCGGCCAGTACGACGAACCGGACGAACGGCTGATGCGGTCGATCGAAGAAAAGATCGACATTCCGGAAAGCCGGAAGGACGATTTCCGCCGCGAGATCATGAACTACATCGGCGCCCTGATGATCGACGGCAAGACGTTCGACTACAAGACGAACGAACGGCTGTACCGGGCGCTGCAACTCAAACTGTTCGAAGACCAGAAAGACACGATCAAGCTCACGAGCCTCGTGTCGCAGGTCGTCGACCAGGACACGCAGAAAAAGATCGACGTGGTCAAAGGCCGCCTGATCCGCGACTT
>Ga0182737_1002825_pt1 | contig 13608 bp, 8 predicted proteins | sample eDN5th30CBELigOP_FD_128878 | JGI IMG/M metagenome (GOLD analysis project Ga0182737, IMG submission 128878) | Enriched Organic Plus compost microbial communities from Emeryville, California, USA - eDNA 5th pass 30_C BE-Lig OP (version 2) (version 2) ... | reverse complement strand
TTCTCAATTCCCGCACCTGGCAGCAAAGTTCAGCCACCACGCCTGAAAAGATACAGAGAGATGCGGACAATACCCTGCTGACCCGCCAGAACCGCGTGCGTCTGGATTACGAGGTGATGCGTGACACCATGCTGCAAATTAGTGAATCACTGACGCCTGCCAACATGGGCGGCCGTTCGACTCCCTTGAATGCCAGGGAGGTGGATAGCCGTCGCAGCCTGTATCTGTTTGTTGACCGCTTTCAGCAGGCGTCTGTTCCTGCGATGTTTGACTTTGCAAACCCGGACACCCACAGTCCGTCACGGTCAAACACTACCGTTCCGCAGCAGGCGCTTTTCCTGATGAACAGTCCTTTTGCAAGGGATCAGTCTGACCGCATTGCCCAGCGCATTCCTGTGCAGGGAAGCACGGTGGACAGTGAGTCCCTGAAGGCTCTGTACCATAAAGTATTGCTGCGTGAACCAGGCGCGCAGGAGGTGGAGATGGCCTCACGTTTCATCAGCGAGGCAAAAGATCTGCAAACGGGAACGCCTTACACCTGGCAGTACGGTTTTGCTGAGGTGAAGCGCGAGTCTCCTGAAGGGGAGGTGAAAATGGGTGAATTTAAAGCATTCAAGAACTTCACCCACGACAAAAAATCAGGCACCCGCTGGCAGGTTGGCGGACAGTTCCCTGATAAAAATGACGGCTATGTTCACTGGTTGCGCAGTGGGGACAGCAAGCTGATCGGTCACACGGGTCGTGGCGACAACGCCAACATCATTCGCTGGGTGGCTCCAAGGGATGTCACCATTCGTGTTGTGGCTCCCTTTAAACATCACACAAAAGATGGAGATGGCATCCAGTGCTGGATCTTGAGCAGTCGTGCCGGGGTTCTTGCTGAAAAACATATTCAACCTGACAAAGGGCATGAGTTTCTTATTGAGCGCCTGGACATGAAAGCTGGCGATGTGCTGACCTTTGCCGCAGGTCGCGGAGGAAATGAAAACAGCGACTCCTTTCAGTGGACGCCGCGTATTGAATTTAAGGAGACGCCAGAAGCAGGGTTTACTCTGTGGACAGATGCGGCTCGCGATTTCCTCAGCCCTGGCAAGTGGCCCATCAACCTGCCCCGTCCGCAATCACCCCTCTCGCAGCTCGCCCACGTTTTGATGATCAGCAACGAATTCCAGTTTGTTGATTAACCTAATCTTTTCCGATCACCGCCATGTCTATTCACGATCATTCCCCTACCCTGGAACATCACTTCCTGACCCGCCGCCAGATGCTGCAACGCGTTGGCATGGGCTTTGGTTCCATGGCGTTGGGCAATTTACTCATGCAGGGAACTGCTGATGCGGCCCCGTTAAATCCGCTGGCGGTGCGTAGTGCCCAGTTTGCGCCGAAGGCCAAACGGGTGGTGCATCTGTTCATGAACGGCGGTCCGTCTCATGTGGACACCTTTGATCCCAAGCCCATGCTGGACAAGCATGATGGCAAAGCCCTGCCGAACATGCTCAAGACAGAGCGCCCGACCGGGGCCGGGTTGAAGTCGCCCTTTGAATTCCGCAAATATGGCAAAAGCGGCCTGGAGATCAGTGATCTGTTTGCCAACACGGCTCAGCATGCGGATGATCTGTGTGTGATCCGTTCAGTGCATGCGGATGTGCCGAACCATGAGCCCTCCCTGGGGCTGATGAACTGTGGGGAATCTCGCCTGCATCGCCCAAGCCTCGGTTCGTGGATCAACTACGGTCTGGGTACGGAAAACCAGAACCTGCCAGGATACATCGCCATGTGCCCGGGCGGCATGCCGATTCGCCGTACCAAGAACTGGCAGTCTGCATTCCTGCCAAGCGCCTACCAGGGAACCTATATCAACACCAACAATGAGACGGTTGACAAGCTGGTGGAGTTCATCAAGAACCCGACGCTGGATCTGAAGCAACAGCGCCGCCAGCTTGACCTGCTGACACAGTTGAATGAGGCACACCTGTCCGCCCGGCAGAATGATCAGAACCTGGAGGCCCGGGTGCAGAGTTATGAACTGGCTTACCGTATGCAGATGGAGGCCACCGATGCATTTGACATCAGCAAGGAGCCTGAATGGGTGCATCAGATGTATGGCATCAAGCCTGGCAAGGAGGGCGCTTTTGCCCGTCAGTGCCTGATTACGCGCCGCCTGCTGGAGCGTGGGGTGCGCTTTGTGCAGCTTTGGACAGGTGATGGACAGCCATGGGATACGCATGATGAGATTCTTGATCACAAGCCGCTGGCGGAACGTACGGACAAGCCTATCGCAGCATTAATGACAGATCTGAAGATGCGTGGCCTGTTTGATGAAACACTGCTGATCTGGGGTGGTGAGTTTGGCCGTACGCCTGCCGTGGAACTGCCAACACCCGGCAGCAATGCAGGCAAACAACGCGGACGTGACCACAACCACTACGGCTTTACCATGTGGATGGCAGGCGGCGGTGTGAAGGGCGGCCATGTGTACGGCGCTACTGATGATTTTGGTTTCCAGGCGGTGGAAAATCCCGTGCATGTTCGCGATATTCACGCGACGATTCTGGCGCTGCTGGGCTTTAACCATCAGACCTTTACCTATCGTTATGCAGGGCTTGATTATCGTCTGACTGGCGTGACCGATGAAGCGAAGGTGATCAAAGACATCATTGCCTGACGGCCACTTGCAGACTGCCAGCCGATACATTTAAGATGATGCGCCAGCCATTTCGTTTTCTGTTTTTGATCCTCACTGTCGCCTTGCTGGCAACAGTGGCATCAGCCGCCGATACAAAAGTGGAGGAAGTGGACACCGAAGCCGCAGCCAAGCTGGTGGAGGAGAAAAAAGTATCTGTGCTGGATGTACGTACACCTGCGGAGTTTAGTGAGGGACACATCAAAGACGCGCAGAACATTGATTTCACCGATGACAACTTCAAGCAGGAGCTGGGCAAGCTCGACAAAGAGAAGCCCTACCTGCTGCACTGTGAAGCAGGAGGCCGCAGCGCAAAGTCATTAAAAGCCCTGAAATCGCTCGGCTTCAAAAATGTCTATCACTACAGTGGTGGCATTCGTGATTGGCGAGAAAAGGGCAAGCCGCTGGTGAAGTAATTGGCCCAAGTATGTAGGCATGCTCTGTTGTTGGTATGATGCAAGGCATCTAGCCTACTATAGTCACCGCATGGGCTTCCGCCAAAGTCGGCACCTCCAGCTTTTCCAGCAGACGGTGAATGACTCGCTCCGGCACGTTGTTTTCACGTTCCTTGTTCTGTTTTAGGATTGTGCTTAAAGGTGGTTCTATATACACGATCTCCACGCGTGCGCCGTAGTCTATAAAGAGGTCTATCCACCGCTTACGCATTTGTTGTGTGAGGTTGGTAGCGTTGAAGGCAAAGTCACGTTTGGCACGCAGGTGTTCACGACAGCGCTCGCGTGCTGATTGTACCACCTGACCTTGATTGTCAGTGGCAGTCACATCCAGCTCCTCACGTATTCCGTCTAGCGAGACGACAGGCATTTCAGGTTTATTCTTTGCAAGCCAGGTGTCTTTGCCTGAGCCCGGCAGGCCACTCATAAGAGTAACAGAACATTTATATTCGGCGTGTGGCACATAGTGCAGGCTGCTGAGCTCATCTCGGAACAAAAGCAGGCGCGCCTGATCATTGGCAAAGGCAAAAGCTTTTTCATAACAGTCATGCTCCAGCGCGAGATCACGCCAGAGGTCTAGCGTATCTTCATGCCTTGTCAGGTCCGTAGTGATACGGCCCCGTGAATCTGCGAGGACAAAGTAATAGAGCAATCTATTCGAAAGCAGAGGCGACAACTTGATAACCGCCAGCTCTGGGGATTCATTCTCCAGCAGATATGGTGGCCGACCATGGTAGCGTATCAGATTGACGATGCTCTCACGCATTGGCAAATCGCAGGCAAGATCGCGCAGGACAATTCGCGCCATGCTGGCACCAATATGAGAATGCTTAGGAGAGCGCGTTCTGCCTGTATCTGGGTCAACGCGCGTGGTGGCGGGTTTGCCGATGTCGTGGAGCAGGGCAGTGAAGAGCAGCTTTAGCTGATCCTCGCGTGTCAATTCACTAAAGCCTTTCAGCATTTCAGTTTCCGCATAGACCATCTTTGTGTGAGTCCATACATCCCCCTCTGCATGCCATTCCTTGTCCTGCATGCATTGATGCATGGCGTGTGCCCAGGGTTGTTCTGCCGCCCAGTTGAGTATGTCCTGGTTGCTGCTTTTCAGGATTTGTGCCCAGTTTGTCATATCCACATATTGGCTCCTTCAGCCAGTTGATTGGGCACCATCTTCTGGTGCTGCCAGTGTTCGCTTTGTTTAATCTTTTCTACAAATTCAGGACGCACGATTTTGGCGCGGCCTGTCACCTTGTTCCTGTCCTCAAGGCGTAAGTACAGCCCTTCCATCAGGTTGTCTGTTTTCCCGGATAGAGGATTGTCAAAGTTCGCTGCATAAGCAGAGGACTTAATCAGCTTCAGTATTTCTTCCGTCTTAATTGCCCCGCGATGAACGATGGGGACTGTATAAATGCCGGTGCCATCCAGCATCTGAAGCCGACGATCCAAAGTCAGAAAGCAGCCAGCTTCCTTGTCATAGATATCAAACTCAAAGAAGAAATGCGGCAGGGCAAGGTAGTGCACGCTATGGCGTGCGTACAGCCATTCACCAAAGAGGATATGGCGATCCGAAAGCACGGTCTCCAGCACGGGACGCTTAACCGCCACCCATTGCTTGAAAAGATCATACTGAGGGTGCATGCCTTCGGTGATCTCGTGACCGCGACATTGCAAAATCATGCGATTTTTAGAGTTAAAGTGGATGCCCACATTGGTTCCATCCAGCTTCTCCTCCACAATCAGGGAAGGATCAGCAATGAACGCGGCAGACGCCGCAGGCCCCATGTGCCGGTCATCTTCAGTACCTTTGGAACCGAACAGATGTGGGGTGCGTGGATATTTGACAAAGTCGTCTCTAGAAGCGCCCATAATCAGATGGGGTGGAGATTTTTTAACAGCGCCTGCGCAGCGAGCCAGTCCTGCAATGTCTGGCTGGTGAACGCTGGAGTAGTTGTCCCGCTTTTATCAACAAAGCGATGACGTCGTTTATTAGAAGTGAGTTTTTTTGGGTAAGGGGGGAACAGGATTGTACACTAAAAACACAACTGTAAAACTGCTGCATGCAGAATTTTATTCCTGCACTGCTGATTGCAGTTCATCGTTTCCTGCCCACTCTAAGCTCATGTCCGAACTGCTATCCACCAGCCTGTATCGAGAGGTGCGCGATCCTGCGTTCTTTCGTGTGCTATCTGGAAAAAATGCGCCGACTTATGTGGATGTGCTTGATGCGCTGGAACGTGAATGCGCAGAGCAGCCTGAAGGTTTGGAGCGTCAGGATGCGGTGGCGGTCATTGCTGACGTTCTGGGCAGCCACCCAGAATTCCGTCATGATGCCGAGGAGGAACAGGAGGGCGGTGCAGGAGCGGATCACGAGACTTTAGCCACACTTCCTCCCGTGGATGCAGCGCGTCGTGTGCTGGATCATCTTTCGCGTTGTCGCTGGCTGGAGGAACCCCCGCGCAAGGACTGGCGGCGGCGCATTTACTTTGATGCGCATGGCTCCACTTTAATCAATGCACTCCGGCACATTGCGCATCCTGAAGCCGCCATATTTACAGACAAGCTTACCGCAGTGTGCGCCATGCTTGGCAATGAACCGGAGCTGATTGAACGTCCGCTGCAAACGGTGGAAGTCTGTCTTGAGAACACCAGACAGGGTCTTGGCGAACTGCGCACCATGCAGAAATCAGTTCAGAGGCTTACGCGACGCCAGCTTGAGGAGGATACCCTGCGCGGAAATCTGGCGTTGGTGTTTGAAGATTATGCAGAGCAGGTGGCTCATGGCGCCTATGCGGAATTGATCCGTGCAAAGCTGCCTGCATTATTGCCCGAAGCAGTGCGCCGTATTACGGATCGTCTGCTGGATGATGGCGGTGCATTATCGCAGATGCAGTCTGAGTTATTGCGTCGTGATGCCAGCATGACGGCAGAAACCGCACGTGCTCGTGTCAGGCAGCGCCTGGATGAACTGGCGCATCTGCTGGAACTGGTGCAGCCCATGGCGGATGAGATTGATCGTCGTACCGCTGACTTCACCCGTCGTTCGCTTTCAAGGTTCCGCTACCTGCAAGATGTGACGGGTGAACGTCGCGGTGAGATTCGCGGCTTCTTCCAGAAGGTGAATGAAATGCTGGCAGGGCGTCGTCTTTCCAGTGGGTGGGAACTGCCTGAACTTCCTGCCTTACGCCTGCCAGAAACGCGACTGCCTGCGGGAATTGATTCCTTGTACGCGCCAGTTACTCGCCGTGTCGCGGCGGAACAGGCGGCACTGGATGACGAGGTGACCGATGAGCAACGTGAGGAGGGCCTGCGGGACATGGAACGTGCCCTGCGTGATTCCCTTTCCGTGCGCCGCGCGAATGAGTTTGTGAAGCAAATGCCAGGCGGTAAAGGTGCGCGTATCTCCAGTGCGGATCTGCCTGTGGCGACCGAAGCCGATCTTACAGAACTTATCGCGTTATTGCTGCATGCGGAGTCTAACGAGGCCGCTTATAAACTAGAATCAGCCCGCAGTCGTGCGGCTGAAGAACCTATTACCCTGGATGCTCTGCCTGGTGCAAGAGTGGAGCATTTTGACCTGATTAAAAAATGACCGATAGCTCTACCGGTGCTGAGCAAGGCGATGACCTGGCAGCCAATCTTAATGACCAAAATTCTCCCGACTTATTGTTGAAGTTAGGAGACCAGGATCGTGCCCGTCTTGCAGAGGCTTTGCAGGAATTACTGGCACATGGCTCCATTCTCGGTCTGGAGAGCGGCCAGGGACAGCTATACACCTGGTGTCGGCAGAACTTTGAGTGGTTGCGGGAAACTGCTGAGCTGGTCGGTATGGATGTGGCGATGCTGCATGAAGAGCGCATGGTGCAGGGAATCCCGCGTATTGGCTCCATGGTGTTGCATCTGCGGCAGGATGCGACCCTGGTGTGGCTGGCGCTTTGGTACGCTGCGGATGTGCGCTGGCGTGATGAAGGTGAGACGCAGGCCTTTCTGAATGTGGCCGAACTAAATGCCTTGTTAAAAGATCAACTGCTGCCGGATGCCGTAGGGCAGATAGCGCGGGGGCGCTTGAAGGAGATCCTTCGCCAGGCAGCACGCTTTAACCTGATACGCTTTCAAGCCACCGAACCATTTGAAGATTCCAGCATAGAGGTTTTGCCTGCGATTCGCCGTGTCGTTCCTTTCCGTGATCTGGCTGACTGGACAGAAACCGCCGGGGCGTTCAATCGTGATAACTCGGAACCCAAAGAAGGTGATACATCATTATCTGATGAAACTTCAGCACAGGATGAGGAGGCGGCGTCATGAGTGATCGCAGTAACAGTCGTGCGATTCGTTTATCACGCCTGCATGCCATTAACTGGTATGGTTATCAGGACACGCTTCCAGTGAATGGAAACCTGGTGCTGGCAGGCGTGACAGGTTCCGGCAAATCCATTCTCATGGACTTGCTGATGCTGGTGCTTGTAGGACCGGAACGGGCCAAACATCACTTCAACCGAAGCGCCACCGGCACGAAATCTGACCGTACATTAAAAGGCTACTGCCTGCTGGATACCAAGCGTGAAGAAAACGGCCAGCTTCAGTTTTTTCATGATAAAGGGGTGACCACTTATGTCGCGGCAGAGTTTATCTGGCCAGATGGAAAACGCATCGAGACATGGGGCCTGCGGATCGAATACATTAATTCAACAGAGAACGATGGCCGTATCTCGCCCTTCTATTGTCCTGGAGTTTTAGAGAAAGATGATTTCATTCAGGTGACGGAGCTGGATGGCAAGCGCCGGACGCTGGACTTGTTGAGCTTTCGGCAACTGGTAGAAAACCGCGAGGGACGCATCTTCCCTTCCTCACGTGAGTATCTGCGTGATATGGGTAACAGCGCCCATCTTAATTTCAACCGCGAGGTGCTGGATCGGCTGCTGCCAAGCGCAATGTCATTCACCAACCTGAAAAGCTTCGATGATTTTTGTCGTCGCTTTGTGCTGCCAGGTGATGCTGTACCAGTGGATGACGTGGTGGCGAGTTATCGCGACTTTGAAGCTTATGAAAACGAACTCCGTCAGTTACGCGCGCAGCTCACGCGACTGGAGAACATTCGTGACCTGTCCAGCACAAGGCAGGATGCCCTGCAAGATCGGGATGTCGCCAGACACCTGGCTGCGGAGCTGCATTATTCACATGCAAAGGAACTGGTCAGCACAATGGCCAGCCGCCTTGATCAGTTGAAGGAAAGCTTTGCTGGCGATGAAGCAAGGCTGAAGGAACTGGAAGACGAGATCACCAGATGCAGAAGCGAACGCGAACGTCTGCTAAGCCTGATGCATGAATCATCTGAAGGGCGTTTATATCATCAGTTAACCGAAGATGGCCGTGTGCTGGAGAAGAAGCTGGATCAGCTTCGTGATCTAAGCATGAAGCTGGATGACCGGCTGAAGAAGCGCATCAAGGATGCGCGCGAATGGTTGAAACATGTCAAAAAAGCGCCGCTGCCTAACTTGATTGATACGCACCGGTTTGAAGATGCCATAGACTTGCTTTCCACCTGCGATGAAGCGGCGACACACAATGCGCTGAGCCATCTGCGTGATGCTGCGGATCATATTTGCAGGAGCCTGAGACAGAGCTTTGCGGTTGATGCTACAGAACTGACGCGCCTGCGGGCAGATCGCAGTGAGCTGGAGGCGCAGATATCACAACTCAAGGCCGGGCTGCCACCGATCGAGCAGCCCTTGCTGCATCGCTTGAATGAGCATCTGCTGCATTTCCAGGGACGAGGCGCCGCCAGGGCCTTGCGTGAGATTTGTGAAGTGACCGATGAAACCTGGCGTGAGGCGGTGGAGGTTGCGTTCACAGAGAAATTCGCGGTCACCATTGGTGAAGATCATTATGCAGATGCGTTGAAGATTTTTCATGAATTGTCCGCCGCTTCGCAGGGGCCCAAAAGCGCAGTGGAGTCTCTACTTAACCCTCAACGGGTACTGGCTTTGAAGTCCAAAGTTGTTGTAGGTTCGTTGGCTGAGAAGATCGAGACGGCTGATCCGGTGGCTCGCGCCTGGGTGGATCATTGGTTTGGCTCTGTCATTTGTGTGCAAACTTTAGATGAGTTTGAAAAACACAGCGCGGCCATTCTGCCAGATGGTCTGATGATGCGTAACGGGCAGGCGCAACGTGCAAGACGCTATGACGGCATTCCCTTTGTAGGTAAGCGCGGTCTGCAGCGTCAGCAGGAGATCAAACAGGCCCTGCTACAGGAAGTACAGGCACACATTCGTCGCCTTGAACCACTGGAGCTGGAGATCAATGCCATCATTCATGAGCGTGATAGCCGCATCCCTGATCATAGCTCACTTACACAGGATATGGTCAGGCTTGAAGAGCTGCCCGGCATTGAACAACGGCATGCTGAACTTATGCAACGCCTAAAGGATATTGATACCGGGTCACTGCGTGATATGGATCAACAGGCGCATGAGTACCAGGTGCAGGCTGAGGCTTATGAGAAGGAGCGTTTGCAGATTGCCAAGAAAGGTCTGCAACGTGAGATCGAACAAACAGAAAAAACACTTCAATTACGGAGGGATGATGCTTCCAAACTGGAGGAAGCTTTCTTCCGCGTGCAGCGTGATATTGACATCTCTAAATATCTGGATCGCTACCAGACATGGAAGCAGCAGATGGGCGAGCAGTATCCAGTGGCAGATGTGATGGCGCGTGAGTTTGATAAAGAATCCAACAAGGCAGCCTTGCTTGCCACACAGGCAGAGGGTGATCTAAAAGCGGCCATGGTGGACTTTAAGAAGACCTTTTCGCCACGCTTTGAAGACCTTCCTGAAGATGGGCGCAGTACATCAGACTATGAAAAACTGCTAAGCCGCATTGATGGGCAGGGCATTCCTGAATTCACCAATAAAGCAGAGGCAGAACGCAAGCGCTGGGAGAGCCTCTTTCGCACACAGGTGCTTAGTCGCATGCAGAAGGCGTTGAAGGATATTGATAACATCATCTTCCTGCTGAACAAACAGCTTAAACGCCGTATAGGTAATGATGAATATCACATCAAGAAAGAGCCGAACCCGGAGTTTCGTTTTTATCGTGAACTGATTAACTTAAACTCGGTTCGCGATCCTGATGATTTGTTTTTCGCAAGTCTTGAGGGTGATCTGCGCACCGCTCTGGATCACTTCCTCAAGACGCTGGTACAGCAGGCAAACAGCCCGGAGGCGGCAAAGTTGCTCGACTATCGCCAGTACTTTGATTACGACCTTATGGTCACGGATGTGCGCCAGCCCGAAGCAAAACCCGTGAGCGTGGATAAACAGAGCGGCAAAATGAGCGGCGGTGAAAACCAGAGCCCGTACTTCGTCGCCATCCTGGCTAGTTACCTGCACGCTTACAACCGGCATGAAACACGTTGGAAGGAACCAAGCCTGGCGCTGGTGCCGATTGATGAAGCATTCAGTAAACTAAGCGGTGAACGGATTCAGGACTGTCTCGCTGCCATGCAGGAGCTTGACCTCCAGGGCGTGTTCAGCATGTCCAGTGGCAATATCCCATTCGCTTTCAGTTTGTGTGATGAGTTGATTGTCGTGACAAAAACGGAAAAGCGTGAGGCAGGTAAAACGCGTATACGTAACATCCCGGCGGTATTGTTCCGCGACACGCCGGAAGGCAAAGCCTGGATGAGCCGCCATGCTTCTTAACCATGGTTGACATGTTACAGGTCTTTGCTTCGCGCTACCGTGAATCACACGCGGGCCGTACCGGCAACCATGTAAATGATTTCACGCTGGATTATCGTGAACTACTTAAAGCAGCCGGGGCTGAATCTGCTGAAGATAGAATCAATGGGGAAGCACTCCTACGCCATGCGGTGGCGGCTTCGCAGGGAGAGTTGAGTTTAGATGCGCACCCACGTGACGAAAATCTGATTCTTCGTGTGAGGCTGTCACGTGAAGGTGGCGAAGCCTGGTTGTTTCAACACTTAGGCGAGACATCACCCACTCAGCATCGAAAGCAGCTTGCAGACTTGTTTGAGGAATATCAGGCCAGGGTTATTACTGAAACATCGCAGGCTCAGTGGCGCGCATGGTGCCTGCATCTTGCAGGGCAGGCGCGACTAGGTGGAAGCATTCTGCCTTTTAAACGCGAAGATGCGCACGAGATCACTCGTGAGCTGCTTGATGTTTTAATCCAGATCTTACAATGGAATGGCGATTCACTGATTCGCTTTGCAAGTTGTGTGATTTGCAACGATTCAAAGCGGCTGAAAATGTTGCAGCCGCGCCTGGAAGTGGCGCTGTATCAGATAACGCAAGGAAGTGTTCAATCCCTTGCTGATTGTGGCATTCTGGAAAATCCAAGGCATGTCATCCTTCATGGCAAACTGCGTCTGCAGTTTCAGGATGGCGAACTCAACCTGGGGCTGTTGCGGGCTCCTACCTGGATTTCAGAAGAGGATATTCACAGGGCGGCTGGTCTCCACTGCGAAATTACACGTGTGCTCACTGTGGAAAACGAGACCACCTTCCTTGAGCTGGCTAAGTTGAATCAGGACACGTTGCTCATTCAGACCAGTTATCCTAACAGAGCAGTTCTGGCTTTACTGGAAAAGCTGCCTGCTTCGCTGGATGTTTATCACTTCGGCGACACTGACCCCGCAGGCTTTGATATACTTAGGGACTTACGTGAACGAAGCGGCAGGGAGATTACACCTTTACACATGGTTTACCAGCCTGATGAAAGTAGCGCTGCTTTAACAAGAGAGGAGAAAAACCTCTTACAGCGATTATTGGACAATCCGAATATGGCGGACTGCCATGAGGTGTTACAGGCGATAATTCAAAATGGTCGGCGTGGTAAGTTTGAACAGGAGGCCTTGGGGTTGCCCACGGCAGGACGCTGGCCTTTTTATACGTAAACAGTATCGCATTCCCGGCAGAAATATTCACTTATAGGATTGGAAAAATTTACTTCCCAGATAAAGTGCCATTCCATGCGCTGTGTCCTTTCCATCGGCTGTGGGATTATCCTTTCCAGTATCAGTTACTTGTGGGCCGATGAGGCTACAGTAAACAAAATTCACAGTAACAGGCACAGCGCGCAGGTGCTTCCGGCACCCAAAGAAGACAAGAGCTTTCACTTTGTTATCTTTGGAGATCGTACGGGCGGCAGGCCTGAAGGTATTCCTGTATTGGAACAGGCAGTGAATGATGCCAATCTGCTCAGCCCGGACCTGGTGATGACCATTGGTGATCTGGTTCAGGGATACAATACCCAAGTGCCATGGGAGGAAGAGATGCGCGAATACAAGCAGGTGATGAGCCACCTGCGTATGCCGTGGTTTCCCGTGGCTGGGAATCACGATGTGTACTGGCATGGTGACAACCGCCCGCCAGCAGAGCATGAGGCAAACTATGAGAAACACTTCGGCCCGCTGTGGTACTGGTTTAAGCACAAAGACACCGGCTTCCTTGTATTATTCTCTGATGAAGGTGACTTGGCTGATCCCGCCCAGGAAAAAAACTTTACGGATCCAGCCCAGCATCGTTTTAGTGAGAAACAGATGCAGTGGATTCGTGATTCACTAAAGGAAATGAAGAGGCTCCGCCATGTCTTCGTTTTTCTGCACCATCCGCGCTGGGACACAAAACATTATAGCGGCAGCAACTGGGATGATGTTCACATGATGCTGGTGGATAACGGCAATGTGAGGGCTTGTTTTGCGGGCCACATTCATCAACTGCGCCACTTCGGTATGCGCGATGGAATTGAATACTCGACACTGGCGACCACAGGGGGCAATCTTCGGGGTAATGGTGACTATCCTGAGGCAGGTTTGCTGCATCATTTTAATGTGGTGACCGTAAGAGAGGATGGCTATCACATCGCGGTTGTTCCTGTGGGTCAGACCCGCGATGCCAAACGGTTCACATCAGAACGACTGGAGGACATGAACCTGGTGAATGTCACCACAGCGACCTACATTGCATCATCAGTAACGCTTGATGCCAAAGGGAGTGGTGGCGGTAACTTTAAGTTTGAGTGGGAGAACATTGGTAAACATCCTATTGAAGTGAAGTTCTTTCCCGACCCTAACAACTATCAGTGGACTTATTTACCGCCAACTCTGCAGGTGCGTCTTGAGCCTGGTGAGAAGAAGGTCTTTGAAATGAAGGTTGCAAGAAATCAGAGTCATCAATCTAAAGATGTGAAGGCTCCAGAATTACATGCAGCCGTTAATTACCTGGAAGACAGCGGAGCCGTGAAATTGCCCGCGAAAAGATTTCCGATCTTCTGGACTTACTCAGAATTGCCTGAGGGGGCGCTTGCTCCAGCAAAGGATAATTCAGCCTTGCTGGTGCCGACAGACTGGTGTGCTGTGCGTGTGGATGCGTCGCGCCTGATGCCACTTAAAAACAGCTTCACCGTTGAAGCCTGGGTCTACCCTGACTACAACACAGATAATGCCAGCATAGTCTC
>Ga0182737_1002821_pt1 | contig 13614 bp, 11 predicted proteins | sample eDN5th30CBELigOP_FD_128878 | JGI IMG/M metagenome (GOLD analysis project Ga0182737, IMG submission 128878) | Enriched Organic Plus compost microbial communities from Emeryville, California, USA - eDNA 5th pass 30_C BE-Lig OP (version 2) (version 2) ... | reverse complement strand
GTCCGCCTCGAAGATGGTCACCGGCAGCCCCGCCGTGGCTGTCGACTCGGCGATACCCGAACCCATGAAACCGCCACCGACCACGGCGACGTTGCTGATCGATTCACTCATGACCCCACCTTGCCGCAGATCGCCGCGCCCCACCACCCCCCGACCCGGGGTTCATGGTGAACCCCACAACCGCCGCGGGACGGACCGTCCCGGCGGGAGCGGTCCCGGTTCTAGGCTCGGACCATGAGCGAATCCCAGCCTGTCCAGGACCAGTACAACCTCGAGATCCGCGGCGACGCCGCGGTCCTCACCCTGAACAGGCCGGAGCGCCTCAACGCCCTGACCTGGGAACTGATGAGGGAACTCCACGACCGGTTGGACGAGATCCGCGAGGACTCCTCGATCCGCCTGCTCGTGCTGACCGGGGCCGGACGGGGTTTCTGCAGCGGGCTCGACATCATGCGCGACAACCCGCTGGGCGGCGAGGATTCGGTGCTCCAGGTCCTCGAGCGGCAGGAGCTGGTCGCGAACCTCGCGGTCAAGGTCCGCAAGCTGCCGATCCCGGTGATCGCCGCGGTGAACGGCCCCGCCACCGGCGCGGGCTTCGCGCTCTCGCTCGCCTCGGACATCCGGCTATGCACCCCGGAGGCCAAGTTCAGTGCCGCCTTCGTTCGCATCGGCATCTCCGCCTGCGACGTCGGCGTCTCCTACCTGCTGCCCCGCATCGTCGGGCACGGCGCCGCCTCCGAGATCATGTTGACCGGGAACCTGGTCGACGCCGGGTGGGCCGAGCGGATCGGTCTCGTCAGCCGGGTCGTGGACGGCGACGTGGTCGAGGCCGCCCTCGAGTTCGGAAGGGACATCACCCGCAACTCGCCGTTCGGGGTTAGGATGACCAAGGAGGTTCTGGCGATGTCGGTCGACGCGCCTTCGATGGAGGCCGCGGTGGAGATGGAGAACCGGACCCAGGTGCTCTGCACCCGGACCGAGGACATGGCGGAGGCCGTCGCCGCCTTCAAGGAGAAGCGGGAAGCCGAATTCGGGTACCGGTAGGGCCCCGCGGAGCCCCTTGTAGGAACCCACAAAAGGGGCCCGTTCACGAACTGGATGTTTGTCGGTAACGACTAACCTTCCTCTTGTCGAAGGCGATCCTGCCTGCGACGAGGAGAGAGGTTTTCACAAATGGCAGAACTGCTCGAGCGGATGGCTCCCCCCACCGGAGACATCGCTACGAACGGCGGGGCCGAAGGATCGACCGATTACCGCGAAGTCGTCGAAGCGTTCCGGCAGGTGGCCGGCGCAATCAGTGACGAGACCGACCCAGACGATCTGCTGCACCTGATCGCCGCGAAGATCTGTTCGCTGCTCTCGATCAAGCGCTGCTCCGTCTACCTGAAGGACCCCGAGACCGGGCTGTTCCACGGCCAGGTCGGCGAGACCGGCCGCAAGGACGACGCCGCGATCAAGCGCCTGACCGCCGGCGTCGAGTCGGACGGCTTCACCCGCGAGATCCTGGCCCGCAAGGAGCCGGTTCTGATCCGCAACGCGAAGTCCGACCCCCGCCCCGTCCGCTCGACCATGCGCGAATGGAACGTCCTCTCCATGCTGGGCGTGCCGATGATCCATAACCAGGAGGTCATCGGGCTGCTCTTCCTCGACAACGCCGACGAGCCGCACGAGTACCCGCCGGCGGAACAGGAGATGGCCGCGACCTTCGCGAACCTCGCCGCTATCGCCGTCTCGCAGAGCCAGCGCACCGCGAACCTGGCCCAGAGCTTCAAGACCGTCGCCCGCCAGAACCAGCTGCTCCGCAAGAGCTCCGCGATCGAGGACCGACTGACCAACCTCGTGCTGGACGGCGCCGGGATGGCGGAGATCGCCTCGACCGTGGCGAGCCTCACCGGCAAGCCCTGCGCGATCTACGACAACAAGTACAACCGCCTGGCGATGGAGACCCCGGAGGGCGAGAAGGCACCCGCCCAGGTGTTCGACGAAGACCGGCGCAGGCGTCCCGCGGTCGCCGAGGCGATCTCGGGCCTCAAGGCGAAGCGGCCCAGCGTGATCGGGCCGATCGCTTCGGCCGGGCTCCCCCACCGCTTCATGGTCACCCCGGTCACCCTCCACGACGACAACTGGGGCTACCTCGTCATCACCGCCCAGACGACCCAGTTCAACGCGATGGACACGATCGTCGCCCGGCGGGCCTCGACAATCATCGCGCTGGAGCTGACCGCCGAACAGCGGGCCGCCGACGCCGAGGTGCACTCCCGCGGCGCCCTCGCCCGGGACCTGATCTTCGGCACCGACGGGGGCGCGTCACTGACCAAGCGGGCGAACTTCCACGGAATGGACCTGAACCGGCCGCACATGGTCGCGCTGATCACCCGCGGCTCGACCGGCCGCCGCCGGCCTCCCTCGGCCCGTCGCTTCGCCCTCGCGCTTCGCAACCAGGATCCCGGCCTCCAGTCCTGCGTCTCCTCCGTGAAGGACGGGGTCGCGGCGGTGATCGAGGTGCCCGGGGACGTCTCGGTCCGCCAGATGGTGAACTCGGCCAAGGAGCGGCTGACCCGCGCCGCCGAGGAGTCCGGCTCGGGCGGCGTGTCGATCTCGATCTCAACCGTGTGCCGCGGCGTCGACTCGTTCAGCGCCGGCTACGAGGAGGCCCGCCAGGTCCACAAGTGCGCCGCCGAGTTGACGAACGAGGACTCGCCGGTGCTGGCCGCCGACGATCTCGGCGCCGGACGCCTGCTGCTCGCCGCCCCGAACGGGGAGGAGACCCGCCGATTCGCCGACGACACGCTCGGCCCGCTCGTCGACCCGGACGACCCGGCGATGGTCACCCTGCTGGTCACCATGGCGGCGTTCTACACGCACGCCCGCAGCATCCGCCAGTCGGCCGCGAGCCTCGACGTACACGAGAACACGATCCGTTACCGGCTCGGCCGGATCGAGGAGATCACCGGCCTCGACCTCGCCTCGAACTCGGACGACCAGCTGGCCGGTCAGATGGCCCTGCTGGTGCTTCGTCTACAGGGCCGGATGCCGAGCGAAGCGGAGGTCTCCGAGGACGCGGAGGAACCGGTCGCGCTGGAGGCTTAGACAAAGCGCGAAGCGCCGCGCCCGGCCGCTTCGCCGGGCGCGGTCCATGATTTCCACATGGACCTCAACTACAACGTCTTCGATCTCCTAACCCGGCGAATCCATTCGCCCGAACGCGACCGTGTCGCACTCGTCTACAAGGGCGAGGGACGGACGTACCGCGAGCTCCATGACCGCAGCCTGATCACCGCCTCGGCCCTCGCCTCGCAGGGGGTCGGCCACGGCACCCGGGTCGCCGTCCTGATGAGCAACCGGCACGAGTGGCCCGAGGTCTTCTTCGCCCTGGCCGCGCTCGGCGCGATCTGCGTGCCCGTCAACGTGCTGCTGCGCGGCCCCGAGGTCCGGCACGTAGTCGACGACAGCGACGTCTCCCTGCTGGTCGCCGACCGGGCGGCCGAGCGCGCCCTCTCGGAGCTGGACGAGCCGCCGGAGAAGGTCGTCACGGTCGGCGAGGTCACGGTTCCCGAGGGTTGCGACGCCGTCGCCCTCGAGGAGCTCACGGCCGGGCTCGAACCGGCCATGCCCGAGCGCCTACCGCTCCCGACCGACACCTTCATCCACTACTACACGTCCGGCACCACGGGCCTGCCCAAGGCCGCGGTCCACACCCACAACGGCGTGCTGTGGAATTCGTTCACACAGATCGGTGACTTCAACCTGACCAACGAGGACGTGTACCTCTGCGTGCCGTCGCTCTCGTGGGCGGCCGGCTTCCACGACGTCGTGCTCGCCCTGATCATGGTCGGGGGCCGCTCGGTCCTGATGCCGACCGGGGAGACGGGCATCGAGAACATCGTCGCGACCGCGCTCGAGGAGGACGTCACCCACACCTTCCTCGTGCCGACTCTCCTGAAGCAGCTCTCGATCTCGCCGGAGCTGCTCGACCAGATGCGCGCCTCGAAGGTCCACTGGATCGTGACCGGGTCCGAGCCGGTGCCGAAGGCGACCATCCAGACCCTCCAGGAGGAGCTGCCGAACTGCGGCATCCTCCAGGGCTACGGGCTTTCCGAGTTCCCGACCATGGCGACGATGCTGCGGCCCGAGGAGGGCATCACACATGTCGGCAAGGCCGGCCGGCCCCTCACCATCACGACGCTCGCGATCCGCACCATGGACGGCGACATCGTCGACCAGGGCGAGGGCGAGATCATCATCCGATCTCCCGCGACGATGAAGGAGTACCTGAACCGTCCCGACGCGACCGAGGAGACCCTCCGCGACGGCTGGCTTCACACCGGTGACCTCGGCATGATCGACGAGGACGGCTACCTGACCGTCACGGGCCGCAAGAAGGACATGATCATCTCGGGTGGCCTGAACATCTACCCGAAGGAGATCGAGGACGTGATCCACCGGGTCGGGTCGGTCCGCGAGGTGGCCGTGGTCGGCGTCGAGGACGAGAAGTGGGGCGAGACCGCGGTCGCGGTGATCGTCGCCGAGGACGTCGACGCGGTCGACGCGGAGGAGATCGATTCGCTCTGCCGAGAGCACCTCGCCACCTTCAAGTGCCCCCGCGCGATCTACGTCCGCACGGAGCCCCTCCCCCGCAACCCGTCGGGCAAGCTCCTCAAGCGCGACATCCGCCCCTGGGCGGCCGAGCAGCACCGCGCCGCCGCGGCCTGATTTCGCGGCGGCACCGCCGCCTTCCCCGGGTTGTAAGAACCGCCAACGGGGAACAGTTTCTTCGTGGCCGTTTTTGTCGAAGCTGACACTCTGGTCTCAGCGCCCTGCACCCATCCCCCTTTCGCAGGTTCGCTGGAGATGAGAGGAGAGCACCACGTGAAGCACCCCACAGCCAACCCCAAGTGGACCCTTCCCGAGGGGACCGCGCTCGCCCGCATGACCCGTGAAGAGGTCTTCGACCGCGTCCAGGAGAACGCCGAGAAGCTCGGCGACGCCACTTGGTCCGACGTCGTGTCCGACCGCTGGGAGGACCTCTTCAGCCACGCCGACGGCGACGAGCTCGCCAAGGACATCTTCAAGCGCTTCAAGGAAGAGGAAGGCCGACCCTTCTACGCCGGATGCGAGATCGCGGTGATCGAGCATCCCGACATGTACGTCTCACGCTCCGAGGAAGCGACGATCCTCTCCCCCGAGGACTTCCCGGAGGGTGTGATCGGTGACGGCGACAACGCCTTCCAGGCCGAGGACGTGACCGGCGAGATCATGATCGTACGCGAGGTCTCCGAGGTCGACAGGCTGATCACCGAGGGCGTCCCGGAGGGAGTCATCGGCGTGATCGACGACGCCGGTGGAACCATGACCGCGCCGATCCTCCCCGACTTCGAGGCCGTCATCTGCCTGGCCGGCACCGTCCGCTCGCACCTGGCGATCATCGCCCGCGAGTTCGGCGTCCCGACGCTCATGAACGTCCGTCTCGGCCGCATGCTGGAGAACGGCGAGAAGGTCACCGTGAAGTACTCAACGGAAGCGCAGAACGTCGAGGCCTACTTCGGAGAGGACCTCAACGAGCGGGCCCAGATCCTCGCGGAGGGCTGATTCGATGAGCGACTGGAAGATCGACGAGCAGCAGCTGCTCGAGCTCAACACCTACCTCCAGCGGACCGATGACGTCCTGATCCACAACTGCCTGACCCGTACCGCCCAGGAATCGAAGCTGTTTCCGATCATGCCGTACCTGCAGCTGTGCTTCTACGACGCCTACTTCAGGTTCCCGGACCAGATCCGGAAGGCGAGCGAGGTCATGTCGCCGGAGGAGATGGGGCACCGGGCCCGGAACGCGACCACGAACCTCAGCAAGCTCACCTCCTGGGGCACGATCAACTTCTACCTGAACGGCCGCACCAACCTGATCAAGGCCGGCCTGCTCCGTCCCGAGGACAACCTCGAGGACCTCTGGACCGTCGTCGACTGGCACCGCCGCTTCACCGCCGCCTACCACCGCAACGCCGCCCACCACTGGACCCTGGACTCCTGGGATATCGCGCAGGAGCATGACGAGCGCGTGCTCCAGGTCTTCGAGGCCGACGCCTTCGAGGCCGACACCGCCCTGCGGGACGCGGCCGCGAAGTTCGTCGCGATCGGGACGCAGTACAGCTTCCTGGTCAACTGCGAGAGCCGCGTCGGCCTGCAGTCCTCGGGCCCGTACAACCTGGGCGGCCGCCGCCTGATGCACACCCGCGACTTCATGAACCTCGCGGAGTGCGACTACTCGTGGCTGGACGGGGTCGCGGACGAGGTGACCCACAACAACCTCACCCTGGTCCTGATGACCGATGACGTCTCGATCGAGATCACCGACTGGGGCACCCCTTACACCACGCCGGAGGACTACCAGGGCCGAATCACCGGGGTCGGCCTGTATACCTCGGACTTCCTGACCGACCGCTACATCCCGGTCGGCATGGACTCGCGCCAGGACCTGACGGACACGCTCAACGAGCTGACCGATCAGATGAAGGAAGCGACGAAGAAGCTGTACCGCCGTTTCTCCGAGATGACGATGGACCAGATGATCGAGGCCGGCATCTACGTGTACTTCCAGGCCGCGGCCGACATCGCCCACATGGCCGGCACCTACAAGCAGTCGGAGTGGGAGTACATCGACGAGCGCACCGCCCGGTTCTGGGAAATCCACAACGAGGAGTACTCGCTGGACGAGTACGTCAGCCACTTCGCCGCGATGGACGGCATGCTGGCCGCCCAGAACGACTACTACCTGCATCCCGTCTCGTACGGCGTGTGGCGTCGGAGCGGCGAGGGCGACCTCCCCGCCCCCGGCCGCAACGCGAACCTGATCCCGGCCCACGTCCTGATCGACCAGGACTTCCCGCTGCGGGTCAACCCGAACGGCCTGGCCGACTCGAAGGGCGAGTCCCGGCTGCCGGCGAAGTCGACCAAGTACACGTTCGCCCGCGGCAAGCTCACCGAGGACGAGATGAACCGGGCCGCGCGCGAGTTCCACTCGCCGCTCCTGGAGACCCCGTGGCGCCACTACGACGAGCAGCACGTCAAGTGGCACCACCAGGACGAGGACGTCCAGGAGCTGTACCGCTACACGCAGGAGAAGTCGCGCCTGCTCGAGGGCAAGGGCTCGGGTCTGGTCCGGGCCGACATCGAGGAAATCAGAAGGGCCGCTGGGGAGAAGCCCTGGAGCGAAATCAAGTCCGGCGCGCCCGAGGCCGCGCCGGTGGAGGCATGACATGACGATGACCGATACCGACCTGACCCTGACCGCCCTCCATGTCCTGAAGATCAAGGGACGTGCCAGCGTCGACGAGGTGGCCGCCTCGATCGGCACCGACGGCGACCGCGCCGCCCAGCTCCTGAACGAGTTCGCCGGTGAGGAGCTGGTGGTGGAGCGGACCGGCGGCCGCCGGCCGGGTTGGATGCTCAGCCCAACCGGTCGCGCCCGGCACGAGGAGCTCCTCGCCGAGGGCATCGACGAGTCCGGCAAGGAGGACCTCGCCAAGGCCTACGAGGACTTCCTCGCCCTGAACGCCACGGTCAAGGAGATCGCCTCCCGCTGGCAGTCGGTCACCGATGACGCGGGCCGCTTCGACCTGGTCGAGGAGATCCACGAGATCCACGAGGACGCGGTCGCGGCGCTGGACGAGGCGGGCGAGGTCGCTCCCCGCTTCGGCCGCTACGGTGACCGACTCACCGAGGCGCTCGACAGGGTCCCGGAGGACCCCCGTTTCATGGTCTCCCCCTCGGTCGACAGCTACCACACGGTCTGGTTCGAGGCGCACGAGGACTTCCTCCTCACCCTCGGCCGGACCCGCGAGCAGGAGGGTTCGGCCTGATGGGCAAGGTCCACACCGTAGGCGGCGAGATAGAACCCGATCAGCTCGGGGTCACGTACTGCCACGAACACCTCGCCACCATGCCCGGTAAGCACCTGCTGGAAAAGATGGGCGGCGACGACCTGATCCTCGAGGACATGGCCAAGTCGGCCGAGGAACTCGAGATCTTCAAGTATGCGGGCGGCCAAGCGGTGGTCGACTGCACGACGACCGAGTACGGCCGCCAGGCGGACAAGCTGGCAGGCCTCCAGCGCGACACCGGGGTGAACATCATCTGTTCGACCGGCCACATCATGGAGGGCTACTGGCGCGGCATCGAGGACATCGAAGGCCGCTCCCCCGAGTCGCTGCTGGACGAGATGCTCACGGACTTGACCGAATCCATCCCGGACTCCCATGGGGTCCGGGCCGGAGTCATCAAGCTCGGCACCACCAAGGACAAGGTGCTGCCGGAGGAGGACAAGATGATCCGGGCCGGCGTCGAAGCCCAGAAGCGAACCGGCGCCCCGATCCAGACCCATACTTCGGCGGGCACGATTCCGCTCGAGCAGGTGAGGATCTTCGACGAGGCCGGTGCCGATCCGGAACACACCATGATCGGCCACCTCGATCGTCGGCTCGACTGGGACGACCATCTGGCCGTCGCGAGGGCCGGCTACCGGCTCGGCTTCGACTGCATCTCGAAGGAGCACTACCAGCCGGAGGCGCAGCGGATCGAGTTCATCCGGCGCCTCGTCGAGGAGGGGCACGAGGACCAGATCATGCTCTCGGGGGACATCGCCCGGCGCAGCTACATGACCGCCTACGGCGGAGGTCCCGGCTACAGCTACATCCTCTGGCGCTTCATCCCCTGGCTCCACCAGGTCGGTGTGCCGGAGAGTGCGACCCGCAAGATGGTGGTCGACAACCCGGCCGCCTTCTACACCTGGAAGGACGTCTGATGCGAGCCGCGGTGCTCGACGAGTCGGGCGAGCTGACCGTCCGGGACGACTGGCCCGAGCCGGAACCCAAGCCGGGCGAGGTCCTGGTCGCCCTGGAGAAGGTGGGCATCTGCGGATCCGACGTCCACTTCGTGATCGACAAGTCCTCGAAGACCTCCTACGCCCCGATCGTCCTCGGCCACGAGCCCTACGGCAGGGTCGCGGGCCTGGGCGAGGGCGTGACCGGTGTCTCGGTCGGTGACCGGGTGGCGATCCTGCCCCTGATCACCTGCATGGAGTGCGACCGCTGCAGAGCGGGCAAGACCCGCCTCTGCAAGCAGCGCCTCTGCATCGGCGCCGACGCGGAGGGCTGCTGGGCCGACTTCACGACCGTGCCGGCCCGCAACGTCGTCCCGGTCCCGGATTCCCTCAGCGACACCCTCGCCGCCGTGGCCACCGATTCCGTCGCCACCTCCCACCACAGCGTCGCGACCCAGGGCCAGGTCGGCCCGGGCAAGCGCGTGGCGGTGTGGGGGACCGGAGGCCTGGGCCTCAGCGCCGTCGGCATCGCCAAGGCCCTGGGCGCCGAGAAGGTGATCGCGGTCGACCCGCGCGAGGAGGCCCGCGACTGGGCCCTCCAGACCGGTGCCGACGAGGCATACGAGCCCGAGGAAGGTTTCGCGAAGATCACCGAGTCGGGCGGCGTGGACGTGGCCCTGGAGTTCGTCGGCCGAGCCGAAACTGTCGAGAAGGCGGTCCGTTCCCTCGACGACGGTGGCCGAGCCGTGATCACGGGGGTCGGATTCGAACCGGCCAACGCCGGCCGGATCATGACCTTCGTCCTCCGAGAGCGAGAGCTGGTCGGCTCCTACGGCCACGAACCCTCGGACGTCCGCCGAAGCATCGAACTCCTCGCCTCGGGCGAACTGGTCCTACCCAAGGTGGTCGGAGACGTAATCCCCTTGGCCGAAGTCCGACAAGGCCTGGACCGGGTCCACACGGGCGACACGGGCGGAAGCCGAATCGTCGTCGACATCACTGCTTAAGGAGTAACGTCGAACGCTGCAGGTCTGGAGTTAACTTGCCAGCCTTCCTACGGCGTACTAGGTTGGCCTCATGTCACTCATCGACGTTACCTCCTTTGGCGGAATCGCAGCGGACACGGATGCCCTGCTTCGCGATTGCTTTACAAAACACCCCGCATACGCTGCGGCTCGGTCAGGCGACAAATTCCTAGTCATAGGTCGCAAAGGTTCAGGGAAAACCGCGATCTTCCAAAAGCTCCTTCTGGAGTCGTCCCATGACTTCTTTTCTGTCGGCCATACATTCGACGACTATCCGTGGCACCACCATGACCTCCAAGCTCAAACGGGGGTCCCGACCGAACGCCGCTACGTTCATTCGTGGAAATACCTCGTCTTGATGACGCTGACGAAAATCCTCCTCAATCGAGATAACTCTGTGTACGTGAGTGAGTCCTCTCTTGAGGCCATAGGAAAGCTAGAGAACTTTGTTGTTGACTCTTATGGGTCTCGAGACCCTGACGTCACCCAGCTCTTCTCGCCTGAGAGGCGACTCAAGGTGAAGGCCGGCCTAAATATCCAGTTATTGAAGCTCGAAGGCGAGCAGCTCCGAGTTCGTGACTTACCGGTACACATCCAAGAAGTAAACCGGGAAGTCGAAAGGCTGGCACTCGAGGCAATGAATCCGGACAATCAGTACTTCGTTTGCTTCGACCAACTCGACCTTGGGTTCAACCCCTCGGATCCGACGTACCTGGATCGAGTGACGGGGCTAATTTTGGCCGCGCGGGATTTGAAACGTGCAGCTCGCCGAGCAGGACGTAAGCTCACGGTCGTCGTTTTCCTACGGGATGATCTCTACGGTCTACTCCAGTTTGAGGATAAGAACAAACTGACCGAAGAGAACTTGACCCAGGTTAACTGGGATACCGGTCGTGATGGCGAACCTACACTTGCTGACCTAATGTCCCGACGGTTTGGGCAGACGATTCGGGGTGACGAAAGACTGGACTGGGATTCTGTTTTTGACGAGACCGAAGAAATGCCCAGTCGTCAGACCAAGTACCAGCACATCTGCGACCGCACTTTCCTTCGTCCACGAGACATGATCAAGTTCTGCAATGAGGCACTTGTTACCTACAAGGAGCGAGGCGGTACGGAGAAGTTCAGGAACTCGGATGTGCACGGCGCTCGGCCTGAGTACTCAGAGTACCTCTTACGTGAGCTGGATGATGAGATTGCCAAGCACGTTCCTCACTATAAGGACTACTTGGAGATTCTGACTTCAATTGGGTTTGAGCAGTTCGACCGGGAGACGTTTGCCGAGGAGTGGGAGAAGCGAGAACAACTACGAGACTCAAGCCCGACTAACGCCTTGCAAGAACTTTTTGGATTCTCAGTCATCGGATACCTCCGTACCGGCGGGAGTGGAGGTGGCAGCAAGTGGGCTTGGCGATATCTCGATCCTCGACCGTACCGGGCCTATTTGCCTCCTGACGCAGAAAAACTACGAGTGCATCGAGGTTTCAAGGAGGCGCTGAACCTCAAGCAGGGTAGCGCTCAAGACCGAACCAGCTAGCCTCTGGACGGATCAACAGCACTGCGAGAGTTTTCAGAACCAACCTCTCGCTCCCGGCAGCAGAATTTGACTGGTGGTTGGTTCTTGTTCAACTGAAGGGAGTGTTTTCTCGGGGATCTGCCTTCCGCTCCGCGGGTTCGACGGGGCGGATGCGCTTCGGCTTGGGAGGTTGGCCGAGGAGTTGGGGTACGACTCCGTTTGGGTTAGCGAGTTGGCGAGCTATGACGCGATCGCCGGGGCGTGTTCGATTGCGGCGGTGACCGAGCGGATCGCGATTGGGACCGCGATCGTTCCTTTCACGACGAGGACCCCGGCTCTTCATGCGATGGGTTACTCGACCCTTGGCTCCATGGCCGGGGATCGGGCGATCGTCGGATATGGGCTCTCGACCGAGCCGATCATTGAGGGTTGGCATGGGCAGGATTTGCCGAAGGCGTTGCCTACCGTTCGGGACCTATTTGCGATCGTCGATCAGGCGATGACCGGGGAGCCGACCGACTATGAGGGCCCGGTGCTCTCCTCTAAGGGGTTCCGGTTGGAGAAGCCCACCTCCACCCCGCCCCGTCGGGTGATCGGGGCGCTCGGCCCGAAGATGCGGCAGTTCACCCGCGAGCACGCCGACGGGTTGATCCTCAACTTCGCTCCGCGCTCGACCCTCGCCGGGTTCGCCGAGCGCGAGCGGCCGGTGGGCAAGCCGGATCACGAACTGGTGCTGCCGATCAGGACCGCGGTAGGGACCGACCTCGACGCCCAGATCCACCGCTTCCGCCGCGAGACCGCCTCCTACATGCGGGTGCCCGTCTACGAGAACTCGTTGCGGGACCTCGGCTTCGGCGAGGTGGTCGACCACGTCCTCGCCCGGGACTCGCTCCAGGAGATGGCCAACGCGCTCCCGGACGAGTTCGCCAATGACATGGGCCTGATCGGGACCGAGGAGGAGTGCCGGGAGAAGATGGCGCGGATGAACGAGGACGGCGTCACTCCGCTTCTGGTCCCGATCGTCGATCCCGGCGACGGCGAGACCTACGAGCGCACCATCCGCGCGCTGGCACCCAACTAGCTGCGGAGGAAGTCCCTGACGGGAGGGGCGATCAGGTCCGGTCCAGACTCGTGGTTGGCACCCCCGACCAGGACGAACCGGGCGTCGATCATCTTTTCGGCGAGGGTTCGCGAAACGTCGATCAGGCCGTCGTAGGTCTCGCTGCCGGCCAGGGTCAGGGTCGGGCAGGCGATCTCCGAGAGGACCTCGGTCGGGATGCGGCCGCCCGAACGGTCTCCCATCGCGGCCGAGTCGTAGGCGAGGGCGCGTCCGTTCGCGACCCAGCCGTCCCAGTCCTCGCCCTTCTTCATCTCGACGATCTGCTCGTCGGTGACCCCGCCCGACTTCAGGAAGTGCTCGACCATGCCCTCGTGGTCACCCCGCTCGAACAGTTCCTCGAGCCCCTCGCTGAAGCCCCCGATTCCTTCGTCCGGCGGCTGGGAGTCCGGGTGGAACGGAGCCTCGTGGAGCACGAGTCTCTTCGGCCGTAGCCTCGCCGAGGCACGCAGCGCGAGGGCGGCCCCGGAGGAGTGTCCGTATAGGTAAAACGACTCACCGATCGCGGTAACCAGGGCGCGCAGATCCTCGATCTCGCGCTCGGCCGAATCGGGAAACGCGCTCTCGGCGTCGGTCGAGTCCCCCCGCGAGCGGCGGTCATAGACGACCACCGTCAGCTCCGACGAGAGCGCCACGGCGAGCGGGCGCATGTCGGATCTGCCCATCAGGGCACCAGATACCAGCACCACGGTCGGGCCGGACCCGGTCCGCTCGTAGACGATCTCCGTTCCGTCCTTGGATCTTGCAGCCTCCATGGTCCTTCTAGGTCCCAAGATCGATCAGTTCGAAACTCACCCGCGAGTCATCGACCCGCGCGACGCCCATCGATTTGAAAGGCGAGCGGCGGCGCTCGGTCGGGCTGCCCGGGTTGAAGATCTGAAAACCGTCCTCTTCCTCGTGGAGCGGGAGGTGCGAGTGGCCGAAGACGACCGCGTCGTGGTCTGGGAAGAGCTTCCGCATCCGGGCGAGCCTCCCGTTCTTGGGTCCTGAGTCGTGGATCAGGCCGATCCTCACCCCCTCGACTTCGAGGGTCGCCGTTCCCGGCAGCCAGCTACGCAACTCCTTCGAGTCGACGTTCCCCTGGACCGCGGTGACCGGTGGACCGAAGCTCCGGAACAGCTCGAGGATCGAAGGCTCCATG
>Ga0182737_1002817_pt1 | contig 13628 bp, 13 predicted proteins | sample eDN5th30CBELigOP_FD_128878 | JGI IMG/M metagenome (GOLD analysis project Ga0182737, IMG submission 128878) | Enriched Organic Plus compost microbial communities from Emeryville, California, USA - eDNA 5th pass 30_C BE-Lig OP (version 2) (version 2) ... | reverse complement strand
CGCCTCGGGCAAGAAGCTGGACGAAACCTACAAGCTGGCGTGGCAGCGTGGCCTGAAGACCACCTACTACCTGCGTACGCTGGGCGCCACCAGCGCTGAAAAGTCCACGGGCCGCGGCGGCGAACTGAACGCCGTCAGCGCCGGCCAGTCCGCCACGGCGGTCGCGGCGGCAGCCCCCGTTTTGCCGGAACCCGAAGTCCTCGGGGCGGTTTGCACCATGCGGCCGGGCGATCCCGGCTTCGAAGAGTGCGAAGCCTGCCAGTAGTCATAACCGCCTCCGGAGAATTCATTCATGCTTAATTGGGAAGACGACAACCTCGCAGTGCAACCGGCGCAATCGCCCGCCCCCGCGGCGGGCGGGCAGCCGGCCGCACCCGCGACCCAGCCGGCGCGCGCCGCCACCGGCGTGTTCGGCGATTCGGCGCTGCCGACCCCGGCCGCGCCGCAGCACGCCGCCAACCTGCAGGCCAGCGGCGATGCCGCCGCGCACCGCGTCAAGGTCGCCGACAAGCGCATCATCAACGGCAAGACCGACGTCAACCAGCTGGTTCCGTTCAAGTACAAATGGGCCTGGGAAAAGTACCTGGCCACCTGCGCCAACCACTGGATGCCGCAGGAAATCAACATGTCGCGCGACATCTCCCTTTGGAAGAACCCCAACGGGCTCACCGAAGACGAGCGCCGCATCGTCAAGCGCAACCTGGGTTTCTTCGTCACGGCCGACTCGCTGGCCGCGAACAACATCGTGCTGGGCACCTATCGCCACATCACGGCGCCTGAATGCCGCCAGTTCCTGCTGCGCCAGGCGTTCGAAGAAGCCATCCACACGCACGCCTACCAGTACATCGTCGAAAGCCTCGACCTGGACGAAGCCGAGATCTTCAACGCTTACAACGAAGTCCCGTCGATTCGCGCCAAAGACGAATTCCTGATCCCGTTCATCGACGCGATCGCCGACCCCAACTTCCACACCGGCACCCCCGAAGCCGACCAGAAACTGCTGAAGTCGCTGATCGTGTTCGCGTGCCTGATGGAAGGCCTGTTCTTCTACGTGGGGTTCACGCAGATCCTGGCGCTGGGCCGCCAGAACAAGATGACCGGCGCCGCCGAGCAGTACATGTACATCCTGCGCGATGAATCCATGCACTGCAATTTCGGCATCGACCTGATCAACACCATCAAGCTGGAAAACCCGCACTTGTGGACGCCGGAATTCCGCGAGGAAATCCGCGAACTGTTCCAGAAGGCCGTAGAACTCGAATACGCTTACGCCGAAGACACGATGCCGCGCGGCGTGCTGGGCTTGAACGCCCCCATGTTCAAGTCGTACCTGCGCTTCATCGCCAATCGCCGTTGCCAGCAAATTGGGATAGAGCCGCTGTTCCCGCAGGAAGAAAACCCCTTCCCGTGGATGGCGGAAATGATCGATCTTAAAAAGGAACGCAACTTTTTCGAAACACGCGTGATCGAATACCAGACTGGCGGAACGCTGAGCTGGGAATGACGCGCATCGGCCGCCGTGCCAAGTGGCTTGCACGGCGACCCGATGACAGCTCCGTCGGCCGGGTATTCGAATACGCAGTACCAAGCGGTGGGCAGCCCGGTGTCGGGCAGCCTGCCGGCGCCATTTGAGATGGCTCGCGCGATGGCGTGGGGGCCATATCAAATGGCTGTGCCGAATTCATTAGCGCAAACCGTAGTAGCTGCCGCCCGCATGGGGCAGCGGCATGCGCCGATGAATAGCCCGGGGCGCCATCCGCTTTTTTGGCGGGTGGCGACGCGGGTTTAAGTTCTGGGACCCCTGAACCTAAGGAGCATAACCATGGCAACAGCCAAGAAAGCCGCCAAGAAAGCGGTGAAGAAACCCGCCGCCAAGAAGGCCGCGGCCAAGAAAGCCCCGGCCAAGAAGGCCGTGAAGAAAGTCGCCGTGAAGAAGGTTGCGGCCAAGAAACCCGCCGTGAAGAAAACGGCGGCCAAGAAGCCGGCAGTGAAGAAGACCGCCGCCAAGAAGACCGTCAAGAAAGCCGCCGCCAAGAAGGCAGTGAAGAAGACGGTTGCCAAGAAGGCGGTCAAGAAAGTCGCCGCCAAGAAAGCGGTCAAAAAGGCCCCGGCCAAGAAAGCCGCCAAAAAAGCGGTAGCCAAGAAAGCAGTAGCCAAGAAGGCCGTCGCCAAGAAGGCGGTCAAGAAGGCGCCTGCGAAGAAGGCAGCCAAGAAAGCGGCCAAGAAAGCGCCGGCGAAGAAAGCCGCTGCGAAGAAGCCTGCCGCGAAAAAGCCTGCTGCCAAGAAGGCCGCGCCCAAGAAGCCCGCCACGCCGCCTTCCACGGCTGCCGCCCCGGGCGCCAAAACCGCGCTGAACCCCGCCGCGTCGTGGCCGTTCCCGACGGGCGGCCGTCCGTAATACGGGCGGAACCGTTCACTAGCGGTACCCTCAAGCCGCCTGGCTCCGGCCAGGCGGCTTTTGCGTTTTGCCCCCGTGCATTGCCATGTGGCCGTGCGACAATTGAGCCGTTATTTTTTGGCAGACCGTCCACATGTTCGGCGATATCCTCCGCTTCCTGCTCGAGATCACCTTCACGCTGTTTGGCGCCGCCTTGATCGCGCGCGCCTGGATCCACGCGGTACGGCTGCACCCGTTCAACCCGCTGGCCCGTGGCATTTACCAAACCACCAACTGGCTGGTGCTGCCCATCCGCAAGCTGGTGCCCGCCGGGCATTCGGTCGACTGGTCCAGCCTGGTGGCCGCCTGGATCACCGCGCTGGTCTACCTGGTGCTGATGTGGGTGCTGGCGGTGGGCGCGCTGATGCCGGCCTCGATGGTGCCCGCGGCGCTGGGTTCGTCGCTGCTGATGGTAGCCAAATGGGCCCTGAACCTGATCGTGTGGCTGACGCTGCTGCAGGCCGTGCTGTCGTGGATCAACCCCATGTCGCCCCTGATGGCGCTGCTGCAGACCCTGACCGCCCCGCTGCTGGACCCCATCCGGCGCATCCTGCCGCGCGGCGCGGCCATCGACTTTTCCCCCCTGGTGCTGCTGATCCTGGCGCAGATCGCGCTGATGATGCTGGCGCGCGCCACGTACGGCGTGCTGGGCATCTGAAGCGAAAACCCGGCCCCCTTGGGCTGGTTCCGCTTCCGGGCCCCAAACGGCACGCGCCCGCCAAGGCGGGCGCGCTGCGGGGGCAACGGGCGCGCCGTGCGCCCGGCCGTGCATTACATCATCAGTACGGCGCCACGCGGGTGGGGCCCGCGCCGCTGATGACCTGCACGCGCTGGCCCACGCTGATGGGCACGTCGGCCTCTTGCGCAACCACGCGGGTTTCGCCGTTATCCAGGCGAACCGTGATTTCGTAGCCCGAGGCGCGGCCCGCGCGGTTTTCCACCGCGTTGCCCGCCAGGGCGCCCAGGATGGCGCCGCCCACGGTGGCCAATGCCCGGCCGGTACCGCCACCCACCGCGTTGCCCGCCACGCCACCCAGCGCGCCGCCGGCGATCATGCCCACGCCGCTGGACTTGTCGTCCTGGATGGTGATGGGGCGCACACCGGTCACCGTGCCGATGCGCACGATTTGTTCGCGCTGAGCCTGGTCGTAGGAATAGACCCCGCTGGAGGCGCTGCGGTTGGCGCAGCCGGCCAGCATGCCCACGGAAGCGACGACCGCGGCCACGGCCAGCCAGCGGCCGGCGCGCGGCACGATAACAGAGGGAGACAGGGTTTGGCTCATGTGGACTCCTTGGTCGGTAACCACTATTTTATGCAACGGATCATACTCCGGCCCGCGCCGAAAAAACGGGTACGAAACAGCATGCAACTTTTAAAACAGTTGCCGCAATGCAGTGTAACCCCGTGCTGCGCGCGCCTGCCGGGCCGGTTTTCGCTTTGACCACGCGCCGCGCGCCGGGGTTCCGGCGGGCTCAGGCGGGCAGGCCGATGCCATAGGCGGCGCGCAGCCGGGCGTCGATGTCGGCGCGGCCGGGGGCGTGATTCTGCGGCCCGCGCGAGGCGATCTTGATGGCGCCCATCAGGTTGGCCAGGCGGCAGCTGTCGAGCCAATTCCAGCCGTTGGTCAGGCCATACAGCAGCCCGGCGCGGTGCGCGTCGCCGCAGCCGGTGGGGTCGACCACCGCATCGGGGCGCACCGGCGGCACCTGCACGGTAGCACCGCCGGCCAGCAAGGTGGCGCCCTCGGCGCCGCGGGTGACGATCACCGCCTGCATCTGCGCGGCGATCTGCGCCATGCTGCGCCCGGTGCGCTGCTCGACCACGCCGGCCTCGTAATCGTTGACGGTCAGCGCCTGCGCCAGGCCCAGCATGCGGTCCAGGTCGGCGCCGTCGAACAGCGGCATGGCCTGGCCCAGGTCGAAGATGAACGGAATGCCGGCGGCACGCAGGCGCTCGGCATGGGCGAACATGCCGGCCTTGGCATCGGGCGCGACGATGGCCCAGGCCGCCTGGGCGCCGGTCAGGTCGTTCTGGGCCGACAATTCCATGGCGCCGGGGTGGAACGCGGCGATCTGGTTGTCTTCGAGATCGGTGGTGATGAAGCACTGGGCCGTGAAGGTGCCCGGCATGATGCGCAGGCGCGAGGTGTCGATGCCCAGGGCCGCGAAGCGTTCCAGGTAGTCGGCGGCGTCGTCGCCCACGGTGGCCACGGGCACCGGATGGCCGCCCAGCAGCTTCAGGTTGTAGGCGATGTTGCCCGCGCACCCGCCGTATTCCTTGCGCATGGCCGGCACCAGGAACGACACGCTGAGCGACTGGATGCGGTCGGGCAGGATATGTTCCTTGAACCGCCCGTCGAACACCGCGATGGTGTCGAACGCCATCGAGCCGCAAACCAGAACAGAAGCCGTCATGCTTGTCATCCTTCAGGGAAAGAACTTGTCGAGTTGATAGCCGTTGACGTGCGCCCCGGCGACCTCGATGGGCACCGCGATGTTGATCTCGGCGCCGGGCTCGAAAGGCCCCTGGATGCGGCCTTCGGGCAGGTAGTCGGCCGGCTGCAGCACCTTGCGCACCACCACGGTGTCGGAAATATCGGTCAGGTCGAGCAGCAGCGCCGGCCAGTGCTGCGGCTTGTCGTAGCGGTTGCGCAGCGATGCACGCAGCACCAGGCGGCTGCGGTCGTCGTCGGGCGCGCCGGCCTGGCCGCGCGGCGGCTGCAGCGACGACGAGGTGATGAAGATGCGCTCGATGCGGCGCGCATAACCCACTTCGCAGCCCAGCGGTTCGCACAGGCTGGTCAGCAGCGGGCGCATGGCCGGCGCGGCGGTGGCGATGGCCGAGCGATACACGAACACCAGTTGCAGCGCCAGCGCCAGCAGGCCGATGACGCAGGCATAGCCCCACAGGCTGCGCACCAGGTGGCGGCGCTTCTGGTGGTCGGTATCGAGGAATTCGGGCGGCGTGCGCCCGACGTCGGTAGCGCCGTAGTAGCGGGTGCGGGCCTCGCCCAGCACGGTGGGCTCGACCTCGACGTGGGGCTCGACCTCGGCGTGGGGCGCGGGCGGCGGCGCGGCGGCATCCGTGTCGCGGCCGGGCTCGGCCCGCCGCGTATCGGGCACGGCGGCCGGCGACAGGCCGGGCTCGTCGTCTTCGAGGGGTTCGTCGTCGGGCTCGTCGGGGTCGTCGCGCGAGGGCCCGTCCAGGTAGGGATCCTGGCGCCGGATATCGGAACGGCCGCGCAGCACGGCCGGCGAGGCCGCGGCCGGATCGGGCCGGGGTTGCGGCTGGGGGTCGGCCGCCAGGCTGGGCTCGGCGCGCGCCGGCCACATGACCGGCACCGACGGCGCGGCGATGGGCACAAGCGCGGGATCCACCGCGGGCCCGGGGGCCGGGTGCGGGGCCGGCGGCGTGCCGGCAGGCGCCGGGGAACTGGCCGGGCCGGCCGGCATGGGGCTGGGCGGCGCGGCAGCGGCTTGCGACGCGCCGGTGGGCGGCGGATACGCGCCCCCCTGGGGGATCTGCGCCACCAGGCACGCACGCCCGTCGAACACCGTGTCGCACGCTCCGCAGCGCACCAGGCCATTGCGCACGCGCAACTGGTCAGGCACGACCTTGAAGGCGGTGCCGCACTGCGGGCAGCGGGTCGTCATGGCCATGGCGATTCCCCCATGCGGCGGCGCCTCAGGCCTTGCGGCCGTGCAGGCAGACCCAGCCGTCGCGGGCCTGCCAGACCGACATGGCCAGCCAGGGCGCGTAGGCGGCCGCCACGTCGTCGGCCTGGCGCTCGAGCACGCCCGACAGCACCAGCTGGCCGCCCGGGGCGACGCGGCCGGCCAGCATGGGCGCCAGCACCTTCAGCGGGTTGGACAGGATATTGGCCACCACCACCTGGTACGTGCCGTCGGCCAGCGCATCGGGCAGCATGGCCTGCAATTGCACCCGGTTGACGCGGGCATTGTCGGCGGTGGCCTGCACGGCCTGCGGGTCGATGTCGACGGCATCGGTGGCGCCGGCGCCCAGCTTGCGGGCGGCGATGGCCAGGATGCCCGATCCGCAGCCGTAGTCCAGCACGGAGGCGCCGGCGGGCAGTTCGGCTTCCAGCCAGGCCAGGCACAGGTGCGTGGTGGGATGGCTGCCGGTGCCGAAGGCCAGGCCGGGGTCGAGTTCGATGTGGATGGCGTCGTCGCCCAGGGCCGCCAGGCCCGGCACGGCCGGGTCGTCGCGGTGCCAGCTGGGCACGATCCAGAGGCGCTGGGCGATGTGGATGGGGCCGAATTGCGATTGCGTCAGCCGCACCCAGTCGGCGTCGGGCACGTCGCGCAGCGTCCAGCCGCCGACCTGGATGGGGTCCAGCCCCGCCCCGGCCATGGCCTGCTCGTAGACCTGGGCGGGATCGGCGCCGTCGGGCAGCAGGGCCACGACGCGGTTGCGATCCCAGGCCTGGACGTCGGGCTCGGTGCCGGGTTCGCCGAACAAGGGGCGCTCGGCCTCGGTGCCCAGGTCGGCGTCTTCCACCGAGACCGACAGCACGCCCGCTTCCAGCAGCGCATCGGACAGCGCTTCGGCCTGCGCCTCGAGGCAATGGAGCACGAGTTCACGCATGACGTTATTCCGGTGGGGCGGGCCGTAGCGGCCCGCCGGAACATCAAGGGCGCTGGGCCAGCTTGTGCTCGAGGTAATGAATGCTGGTGCCGCCTTCGATGAAGCGGGCGTCCTGCAGCAGTTCGCGATGCAGCGGGATGTTGGTGGAAATACCTTCCACGACCATCTCGGACAGCGCGATGCGCATGCGGGCCAGCGCCTGGTCGCGCGTGTCGCCGTAGGTGATGACCTTGGCGATCATCGAGTCGTAGTTGGGCGGCACGAAATAGCCGTTGAAGACGTGCGAATCGATGCGCACGCCCGGCCCGCCCGGCGTATGCCAGTTGGTGATGCGGCCCGGGCTGGGCACGAAGCGGAACGGATCTTCGGCGTTGATGCGGCATTCGAGGGCATGACCCTTGAATTCGATATCGCGCTGGCGCAGCAGGAATTTTTCGCCCGCGGCGATGCGGATCTGCTGCTGGACCAGGTCGACGCCGGTGATCAGTTCGGTGACGGGGTGCTCGACCTGGATGCGGGTGTTCATTTCGATGAAATAGAACTCGCCGTTCTCGTACAGGAATTCGAACGTGCCCGCGCCGCGGTAGCCCATCTTGCGGCAGGCGTCGGCGCAGCGGTCGCCGATGCGCTCGATCAGGCGGCGGGCGATGCCCGGCGCCGGCGCTTCTTCGATGACTTTCTGGTGGCGGCGCTGCATGGAGCAATCGCGCTCGCCCAGCCAGACGGCGTTACGCCCGCCGTCGGCCAGCACCTGGATTTCCACATGGCGGGGGTTCTCGAGGAACTTCTCCATGTAGACTTCGGGGTTGTTGAAGGCCGCGCCGGCTTCGGAACGGGTCATGGTCACGGCGTTGAGCAGCGCGGCCTCGGTGTAGACCACGCGCATGCCGCGCCCGCCGCCGCCGCCGGCGGCCTTGATGATCACGGGGTAGCCCACTTCGCGGGCCACGCGCAGGATTTCCTGCGGGTCGTCGGGCAACGCGCCTTCCGAGCCGGGCACCACGGGCACGCCGGCTTCGATCATGGCGCGCTTGGCGCTGACCTTGTCGCCCATCAGGCGGATGGTTTCCGGGCGCGGCCCGATGAACACGAACCCGCTTTTCTCGACCCGTTCGGCGAAATCGGCGTTTTCGGACAGGAAGCCGTAGCCGGGGTGGATGGCCTCGGAATCGGTGACCTCGGCCGCCGAGATGATGGCCGGCATGTTCAGGTAGCTTTCGCGCGACGGCGCCGGCCCGATGCAAACGGACTCGTCGGCCAGGCGCACGTACTTGGCGTGACGGTCGGCTTCGGAGTGCACGACCACCGTCTTGATGCCGAGCTCGCGGCAGGCGCGTTGGATGCGCAGCGCGATCTCGCCGCGGTTGGCGATCAGGATTTTTTCGAACATATCAGCAATCAGCCAATGACGAACAGCGGTTGGCCGTATTCGACGGGTTCGCCGTTTTCGACGAGGATCTCTTTGATGACGCCGGATTTGTCGGCCTCGATTTCATTGAGAAGCTTCATGGCCTCGATGATGCACAGCGGGTCGCCTTCCTTGACGGACTGGCCCACATCGACGAACGGCGCGGCGCCGGGGTTGGGCGCGCGGTAGAAGGTGCCGACCATCGGGGCCTTGACGACGTGGCCCTGCGGCACGGGCGCCGCTTCGGGGGCCGGCGCGGCGGCGGCCGCGGGCGCCTGCGCGGGCGCCGGGGCGGCGGCGGCTTCGGGCACGTGGTAGGCCACCGGCTGCAGGGTCTGCGAGAACTTGACGATGCGCACCTTGCCTTCGCCTTCGGTGATTTCAAGCTCGGCGATGCCCGATTCCGCCACCAGGTCGATCAGGGTCTTGAGTTTTCGGAGATCCATAGAAGCTGCTTCCCGATTAGTGTTGGCGGCGCGTCTGCGTCAGGGCCGCGCCGTATCTATGTGGAATGGAATGAATATTGAGACTGGAATGCCGCACTAATGCCGTGCCGCATAACGCACCGCCGCCTCGTAGCCGTCTGCGCCCAGGCCGCAGACCAGGCCCACGGCCAGGTCGGACAGGTAGGAGTGCTGCCGGAATGGCTCGCGTTTATACAGGTTCGACAAATGTACTTCAACAAAAGGAATCGCGACCGCCGCCAGGGCGTCGCGCACCGCCACACTGGTATGCGTATAGGCCGCCGCGTTGATGACGATGAAATCGGTGCCGTCCTGGCGGGCCGCCTGGATGCGCTCGACCAGTTCCCCTTCGTGGTTGCTTTGCCAGGCGGTCAGCCCCACCCCCAGCTGCCCGGCCAGCACTTCCAGCCCCTGGTTGATCTGCGCCAGCGTCAGGCTGCCGTACAGATGGGGTTCGCGCGAACCCAGCAGGTTCAGGTTGGGGCCGTGCAATACCAGGATGTGTTGCGCCATAGGGGTCGCGCCGCAGAGGCTGCCGCAAAGTGTCGGCAAAACTATCGATAAACCGCCTTTTTACGCCTATTCACATCATTTGTCCAACAGATACCGCCAGCCCGCGTACGGGAGCTACCTGCCGGCGCGGCGCCATCAGGCCTGCAGGCCCACCAGCGTGCGGTCGAGGTCGTCGGCCTGGATCTGGCCGAGGATTTTACGGTTAATTCGGCCATTTGCGTCGAAAACCAGCGTAAAGGGCAGGCCGCCGGCCGGGTTGCCCAGGGTCCGCAGGGTGTCGATCGCCCCCGCCCCCATGACCAGCAGCGGGTAGGACACCGGCACCTTTTGCAGAAATTGCCGCATGTTTTCGGCTTTATCCACGCCAATGCCGACAAACTGGACGTTCGGGTGCTTTTCGTGCAGGGCCTGCAGCTCGGGCATTTCCTTGACGCAGGGCGCGCACCAGGTTGCCCAGAAATTGACCACCATGGGGCGGCCCTGCCATTCGGCCAGGGTGCGCGGCTTGCCGTCGAGATCGGGCAGCGGCAGCGTGCGCAGCGCGGCGACCGGGTCGCCGCCGGTTGCCGGGGCGCCGGCCGGCGGGGCGTCGGGCGCCGCGTCCGGGCGCTGGCGTTCGCGGTAGGCATACCCGCCGGCGACGGCCACCGCGGCGGCCGCGCCGGCGTACAAGAAGAGGCGACGGTTCATGGCCCCGATCATAACCGCACGCGGCGACGCGCGCCGGGCAGCCTCTACAATGCGCGCAGGAGAACATCAATGCACCTGCACATTCTGGGTATTTGCGGCACTTTCATGGGCGGCCTGGCGCTGATCGCGCGGGCGGCCGGACACCGGGTCACGGGTTGCGACACCGCCGTGTACCCCCCGATGAGCACCCAGCTGGCCGAACAGGGCATCGAACTGATCGAGGGCTACGGGGCCGACCAGATGGCCCTGGCGCCGGATCTGTATGTGGTGGGCAACGTGGTCACGCGCGGCAACCCGCTGATGGAAGCCATCCTGGACGCCGGCGCGCGCTATGTGTCCGGGCCGCAGTGGCTGGGCGACAACGTGCTGCCCGGGGCGCACGTGCTGGCCGTGGCCGGCACGCACGGCAAGACCACCACCAGCTCGATGCTGGCCTGGGTGCTCGAGGCGGCGGGCCGGCGGCCCAACTTCCTGATCGGCGGCGTGGCGCACGACCTGAAAGTGTCGGCCCGCTACGACCCGGCGGTGCAGCCCTTCGTGATCGAGGCCGACGAATACGACACGGCGTTCTTCGACAAGCGCTCGAAGTTCGTGCATTACCGGCCTCGCACCGCCATCCTGAACAACCTGGAATACGACCACGCCGACATCTTCCCCGACCTGGCGGCCATCGAGACGCAGTTCCACCACCTGGTGCGTACGGTCCCGGGGCGCGGCCGCATCGTGCTGCCCACCGACAGCGCCGCGCTGGACCGCGTCCTGGCGCGCGGATGCTGGTCGGAAACCGTCCGTTTCGGCGCCGACGGCGCCTGGCAGGCGGGCCCGGCGGACCCCGACGGCGCGTTCGAAGTGCTGCGCGACGGGCAGCCGGCGGGCACGGTGCGCTGGACGCTGGGCGGCGAACACAATCGCATGAACGCCCTGGCGGCGCTGGCCGCGGCCGAGCATGCCGGGGTATCGCCGGCCCAGGGGGTAGAGGCGCTCAGCCGCTTCGGCGGGGTCAAGCGCCGCATGGAACTGCGCGGCACGGCCGGCGGCGTGAAAGTCTACGACGATTTCGCCCACCACCCCACCGCCATCGAGACCACCCTGGCGGGCTTGCGCCGCCAGGTGGGGCAGGCCCGCATCCTGGCGGTGCTGGAACCGCGCTCGAACACCATGAAGCTGGGCGCCATGGCGGCGCGGCTGCCCGACGCGCTGCGCCTGGCCGACCGGGTCTATTGCTTCGGCGCCCGCAGCGGCAGGCACGCCCTGGGCTGGAACCCGGCCGAGGTGCTGGCGCCGCTGGGCGAACGCGCCGCCAGCTACGACGACCTGGACGCGCTGGTCGACGCGGTGGCGGGGGTAGCCCGTCCCGGCGACCATGTGCTGGTCATGAGCAACGGCGGCTTCGGCGGCGTGCACGGCAAGCTGCTGCAGGCGCTGGCGCAGCGCGCCGGCGCGCCCGGGGACGCCGCATGATCCTGTACCTGCACGGCTTTCGCTCGTCGCCGGATTCCTTCAAGGCCCGCCTGATGGCCCAGGCCCTGGCCGAGCGCGGCCTGGCGGGCGAGCGCGACTGGCAATGCCCGCAACTGCCCGCCAGCCCGCGGCAGGCGCTGGACCTGGCCATGGACCTGGCCATGGGCCTGGCGCGCGGCCAGCTGGCCCAGGCCGCCAGCCCGCGCGCGCTGACCGTCATCGGTTCGTCGCTGGGCGGCTACTATGCTACCTGGCTGGCCGAACAGCTGGACTGCAAGGCCGTGCTGCTGAATCCGGCGGTCGAGGCCGCGCGCGACCTGGCCACGCAGGTGGGCACGCACCGCATGTATCATTCCGACGCGCCGTTCGAGTTCCGCGCGGAATATGTGGACGAACTGGCTGCCGCGCGAGTGGCGGCCGTCACGCGGCCGGAACGCTATTTCCTGGTGGCGGCCACGGGCGACGAAGTGCTCGACTGGCGCGAAATGCGCGACCGCTATGCCGGCTGCCGCCAGCGCATCGTGCAGGGCAGCGACCACGGGCTGTCGGACTTTGCCCGGTGGCTGCCCGAAATACTGGAATTCGCCCTCGAGGCCCCCAGCCCCTGATCCCGACGATTCAATATAGACAAGCAGGCGCCCGCCCCCCGGAGCGGGCCAGCGCGGACGCCGCGCCCTCGATGGACTGATTATGTACGTGTTTTACGAAGAAGACGGCAGCTTCAAGGCCGGCAATATCCTGTCGGAGACCGACGCCAGCCTGCAGGTGGAGTCGGAATCGGGCAAGCGCAGCAAGATCAAGCGCGCCAATACGCTGTTCACCTTTGCCGACCCGGCCCCGGCCGCGCTGCTGGCCGAGGCCGCGCAGGCCGCCGAGACGCTGGACCTGCAATTCCTGTGGGAATGCGCGCCCCAGGAAGAGTTCGACGCCACCGCGCTGGCCGCCGATTACTTCGGCCATGCGCCCGGCGCCGTCGAACAGGCCGCGATCCTGATGCGCCTGCACGGCGCGCCGGCGTACTTCCACCGGCGCGGCAAGGGCCACTATCGCCCGGCGCCGCCGGATATCCTGGCGGCCGCGCTGGCCGCGCTGGAAAAGAAGCAGAAGCAGGCCGAGCAGCAGCAGCAATGGGTCGACGAGATGGCCGCGGGCCGCCTGCCCGCCGAGATCGCCCAGGCGGCCGAGTCGCTGCTGATCCGCCCGGACAAGAACAGCATGCAGTGGAAGGCGCTGGACGCCGCCTGCGCGCGCCTGCAGAAAAGCCCCGACCGCCTGCTGCTGGAGCTGGGCGCCTGGCCGCATCCGCTGGCGCTGCACAAGCGCCGCTTCCTGGCCACCTACTTCCCGCGCGGCACGGGCTTTCCCGATACGCCGGTGCCGCCGCTGCCGCGCGAGCTGCCGCTGGCCGAGGCCGAGCCCTATTCGGTGGACGACATCACCACCACCGAGATCGACGATGCGCTGTCGGTGACGACGCTGCCCGACGGGCGCGTGCGCGTGGGCATCCACGTGGCCGCGCCCGGCCTGGCCGTGACGCGCGGCAGCGACCTGGACAAGCTGGCGCGCGCGCGGCTGTCCACGGTGTACATGCCGGGCGAGAAAATCCCCATGCAGCCCGACAACGTGATCCAGGCGTTTTCGCTGGACGCGGGCCGCGAGGTGCCGGCCGTGTCGCTGTATGTGACGGCCGACCCGGCCACCGGCGAGATCGCCGAGTCCGAGACCCGGCTGGAGCGCGTGGTGGTGCGCGCCAACCTGCGCCACAACGAGCTGGACGACCAGATCACCGAAACCGCCCTGAACGACCCGGACGCGCCGCTGCCCTACGGCGACTGGCTGCGGCCGCTGTGGCGGCTGGCCGCGGCGCTGTCGGCCCGGCGCGATGCGGTGCGCGGCAAACCCGAGAACAATTCGCGGGTGGAATACAGCTTCTACCTGGACGGCGACCCGGACGACCCCGACACGCCGGTGCGCCTGGTACCGCGCCAGCGCAACGCGCCGCTGGACCGCATGGTGGCCGAGTACATGATCCTGGCCAACAACATCTGG
>Ga0182737_1002811_pt1 | contig 13654 bp, 9 predicted proteins | sample eDN5th30CBELigOP_FD_128878 | JGI IMG/M metagenome (GOLD analysis project Ga0182737, IMG submission 128878) | Enriched Organic Plus compost microbial communities from Emeryville, California, USA - eDNA 5th pass 30_C BE-Lig OP (version 2) (version 2) ... | reverse complement strand
GATGCGGCGTTCGGTCATCAGCTGCATGCACGCCGGCACCGGCGTATCCGGAGTCACGGTGACGACCTGGCTGGTCATGATCGCGCTGGCCGGCGTGTCGGCCGAGGAACGTCCCTGCAGCACGACCTTGCGGGCGTAGTCGCGTTCGGAAAGGATCCCGGCGAGCATTTCCCCGCGCAGCACCAGCACCGCGCCGATCGACTTCTCGGCCATCAGCCGGATCGCTTCCACCACCGGCGCCTCCGGCGCCACCGCGTAGACCTCAGCCGGCTTCTCCGCCAGCAATTGACGTACCGTGCGCATGTGTGCCTCCGTCAGCGGGTTCCTGCACCGAGGATACTCCCGTGGCCGGCTGCCAGGTGTCGACGAGGTACAGCGGGCGCTGCTTGGCCTCGTCGTACAGCCGCCCCAGGTATTCGCCGATCAGGCCCAGCGCGATCAGCTGCACGCCGCCGAGGAACAGGATCACCACCATCATGGTCGGCCAGCCGGCCACCCGGTCGCCCCAGAGCAGGGTCTTGGCCACCACGCCCACGCCGGCGGCGAACGCGCCCAGCGCGGTGAACAGGCCGACGTAGGTCGCCACCCGCAGCGGCGCGGTGGAGAAGCTGGTGATGCCTTCCAGGGCGAAGTTCCACAGCCGCCACAGGCCGAACTTGCTGCGCCCGGCCAGGCGCGGCCCGCGCCGGTACGGCAGGGCGATGCGGCGGAAGCCGATCCAGCCGAACAGGCCCTTCATGAAGCGGTGCCGTTCGCGCAGCTGGCGCAGTGCGGCCAGCGCGCGCGGCGACAGCAGCCGGTAGTCGCCGGTGTCGGCCGGCACCGGCGTATGCGAGAGGCGGCCGATCAGGCGGTAGAAGGCCGCGGCCGCGCCGCGCCGCACCCAGCCCTCGCCTTCACGGGCGATGCGGGTGCCATAGACGTCGTCCCAGCCCTCGCGCCAGCGCGCGATGAACTGCGGGATCAGCTCGGGCGGGTCCTGGCCGTCGGCGTCGAGGATCATCGCCGCGCCGCCTTCGACCTGGTCCAGGCCGGCGGTCAGCGCCGCCTCCTTGCCGAAGTTGCGCGACAGCCGCAGCAGGGCCACGCGCGGGTCGGTCGCGGCGATTCGCCGCAGCACCTCCCAGGTGGCGTCGCGGCTGCCGTCGTCGACGTACAGCACGCGGCCGTCCAGGCCTTGCACCGAATCCAGCGCCGCGCGGATGCGCGGATGCAGCAGCGGCAGGGCCTCGGCCTCGTTGCAGGCGGCCACCACCACGGTCAGGCGGTCGCGGGCGCTGTCGTCGGGAACGGCGGGCGTCGGCCCGGAGGCGGTTTCGGCCATGCTCAGTCCAGCTGCTCCAGGTAGTGCTTGCCGCCCAGCTGGCGCATCTGCCGCTGGATCCAGGCCGCGCGCCGCTGCACGTAGGGTCCCGGCCGGGTGGCACTGTAGCGCCGCGGTGCCGGCAGCACCGCCGCGAGCCGCGCGGCGTGCGCCGCATCCAGGCGGCTGGCGTCCTTGCCCCAGAAGCTGCGCGCGGCGGCCTGCGCGCCGTACACGCCGTCGCCGAACTCGGCGATGTTCACGTGCATCTCCAGGATCCGCTGCTTCGGCCACATCAGCTCGATCAGCACGGTGTACCAGGCCTCCAGGCCCTTGCGGACCCAGCTGCGGCCCTGCCAGAGGAACAGGTTCTTGCCCACCTGCTGGCTGATCGTGCTGGCGCCGCGCACGCGCCGGCCGCGGCGGTTGTTGTCGATCGCCTTCCCGATCGCGTCCATGTCGAAGCCGTGGTGGCGGGCGAAGTTCTGGTCCTCCGCGGCGATCACCGCCAGCGGCAGGCACGGGGAGATCTCCTCCAGGTCCCGCCAGTCGTAGGCGACGCGGAACCCCCAGTCGCCCTGCGACCAGGCCTCGAACTGGCGCGCCACCATGAAGGCCGAGGTGGGCGGGTCGATGAAGCGCAGCACCGCCACCTGCAGCGCGGTCACGGCCACGAACAGCAGCGGCAGCCACAGCGCCCACCGCAGCCACCGCCAAAGACGCCTGCCGCGCTTGCCGCTTCCGCTGGCGATGGCCGCCCCCTGTCTGTCGATGCCCGGGGGAATGATAATGCGCCAACTTCCCGGCCAGATCCGTTTATGAACACGCGTTCCACCGAACGTTCCGCCGAACTGGTCGCGGCGCTGGTCGCCGAAGCCGAATCGCTGACCCGCCAGGGCCGCATGCGCGAGGCCGGCGCGATGTGGGAACGCGTGGTCGGGATGGATCCCGCGCACGCCACCGCGCTCACCCAGCTCGGCGGCCTGGCCCTGGCCGCCGGCGAGCTCGAACAGGCGCAGCACTACCTGGAGCGCGCGATCGCCGCGGCGCCGCGCCTGGCGATGGCCCACGCCCATCTGTCGCGGGTCCACACCCAGCGCGGCGACCGCGCGGCGGCGCTGGCGGCGATCGACGCGGCCATCGCCGCCGATCCCACCGCCTGGGGCCCGCAGCTGGAGAAGGCGCGCCTGCTCGAGGCCGGCGGCGACCACCGCGCCGCCGCGCTGCACTGGGGCAACATGCTCACCTACATGCCCGAGGCGCTGCAGCGCCAGGCCAACGTGCAGGCGGTCGTGCGGCAGGCGCAGGTGGCCGTGCAGCGCACCCGCGACGAGCTCGGCGCCTACCTCGAGGACAACCTGGCGCCGCTGATCAAGGGCCACGATGCGCGCGAGGTCGAACGCATCCGCCATTCGCTGGACATCCTCGCCGGCCGCCGCACCTTCATCACCGCCAAGCCGCTGACCCTGCCGATCCCGCGCCTGCCGGCGATCCCTATCTTCCATCGCGAGGACTTCGACTGGGCGCCGGAAGTGGAAGCGGCCTTCCCCGACATCCTCGAGGAACTCCACAACGTACTGGGCGACCAGTCCGGCTTCGAACCCTACGTGCAGACCCCCGACGGCCAGCCGAAGGGCCAGTTCGCCGCGCTGGACCGCAACACCGACTGGGGCGCCTACTTCCTGTGGAAGCACGGCCGCCGCATCGACGCCCAGGCCGACGCCTGCCCGCGCACCGAGGCGGCGATCGCCCGCGCCCCGCAGATCAGGGTGCCCGGCCGCGCCCCGGTCATCTTCTTCTCGGCGCTGCGCCCGGGCGTGCACATCCCGCCGCACAACGGCGCCACCAACGCCCGCCTGACCGTGCACCTGCCGCTGATCATCCCGCCGTCAGACTGCGGGTTGCGAGTGGGCGAGGAAGTCCATATCTGGGAACCCGGGCGGCTGGTGATGTTCGACGACACCATCCGCCACGAAGCGTGGAACTTCAGCGACCGCCTGCGCGTGGTGCTGATCTTCGACGTCTGGCACCCGATGCTCACCCCGCTCGAACGCGAGCTGGTGGTGGCGATGACCCAAGGCCTGATGGGCTTCTACGGCGACGACGCCGACCTGGGAGAACTGTGAACGAAACGCCCCGAACCGACCTGCTGACCCGCTTCCTCCTGCCCCACGCGGGGGTGCGCGGGGTCCATGTGTGCCTGCAGGACAGCTGGACCGAACTGCTCTCGCACGCGACCTACCCGGCGCGGGCCAGGCGCCTGCTGGGCGAAGCCTGCGCGGCGACGGCCATGCTCACCGCGCACGTGAAGGTCGACGGCCGCCTGTCGCTGCAGCTGCGCGCCGATGCCGGGGTCAAGCTGCTGTTCGCCGAATGCACCGCCGCCGGCCACCTGCGCGGCATCGTCCAGCTCGACGGCGGCGACGCGCCGGCCGACCTGCGCGACCTGCCCAACCCCACCCTGGCCATCACCATCGAGAACCCGGGCCTGGACCCGCGCGAACCGCTGCGCTACCAGAGCCTGGTCGAACTGGCCTCCGGCGAGCTGGACGAGGTCCTGCAGGACTACTTCCGCCAGTCCGAGCAGCTGCCCAGCCGCCTGCTGCTGGCCGCCGACGGCGACCGCGCCAGCGGGCTGATGCTGCAGAAGCTGCCCGGCGACTCCGGCGACGACGACGGCTGGGCCCGGGCCTGCGCCCTGTTCGACACCCTCACCGCGGCCGAGCTGGCCGCCACCCCCGGGCCGGTCCTGCTGCACCGCCTGTTCCACGAGGAGGCCCCGGAGCTGCTGGCGCAGAAGCAGCTGGCCTTCGGCTGCTCCTGCTCGCGGGAGCGGGTCGCGGCCATGCTCGAATCGCTGGGCGAGGCCGAGGCCCGGGCCGCCGCCGGGGAGGCCGGCCAGGCCGAGATCGCCTGCGGTTTCTGCGGCCGCCGCTATCACTTTTCTTTGGCGGAAATCGGCGTATTGTTCGAGCAGCCGTCGGCCAACTCGCCGACGCCCGACCGGCTGCAGTAGCCGGGGGATGCTGTTCTGGGGAGGGCGGCGCTTGTTAACTAAACGTAAATCCCATACGATCGGCCTACCGCCGGCGCGGGAACTCCTCCCGTCACCGCCGGTCTGAGAGACCGTACATGACCCTGCGCCGCCTGCCACTGCTGGCCGTACTGCTGACCGCGCTCTGCGCGGGCCCGGCCGTGCACGCCCAGCAGGCGCGCGGCGCCAACGCCAGCGCGGCCAGCGACAAGGCCCCGCAGACGGTCCTGCCGGTGTGGAACAAGGGCAGCGGCAAGGTCGAAGCCGTGCTGCTGCTGGAGCCCACCGGCCAGGCCGGTCCGGGCGCCCGCTGGCGCTTCGGCAACAACACCCTCGACGCCGCCTTCGGCCTGGGCGCGGGCGATTCGCTCGGCCTGCTCTGCAGCGGCCCCGGCGGCGGCGACATCAGCAGCCTGGCCAGCCACTGCCTGCTGGCCAGCCTCGGCGACGACCCGGCTTCCAGCCCGGCCCGCCGGCTCTCCGCCACCACCGCGATCAGCCGCCAGGGCAACCGCTTCGGCCTCACCGCCGGCGCCACCCAGGCCTCGGGCCTGCCGGCCTGGCTCAGCGGCGGCGCCAGCGGCAGCACCCTGGCCCAGGCCGACAGGATCGAGCAGAACGACCTGCAGGTGTTCGGGCAGAAGGCGCTGGGCACCGAGGCCTTCGTCTCCATCGCCGGCACCTATGCCCGCGCGCGCCTTGTCCCGCTGTCCGACGCCGCGCCCGGCCTGGTCGACCGCTGGGATACCAAGAGCCTGAGCGTCGGCGGCGGCTACGGCCCGTTCAGCGCCAGCATCATCGGCCGCGTGGTCGACGTCCCCGGCCGTCCCGACGGCAAGTGGGAAGGCCTCGGCCTGGGCCTGACCTGGCGCACCCCGTGGAGCGGCCAGCTCACCGTCGGCGCCGAGAACGTGGTGACCCGCGGCAAGAACCCCTTCTCGCCGTCCAGCGGTGGCGCCGAGGAAGGCACCATCCCCTACGTCCGCTACGAGCAGGGCCTCTGAGGCCTGGCCTGCGACGTCCCGGCGCCCGCCGCCGGAAACCGGCATCTCCTGCGATCCCCGCTCCGGTCCCGGCACATGCCGCAGGCGGGCGGGCGATAATCGCCGTCCCCCGCCCTGCCCGCGCCTCCCGATGACGGCTTCCGCTTTCCAGAATTCCCTGCAGCAGGCCGCCCTGCTCGAACGCCAGGGCCGCCCCGGCGACGCCCTGCAGGCGCTGCAGCGCGCGGCCACGGAAGCCGGCAGCGATCCGCAGCAGCAGCGCGGCATCGCCCAGGCCGCCATGCGCCTGGGCTCGCCGGCCCTGGCCCTGGCCGCGATGCGGCGGGCGGTGGAACTGGCCCCCGGCAACCCGGGCCCGCGCTTCGAACTGGCCTGCCTGCTCGCCCACGAGGGCCTGCACGCCGAAGCCGTCGGCCACTTCCAGGCCACCGTGGCGGCGCAGCCGCTCAATGCCCAGGCCTGGCACCTGCTCGGCCTGGCGCTGCAGCGCTGCGGTCGCCATGGCGACGCCCTGCAGGCGCTGCGCCGCTCGCAGGCGCTGGCGCCGGGGAACCCTCGCCTGGCCCCGGCCCTGGCCGAAGCCGAGTTCCATGCCGGCTATCCGGAGGACGCCCTGCCGCTGTGGCAGGCGCAGCTGCGCGAACGCCCGGACGACGTCAACGCCCTGCTGCGCACCGCCGAGACCCTCAACCGCCTGGGCCGCCACGAGGAAGCCCTGGCCCTGCTGAGCGACGCCAGCACGCGCCTGGCGCAGGCCGGCGACCTGTGGATGGCCCTGGCCCAGACCGCCGAGGACGCCGGCGACCGCGAAGCGGCGCGCCAGGCCTACCGCCAGGCCCTGGCCGGCCGGCCGGACTGGGCCTTCCCGGTCAGCGGCCTGCTCGGCCTGGACCGCGGCAAGGCCGACGAGACCCTGGTTGGCCAGGCCCGCGCGCTGATGGCACGCCCGGACCTGCCCGATCCCGACCGCGCCCTGGTCGGCTACGAGCTGGGCAAGGTCCACGACGCCCGCGGCGAGTACGCCGAAGCGATCGAGTGCTGGCACGAGGCCAATGCGGCGCGCCGGCGGATGATCGGTCCCGGCGATGCGGCCGGGTTCGCCGGTGCCGTCGGCCGGATCATCGCCACCCTGGACGGTGCGCGGCTGCGCGCCCGCACCGCACGCTGGCCGGGCAACCCGGACCCGCGGCCGCTGTTCATCGTCGGCATGCCGCGCAGCGGCACCACCCTCACCGAGCAGATCCTCGCCGCGCATCCGGCCGGCTACGGCTGCGGCGAGCTGCCGGACGTCGCCCTGGTCGCGCGCAACCTGCCGGCCACCGCCGGCCCCGGCCGCGACTGGCCGGAGTGCATCGACGACCTGCCCGACGCCGCGCTCGACGAGGCGGCGCGCCGCTACCTGCGCGCAGCCACGCGCCACGCGCCGGCGCAGGCGCAGCGGCTGGTCGACAAGGCGCCGCTCAATTTCTTCCACCTGGGCCTGATCGCCGTGCTGTTCCCGAACGCGCGCGTGGTCTGGTGCCGGCGCGACCCGCGCGACATCGCGGTGTCGGTGTACGGCGAGAACTTCGCGCTGGAAGAGAAGCTGGCCTGCGACCTCGGCGACATCGGCCACTACATCAACCAGCAGACCCGGCTGATGCGGCACTGGCAGGCGCAGCTGCCGCTACCGGTGCTGGAGCTGCACTACGAGGCGCTGGCCACCGATCCGGAAACGCAGGCGCGGCGCCTGGTCGGGTTCGCCGGGCTGCACTGGGATCCGGCCTGCCTGGAATTCCACCGCAGCGAGCGCGGCGTGCAGACGCCCAGCCGCTGGCAGGTGAAGCAGCCCATCTACACGCGCTCGATCGGCCGCTGGCGCCACTACGCGGCGCACCTCGGCCCGTTGCTGGACGTGCTCGATCCGGACGCCTATCCGGCGCCGGTCGGGGTGGCCACGAACGACCAGGCGAGCACGCCCTCGGCCTGACGCAGTTCGTCGATGCGCACCTGCGCATCCGGCCGCGCCGCGCGCACCTGCGCGGCCATCTCCTCGACCTGCGCGCGCTCCAGCGCGTGGGCGACCATCTCGGCGGTGCGCAGGCGCGCACCCTCCAGTTCACCGGCGTAGCCGCGCAAGGCCTCGCCGGCCTGGCGCGCATTCTCCGGCCGCACGCCGGCGAGCAGGCGCTGCACGGCGCTGGCCGTTTCGTGCAGCAGGTCGGGAACCGGCGAAGCGCCTGCCGCGTCGGCGAGCGCACGCATCGCCTGGTTGTAGCGTTCGCGCGCGGCGTTGGCGCTCGCCACGTCCTGGATCGGCGCGCCGGAGCGCGCCTGCGCGATCCACGGGATCACCTCCAGCGCGGCGCGCAGCAGGCCGTCGTCGCCCAGCAGGCGCGCGTGGTGCGCCAGTTCCTCGCGCCCCACCCGCACCAGCACCGAACCGGCGTGGTGCATCACCAGCGCCAGCGTCGCCGTCGGCCTGGACACGCGCAGGCATTCGGCCAGCGCGCGCGGACGGTCGGAATACTCGAAGCCGAACTGGCTGGCGACGCAGTCGAAGCCCGCCGCCGCGAACGGCAGCGCCTCCATGCGTACGCCCTGGTGGAAGCGCACCGTGCGGTGGGTGCCGGGCTGGTGCCAGGCCGGCGACAGCGCGGCCAGGTCCACCGCATCCACCTCGATCGCATCGCCCCGCAGTTCCCACAGCAGCAGCGGCAGCGGGCCGTTGCCGGTGGCCAGGTCGAGCACGCGCGCGCCCGCGGGCAGGCCGGCGCCAAGCGTGCGCCAGAACGCGCCGATCGCGCCGTCGTAGTTGCCGGCATAGCTGCCGACGCAGGAATGCAGGCGGCCGCTGGACCAGTACCGGGTCCAGGCCTCGCGTCGCCCTTTGTCGCCGTCTTCGTGCATCGCGCAAGGATGCGGGCGAAACGCCGTGCTGCCAAGCGCGGAGGCTGTCGGCTTGCGAAGCGCGCATGGAAGCGCCGTGCGCGCAAAAAAGAAGGCCCCGTTTCCGGGGCCTTCCAGTTACAGCAGGGCGACGCTCTTAGAACGTCTGGGTGTAGCGGAAGTACACGGTACGGCCGTAGGCGTCGTACAGGTAGAAGTTCCACGGACGGCCGTCATACGGCACCAGCTCCGGATAACGGTCGCCGACGTTCATCGCGCCGACCGCAACCTTGCCGTTCCACGGAGCCTGCCACGAAACCTGGACGTCGTTGGTCGCGTAGCCACCCACCTGGAGACCCGGGTTGCCGTTGGCGAGACGCGGGTTCTGCTGGCCATCGATGTAGTTGATGTTCCAGGTGAAGGTCCAGTCGCCGTAGGTCCAGTCGTTCTGCAGGTTGGCGCGCAGGTCCGGCGAACCCAGGATGCCCGCGTACTCGACCACTTCGCCGTTGATCTGGGTCACGTCGTACTTGTTGATCCAGGAAACGGTCAGGCGGTTCTGCAGGCGGCCGGCGGCACCGAAGTCGAAGTCGGTGTTGGCACGGAAGTCGATACCGTCGGTCTCGAGGTCGCCCTCGTTCGCGTAACCGGCAACGATCTCGGTGATGCGGCCAGCGGCGTTACGGGTCAGGCTCAGGCCGGCCGGGATCGCGCCCCAGTTAGCCGGGTCGGTGTCCATGTTGACGATGTCCTGGGCACCGATCGAGGAAATGGTGTCCTCGACCTTGATGTTGTAGTAGTCCAGGCTCAGGTCCAGCCAGTCGGTCGGGTCATACACCACGCCGATGCTGAACTGGTCGGAGTGCTCCGAAGCCAGCGACGGGTTGGCGATGAAGTAGGTGTCGACCTGCAGGCGGCAGGTGGCCGGCTGGCCCAGGGCGGCGCACGACTGCGGGTCGTTGACCGGCTCGGCCGAGAAGCTGCGGGCCTGGGTCAGGATGTCCAGACCCGGAGCGCGGAAGCCCTGGCCCCACGAAGCGCGGAAGGTCAGGTTGTCCAGCGGCTGCCAGCGCGCGGCGATCTTCGGCGAGAAGTCGCTGCCGTAGTCGCTGTACTTGTCGTAACGGCCGGCCAGGGTGATGTCGAACGAGCTGCTGAACGGCAGCAGCCACTCGAAGTAGGCCGAGGTCACGTCACGGCCACCGCCCGACGAACCGCCCGACGAACCCAGCACCACGCCCGCCTGCGACAGCGAGTCGTAGACGTCCTGGAAGCGGTCTTCGCGGTACTCGGCACCGACCACCGCGTTGGAGATGCCGCCGCCCATTTCGAACAGGTCGAAGTTGACGTTGGCGAACCACTCGGCGCTCTTGTAGAACGAGTTGCGGCCGATGGTGGCGGTGAAGCCGTTCAGGGTCTCCTGCGAGGCGCCGAACGGATCGGTGACCAGGTAGTCGCCACGGTCGGCGGCCTGCTGGGCCAGGCTCGAGATCACGTAGCCGTAGCCGGTCTCGATGTACTTGTACTCGGTGCGGCGCATGCCGAAGTCCACCGAGACGGTGTCGGTCAGCTGGCCCTGGAAGCCGAGCAGGAAGTCGTTGTTGGTGGTGTCGGTGTAGTTGTCGCGGTTACCGGCCGCGGCGAAGCGGTGGTAGAAGTAGGTCGGCAGGCCGTCGCCCTTGACGATGTCGTTCACCGTGCCGTCGGACACCTGGAAGATGCCCGGGACCGGGGCATAGCGACCGAAGGTCTCGACCTTGGTGGTGGTGGCCGTCATGTAGACGGTCCAGTCGTCGTTGATCTGGTAGTCGCCGCGGACGAACACCGAGGTGTTGTCGACCGAAGCTTCGTTGGCCGCGACCGAGTTGAAGTCGAACGAGCACAGGCCGTTCGGCAGGGTCCAGAAGCCGTTCGAATTACAGGCAAAACCCGGGACCGGGGCGGCAGCGCCGGTGTCCCAGTCGTAGTAGTTGTTGCCGTAGGTCGAGACGCCCAGTTCCTGGCCGCCGATCTGGTCGCGGGTGAAGACCATGCCGCGGCTGGAGAACGAAGCGCCACCGATCAGGCGGCCGCGGTCGCTGGCAACGCCGAACACGCCGGAGACGTCTTCCAGGTCGCCGCCCTGGGTCTTGGTCGAGCCGTAGCCGTAACGCAGCTCGGCGCCGTTGAAGTCCTTGCGCAGGATGATGTTGACCACGCCGCCGATGGCGTCGGAGCCGTACACCGCCGAAGCGCCGTCGGACAGGATTTCGATGCGCTCAACGGCAGCCAGCGGGATGGCGTTGAGGTCCGAGCCGGACGAAGCCGACATCGGGTTGGTCGGGGCGCGACGGCCGTCGATCAGGACCAGGGTACGACCCGAGCCCAGGCCGCGCAGGTCGACGGTGGCCAGCGACTGGGCCGAGCTGCCGGACTGCGGACGGAAGTTGCCGAAGGAAGCGAAGGTGCTGTCACGCAGCACGTCGGCGACGGACACGTCACCCGAAGCGTCGATCGAAGCGCGGTCGATCACGATGACCGGCACGGCGCCTTCGATTTCGGCGCGCTTCAGGCGGGAACCGGTGACCTCGATGCGATCGAGGGTCTTGGCCTCGCCTTCTTCCGCTTCCTGGGCGAACGCGGCCACCGGAGCCACGACGGCGCCAACCAGGCCGGCCATCAGGCCGTAGCGCACCGCATCGCTCAGGAGATTGTGGTTCAACTTCATCATTCTCTCTCCAGCTTTAAAGGATTCCTGGCGCCAGAACGGAGCCAAGGATGGGATGCCGGAAGGGGAGGGAAGCCCGTCCAGCTGCACCGGACGTTATCAATTCCTTAATTTTGCCGCAAGCGCGTGTTATCGGCTCACTTGCAACAATTTCAAGTGCGGCGTTTTCCCCTTTTTTTTCATATGGATAGCGAGAAACACGCGTCGCCTATTCAGTTTCATACGTATCCAGGATTGCCCTCATCGGCATCAGTTGGGAGGCGTATGGACGCCACTGGCCCAGGTAGCGGCGATGGATCGGCTCGCGCACCTGGACCGTGCTGGCGGTACCGACCATGCCCGTGCGCGCGCCCTCGCCCAGCACCTCGTCGCGCCACGGCAGGCCGCAGAAGTCGAGCACGCGCCGCGCTTGGGATTCCGGATCGGTGACCAGCGCCTCGTAGCGCACTTCGAGGATGCGTCCGGGAAAGCGCCGCTCGTAGTGCGCCATCAGCGCGCGGTAGCGCAGGTAGTGGCGGGCCATCTCGTCCTGCGCGTAGCTGTGCGGATAGGCGTCGGCGAACAGCGCCTTGAGGTTGGAGAAGCAGCTGTCCATCGGCTCGCGCGTCATGTGCACGATCCGCGCCTGCGGCAGCGCCGCGGCGATGAGCCCGGCGACCGCGAAGTTGGCCGGCAGCTTGTCGATGTAGCGTTCGCGTCCTTGTGCGCGCCAGGTGGTGTGTTCGAGGTAGCGCGTGCCGAGCAGGTGCAGGTCGAGCCCCGCGGCTGCACGCACCAGCGTCGCGTCCGGGTGCGGTCCCCCGAGCAGGCCGGTGCACCAGCGCAGCTGGCAGGTGAAGTCGCGCAGTTCGCCGGCATCGGCCACTGCCGGATGCGCGGCGAGCATGCGTTCCAGCAGCGTGGTGCCCGAACGCGGCATGCCGACCACGAACACCGGCGCCGGCGTACCCGGCTCCGGCGCGGCCGCCGGCACCTCGCCGAAAGGCAGCTGCTCCAGCGCGTCGAACAGCGCGACTTCCGCCTGTTCGTCGTAGGCCAGCTGCGCGCGGCGCGCGCGCATGCCCTGCTCCAGGTGGCGCCACGCTGCTTCGGTATCGCCGAGGTCGTCCAGTTCCTTGAACAGCGCGTAGTGCGCCAGCGGCGCGAACACATGGCCCTCGCCCAGCCGCGCAAGCGAGGCGCGCAGGCGGTCGACGTGGTTGCGCTCCGGCGTCTGCCGGCGCAGCGTCGACAGCAGGCGCGCCGCCGGCAGGAAGTCGGGGTCGGCGCGCAGGCAGGCTTCAAGGGACTCTTCGGCCGGATCGAGCGCGCCGCAGTACATGCGCGCAAGGCCGATGGCGTAGTCCAGGCGCGGGTCGCGCAGGCCGAGCCGTTGCGCGTGCTCGAGCCGCTCCAGCGCCAGGTCGTAGAAGGACAGGTCCGACAGCATGCGCCCGGCCGTGGCGTGCACGCCGGGATCGCGCGCAGCGGCCAGCACCGGCCGGCGCAGGCATTCGAGGCCGGCCTGCACCTCGCCCAGGTCGAACAGGCGTCGCGCCAGCTCCAGCACCAGGCCCGGCTCGGATTCCGGCAGGCGCGCGGCGGCCAGCACCTGCACGGTGGCATCGCGCAGCGCGCCCTCGCCCAGGTCCAGCGCGGACAGGCGCAGGCGCGCCGGCAGTTCGAGTTCGGGCTCTGCGAGCAGCCCTTCGAAGGCGGCCCGCGCCGCCGCCGCGCCGCCACGCGCGGCGGCCTCGGCCCGGCGCCAGGCTTCGATCGATCGTGCTTGCATGCCACGTCCGCGAAAGGAACCGGCGGGCATTATGTCAGCGCGCCGATCCGCCCCGCCTTACTGGCGCAGCGCCTCGATCGGATCCAGCTGCGAGGCCTTTCGCGCCGGGTAGTAGCCGAAGAACAGGCCGGTCGCCACCGAGAACGCCGCGGCCAGGGTGATGACCTTGCCGTTGAGCTGGATCGGCAGGTCGGTATTGAAATGACCGACCAGCAGCGCGCCGGCGATGCCGAACAGGATGCCCAGCACGCCGCCGCCCAGCGACAGCAGCATCGCCTCGGCGAGGAACTGCCGGCGCACGTCCGACGGACCGGCACCGACCGCCAGGCGCAGGCCGATTTCCTTGATCCGCTCGGTCACCGACACCAGCATGATGTTCATGATGCCGATGCCGCCGACGATCAGCGAGATCGTCGCCACCGCGCCGAGCAGCCACGACATCTGCCGCGTGGTCTCGTTGCGGGTCGCCACCAGCTGGGCGACGTTGCGCACCTGGAAGTCGTCGGGCGCGCCCGGGTCGATGCGGTGGCGCTGGCGCAGCAGCGACTCCACCTCGCCCTGCACGTAGGACAGGTCGTCCGGATGCGACACGGTCAGCGAGATGTCCATCACCGCGCCCGGCGGCAGGCCTACGCCCAGGAGGCGGCGGCGCGCGGTGTCCAGCGGCACGAACACGATGTCGTCCTGGTCGCGGCCGAAGCCGCTCATGCCCTTGGGCTTGAGCGTGCCGATCACGGTGAAGTTGGTGCGGCCGATGCGCACCGTCTCGCCGATGCCGCTGCCCGTGCCGAACAGCTCGCGGCGCACGGTCTCGCCGATCACCGCCACCTTGTCGCCGCTGAAGTGCTGGGCCTCGAACGCCGAGCCGCTGGCCACCTGCCAGCCGTTGATCTCGAGGAAGTCGGCCTGCACGCCCTGCCAGCTGGTGGACCAGTTGGTCTCGGCGTACACGGCCTGGCTGCTGCCG